>ENA-UEQO01000155-UEQO01000155.1-human-gut-metagenome-genome-assembly--contig:-NODE-155-length-76637-cov-7.745285_pt1 | contig 76637 bp, 64 predicted proteins | sample MGYA00242938_ERZ507940 | MGnify/ENA primary metagenome ERZ507940 (study PRJEB26167, sample SAMN06115517) | human gut metagenome | host: Homo sapiens | place: China:Chongqing | collected 2014-12-03... | reverse complement strand
CAGGGAGCGACTGGGAATTATGGTACGGATCGAGACACGATTGTATTTCAATCCACGCTCCCCTCACAGGGAGCGACCATATGCGCAACCGTCGACTTTTCTGCAATGATCATTTCAATCCTCGTTCCTCTCTCAGGGCGCGACATTCCACGGGTTCAGTGTAATGGTTATTTGCTTATTTCAATCCGCGCTCCCCTCACAGGGCGCGACCTGGGAGCGACATTTTTTGAGGAGGTCGCAAGCAGTATTTCAATCCACACTCCCCTCTCAGGGCGCGACAGACTATGTGCAGATGTACGCGGAGAGTTTGGCATTTCAATCCACGCTCCCCTCTCAGGGCGCGACTCAGTGCTTCATCAATTTTTTCGAGTTGATATTTTATTTCAATCCACGCTCCCCTCACAGGGAGCGACGACATGCACAAAATAAAAATCGACAATTCAACAGGGTTTCAATCCACGCTCCCCTCACAGGGAGCGACGAACGGTCGGAAACGACTACACGCCGGGACAGCTTATTTCAATCCACGCTCCCCTCACAGGGAGCGACACCGGAAACTAAAACGCAAGTCGCTCCACAAAATATTTCAATCCACGCTCCCCTCACAGGGAGCGACGGTATCTTGGCAACGAGCACCGGCCAGGCGAAACATTTCAATCCACGCTCCCCTCACAGGGAGCGACCTCCAGTTCATATTCGAGCGCGGATTGTTGCCGTTATTTCAATCCACGCTCCCCTCACAGGGAGCGACCTTGTTGTATCTCTCAAGCCTTGGATTGTGCCAATATTTCAATCCACGCTCCCCTCACAGGGAGCGACGTCGATTGTGCAGATGATGATATTGCGTCTATCATTTCAATCCACGCTCCCCTCACAGGGCGCGACGTGCCTTGTCGTATTGTACCAGTAGCACTTCCAATTTCAATCCACGCTCCCCTCACAGGGAGCGACAGACTATCGGCTTGCCATCACACCGCGCGATCATATTTCAATCCACGCTCCCCTCACAGGGAGCGACAACTCTCCCGCTTTCCCGAATGCCACACACGAAATATTTCAATCCACGCTCCCCTCACAGGGAGCGACGTCCTATATCAGTCAGATGAAATTCCCGCACCCAATTTCAATCCACGCTCCCCTCACAGGGAGCGACGAATATGGAGTTTGCACTGATAATTCTTCTGAAATTTCAATCCACGCTCCCCTCACAAGGAGCGACGAATACGCAGTATTTGTATTCCACGTATGATCTGGATTTCAATCCACGCTCCCCTCACAGGGAGCGACGTAGTTGACAATATAGGCGCAAAATCAGCAGTTATTTCAATCCACGCTCCCCTCACAGGGAGCGACGCGTAAGCCGCAACATTGCTATTGTCATCCACAAATTCAATCCACGCTCCCCTCACAGGGAGCGACAATCCGATTTCGCACATGTAAAAGTGTATGATATTTCAATCCACGCTCCCCTCACAGGGAGCGACGAGGGCACAAGCGCAACTTAGATACACTCGAAAAATTTCAATCCACGCTCCCCTCACAGGGAGCGACATACAAGGTCAATGGCGTTGTTGATCAATTCCAATTCCAATTTCAATCCACGCTCCCCTCACAGGGAGCGACACATTTGCACCAATTGCTCTTTGGATATCTTTGATATTTCAATCCACGCTCCCCTCACAGGGAGCGACCCGGAGCGGACACCAATCTTGCCGTTTCTGCGTATTTCAATCCACGCTCCCCTCACAGGGAGCGACCCAGTGCGCCCACGACAACCGCTACAACATAATAAGTATTTCAATCCACGCTCCCCTCACAGGGAGCGACATTTGAGCCGAACAGACAGTTCTATTTTATGGCATTTCAATCCACGCTCCCCTCACAGGGAGCGACTGGGAATTATGGTACGGATCGAGACACGATTGTATTTCAATCCACGCTCCCCTCACAGGGAGCGACGGTTTTGCTTTGCTGGTGCTTGTGTTTTTGCTTTTATTTCAATCCACGCTCCCCTCACAGGGAGCGACTTCGTCCAATTCTTCGGGCGCATCAATCTTTCCCAATTTCAATCCACGCTCCCCTCACAGGGAGCGACTTTCGTAAGGATTTAGGAGGAATTTTTACTAATTATTTCAATCCACGCTCCCCTCACAGGGAGCGACGTCATCTCGTTAGTTACCATTGCTATACCAACATCATTTCAATCCACGCTCCCCTCACAGGGAGCGACCTTTCAAGCATCCAAAAAATAACAAACGTCAAAACATTTCAATCCACGTTCCCCTCACAGGGAGCGACTTAATGAGTGCCATCGCACCGCCCTCCACTGACAGATTTCAATCCACGCTCCCCTCACAGGGAGCGACAGGTCTTACTACTGTAAGCGTTACAGACACAGCCGATTTCAATCCACGCTCCCCTCACAGGGAGCGACAAAATGTACAAATTTGTCACTGGTCGGCGTGAGAATTTCAATCCACGCTCCCCTCACAGGGAGCGACGTCATTCCACAAACTAACACGTGTCGGTTCGCGGATTTCAATCCACGCTCCCCTCACAGGGAGCGACGCTGAACTCTCGGCGGTGTCGCCCTTGTTATAAATTTCAATCCACGCTCCCCTCACAGGGAGCGACACAGCCGGATAACTGTTATATTCTCTCGCCGTGATTTCAATCCACGCTCCCCTCACAGGGAGCGACGTCGCGCAACCGTTAGTATTGTAAACAGCCTTGATTTCAATCCACGCTCCCCTCACAGGGAGCGACGGCAAACCAGGTAAGAATCCTTAAACAGTCATTTATTTCAATCCACGCTCCCCTCACAGGGAGCGACTAATTCGTTCATTATTTTGTTCTCCCTTCTTCATATTTCAATCCACGCTCCCCTCACAGGGAGCGACAAAGACCGGAACGTGTACCTCATGCGACAAGTACAAATTTCAATCCACGCTCCCCTCACAGGGAGCGACTTATATCCTCCGGTCTTTGCTGTCGGTCTCTTGATTTCAATCCACGCTCCCCTCACAGGGAGCGACGATGTGTCTCCCTGCGGGTCTCCGTCGAGAATGAATTTCAATCCACGCTCCCCTCACAGGGAGCGACGACTTCGCACATGTACGGAAAACGCCGTCTTTTTATTTCAATCCACGCTCCCCTCACAGGGAGCGACATACGGGGCGCTGGACTGCGGATCTACAATTTGACATTTCAATCCACGCTCCCCTCACAGGGAGCGACCGAAGCGCCATTCTTGATTCTGCCATAAAGCGCATATTTCAATCCACGCTCCCCTCACAGGGAGCGACGGGAAAGCGCCCGCGGCCGTAAGAAGCCAGAAGAATTTTCAATCCACGCTCCCCTCACAGGGAGCGACCTTCAAATACTTCTATTCTGTTTTTATCAATGTATTTCAATCCACGCTCCCCTCACAGGGAGCGACGTTGTAAACGCGGTCGCTGTTTCTGGAATTATAATTTCAATCCACGCTCCCCTCACAGGGAGCGACTCACGGTTGCAGCCGCGGGGCGTTTTATTTTTTTGTATTTCAATCCACGCTCCCCTCACAGGGAGCGACTCAGACATTGAGACAATAAACGATCTTGACGGCATTTCAATCCACGCTCCCCTCACAGGGAGCGACGCGAAGTATTCCACGGCGTTTCTGTAATTTTTCAATTTCAATCCACGCTCCCCTCACAGGGAGCGACTGAAAAGCCTTACATGATTATAAGACGAATCCCACGATTTCAATCCACGCTCCCCTCACAGGGAGCGACCTTTTGCGTTAATCAGATCGCGCACGCCATATTCTATTTCAATCCACGCTCCCCTCACAGGGAGCGACAAATAATATAAACGCAAATACTCTCGAGCACCGATTTCAATCCACGCTCCCCTCACAGGGAGCGACGCTACTGACCTTTTAAACAAAATCATCGAGAACTGATTTCAATCCACGCTCCCCTCACAGGGAGCGACGCAGGAGCTTGCTGATTTGGTTGGAATATCGCGATTTCAATCCACGCTCCCCTCACAGGGAGCGACTATGGTCTCTATCTCCATCTAAACCGCTGTTTATATTTCAATCCACGCTCCCCTCACAGGGAGCGACCTTATCTGTCAAACGGGTTGTACGGCGTAGCGGATTTCAATCCACGCTCCCCTCACAGGGAGCGACCGGTAGCAAGATGAATGAACTTGTAATGTATCGTATTTCAATCCACGCTCCCCTCACAGGGAGCGACACACTATAAGTTTCCGGTGTCCAAGAGCACCACGATTTCAATCCACGCTCCCCTCACAGGGAGCGACGTTAATGACCTCACTGACGCACAAAAAAAGTTTATCATTTCAATCCACGCTCCCCTCACAGGGAGCGACCTATCCATTCAAAACGATTCACAATCATTTCATATTTCAATCCACGCTCCCCTCACAGGGAGCGACTATGCAGACGGCAGATTTGCGCCAAAGGGAAGAGATTTCAATCCACGCTCCCCTCACAGGGAGCGACATCGAAGTTCAGAACAGCAATTTAATTGCAGTCCGGATTTCAATCCACGCTCCCCTCACAGGGAGCGACGCTTCGGTTGCTTCTTCCGTCTGCTCGGATTCCTATTTCAATCCACGCTCCCCTCACAGGGAGCGACCGAATCGAAGGATCTGATCTTCTCCATCTTCCTATTTCAATCCACGCTCCCCTCACAGGGAGCGACACAGACATTGCAACACTTCACTATCTGAAAAAAGGTATTTCAATCCACGCTCCCCTCACAGGGAGCGACGCGGACATACAGAGCCGCTTTCTTTTTCGACCAATTTCAATCCACGCTCCCCTCACAGGGAGCGACACAAAATCATCGAAAATTGGAATAATATAGTTGACATTTCAATCCACGCTCCCCTCACAGGGAGCGACCGAGCACGGAAATGACTTTAGCATGATGGGATATGATTTCAATCCACGCTCCCCTCACAGGGAGCGACTTTATCAGTAATTCAGACTACGGAAAACCGGTTATTTCAATCCACGCTCCCCTCACAGGGAGCGACCCGGCGGATCGAGTGATTACGATTGAGGATTCGCTTATTTCAATCCACGCTCCCCTCACAGGGAGCGACGGGAAGTATCTGGAATCCTATGAATTTGCAGAAAATTTCAATCCACGCTCCCCTCACAGGGAGCGACTGCAACCTGTATGAAGATGCTTTATTCCATGTCATTTCAATCCACGCTCCCCTCACAGGGAGCGACAGGCATCGGATTTTACACAGTTCCAGCATGAGGATTTCAATCCACGCTCCCCTCACAGGGAGCGACTATAGTGAGGACAACATAAAATCCGCAAACGCTATTTCAATCCACGCTCCCCTCACAGGGAGCGACAGCAAATATGCACATAAAATTCCTTTGTGACATCCTGTTTTCAACGCATTCTTCCAAAAATTTCTTTACTCTTTCACGTTTTCCACAGATGATACCTTGATTTTGTGCTATTTGCACTGATAAATTTTGCGCGAATATTCCGCTATATTTATGTGCACTTTACATTCGCACTACTATAAAAGCCTCTCAGATAATCAGCGGTGCCGTGACATCAAATGCCCTTTGCACACCGATATGTTCCACCTTACTCTTATACTTTTCCCCCATGACATAGTACCTCACACTGTCTTTATCCACATCAATGATATCCTTCAACTGCTTTTTCAACATGACATACTGCGTCTGATCAACAATGCACTCAAATACAGAATTTTGTACCCGCTGTCCATAATTCGTACAGATTTTCGCTACCCGGGCAAGTCTTCGTACTCCCGCCGCAGTCTGTGTATTCACGTCATAAGTAATCAGCACTAACATAACTCACCTTCCTTCCAAACAGCATACAGTTTATCTTTACCGTTTAAAATATGGCGGATATGCATTGATATCTCCCCGCAGATACCGCGCAAGCAGCATCGCCTGTACGTATGGAAGCAGCCCGACAGGTACTTTTTCTTTTAGGTAAGGATGCATGATCTCTTCACACTTTAATTCCTGCCAGTTCTGTATCAGCGTTCTGCGTGTGTCATCATCCATAACAACCGCTCCGCTTTCCATTTTTCTGAACCCTCTTGCATTGATCTGCTGCTTGTTAATCATTGTAAGAACAAAACGGTCTGCCACAGGTGCCCGGAATTCTTCCATCAGATCTAACGCCAATGACTGTCTTCCCGGGCGGTCGGTATGCAAAAATCCAACATAGGGATCAAGTCCAACCGAATATGCTGCGCCCGCACACTCGTTTACCAGTAGCGCATACATAAATGACAACATTGCGTTGACATTATCCAGCGGCGGACGCTTATTCCTTCCGTGAAATACAAAACTTTCTTTGTTCTGAAGAATCAGTTCATCAAATACACTAAAATACGTACTTGCCGCTTTTCCTTCATATCCCCGCAGTTCCTCCGCACTGCCACTGTCCTGCACCGCTCTTAGATACTGTTTTAACTGCTCCGACGCATCTTTTATCTTTTCTGTATCAAGGCGCAATGCATGATCCCGGATTGCCCGCTCGAGTACATAACGCTCATTATGTACCTTTCCGAGAATCATATTTCTTGCAATCGTAAGACTTTCATCTTCCCGCTCCGACAGCCGATATTGTATTTTCCGCAAAACGACATTACCGTTTTCCTGTCCGATCATTCTGGCACAAAACGAATCATTGTGAAAAAAACTCAGATTCACATTGTTCTCATTGCATTTGCGCATGAGCGCCGGACTGGCACCTACATAATTAAACGCAATGATTGCTTCTACATTGTGAATTGGTATCCGCATTGCCACCCGATCCTCTTTTTTGACGACAACGTTTTCTCCATCCAATGCAAGATATACATCCGGTGTTGTTACATAAAGAGTATTCAGCAATTTCTTCATTGCAATTCCTCCTTTAACATCTCCGACACATAAGCATCCGCAGGCTGTGCTCCGGAAAGTTCCGGCAGACAGATGTTGTTTAAGGAACACTGCCTGCAATATGTGCCTGTCTTTACCATCGGTGTATATTTTCTGCTGTAATATGCATGCATTTCTTCAAAACAAGACCGTACACTCTGTCTCAATTCCTCTGTAAACAGCACTTCCGTTCTGCGTCTCGTTTCTCCATAATACAAATAGCCCTTTGGAATTCTGGTCATAAGCATCTCTTCCAGACACATTGCCTGCGCTATAAGCTGCATTTCATCTGCATTGTGTGGCTTTGGTTTTCCGCGCTTATATTCCACCGGCACGGCAATGTACGTTCCCTTTTGTCCAGCTAATGTGATGCCCTCCGGTGCCGGCTGAAACTCCACAACATCACATTCTCCGCTGATTCCCATCTCTCTGGAGAAAACCTTCATCGCCCGCACCATGATAACCCCGTTTCTTTTTTCGTGAAAGTCCGCATTGTGCGCATTTTCATGCATGACCCTTCCCTCAAATGTCCGTACATTCTCTTCCCACTGCTGCTCAATATGAATCAGAGCCCATTGTCTGCGGCAAAAAACGAAATGCTGAATTCCCGATAATAATAAATAATCCTCCTCCTGATATTCCATATGTTTCTCCCTGCGATAGCCACGCAATACTATTCCATACAGGTACAGGTAACTCCCTCAGGCAGATGCTCCGGCAATGTAACCTCATAATCTGAAAACGCCCTTGCCAGATCAACTCCAGGTTTTCTTGCCACCTTGACAGATTCAAACAATTTATAAGACGGTGCATTTCCAAGTTCGCTGTCGTGCTTAAAAATGATCAGTTTTCTGACTGCCATCTTGCCGCGTGCCGCCGCATGATCATTCTCAAACATATTTAGAATTGCTTTCCAGAGCAATTCCAGATCCTCTTCCGAAAAACCGGTCACTTTTCTCGCCAGATTTGCAGACACATATCCCTCTACCCGGTACAGACCATACGGAACAATATATTTTCTTCCCATTTCCGTTCCTTTTTTGGCAGCATCCTCCTCCGTCGTGATTGCCACTCTGGTAATCGTGATCTCCTGTGGAAGAATCGGATCAACGGATTTCGCAAATCCCATCTGCACCGGTCCGCGTACCTGTCCACAGTTTAAATTTGCTTTCACAAAAGTGGTCATAACTGCTCCGAATGTACGAATATCATAGAAATTCTGACACATAAAGTCACGAACCTTTACGTCCAGCATTGGATCTGTCTTCTTTAAATTCTTAATCTCCTTTTCGTCAATGCCAAGTGACTGGAATGCTCCAAGATCGCTGCGGTTTAACGGCACATTGTCCTTGATATAGATTTTATATCCGGTCGTATCCTCCTTGAGTGTCTCCACATAGTTGCGGATCTTTCGCTTCAGGCACACATCTGTCACGAGACCGTAACCCGTTTCCGGATCAATTCTCGGCATATTGCCGGCATCCGGATCTCCATTCGGATTCCCATTCTCCACATCAAATAACACTACAAAATCATATCTGTTCTTAATTGCCTCTCCCATCTTAGTTTTCCTCCTTCTTTGTATATCGTTTCTGTGTCTGGCAATAATACCCCAGCTGAAAGGCTCCCTGTTCCGGCAGATTTAAACGCTTTGGGAAACTCTCCCCAATCACTTCCGCAAGTTTCCCAATCTGTCGGTTAAAATAAACTTTGTGTCCTTCGTTTGCCAGTTTCCGCAGATGCTTCTGCGCCAAATTCAGCAATAGCGGAAAAATCTGTGCCGGGGTCGCTGCTGCCGAATTGAAGTACTTGTCTTTGATCGTCGCGTTAATTCCTGGATTCGCTTCCTGCTGCAAATGCTCTAAAACCGCAAACAGGCGCCCCAGTGTGTATGGTACATTTTTGCTCTCCTCATTTAACATTTCCTGTAATACCTCCTTGGGACAGTCTTTGTTCTCATTCTTCAGATAATAGGCTTTTATCATAGCCGCACGCTCTCGTGTGATTCTGTGTTCCGCCCGTACTCTTAACATAACGGCGTTTAACAGCGATGCCGGATACGTTCCGCCTGTCAGAACCGCTTTTAACGTATCTGCTGCCATCTGCGGTGACGGAGATTTATCTCTTGAATTCTGGTTCACCGTCTCTGCCATCAATTTCCAGATTGGAATGATGGGAAACTCCTTTTGCTGCGCATTTACAATCTGCAGACGATCCTGATGCTCATTAACATGCCGGATCATAGCGCCAAAAGAATCCCGCATAAAAAACCGGACAGTCAGTCTGGCCGCATTTGGTGCAAGTCCCAACACATAAAAATGTCTGTCGGGATCCAGTCGTATATCCTCGATCTGTACCGGCTTCCCATTTGCCAACTTCCCGATAATTGCCCGAAGTTCGCCATCTGTCATACCACTCTCATCTGCCAGACCGAACATCGCCATCATACTGATATCCTGGTAGAGACTCTCTCCTCCTTCCGCCCAGCATACCACGGTTGTATCCCCGATAGTTCCCGTGTGAGCCCGGTCATTCAGAAGTTCATTTAACGCTGTGGTGTAGGCAAATGCCGCATACTCACCCACCGGAGCATTGGCACCCTGTTCCTTCTCATAGGAACAGAAGGACGCTGCATTAAAAGATACCAGTGACGCTCCCATCGCCTGTGCGCCGCGAACCCCCTTAATGCTCGGATGCAGCACTGCAAGCGTGTCCCTTTTCCCGGTAACCAGACACAACGTCTGCCCGCTTTCATCCTTCCTGTCATAAAACTGCTGCCATGCTTCACGTATTGCAGGATCCTCTGTCACTGCTTTTCCTTCATAATAAAATAGAAGATTTGCTCCTGCCATCAGATCGCTCCAGTTATCCTCTATGTCAGCACACTGCCGCGCCGCATCCGGGCTCCAATACTCAAAATAATGACAGATCGCTTCTGCTGCCGGCGTGTGGATATCAGAAAGCAATTCCATATGTTTTTCCATGCAGGCTTCATAGCACTGACTGGTTCGCTCCGGTTTTCCTTTTTCATCAACACCAAGAATATAGGTCGCATTGTCGCACAAAAAGTTCGGGCAAACCGCCACGGATCTCTTCTCCGGATGAGGTACTTCCATCATCCGCGCAACAAAAACCGTTTTTTTCTTGCTGCCTCCCGTCTCCTGCGCCACCTTCAACGGGATCAACCCTAGTACGTGTCCTTGCCGATCCAGATTCAGTCCATAGGAAACTTTTACTTTTCCCCAACCCGGCTTTGCAATCTGCCCCTGCTTCAACAAATCTTCATAATGTTCCACCAATGCCTGTAAAATCATCGCAGCACCTCGCAATCTGCCACATGGATCACGCCGTTTTCCATCTTTGCACGAAAGAACAGCGGACGAATGTTTGCCGAATCCGAAAAATCAAGATCCCACAACATATAACCGAGATCCCTTGTCTCCTGAATAGCCGGAATCTCTCCGCCCTCCCACTCCTTGAAATTCGCCGGGAATTCCCGACATCCAAAATATGGTTCGTGATAGCACTGTCCCTTTCTCAGGCGACGCTTTATGATATCCTGAAACTTTCCCGGATTATCTCCGGCTGCTGCCTTCTCTGTAAGGGTAAAATGTGCTTCAATCACATATCTGACATCCTGCAGAACCAATGATGCTCTCTGCACGATATCCTTTGATGTGTTAATATACAGTTCTGTGCGTCCACCGGTCATAGCTGCTCTTACACTGCTCCCCAGCACCTTGGACTGCACCTCATTTCTCCGTATGTTCGTCATCTGAATAGGCGCCAACACATAAATGTTGTCAATATGCCACTGCAGACCTGGGTGCCAGTATACTGCCTCGAGCATTCCCCGCGCCGCCGACGGTGTCATCACATCATAGCTGACGCGTTCCACCTTCATCTCCGGCCGGCTGAAGCATGCAAAATCCCCCCACACTTCCATTTTTACTGCCACATATCATTCCTCCTTTCATCTGTTTTTCATTTGATATATTTTTAAAATACATCATCTTACTATCCATGTCAATACATTTTTTATTGAAAAATGCAATATATTTGTATACACTGGTATTGTCACTTTTATAAGTGTGGATTGAAATATTTGATATATTTTTCTTTCATCAGGGCGGCAGATTTCTGCCGCCTTATGACCACTCTTTTATCCGAACAATCCATATCCTGTACTCACATCCATCTGAAGTCCGGTATCCTCGTGATACTGGTTCATATCCCGAAGCACATACATCCCCTCTCCGATTCCTTCCACACAGCCGGCATCGTACAATGCTTTTAAATGATTCTGATATGCATTCACCGCATACTGCCCCAGCTTTCGCATAAGTTCTCTTGAGACCTTTCCCTTTTCCATCTCCTCTATCCACAATTCCGCTTCACCGACCGGAATATAAACCGTCTGTGTCTCATTCTCAATCAGATGAAATTCCCTTGCCACCGTTGCAAACGGAAAGCAATCCCCATTGCTTCCTTTTCCGGCAGTAAATGCATCCATTATCTTCTTTTGATCCAGATTCTCTCTCCCCAGGATCTCACGATACTGCTTAAAATAGAATGCGATCGCCTCCGGCGCTGCCGGATCTTCGTAACAACGCAGGGTCTGCCTTAACGCGCTGATGTTCTGTGCAAAATATACCGATGCATCGCCTTTCAAACCGAACAGATATACCTTGCTCTCCTCTGGGGAGTGCGTCCCCTCCCGGTTGCATCTGCCCGCCGCCTGTATGAGTGCATCCAGTCCGTTCTCCTGACGATATACACACGGAAAATCCAGATCTACGCCCGCCTCCACAAGTGAAGTAGCGATCACCCTGCAGGGCACATGATGTTCCAGTCTCTCTTTGATCTCGCGCAATTTCTCTTTGCGATGCTCCGGGTACAATAATGTTGTGAGGCAAAATGCTCCCTCTCTCGGAATTTCTTCAAAAAGTTCCTGTGCCAGCTTTCGACTGTTTACAATGCAAAGCACCTGCTCCTGCGCAGTCAGACAGTCGATCAATTTTTCCCGTTCCATATTGCCGGCTGCAACAATCGATGTTCTGCGCAGTTTTTGAAAAAGAATATCTGTATGTTCACAGATTTCTCTTACCTGCGTCTGCGGCAGATATTTTTGGATCATTTCATCCAATACCGGCTGCGTAGCCGTACAAAGAACGATTGTTGAACGGTAATGCGCCGCCAGTTCTGCGATTGCCGCAACACACGGTTCCAGATACGGAATCGGCATTGTCTGTGCCTCGTCAAAAATAATGACACTGTTTGCCATGTTGTGAAGCTTCCTGCATTTTGAACTGCGGTTCGCATACAACGATTCAAAAAACTGCACCGCAGTCGTCACGATCACCGGCATGTCCCAGTTTTCAGTGGCCAGTGCCTTGCGGTATGCCGCTTCATTCTCCGCCTTATCCTCCGTCAGATCGTAGAGAATTCCGGAATGATGTTCCAGAACATTTTTCTCTCCTAAAATAGAGCGGAATACCTCTGCATTCTGGTCTATAATCGATGTGTACGGTATCACATAAATAATCCGCTTCATCTTTGATTGTATCGCATGGCGCAGTGCAAAGCCCAAAGATGCCGTTGTTTTCCCGCCTCCCGTGGGTACCGTCAGCGTATAGATTCCGGGCGGCAATTCACTTCCCTTGTTCATACAATCCTGCAAAACCTGATTTCTTATAACGCAGAGTCTTTTCTGTTTGTCACTTTTGAAATCCGTTTTTTCAAGCCATTGTTTTATATGGTTGTCAAAACGTTCTGCCAAAACCTTTAGAGAATCATATTTTCCCCTGACTTCCTGATTCTCCTTCATAAACGCTTCCGTATCCAGATAATCCGCATCTACCAGACAGGAATACATCATCCGAATAAAAAAAGACATCGTAAAACAGGGATTGCTTCCACCCCTGCAAAATGCAGGAATATCAACATTCTCCGGTACGATATCTCTCTTCCATGCCGCATAATCCGGCAGACTTTCCGCTCCTTTTATTCTTCCAAAAAACGTGCCGTCTCCTTTATCAGAAATCCGGTAAACGCCTCCGTTCAACAGCCCGGAATGATGCCCGGCAATCGCCATTGCAAACGGTATGTTTTCTTTTGCCATTTTCATCGCCTCAACCGCCCCAGCAGTCGAGTGATCCACCTTTGCCATGTGTTCCGGATCCGCAATCCGCCTCTGAAATGCCTCGGAATATTTTCCGATATCGTGAAGAAGTCCGCAAAAATATCCCTGCTTTCCGCAGCCGAACCCCTCCGCAAACTGTTGTGACAGACATGCAGTCCCTTCAGAATGATTTTTTACTGTCTGAACCTTTCCACTCTCATTGATGTGCGCAATCATACGCTCCCCCGTTACCTTATCTTCTGCCACCAGTGTCCCCTCTCTTTTGTGTCTGCCGGCGTTCCGGCAAATATATCTAATAAGTAGTAGAAGTCCGGAAAAACTCCATTTTTCCGGTCTCGCAGGCGCATTCACATGGAACCTATCCGTCCGACGCATGCAAGTATGCGCGCCCGTCTTTGCTCCATGCTCACTTTTGCCTTCGCAATCATTATATCATGTGCAAAACCAGCACATGATCAACAATTCGCCGTTCGTCAATCATGCAAGCATGTTGACTCACTTGCGCTCATTATATCACAAATATAGTAAGTTCAACATATAAAAACTGCATTTTACATTCTTTGTATGTTCCCCCCAATGAAAAACCCCCGGGACATCTCTGTCCCGAGGGTTTTTCGAGGAGTTTAGTTATGAAAATGTTAATCTATATAAAGGAATCTTCACCGAAAGGTTCTGCAGAAATATGACCTTTATTCCACATCTCTGAGCTGCTGGGAACGAAGCTCTGGGAAACCGTCCTCAGCTCCTTTCGATGATGTTAGTATACGGAAAAAATGTGTCCGAAGTATGTCGATTTTCATAAAGCTTTCTAAAAAAACGTTCAATGTTATTTAGATTTCTTTAATATTTTATTTCTATTTTTTTATAATTGCCTGCACCGTGCCCGACTGGAGCAGCCGGATCTCCAGCTGTTTCATCTGCTCCGACGCAAGACTGTTGCACAATTCCACGGTTCCTTGCTGCGCTCTGCCACTGCACAGACCGCAATCCTTAAGCCTGCGTTCTGTCTCCCGCGCGGTCCCCGCTCCGCCGTCAAAGATCTGCACTCCGGCTCCGAGAAGCTTCTGGATTGTCTCCCGCACAAACGGGTAATGCGTGCAGCCCAGCACAACACAATCTACCGGATGGCTTCGGTACGGTTCAAACAGATTTGCAAGGAATGCTTCGAGTTCTGCACCCTCCAGCACACCCTGCTCCACATACTCCACCAGCCCCGGGCACGGCAGCCTTAAGATCTCGGCATCCGACTCAAACCGCTGCATCAGGGCATGAAACTTCTCCTCGCGCAGGGTCATCGGCGTTGCCATGACAAGAACGCGCGGGTGACCGCCCGCGTGCACCGCCGGCTTTAGTGCCGGCTCAATTCCGATCACCGGCATATCCGCATATTTTTCCCGAAGGATCCGGATGGCCGCGCTTGTCGCCGTGTTGCATGCCACCACGAGCGCCTTTACGCCGCGTGACAGCAGATATTCGGCATCCGCACAGGTCAGCTGCTGCACTTCCTCCAGCGTCTTTGTGCCGTAGGGCGCATTCTTAGAATCCCCAAAAAAGATATAATTCTCGTTCGGCATCTGTGCCACCAGTTCCCGCAGCACACTGATTCCTCCGACTCCCGAATCAAACACACCGATCGGACATTCCTGTCTGTTTTCATACTTTTCCACTGCTATTCCTCCCAGACTGCCTCGCTTCCGTTCTCCGTGCGCGTGACATAAAGTCTGTGTTCTATCTGTTCTTTTAATTCTGTCACATGGGAGATGATTCCCACCAGGCGCTCGCTTCCCGCAAGCTGTGACAATACTTCAATCGCCTGTTTTCTGGACTGCGCATCCAGTGTACCGAATCCCTCATCGATAAACATCATATCCAGATGCACGGCACCCGCCTTGCGGATGGCAATATCCGAAAGTCCAAGCGCCATGGCAAGCGCTGCCAGAAACGACTCGCCACCGGATAAGGTACGGATATCGCGCTCACTGTCCGTGACCAGACTGTACACCGACAGATCCAGACCTTCGTTGGATTTGCGCCCGCTGTTTTCCGTCTCTTTCAGCTTAAGCATAAACTGATGTCCGCTCATCGTCAATAGCCGTCTGTTCGCCTCGTAGATCACCTGCCGGAAATACCGGCGCTGCACATACGTCTCAAAATCAATCTTCGCCGAGCCCGCCAGGCGCCCATCCGCCGTGCAGTACAGTCTTTTCAGCACCTGGTTTTCCGCATCGAGCCGCTCGTGTGCGGCGAAATATTCCCTGCAGCGCTCCACCACTTTCGCATCCGTCTCGTATGCGGTGTGCATTGCAAGAATCTCCTCATGAAGCTCCTGCTGGCGCTGTTTTTGCGCCTCCAGTTCCGTCTCCCATGCCAAGATCCCGATCTCCTGCTTTCCCTCGGTCAGCTTCTGCATAGTCAGAAGCCTGCCCTCACTTTCCACGCGATTCCGGACGTATGCCTCGGACTGCTGCACGAGCGTCTCCCGCCCGCTCTCTGTAAGGAATGCTTCGTGGTATGCCTCCTCCGAAGAAAATCCGGCATCACGCAGCGCCTGCCGGTATTCTTTCTCCAATTCCAGACACTCCTGCACAAATCCGGCATTCTTCGTCTGCTCCTGCGTCAGCATTCCCTCTTGTCTGGAAATGTCTTCCTTTTTCTTTTGCAGTGTTTCCTCTGCATCAGCAAGGTGCTTCGTACGCCGGTCTGCCTCATCCGTCAGCTGCTGCAGCGCTTCCTCTGCCCTTTCTTTCGTCTCAAATGATAACTCTGCGCGGATCCGTGCCGTTTCCCGCTGGTCTTCTTCCCAGTCGCGCTTGAGCGACTCAAGCTTCAGGCGGTCCACCGCCTCTCCCGTTTCCCCGGGATGTTTTTTCCCCTCCCGTGAAAATCGCTCCGCCTGCCGTCCACGCTCTGTCAGAAACCTCTTTTTTGCTGCAGGTTCTTCTGCCGCCTGCTGTGCGGCAAACGTATAAAGTTCTTTCTCTCCGTCGCCGCACGCATCTCCTGCAAGCGCCAGAAACTGCTGCTTCGCCTGCTCCAGACGCAGCTCCTGCTCTGCCGCCGCGCTTTTCTGCCGGTCAAATTCCTGATACGCCGTATCGCGCGCCGTCTCCGCCTGCTCCCGCTGTTCCTTCGCCGCCTTTACCGCCGCTTCGCTGACCGCATTCTCAGCAAGGGACGCCGGATGCGGATGTGTCAGGGAGCCGCAGACCGGACAAGGCTCTGCCTCCCGCAGATTCTGTGCCAGAATGCCCGCCTGTTCCTTCAAAAAAAGCTGGTACACGCGCTCATATTCTGCAGACGCCTCCGCAGACCGGGCAGATGCCCGCTCCCATGTTTTTGCGGCGCTGGTATACTTTTCCTCCAACAAAAGCTGCCTGTTTTTTTCCGCAAGCAGCCGGCTGGCGCCTTCCCGCACCGCACGCTCATAATACTGCTTCGCCGACTCGTACGCCTGCTTTGCCTGCTGTTCCCGCTCTACTGCCTCTCCCATGCGCTCATACACCGGAAGCTGTTCCCGGATGCGGAGCATTTTCTCCGCGTCGGCTTCCGCCGCATCGGCGCTCTGCGTCTTAAGCGTATTAAAGTCCTGCTCCTGCCTGTCATGTGCTTCCTTTTCCTCCGCGATAAGGCGCTTCATCCGCTCCACCGTCTCGTCGGACTGCCGCCGCTCATCCAGACGCTCATTGCAGCGCAATTCCTTCACATGCACCCTCTCCGCACGTACTGCCGCCTCCAGCTGTTCTTTCCGGCGCGCTTCCACGGGCTCTTCTTCCTTCAGCTTCTGTACCTGCTGTTCACAGGCTCTTAATCCCTCAAACAGTTCATTGACTTCCTTCGCCTTAGAGATTGCCGCAGTCAGTCTCCGGATCTCCTCCCGCACGGTCTCCTGCGAAGCGGTCAGCTCCTTCTCCCAAGTACCGATCTGCTCCACCGCTTCCGGAAGCGGAAGTTCTTTCAGTTCTTCGCGCGGCAGAATCACGCGCGCCCTCTCCTGCTCGGCAGCCCGCTCATTTTCCGCAAGCACCCGGTCCATCTCGAATGAACGCCGCTTTAAGTTCTCCTGGATTCTCCAGTATGCGTCCGTGTGAAATAATTTGGAGAAAATTTTTTTCCGGTCGTCCGACTTTGCATACAGAAGTTTTAAAAAATCCCCCTGCGCGATCATGGCGGTCTGTGTGAACTGTTCCTTCGACAGCCCGATCAGCTCTTCGATCTTCGCATCGGTCTGGCTCCTTTTTTCCGGATACACCGTTCCGTCCGGCAGCGTCAGTTCCACGCCTGCCGGAACCTTCTGCTCCCGCAATTTTCCGTTTTTCAATTCTTTTACGATCTTATATTCCGGATTTCTCCGCACGCGGTATGCCTCGCCCGCATACAAAAAAGAGAATTCCACATAGGTCTCCGTCACACTTTTGGCATACTGGCTCCGCATCATGGCTCCGCTTCTGCCTCCGCCGCTCGCCTCCCCGTACAGCGCATAGGTGATGGCATCAAAAATCGTGGTCTTCCCGGCACCGGTATCCCCCGTGATCAGAAACAGTCCGCCCGTCTGCACCGTAAAATCAATCTCCGTGCGTCCCGCATATGATCCGAACGCTGACAGGATGAGTTTTTCAGGCTTCATTCGTCCCCCTCCATTTCCTGCGCAATCACCTGACGCATCAGTTCCCGCTCCTCAGGCGTCATCTCTCTCCCGTTCATCTCCGCAAAAAACATGGCAAACGCCTCCTCCGGCCGCACTTCGGCAAGCTGCTCTTCCGTGTCCGACAACAGCTTCCTCGTCCGCGCATTGTCAATCCGTATCTCCAGGATGTGGTCGTATTTTTCCTCCAGACGCTCCTTCGGCTGGAACGCCTCCACATCATCCGTGAGAGTGATGCTCACAAATGCGTGGCAGACCTCCTCCCCCGCCTGCTCCAAAATCTCATGCAGCGTCCCGGTCAGCTTTTTTACCTCCCGCACCGGCGTAAGCGGAATCTGCCGGATCACAGGCGGCTGTCCCTTTTCTCCCAGTTCCACGACCGTCACGCTCTTCTCTTCCCCAGCCTCGCTGACGGAATACGGAAAAGGCGTCCCGCAATAGCGGTATTTTTCCGCTCCTATATGCTGTGCACGGTGGATATGTCCCAATGCTGCATAGTCGAACGGCGCAAGCACACCGGCATCAACATTTTCAACACCACCGACATAGTGGATTTCAGAGTCGCAGGTCGCAGGCTCCTTTCCGCCCGCCGTATAAAACTGGTGTGACAGGATCACGTTTCTCCGCGCCGGATCTATCTCCTCGCGCTCAATCAGGCGCCTTACCGCCATGTCATAGCCTTTTATTTCCTCGTCAAACAGCTTTCTCACATAACCCGGCTTCACAAACGGAAGCAGATAAAAATCCACCTCACCGTATCCGTCCGCAAGCGTCACGCGGCGGATCGTCTCCCCCTCCTGCATCGGCGGAAGTCCCGCGATATACACCTCATGCTTTGCAAGAATACTGCTGGCAAAATCAATTCTTCTGGCACTGTCATGATTCCCCGCAATGATCATGACTGCAATCTGCGGCTCTATCTCGCATAATGCTGACAGAAACGCATCAAAGACAGACACTGCCTCCGCCGAAGGCACCGGCGTGTCGTAAATATCTCCCGCAATCAGGATGGCATCCGGGTGCTCGCTTTTTGCAAGCGCCACAATCTGCGCCAGTGTCTTGCGCTGCTCTGCCGCGAGATTGTAGTGATGCAGCTGTTTTCCTATATGAAGATCCGACAAATGAAACAGTTTCAAATCGTTTCCTCCCCGCTAAGCTTCTGCTAAGTTTCTTTTCTTTTCTACGTGATAAAAAGTTTTCATTCACCGTCGTTCATGGTATAATGAATCTATAAACAGTGAACATGGAGTAAAGACGAACGCCCATGCCTGCATGCGGCGGACGGATGTGGCAGCATACTACCGGAGGTGACAGACGATGGAACAACCACAGGATTTATTTGGGAACTATAAATATTGTGAAGAATGCAAACGACCGCTTCCATTGACATACAAAGAGAATCTCTGCCCGTCATGTATCGAACAGAAGCTCTTCCGCGAAGTCAAAGAGTACATCCGCGAGAACGATGTAAATGAATACGATGTTGCACAGCACTTCCACATTCCGCATATGCAGGTCAAAAAGTGGATCCGCGAGGGGCGCATCGAGTACAAGGACGACCATCTGAACACGATTACCATGCACTGTACCAGATGCGGCGCGCCGATCTCTTTCGGAACTTTATGCGCCAAATGCATGCGCCAGAAGGATGTCTCCGTTCACTCCTCTGCGCGCGAGGATGTCTCAGACAGCCGGATGCGTTTCATTGAAGACTGATTCATGAATCCATCCGGATTCATGATATATGATATAAAAAGGTGTCCCGATCGCTTTACCGATCCGGGCCACCTTTTTGTTCCCTACTTTATGACTGCACGCGGATACTTCACCATGACTGCGTCGAGCATCTCCTCATCCGGTTCAAATTCATAGCGGTTGATTCCCTTTTCCCCTTTAAAAACAAGCTCATAGATCTTCGTGCCGCTCTCGCCGGAGGTCAGATCCTTACAGGCAAGAGAATTATCATTCTCATACTTGTATACACTCCGGTCACCCTTCGGTGCCAGTGCAAGAACATCTTCCATCTGGACTCTTCCAAGTCCCTTTCTCTTGCGCTTCGCCTTGATTCTCGCGAAACGGAACTCTCCGTCATAGTAGGTGTACTCATACTCAATATCAGAGCGGAATGCCTGGAAATACCAGATAATGGCAAAAATAATTGCCGGCACCGCAAATAAAATCGGCACCCACATCGCAAATAAAAAGCACAGGCATGCCAGCACAAACCATACCACGTTTAAAATCTTCTTCACCGTAGATTTCTTTCTCGGAACAATCACTAATTTCTCGTGCATGTAAAACCTCTTTCCGCGCAGTATCCCGCCTGCGCCTCTTCCTTCCAAAAACTGCTCACTGTGCTATATTTTAGCATGTATCCCTTTTCCCGAAAAGCCCTTTTGCGTTTATTTTTCAAAAATTTAAGATTCTCCAAAAACTTTTTTCTTGACATCCTAAAGGCTTTCCTGTAAAATAAATTTCTGTGAGATGCCCAGTTAGCTCAGTTGGTAGAGCAGAGGACTGAAAATCCTCGTGTCTCTGGTTCGATTCCGGAACTGGGCACTTCATGCGGGTGTAGTTCAATGGTAGAACACCAGCCTTCCAAGCTGGATACGTGGGTTCGATTCCCATCACCCGCTTTTCTTATTGGAGAGCATAAAAAGACAGAGCAGATCGAGAGATTCTCTCACTGCTCTGTTTTTTTATAATTTTTTCATTCTTTTTTCCTTTTTAACCTTCCATTTCTATGTTATTCTTGTACTAGTTCATTTTAGAAACGGAGTACCATTATGGAGAAAAAGGCTGATTTTCATTCACTTTCCCGCAAGGCGAAAGTGCAGTATGTCTGGGATTATTACAAGTGGCCGATCGCGGCTGCGATCGCTGCGCTCTGCTTTGTCATTTACCTCATCTATCATTACGCGACCTACCGCGACCCGCTGTTAAACGTCATCATGATGAACTGCAACGATTCCATAACCGCTGACAGCAAGGGCTTCGATGAATTTCTCGAAGCCTGCGGCTACGACCCGAAGGAAGATTCCGTCTCCCTCACATCGTCCTTACAGTTCTCGGACGGCGAGTATTCCACGTCCTACAACGACACGCAGGTGCTGACGCTGATGCTGGCAGCCGGCGGGCAGGATCTCTTTTTCGGAACCGGCGATGAATATCTCGATTACGCCGACCAGGGAGCTCTTATGGATCTGTCCACCGTATTATCCGACGAACTGCTGGACCGCTACCGGGATCATCTCATCTACACGACCGAGGACGGTGCCGTCGCTTCCTATCCCTGTGCGATCGAGCTCACCGACAATGCCTGGCTTCACAAGTACAACTATTATGATTCCTGCTATTTCGGCATTCTCTATCAGAATCAGAACTTAGACGCCGCCTTACAGTTTGCGGACTTTCTTCTGAATTATAACGACTGATCGTTTTCTCTCCTGATGCTGCCGGCAGCAGAGCGGCTGATTTGTTTTTTCAGATCTCTACTTCAGGATGGCAACACCGTACGCCGGAAGCGTCAGCGTTCCATCCTGCCAGGAAGCCGCACGGGTTCCGGTCAGCAGTTCTCCTGCCAGCTTCAAATCCCCGCTTTCACTGTCTGCGGATATCTGTGACAGATCCACGGTGCGCTCGTCCTTCGTGCAGTTAAACACGACGATCACCGAGGAATCCTGCCAGTTCTTGCGCAGCACGCACACTGCGTCATCCGACAGATTTTCAAGAAACTCTGCCGTTCCATGCGAGATCTCCGGATAGGCATTCCGCAGACGCAGCGCCTCCTTCACATACCAGTAGATGGAATTGCCGTCGTCCTGCTGCTCCGCAAGACTGTCATAGATCATCGTGATCGCATCCATATCCTGCGGTCCGAGGCACATCCCCTCTGCACCGGCATCCTTGCTCCAGTACATCGGCGCGCGCTTGTTCTCATCTTTTCCGGCGCCTTTCATTCCCAGTTCTTCTCCATAATATAAGAAGCTGCTTCCGGACATCAGAAGATTCATCGCCTGCGCCAGTTTGGTCTGCGCCTCCATAGTATCGCCGGAGTAATACCCTGCGCCCCTTCCCATATCATGGTTGGTGTAAAACGGCGCATCGATATAGCTGTCACTGTAAGTTCCCAGCGCGTCCTGCAGCCGCACGATCGCTTTTCCGTAGGAAGAGGCACCGCTCGTTCCCTTGACCGCCTTCGCAATCACACCGTCCTTGTCTGCAAACGCAAAGTCAAAGCTGCTGTCAATTCCGCTCTGGTAATACTGTGCGTATGTCTCCAGATCCGACCACACCTCTGTCACAATATACGCATCACTCTTCTTTTCTTTTACCATATTATTAAACCAGGATAGAATTTCTATGTTCGAGTTGATGCTTCCGGTCTCATACTCTTTTGCCGCATCCAGCCGGAAACCATCTACACCCTTTTCCAGCCAGAAATCTGTAATCTCATCAAACTCCTGCCGCACCGCTTCACTCTCCAGATTCAGATCCGGCATCTCGCTCCAGAACTGTGCCTCATAATACCAGTCCGTCCCTGCCAGCTGGCAGTATCCGCTGCCTTTCTCCCTGGAAAAATGATAATAATCCACATACGGGCATGCCTCTGTATCCGGCTCCATTCCCTCCGGCAGATCCTTCAGATACTCTGCCGCCGTCTGAAACCACGGATGCTGAGACGAAGTATGATTCATCACAAAATCAATCATGACACGGATTCCCCGCTCATGGCATGCGTTCACGAATGTCTCGAAATCCTCCATTGTGCCATACTGCTCATCGATCGCACAGTAGTCCGTCACATCATATTTGTGGTAAGTCGTCGCCGGCATCACCGGCATCAGCCAGATCCCATCACATCCCAGATCTGTATCCGTTGCCGGATTACCGTCATTGATATAGTCCAGCTTCTCCGTCAGTCCCGGAAGATCTCCGATGCCATCCCCATCGCCGTCATAGAAGCTGTAAACGAACACCTCGTACCAGCTCCGGTAGAGATCATCCGTTCCTGCAGCTTCTGCCGGGTTTACCTCCCGCATCAGAGACAGCGCCGTCTCTTCCATGTTCTCCTGTGCTCCCGCCTGCGCATCCGTGCCCTGCCCGGCTGCCGTCTCCGTGTCCTGCCCGGCTGCCGCTTCCGCCGCACCTGTTGCCGCGTCTTTCTCCCCGGCATCCGCTCCGCACGCCGCACTTCCAGCAAGCAACGCCACTGCCAGCAGTGCCGCCAGTTCTCTCTTTCCTCTTCGTCTCATCCAAACGCCCCTCTTTCTGTCAGATTTTCTGTATCCTTTTTCCTTATCATACAGGACTGGTAACGTTTTCACAAGCTGTTTCTTCCTACTTTTCTCTGTCAAACACTTCACCCACCACCTTGAAGTTCTGGATCACGAACGTCGGCAGCACCGCCATCACACCGACACAGCCCAGCTGCATGCCATTCATCTTCTCCACCACAAAAAGGGTTTTGAGTGCCGGCACAAACAGAACGAGTGCCAAAAGCAGCACGCCGAGCGCAAAGGCTCCCAGACTGTACCGGTTTCTCCGGAATCCGATTTTTACAATGGAGTGACGGCTTCTGCAGTTAAACCCGTGGAACAAGCGTGCAAGTGTCAGTGTCGCAAACGCCATGGTGCTCGCCAGCGCCGCACTCTCTTTCAATCCCACCTCAAAGGAAATCATGGTACAGACGGCAATCAGCGTCCCCTGCCCCAGAAGCAGCGCCATAAAGCGCCTTTCCAGAATTCCGCCTTTTGGATTGCGCGGTTTTTCGCTGAGGACATCTCTCTCCGCCGGTTCCATACCGATGGCAAGCGCTGGAAGGGAATCGGTCAGCAGATTGATAAACAAAAGATGCACCGGCTGGAACGGGACCGGAAGTGCTGCAAGCGAGGTGTAGAGCACCGCCAGTATTCCCGCCATATTTCCGGAAAGTAAAAACAGGATTGCATTTTTAATATTCTTGTAGACATTTCTTCCGTTCGCGACCGCCTTGATAATCGTGGCAAAATTGTCGTCGGTCAGGATCATGGCTGCCGCGTCTTTGGACACCTCGGTTCCGGTGATTCCCATCGCCACGCCAATGTCCGCCGCCTTCAGTGCCGGTGCATCATTGACGCCGTCTCCCGTCATGGCGACCACACTCCCCCTGCGCTGCCACGCTTCCACAATGCGGATCTTATTTTCCGGGGAGACGCGGGCAAACACGGCGATGTGTCCGATCAGATGGTCCAGCTCCTTATCCGGCATGGCGTCCAACTCGGGCCCGACCAGTGCGATATCCCCCTCCCCGAAAATGCCAATCTGCTTTGCGATCGCCGTCGCCGTCACTTTATGATCCCCCGTAATCATGACCGGTCGGATTCCCGCCCGCTTCGCATCTGCTACAGCCGCCGCAGACTCTGCGCGCGGCGGGTCGATCATCGCCACAAGCCCAAGAAAAATGTAATCACACTCCCCGGAGATTGTCAGCTTTTCCCCCTCCTTCAATTCCCGGTAAGCAAAAGCCAGCACACGAAGCCCCTCCCCGGAAAATCTTTGATTCTGCTCTAAAATCTCCGTACGGTCTTCCTCCGTCATCCGCCGGATGCCCTGCTTCTCCCTAAGATAGACCGCGCGCTTCAAAAGGACGTCCGGCGCCCCTTTGGTCAGCAGTGTCGGTACACCGTGCAGCGCATAGACCGTGCTCATCAGCTTGCGGTCCGAATCAAACGGCAGTTCCTGTTGTCGTTCCATTGCTCCCCGTAAGAAATCATCATCCACGCCACATTTACGCACCATCTCGAGCAGTGCTGACTCCGTCGGGTCGCCAATCACTTTCCCGTCATCCATGCGTGCATCGTTATTTAAAATCGCATCATACATCAGATAACGATGAAGCTGATCGTTGATCTGCAGCGCCTCCGGCATGATCGCCGTATGATCCAGATAAATCTTCTGCACGGTCATTTTGTTCTGTGTAAGCGTGCCCGTCTTATCCGAACAGATCACCGACACACAGCCCAGACTCTCCACCGCCTTCAGATCTTTGATGATCGCATGCTCCCTCGCCATTTTCTGGGTTCCCATCGCCTGCACGATTGTCACGATCGAGCCGAGGGCTTCCGGAATCGCCGCAACTGCAAGCGCGACCGCAAACATCATCGCGTCCAGAAGCGGCATATCCCGGTACATTGACAGACCGAACACCAGCGCACAGACAGCCAGAATCAGATATGACAGCTTTTTTCCAAAATCATCCAATGCAATCTGCAGCGGCGTCTTTTTTTCCTTCGCATTGCTTAAAAGTCCTGCAATCTTACCGATCTCCGTGTTCATCGCAGTCTCCGTCACAAAAACCTCTGCCCTTCCGTAAGTCACCAGACTTCCCGAATACACCATGTTCACGCGGTCGCCAAGCGCCGCCTCCTGTTCGATCACACCTTCTCTTTTCTCAACATTCGTCGATTCTCCCGTCAGCGAGCTCTCATTCACCTGCAGTGAATAGCTGCGCCGGATTCTGCCGTCCGCCGCCACCAGGTCTCCCGCCTCCAGCAGCAGAAGGTCTCCCGGCACGACTTCCTTCGCCGGTATCTCCACCTTCACGCCGGAGCGCAGCACTTTCGCGTTCGGCGACGTCAGATCCTTCAGACTCTCCAGCGACTTCTCCGCCTTTACATACTGGATCGTTCCAAGCAGCGCATTGAGCACGATCACAACCAGAATGACAAAGGTGCTCTCCGGATTCCCCGAACAAGCGGAAATTGCGGCTGCCACAATCAGGATTCCCACGAGAAGATCCGCAAACTGCCCGAAAAAAACCGCAAAAACACTCTTTTTCTTTCCCTCCGCCAGCACATTCTCCCCGTATTGCGCCAGCCGCTTTGCCGCCTCCTCCGTTGTGAGTCCATGTTCTGAGGTCTCCATCTTCTTTTTCACTTCTTCCGCTGAAATCTGATACCACTCTTTCATTTCTGCCTCCTGTTTTCTTAAAATTAAAAAAGAGACTTCCAGCACGAAATGTATCTCTGCGATACTTTCCGCGCTAAAAGTCTCATAACCACGGGTAATCTTCATGGTACACAGCGCCAGGTCCAAGACCGCGTATGTTGACGCTGCAATTTAAAACTACTCCCCTTTAGCAGTTCTGTTATTTAAGATTGTATGGAGTATAACAGTCCGACGCCGCCTTTGTCAATCCTCTCCCTGCAACCTTAACGCATCCTTTACCTCTCCCGTGCAGGAAAACAGCACCAACAGTTCATGTGCCAGCAGCGGCATTGCCGCAAGTCCAAGCAGCTTCGTCCACTCTAGGGCGGTAAGTCTGCAGGTTCCAAACAGCTGTACAAAATACGGCACTTCCGTGACCATCATCTGAAGACTGATTCCCACCGCGAACGCCGCCAGCATCAGACGGTTTTCCAGATGGTTCATGCAAAACACCGAGGTCTCCACATCCCGCATGCCGATCGCATGGAATAACTGCGCCATGCCGAGCACGGTAAATGCGTAGGTTTGCGACCGCGCTAACACCTGTGCATCTTTAAGCACCGCCTGCAGATGCGGAATCGTCAGCGTCATCCCGGCGCTTTTGATCGTGCCGACCGGTTCCTGCAAAAAGGCAAGCATACTGATTCCCGCGATTAAAAGACCGTAAAAACAGGTGCATCCCCAGCCGCCGCCCGCAAACAGGCTCTCATCCCGGCGTCTCGGCGGGCGGTTCATGTAGTCCTTCTGTTCTTCCACATCTACTCCGAGTGCCAGCGCCGGCAGGGAATCCGTAATCAGATTGATCCAGAGAATATGGCTTGACTTTAGGGGCGATGCCAGCCCCATGGCAACTGCTGCCAGCATTGTGATAATTTCTCCAAAATTGGATGACAACAAAAACAGCACCGACTTGCGGATATTTTCATAGATGCTGCGTCCCTGTGCAATCGCTCCTGCAATCGTTGCAAAATTGTCATCCGCCAGCACCATATCTGCTGCATTTCTGGCAACGTCCGTTCCCGCCATTCCCATGGCAATTCCCACGTCCGCAGATTTTAACGACGGGGCATCATTGACTCCGTCCCCTGTCATGGCGACAATCTCCCCGTTCTTTTTGCATGCGGACACGATTCTGACCTTGTGCTCCGGGGATACATGGGCAAACACCCTGGTTCGTCCCATCCGCGCCGCCAGCGTCTGTTCGTCCATCTGCTCCATCTCCTCGCCCGTCACACATTCATCTCTCCGCTCTGCAATGCCGAGCTGGTGTGCAATGGCAAGCGCCGTGTCCGCCCTGTCCCCGGTAATCATGATCGTCCGGACTCCGGCACGGGCAAATTGTTCCACCGCCTCCGCCGCCTCGGGGCGCACCGGGTCTTCCATTCCTGCCATCCCCAGAAACGTAAGCCCGCTCTCCTCCATCTGTGCCGCTTTAGGATGCATGCCAATCGCCAGCACGCGAAGTCCCGCTTCCGTCATCTCGGCAAGTCCCCGTTTTGCCTGTTCTCTCGCCGCCGCAGAAAACGCCGCCGTCTTGCCGTTGCTCCACACATACCGGCACCGCTCTAGGATTTCATCCGGCGATCCCTTCGTGAAAGAGATTCTGCCGTCCAACGTCTCATGCAGCGTCGTCATCCGTTTCCGCTCCGAATCGAAGGCAATCTCGTCGATCCGCGGCATGGTATCCTCCAATGTCTCGCGCTGTATGCCGAACGCTGCCGCCATATCCAAGAGCGCTAATTCTGTCGGATCGCCGCGGCGTTCCCCTCCGTGGAGGGATGCGTCGTTGCAGAGAGAAAATCCCTGCAAAAAATACCGGTCGCCGGCCGGATGCAGTTCTTTTACCGCATGCACTCTGCCGTTCACGTAACATTTTTTTACAGTCATGCGGTTCTGTGTCAGTGTTCCCGTCTTATCCGAGCACACAACGCTGACACATCCCAATGTCTCCACGCTCGGCAGGCGCTTTACAATGGCATTTGCCTTCACCATCCGCGAGACGGAAAGTGCCAGCACCATCGTCACAATGGCGGGAAGTCCCTCCGGCACCGCCGCCACCGCAAGAGAGATCGCCGTAATCAGCATCTCTCCCACATCCCGTTTTTGCAGGATTGCCATGCCAAAAAGGAGCACACATAAGAATACGGACACCGTGCCCAAAATTTTGCCGAGGTCCGCCAACCGCTTCTGCAACGGTGTCAGCTCGACCTTCGCCGCCTTCAGCATCCCGGCAATTTTCCCGATCTCCGTATCCATACCGATGGCAGATACTCTCCCCACGCCGCGCCCGTAGGTCACATTTGTCGACATATATGCCATGCGGTTCTGCGCCGTATCCTTGTTGACCGGAACAGACTCGCCGGTCAGTGCGGATTCTTCTATTTTCAGGTTCACCGCTTCTGTCAGCACAAGATCCGCCGGAACCTGACAGCCGGCTTCCAGCACCACAAGATCGCCCGGGATCAGATCGGCAGCCGGAATCTGCCTCACTTCATCCCTTTCCAGAAGCAGCGCATGCGGGCTGGTCATCTGTTTTAGCGCCTCCAGCGATTTTTTTGCTTTCCCCTCCTGTATGACTCCCACCGTCGCATTTAACAGCACCACTGCCAGAATAATTGCCATATCGCCGTATTCCCTCAGCAGCAGGGAAATCGCCGCCGCCACAAACAGAATAAAGATCAGAGGATCGTTTAACTGTTCCAGAAAACTTTCCGCCCAGGATTTTTTCTCCTCATCCTCGAGCACGTTTTTCCCTCGTTCTTCCGTTTTTCCGCGATAATATTCCTGCATATGCGCTGCCCCCATCCATTGAGTTTCCCGCAAAGCAGCACGTCCACCGCTTTGCCGTTAACTCATCCTATGAAAATGTGGACGGGTTTATGCCTGTCTGCGTGAAAAAGGGTATGCCGACGTGATTCCGATGCACAACATCGCTCCAACATCTGCATACCCTTTTCCCTGCAAATCATATTTTATTTACTGTAATACAAACTGGCTCACAATCTCACGCAGCTTCTCCACATAAGTATAACACTCTTCCACCATGTCGTGCGTGGTTCCTGTCTTCTCCACCATGTCGCTGGTCTTCTCCGCAATATCGCTGACGCCGATCGACGATTCGCCCACTGTAGAGTTGATGCCGCTAAGCGCCTGTGCAATCGCGTCGATAGAATTGGCAAGGCCAGCCATCGCATCGCTCACGTCGTTCATACTGGTCTTGAAAGTATCCGCATCCTCCTGGTACTGCTCGCTGACCTGCTCAAATTCCTTATACTCCGTCAGCACGGTATTCTCCAGAAATCCGGTGGTCTCTTCTAAGCATTCTGCCATATTGGAAACTGCTGCGTTGACAGCATCCACAATCGTGCCGATATCCTTGATCGCCTTGGACGTCTGATCCGCAAGGCTTCCGATCTCCGTTGCAACCACCGCAAATCCACGTCCTGCCTCCCCGGCTCTTGCCGCTTCGATGGAAGCATTGAGTGCAAGCAGTCCGGTCTGGGATGAGATCTCCATGATCGTGCCGGTCAGTTCGTTGATCTTATCGACCGCCTTCGATCCCTCGATGGCTTCCTGAGCCTTTGTCTTGACGTTGTTGTACATCGTCATTGTCTTGGTGCTTGCCTCAACTGTCTTGGTGCGTAGATCATTTGCCCGCATCATGATCGCTTCCGAGGTCCGTGCGCCCTCCGTCGCCATACTGTTAATATCATCCGCTCCGTTCTTGATAACCTCGATATTTTCGTTGATTGTTACTGTGGTTGCCGCCGTCTCCTCCATGCCTGCCGCAAGCTGCTGGCTTGTCGCGGAGTTGTCGGAACACATGTGATCCACCGTGGTGGTAATCTCCTGCAGACCATCCACATTCTGTGTAATCTGGTTACTTGCGGTATCAATATCGCCAATCATGGAACGCAGGTTCCTGCGCATCACATGTACCGCATTTGCCATCTCTCCCGTCTCATCCCGGCGGCTGCGCAGCTTTGCGCCGTTCGGATTTGATCTGAAATCCAACTGTGCGGTATCGACAATAATCGTTGTAATCTGCTGAATCGGTCTGCAGATAAACTGGCTTACTACGTATGCCAGAACAATCGCTGCAGCCAGTATCCCCAATGACAGCAGCATAATCTTACTTACTATCTGATTCAGCGGCTTCATGATCTCGTCTTCATCCGCCGTCACCACAACAATCTGACGGTTCGCCGTGATCGCGTAAGCCGCATATTTGGTAACGCCCTTAAAATCATACGTCACTGTCTCATTCACCGGTACCTGTCCCTTGGCAAGCTCTGCAACGACTCCAAGCACGACAGCATTCTCCACCGGCTGTCCGATCTTTTCCGCGGTCGGGTGATATAACATGGTGCCGTCCGTGTCAACAAGATAGGCGTAGGAAGAATCAATTCCCTCCATACTGATATCCGCTAAGGCATTCTCATATGCTCCTGCATCCGCCTCCTGTGGAAGATTGTTCACAATCTCCACTCCCATCTCCGCCATGCTTAAAATATAATCTGCACTGACGTCTCCGACAACCTTCTTTGCTCCCGCTTCCGCCCGGAATGCGACGATCAACACCGACATAACCACTGCAAGCACGGTCAGCAGCATGATCTTTGCTGAAATCGAGTGAATAAACGATACTTTCTGCTCCTCTTTCATGGTACTTCTCTCCATTCCCCTTCGTAATTGCCGGGAAATTTTACTCCCAGCTTATATCTGTTATTTTACCACAACATACAGCCGAAAGAAACTCTTCTTCTACAAAATATTGCAAAAGAAATTGTTGCAATCAGCATAGGCCGCTTTGGGATGATAAGTAATACTATGAGCAATAGATACTTAAAAGTTCCAGATAAACATGCGGCGGCAAATTCTGACCGCAAAATCCGGTATTTCTAACCATGCCACAGCTGGCATCCGTGATGATCCGTGTCTTTCCAAGTTTGGAGCACTCTACGGACTGTGTGCGCAAGCCAGCAGACAATTTTAGGACTTTTGTGTGTGTCCCTTATTGGCACCTCTGAACAAAACATAACCGCGCGAAGCCGATGTTTGAATTGCCATCTGCCATATTTTTAATAGCAGATGGCAACGAGTTTCGGTTCGCGCGGTTTTATATTGTCTGTGAAGAGGTGCCATTAGGGACACCAGAAAGTCCGCTCATTGTCTGCGGCTTGTCGGACACACTCCGTGAGTGTCCAAACGTGGCCAAGACACGGAATGGGATGCCAGCCACGGCATGGAAGAAATACACGAATTTTGCTTCAAAGAATTTGCCGCCGTCTGTTTATTCTGGAACTTTTTTGTTCTCTAGTATTCCTGTAATATTACTTATCAAAGCAACGCACGCTATGCTTATTGCGGCAACCTTTCATCCTGCACATTCTGTCTGATCAAAGATCTTATCGTCCTCCCGTCATGCGAAGGCTCTCCACCCCATAGACGATTACGCCTGTCAGCCAGACAAAAAGCACCATCGTAAGCGGAAGCAGCCCGAAATTCCAGGACAGCATCCCGATAAAGCAGACCAGAAACATTCCGAGCGCCGCATAATTCATTGCGGTGTAGGCACGGAACGCCGCGCGGTATATCTGCAGCTGTTCGGCCTCATCACAGCTTGCGATCCACGTTTTCTGGAACTTCAGATCGTAAACGCTCCCTTTCTTTTCCGGATTGATCTCCTTTGTAAAATTGACAATCCGGTTCTGAGCGATCACCGTTACGACCATAACCGCAATCAGTCCCAAAAATGTGGCTGCTATTTTTACCCACGGAACCTCTTCCTCCCAGCCGCTGTCTATGCCGGTGGACTTCATGCCGGCTGCAAAAAAGAAAAATCCGGCAATGAGCGCCACATTCGTGACAATCACACCAATGCCCAGTTTCCGCTCGATCTTTTCGATCAACTGCTCTTCCTCGCCGTCCCAGCGCCTGTATTCTGCTCTGCCGCCGCGAAGCATTCCCGTCATCCACACAGCCAGAGCTGCCGCGATCACAAGATTTGCATAGGGTGCGATCTTTTGAAGTCCCGCTGTGATTCCTGCGCCGATATCCGCCTGTTCCTTTGCCGCCATGGTCGAAAACGCGCCTGTTATCCCGCCCACAACCATGGATACTAAAAGAAGCACGATAAATTTGCGGAATGCTCTCCTATCCTCTCTCTGATTCTCCTCAATCTTCGGGTTGCATTTCTCTGTCCCATCTGTCATACTCTTCTCCTCCCTGCCTGCTATTTCTCTTCCTCCGGTTCTTCCTCATAGGTAAAAATGGCTTCCACCGGAACCTCAAACACTTTTGCAATCTTGAGCGCCAACGTCACCGACGGCGAGTAATCCCCGCGCTCGATCTGACTGATGGTCTGCCTGGATACTCCGACCAGCTGTCCCATCTCATGCTGATTAACGTTGATTTTTGCCCGATATTCTTTTAAATGATTGTATAATGGCATAAATCCTCCATATCCCGATGTGCTTTTCACACAACGCACCGCTTTCTTTGCGGCACATTTTCTCACACCGCTATTATAGATATGACAAGGAAAGTTGTCAATACTTTTTGACAACTTTCCTTGTCACATCAGTGCATCCGCCAGCGCATGACTGACGGAACAACCATAGCGGCATACTATTGTAAATCTGTTTGGAAAATGCTAAAATTCAGATATAAGAGTATGTTATGGAAAGGGAATCACATCCAATTATGAAAGAGATCATCAAACATAAGATAACCCACAATGTCAACCGCTTAAAGACTTCCCTGAAATGGGTGGTATTCGCCATCCTCTCCGGTGTGCTGGTCGGATCTGTGGGCACACTTTTTTATCTGTGCATGGCTCTTGTCACGCTCGTCCGCACAAAAAATCCGTGGCTTATTTTCCTGCTTCCGGTCGGAGGTATTCTCATTGTAGGTGCCTACCGCCTGCTTCACGATGAGCGCGATACCGGCACAAACCTTGTACTCTCCGCCATCCATTCCGGCGATGAATTGCCGCTTCGCATGGCGCCGCTCATTTTTATCTCGACGCTGATCACCCACCTGTTCGGCGGTTCTGCCGGCCGTGAGGGTGCTGCCCTGCAGCTCGGCGGCAGCATCGGGAACGGTCTGGGACGTCTGTTTCAATTTGATGAGAAGGACAAGCACATCATGATCATGTGCGGTATGAGCGCTGCGTTTTCCGCGCTGTTCGGCACTCCGATGGCAGCCGCCATCTTCTCCATGGAGGTGGTGAGTGTCGGCATCATGTACTATGCCGCCCTCGTGCCATGTGTGATCTCCTCGCTGATCGCCCACGCGATTGCCACCTCGTTCGGCGTGAGCCCGGACGGCTTCCCGCTCGGAAAAATTCCGGATTTTACGATTGGCTCCGCCGTTGAAATTTCCATCCTCGCCATCTTATGTGCGCTGGTAAGCATTCTCTTCTGCGTGATGCTGCACGGTTCAGATCATCTGTATAAGAAGTTTTTCAAAAATCCCTATCTGCGCGTCTTCGCCGGTGGATGCATTGTCGTCGTGCTGACACTGCTCGTCGGGGATCAGACCTACAACGGTACGGGCATCAACATCATCGCCCGCTGCATGGACGGTACCGTCCGCCCGGAGGCGTTCTTCTTGAAAATGCTTTTTACCGCCGCCACACTCGGCGCAGGATACAAAGGCGGCGAGATCGTCCCGTCTCTCTTTACCGGAGCGGCATTCGGCTGTCTGTTCGGAAATGTTCTTGGATTTTCGCCGACCCTGTGCACAGCGGTTGGCATGTCCGCAGTCTTCTGCGGCGTGACAAACTGCCCGATCACCTCACTGCTCATCAGCTTTGAGCTGTTTGGATATGACGGTATGCCGTATTTCCTTCTCGCCATCGCGTTCAGCTATATGCTGTCTGGCTACTTTGGTCTCTACCAGAGCCAGAAGATCGTCTACTCCAAGTACAAGACCAACTATATCAACAAAAAGACGCACTAACAGGAATAGAAAAGCGCTGCCACACGAGGCGCTGATTATTATGAGTGATACCAGGAAAAATAGGAGCCAAACGTTCCGGATGATATCTGTCCAAGACAGATCTGACCGTAAAATCCGGTATTTCTAACCATGCCGCGTCCGGCATCTTTGATGATCCGTGTCTTTCCAAGTCTGGAGCACTCCACGGACTGTGTCCGCAGGCCGGCAGACAATTTTAGGGTGTTCGTGTGCCCCTTACCGAATTGCTGAACAAAACATAACCGCGCGAAGCCGATGTTTGAGTTGCCATCTGCCTTTTTTTAATGGCAGATGGCAGCGAGTTTCGGTTCGCGCGGTTTTATATTGTCTGTGAAGCAATTCGATTAGGGGCGCTAGAACGCCCGCCCATTGTCTGCGGCTTGTCGGACACACTCTGTGGATTGTCCAGACGTGGCAAAGACACAGAATAGGATGTCAGACGCGGCATAGAAGAAATACTCAGATTTTACTTCAAAGATCTGCCTTGGCAGATACATTCGGAACTTTGTGCCCTCTAATCTCCTATCCTGTCACTCATGCTAATCAGCGCCTCGTGTGACAGCGCTTTTCTATCTCCTATTCTTTCTCGATACAACGGTCGAGCTGTGCGAGCAGATCTTCGTACTTGCAGAGCCCCTGCTTGCGCCAGTCGCATTTTCCACAGTTCTCCATAAAGAAATCCATGTTCATCGCCGCGCGTGCGTGTCTGCACATCTCGCGGTATGTATAGACCCTGTTCTCCTCGAGTCCGAAGAATTCGATGACCCGGCGGTCTTTGTTCACGACACGGTTGTGGTTGTGGACGCACTCGTTCGTCTCCGTCCGGTTCGGACAGTTTGCACAGATCATATCCGGTTCCGCCACCAGAAGAAGTTCCTCGTCCGGATCTTTTCGCAGGCGCTCCACCACCGCCGTCATATTTTCACAAAACGCACCGCTGTAGCCTTTTCCCTCATAGAGCGAAGTACAGACGATGTGATGTCCTCTGAATTTGTCTGCCATAGCAACTGTACACTCCTAAACTACCGCTTTTGTCTTCTCTTCCAGAATATTTCCTGCTGCAAGCGCCTTGCGGATCGGAATTGCCACCAGATACGCGCCCACAACGGAGATCACGTCCTTCACAATGTAAGGAACAGATACCGCTACGAAAGCAGCCGGAAACGGTGTGGCAGCCACGATGGCGAACTGAATGACACCGAGCAGATGACACACAGCAAGACCGGCAAGTCCTAACAGCACGCGGAGCCAGATCTGCTTCTGTGCCATGCCCACGCCGCAGAGCATTGTCAGGAAAATGAATCCCCAGATAAATCCGCCGCTGTAGCCGGCAAGCCAGGACGGTCCGCCTGTCATTCCCGCAAACACCGGAACGCCTACTGTACCGAGCAGGATATAGATCAATGTGGATGATGTTCCCTTTTTCCAGCCGAGCACATAGCCGCACAGCGCCATTGCAAAAGTCTGAAGTGTCACCGGAACGCCGGTCGGCATCGGGATCGTCAAGATGGACAGCACGCTAAGCACTGCCGTAAACATACCCACTGTTACAATTGTCTTTGTTGAAATCTTCATGATTCTCCTCGTTTCCGCAGGAATCGCATATTTTACCGCTCTTTCCTGCTGTTTTTCGCGCAGAAATCCCCTGTGGATCTCTCTGTCTGCAAAAACAATCATAACACTTTTTTGCCAATTGTCAACCTGTTTTATCTCGTGGTTGACAATCCTCTAATTGCATTTCCGGTTCTTTCCAAAAATCAAGTCGTAATTGATACTGTGATAGAAAACCTCCTCGATATCACAGGACGATATATCATAGTTGCCAAGCATCCACATCACCTTCGCAATCACGGACTCTAACGTCATATCGTAGGACTCTAAGAAGCGGCAATATTCTTTCATGTTGTGGCCGACCTCGTAGACCGTCATATCGCTTCCCTCGTGCGCCACCTGCGTCGCCATGACCACCAGCTTGTCCGGATGCTCCTGGCACAGCCGGTAAAACTCCTCTGCGATAGACTGCGGTATACCGCCCACGCCAAAGCTCTCCACAATGATACAGTCATAATTTTCAAAAATACTCTTTAACACCTTGGGACGGATTCCCGGGATCAGCTTCATCAGGAAAACATTTTCATCCAGCTTCTCATAGAACCGGACTTCCTCCTCGTACGGAAGCATGGGGATATAGCGCATAATATTCATGTCCTGTATCACGGCGAGCGACGGATAGTCAATACTGGAAAATGCATTGTAGCTCTTGGACCGCACCTTCTTGGCGCGGGTTCCGGCGATGACTTTTCCATCAAACACAATCTGTACCCCCTGTGAGCGGTCATCGGCAGCATATAAAAAGCTGTCGATCAGGTTCGACTTCGCGTCCGTGATCTCCAGGTCGATCGGCTTCTGCGCACCGGTAATCACAATCGGCTTTTTCGTGTTCTGCACCATATAGGAAAGCGCCGCTGCCGTGTACGCCATCGTATCTGTCCCATGGGCAATCACGAATCCGTCAAAATCGTCGTAATGCTCCCGGATCGCATGAACCATGAGTTTCCAGTGCGACGGCTCCATGTTGGTGCTGTCCAGATTTAAAAGCTGAACCGCCTCGACATCGCAGATCTCTTTTACCTGCGGAATATACTCGATCAGCTCCTCCGGTGTAATCTGCGGTTTTAAGCCGTTATCCGATTTTCTGGACGCAATCGTTCCTCCGGTTGCCAGTAATAAAATACGTTTCTTCTGCTGCATACTCTCTCTCCGTTCTATTGTAATAATCCCCTCAGTGCAGCAAGAAGCGCCTCCACGTTTTCCTCTTTGGTTGCCCAGCAGGTACAGATGCGGACGGCGCTGTGCGCATCGTCCACACGCGCCTGATATTCAAATGCAAAATCGTCTTTTAACTTTTCAAGCACCGCATCCGGAAGTATCACAAACTGCTGGTTCGACGGCGAGTCCACATAGAATTTTACGCCCATGTCCTTTAGCTCATCATGAATCTTTTCCGCAAGCCTTGATGCGTGCGCCGAGATCTCAAAATACCTTTTCTCCTCGAATAGCGTGAGGAACTGGATGCCGAGCAGTCTGCCTTTTGCCAGCATGCCGCCCCGCTGCTTGATATTGTAACGGAAATCGCGCTTCAATTCCTCGTTTGTGATCACAACCGCCTCGCCAAAGAGCGCTCCGACCTTGGTTCCTCCGATGTAGAAGACATCCGTGAGTGCCGCCACATCGGCAAGTGTCAGATCATTTTCCCGGCATGTAAGACCGTAGCCCAGTCTTGCACCGTCTAAAAACAAATAAAGCCCTCTCTCTTTGCAGACATCATAGATTGCCTCCAGCTCCGCTTTTTTATAGATCGTGCCAATCTCCGTCGGATTGGAAATATAGACCATCTTCGGCTGAACCGTGTGTTCAAAACTTGCGTCGGCATAATGCGCGTCCGTATATGCAGCAATCTGTTCTGCTGTCAGTTTGCCGTCCGCCGTCTCGATCGTAAGGCACTTGTGTCCGCAGGACTCCAGTGCTCCCGTCTCATGTACGTTGATGTGTCCGGTCGCCGCAGTAATCACACCCTGATAGTGTCTTAATGCAGCCGAAATCACTGTCACATTCGTCTGTGTTCCTCCCACCAGAAAATGCACCGCTGCCTCCGGTGCGGCGCACGCCTCTTTTATCTGCTCCGCAGCTGCCGCACAATATACATCCTCCCCGTATCCCGGGGTCTGTTCCATGTTGGTTGCCGCAAGTCTCTCTAAGATCGCCGGATGGCATCCCTCTGTGTAATCACTGTTAAACCGTATCATCTTTCTGATTCCTTTTCTCTATGTATTTGAGACGCGAACCAGCTCCTTCAGCTTCCGTGCTGCCGCGCCGCTATCGATCGCCTCTGCCGCTAATTTTACACCCGCTTCTATAGATTCCGCAACCCCTCCGACATAAAGAGTTGCACCTGCGTTCAAAAGAACGATGTCACGCTTGGCGCCGCACTCCGTTCCGTCCAGAATGGCTCCCGTAATCTTTGCGTTTTCCCCGCCACTTCCGCCACGCAGCTCCTCCAGCGATACGCGCTTCATACCGAACTGCTCCGGTGTGATGGTAAATGTTGTCACCGCTCCATCCCGGATCTCGGATACCGTGGTCGCTCCTGTCAGCGTAATCTCATCCATGTTGTCCTCACCGCTGACCACATACGCGCGCTCCACCCCAAGTCTGCTCATCGCCGTCGCTACCTTTTCCGTGAGTGACGGACTGTAGACACCGACCACCATATTTTTTGCGCGGGACGGATTAGCGAGCGGTCCTAAGATATTAAAGACGGTACGGATTCCCATCTCGCTGCGCGCCTGCCCGACATAGCGCATGGACTTGTTAAAAAGCTGCGCAAACATGAAACCGATTCCGGTCTTCTCCACACACTCCTCCACTTTCTTCGGATCTGCCATGATATTGACGCCGAGCGCCTCTAACACATCCCCGGCGCCCGATTTCGACGAGATGGAGCGGTTTCCGTGTTTTGCCACCGGAAGTCCCGCCGCAGCCACCACGAACGCCGACGTAGTGGACACGTTAAAGGTAAATGTGCGGTCTCCGCCGGTTCCCACCAGATCGATATAATTATCAACCTTCGGGGAAATCGTCTCAGCCTTGTCGCGGAGCACCGCTGCAAATCCAGCCAGTTCATCCAGCGTCTCGCCCTTCACGCGCTCCAGCGCCAGAAACGCCGCGATCTGCGCCTGCGTCGCATCGCCCCTTAACATGACGTCCATCGCCCCTTTTGCTTCTTCCTCTGTCAGATTCTCTCCCTCAGCAACCTTTGCAATATATTCTTTCATCCCTTTTTCCTCCTCTATGCGTTCAGTTCCTTTTTAAAGGTCCGGCAGTATGTCTCCGCCGCCTCCGGCGCAAAGCCCTGCTCCTCCAGCAGCCTGATAAAATAACTTCCGACGATCGCTCCGTCGACCAGATCCGCAAGCGGCAGGACGTCCGCCGCCGTCCGGATGCCAAACCCCATCATCACCGGCAGATCCGTCGCATCACGGACTGCGGTAAGATAGCTTCTTACCTCCTTGTGAAACTCCGCTCCCTGTCCCGTGACACCCATGGACGATACGCAGTAGACGAATCCCCGCGCCCCGGCGAGAATCTTTGGAATCCGCGCCCCGGACACCGGTGACACGAGCTGGATTAAGATCGTATCATCCGATGCGTTAAGCACCGTCATCAATTCCTCCTGTTCCTCAAACGGCAGATCCGGAACGATCAGTCCGTCCACCCCCGCCTCATTGCATTTTTTCACAAACGCTTCCACACCGTAGTGCAGGATCGTGTTGTAATACATCATGAAAATGATCGGTACCGTCACACCCTCCGTGCGCAGTTCCTGCATCATTGCAAAAATCTTCTTCACATTCACCCCGCCGCAGATCGCACGGTACGATGCGTCCTGGATGACCGGTCCGTCCGCCACCGGATCGGAAAACGGCACGCCAAGCTCAATCACGTCGCAGCCGCCGCGCTCCTGCGCCCGGATGATTTCTTTTGTGGCTGCCAGATCCGGCAGTCCCGCGGTAATATAAGTAATAAATGCTTTCTCCTGCTTTTTGCTGCAGGCGTTCATGCGCGCTTCTATTCGATTCATATCTGTCATATCCTCCCTCACCGGACAACTTTCCGGCTCAATTTAAATATCCTTTTCCTGCAAGATAATCTGCGATCGTATTGACATCCTTATCGCCGCGGCCGGACAGACAGATGACCATGGTCTCCTCTGCCGCCTGCTTCTCACCGACCGCCTCTTTGCGCTCCTTCGCATACTTTATCGCGTAGGCAATTGCATGTGCGCTCTCGATCGCTGGAATGATTCCCTCCAGTCTGCACAGCTCCATCAGCGCATCCATCGCCTCATCATCCCGGATTGCCACATATTCCGCACGTCCGCTCTCCTTTAAGTACGCGTGTTCCGGACCGACGCCCGGATAATCCAGTCCCGCTGAGATGGAATGTGCAAGCTGGACATTGCCGTCCGCATCCTGCAGCAGGTAGGAACGCATGCCGTGCAGAACTCCCGGCTCGCCGAGCGCCATCGCCGACGCGTGTTCCCCGGTCTCGATTCCCTTTCCGGCTGCCTCCACGCCGATCAGCTTTACCCCCTTCTCCTCAATAAAATCCGCAAACATGCCGATGGAGTTCGATCCGCCGCCCACGCATGCCATCACGACATCCGGAAGCTTTCCCTCCGCCGCAAGGATCTGTTTTTTCGCCTCGCGGCTGATGACGCTCTGAAACTCTTTTACCATCTTCGGATACGGATACGGTCCCACAGCAGAACCGATGATGTAAAAGGTATCCTCCGCCGTCTTTGCCCATGTACGGATCGCCTCGTTGGTCGCATCCTTTAGTGTATTGCTTCCCGATGTGACACTGACAACCTTCGCGCCGAGCATCTCCATGCGCATCACATTTAACGCCTGTCTTTTGATATCCTCGGCTCCCATATAAACCGTGCACTCCATATCAAAAAGTGCCGCTCCGGTTGCCGTCGCCACGCCGTGCTGCCCCGCTCCGGTCTCAGCAATTACCTTTTTCTTTCCCATGCGCTTCGCCAGCAGAATCTGTCCGATCACATTGTTGATCTTGTGTGCGCCGGTGTGGTTTAAATCCTCGCGCTTTAAGTATATTTTCATGCCGTACTTTTCACTGAGACGCTCCGCGTAATATAACGGGGTCTCTCTCCCGACATACTGTTTCAGATAGTAGTGGTATTGTTTGAGAAATTCCGGATCACGGATTGCTTCCTCGAATGCCGCATCCAGTTCCTCCAGGGTATTCATCAGCGACTCCGCCACATACTGTCCGCCAAATGCTCCGTAATATGCTTTCCTGTTCATGTCTCGTCTTTCCTTTCCTGATCACGTTCCGCCGCGCCGTCATCTTCCGGCTCACACACCTTCTGTTTTTTGCACGGCTTTCTTAAATTTTTTAATCCTGATTATACTTTTTGTTCTCATTCCATCGCACAGCGTTTCCACGCCGCTGCTGACATCTGCGACATCGGGGGCAAAGATTCTGATTCCCTCCGCCACATTCTCCGCGTCAAGTCCGCCTGCCAGCACAAAGGTACGCCCCTCTGCCAGCAGTTCCTCCCGGAATACACGCACGGCGCAGCACATCTCATCCTGTCCGTTCTGCTCCCATCCGAACGTCTTTCCGCTGCCGTATGCCCCGGCATCGAGTACAATCCCGGCAATCCGGTGATATTCTTCTCTGCGCCATCGGCGAACCTCGGCAGGATCACGGAGGTTGACTGCCAGCCACACCGGCAGCTTCGTCTGCGCTGCGATCCGCTCCGCCTCTGCGGCGTCCACGCCATGCACCTGCAGCAGATCAAACCCTGCACGCCCGATCTCCTCAATCAACTCGCTCTCCGGCGCTACCGCTACAGCTACTTTTCTTATATCTTTATTTAATTTTTCAAATAATTGTCTTGCTTTCTGCACGGTGACATAACGTTTACTTTTCTCGTACAGCACGAATCCGGCGTAATCCACACCTGTCTCATTGAGCGCTGCTATCTCATCCTCTCCTGTGATGCCGCAGATCTTGATCTTCGTCAATGTCCATCCTCCCTACCGCTGCTTCCAGCGCGCTGCCACCTCTCCCGGGTGCTCCGCCTCCATAAAGGCTCTCCCGATCAGAAATGCGTCCACGCCGCATGCCTTTAAGAACTCCACATCCTCATCCGATACGATGCCGCTTTCCGCCACCAGAAGCTTCTCCTGCGGCACCATGCGGCTTAAACGCTCCGTCGTGTGCAGGTCGATGGAAAAATCCTTCAGGTTGCGGTTATTGACGCCTATGATCTTTGCATCCAGCTTCAACGCCCGTTCCATCTCCGCCTCGTCGTGCACCTCGACTAACGCATCCAGCCCCAGCTCCCCGGCAAGCTGGTAAAATTCATGCATCTGCACATCGTCTAAGATTGCCGCAATGAGAAGCACCGCGTCTGCACCGATCGCCCGCGCCTCATAGAACTGGTACGGATCAATCATGAAATCCTTGCGCAGGATCGGAAGATTGGTCATCTGCCGGATCTGTTCTAAGTACGTCGTGCTTCCGTCAAAGTGATCCTCCTCCGTCAGGCAGGAGATCGCATCCACAGAAGCATTGTATTCCTCAACTCTATCTAATAAGTTAATCTTACTTTTAATTTTCCCAAGACTTGGGGACGACTTTTTGAACTCTCCGATGATGGAAATGACATCTCCCTCAAGCGCTCCCTTAAAATCATGATGGCTGCCCTCATATGCCTCCGCCAGCTTTCGCATCTCCTGCTCCGGTATCCGTCTCTTATGTTCCGGCAGTCTTCTTTTTTTATCACTCACAATCTGATCCAGTATCATACGCTGCTCCTCCCTTAAATAACGCCCGACAGAAAATTCTCGATCATCCGCTTTCCGTGTTCCGTGTAGATGGACTCGGGATGAAACTGGAGACCGACCACCGGATACTCTTTGTGCCGCATCGCCATAATCTCGCCGTCCGCGGTCTGTGCGGTGACTTTCAGACACTCCGGCAGATCGTCTCTTAGCACCGCCAGGGAATGATACCTTGCCACCTTAACCGGCATGTCGATTCCGGTAAAAACACCGTCCAGGCAGTGTGTGACTTCGGACTGTTTTCCGTGGAATAATGTCTTCGCATAGCTCACGGTTCCTCCGAACGCCTCACCGATGCACTGATGTCCGAGACAGATGCCAAGAATCGGTATTTTTTTGTAAAAATGTTTTACCACGTCCATACAGATTCCCGCCTCTTTCGGACTTTTGGGACCCGGGGAGAGCACAATGCGCTCCGGCTGCATATTTTCTATCTCCCCGATCGTAATGGCATCGTTGCGCACCACCCGAATGTCCGGCGTGAAGGTTCCGATATATTGATAGAGGTTATAGGTAAAGGAATCATAGTTGTCAATCAAAAGAATCATAAGTTTTCCTCCTCCAGAAGTGTTCTTGCAAGCGCCATCACTTTGTTGCAGCATTCCTGATATTCTTTTTCCGGCACGGAGTCCGCGACGATTCCCGCGCCCGCCTGCAGATAGACCTCTCTGCCCTTCTTGATCATCGTGCGGATCGTGATGCAGAAATCCATATCGCCGGAAAAATCTATATAACCGGTCGCACCGCCGTAGAGCCCGCGCCGTACCTCCTCCAGTTCCTCAATGATCTCCATCGCCCGGATCTTGGGTGCACCGCTTAACGTTCCAGCCGGAAGGAAGGATGCCAGCAGATCAAACGGATGATAGCTGCCCTTTTTCCTTCCCTCCACCATGGATACGATGTGCATGACATGGGAATAATTCCGCACATTCATAAAATCTGTGACCTTGACTGTTCCGAATTCCGAGATGCGCCCCATATCGTTTCGCGCCAGATCCACCAGCATCACATGCTCGGCACGCTCTTTCTCATCTGCCAGAAGTTCTCTGCGCAGCGCTTCATCCTCCTCCGCTGTCTTTCCTCTCGGTCTGGTCCCTGCGATCGGGCAGGTAAATACGCGCTTTCCCTGCTGTTTTACTAACATCTCCGGAGAACTTCCGATCACCTCAAAATCACCGAACTGGAAGTAATAAAGATACGGCGACGGATTCAACTCGCGAAGTTCCTTATAGAGAGAAAAACCGTCGCGTCCGGTCTCCACCGTCCAGCGCTGGGAGAGCACCGTCTGAAAGATATGTCCTTCTCTGATATAGTGTCTGATCTTCTCCACCTTCGCGCTGTAAGCGGCAAGCGTATCCGACTTTTTGCGGATGACGCCGTCCCTTTTTCCGCCCTCCGGCTGCGCCGCCTCTTTCATCCCGTGCCCGGTGTTCTCTTCACATCTGCTGTCACATCCGCCCTCTGTCTGCTCCGGATGCATGGCGCGCCGGATCAGCTCTTCCGCCGTCACGCCGGCACGCTTTCTTCCTTCCTCCGTCTCCTCCTCTAAGACAACCGCGGTCAGCGTCTCCGCCACATAGTCCATCACGATAAACGCTTTCATCAACATCAGCTGAATCGTCTCAATCCCGATCTCATCCAGATTCTTCTCCGGCAGTTTTTCCGAGTAGCGGATAAAATCGTAGCCGACATTGCCCACCAGTCCGCCAGAAAAATTCAGTTCGTCATTCTCCTTATGAATCTCAAATTCGTCATAATATTCTTTTAACAGCGCTAACGGATTGCCCCTGCGCACCTCGCGCTCCCCGCTCTTTTTTGTGATGACAAGCGACTCCCCCTCCGAGGAGATCAGTTCCTCCGGTTCCCCCAAAAACGTATACCGGTCATAGTTCTTGTCATAGCTCTCGAGCAGAAATCCCTTTCTGCTTCCGACCAGATTCTCGTACATCGCCGTCGGCGTCTCGTTCACAATGCTGACTGTTTTCTTGTAGACCTTATAGATGCGCTTCATAAATCCTCCTCTTTCTTCTTTTAATTCATAGAAAATGCGTCCCATCAAGAAAGAATCCTGCTTTGCAGGATTCTCCGCCTGCGGCGGGTTGCTCTAGCGACATAATTCCGCTCTGACGCAGTGCGATCCTGCCCGGAGGGCTTTTTAATTCATTGGACGTAATTTCCCATGAATTAAAAAAAATCCCTGACCCGGTAAACCGGATCAGGGACGAATGTCTCGTGGTGCCACCCTTCTTCTCTTGCCATGCTTAGCTTCTCTCTTTTTATCAGCCGTCCTCACCGGACTCATCTGACAGAAGATACAAAAAGCAGATACTTCCAAACTGGAAATATCCGCCACCAATCATGTATAGACTCTCAGATACAGATGTTCTCTATATCGTACCCCTGTAACGTGAGGACACGGCTTCCGCTACTCGGCTGCTGTTATCCGCCTTTCACTTTGCTCTCGCAAATCCATTCCATCCATACTATCCTGCCTGCTCCCACCGCCCCAGGCTCTCTGTGAAGAATCGTACAGTGTACTCCTTTTGCTCAACGATTTGTCATTTATTTGTCAGTAGTTTATCGCACTAATGTGGCAATGTCAAGAAGTTTTTTATTTTCCCGTCACCTTTTTTCTATCAATATGATATACTTTAGGCATTGATCCTGTTACAGGAAATGGAGGAGCTCTCAGATGAACAATGATGTATTTGAAACAATGCCCGTACCGAAAGCCTATTTCAAGATGGCTCTGCCTGTGGTGTTCGGCATGGTCATCAGCCTTGTATACAATATGGTCGACACATGGTTTATTGCAAAGACCCAGAACACCAGCCTCGTCGCCGGCGTCTCTCTCTGCGCCCCGGTGTTCAGTCTCATGATTGCATTCGGTGATATTTTCGGGCTTGGCGGAAGTTCCGCCATCTCAAGACTTTTCGGGAAAAAAGATTATGACACCACGCGGCGGATCAGTGCTTTCTGCCTTCTCGGCTCCATCTTCTTCGGCATTGCTGTTGCCGTTCTGATGCTGCTTTTTCAGACACCCATTCTGCATCTTCTGGGTGCCAGGGACGATACCATCGCCTATGCCGGCGCCTATTACCGCTTTCTGGTTCTCGGCTGCCCTGCCATTATCTTTAATATTGTCCCGGGGAATCTGCTCCGCACAGAAGGTCTGGCAAATGATGCCATGATTGGTTCCGTCATCGGCGCTGTGTTTAATATTTTTTTAGATCCCATTTTCATCTTCTCTCTGCATATGGGTGCCGGCGGTGCCGCACTTGCCACCATCCTGAGCAATCTGCTTGCCGACTGCTATCTCGTGTGGGTTGTATTCAAAAAGGCAGGGCATCTGTCGATGTCCTGCCGCGAAATGCATATTTCATCCAGTCATGTCCGTGACATTCTGCTGATCGGAATTCCGGCTTCCATCACGAACCTGATGCAGAGCTTTGCGGTACTCCTCACCAACCGTTTTCTGTTACCTTACGGTTCTGATAAAGTTGCCGCTCTTGGCATTGCCTTAAAAGTCAACATGATCACCATGCTGATTCTGGTCGGGTTCGCCTTCGGCGCGCAGCCGCTCCTCGGCTACTGCTACGGTGCAGACAACCGCGAACGCCTGAAACAGTTTCTGCATTTTGATCTGCTCGTGCAGCTTCTCATTGCGCTCGTTTTCACAGCCGCCGCCTGTATTTTTGCTCCGCACATCATCCGCATCTTCATGCAGGATGACGTCATCGTGGCCTCCGGTGCCCTGATGCTCCGCTGTCTCATGATTACCGCCCCTGTGATCGGCATGATCTTAGTCTTCACCACACTGTTCCAGGCAGCCGGCATGGCGCTTCCCGCTTTTCTGATGTCCATCAGCCGCCAGGGCGTGCTGCTCGTGTTGTGTATGCTGCTCTTTTCTTCCCTGTTCGGCTACATGGGAATTCTGCTCGCGCAGGCAGTCTCCGATGTTCTCACCGGAATTCTGGGCTTCCTTCTGCTGCGCAGATCAAAAATACTGCTCTGATGCGCCGTGCGTCACACCGTCTCTGCGCTGCGGTAAACCTGCTCAAACGTATCTCTTGCGGTATTATGCTTCCCGATGTCAACAACCACCGCACCGATGGACATGGAAGACTTTACGTGATCCGGGAGCAGGGCAATCTTCTCCTTGTACAGCGCCGCAACTTTCTTTGCGTACTTCTGAATCTCTGCTTCCTTGATCGGCACCCGCTGCCCGTGTCCGCGCAGAATCTCATCGAATTCCATATAGCGCGCACAACATCCAGCTCTTCCGTGGTAAACAACAGATACATGGAGAACACCGAAAATGCCGACTCAAACCAGTAAATGATTTTTGGCAGCGCAATGCGGCAAAACTCCGCAAGAAACCAAACACATAAATCACCGACGCCAGCGCAAATAAAATACTTCCGACCTGCGCTCTGGAAGGTCTCGCCTGTGTTATTTTACATATTGCAATCCTCTGCGCACCGGATTGCACAATTTTACGTCTCCATATGCCGCATTGCCTGCACCATCGCCATAAAATCCTGCTCCTTTAACAGCGCAATTCCCTGTTCTTCATCTCCCAGAACCATCAATACATCCCCCGGCTTTATGTCAAAAATTTTTCTCGCCTTTGCAGGAATCACAATCTGCCCTTTTTCACCGACCTTCACCATTCCAAACGCATGCTTTCCCTTCGGCGGAAACGGCAGGCGTGTCTCCCCGCCCTCATAATTGACCAGTTCATCCAGCGTCACATCAAACACCTCCGCGATCAGCCGGCTCTTCTCCACATCCGGGAGGGACTCTCCCGTCTCGTATTTGGAAAGTGTCTGCCTGGACACATCAATCTTCTCCGCCAGTTCCTCCTGCGTCATTCCACGCATCTTCCGCAGCATCATCAGATTATCTTTGAACATGTTTCCTCTCCTTTTTTTCTCCAATCACACACCATCTTATGACCGGAATTCTTTTTATCAGCTCATAGAGAAGATAGCCGCCCGCATAGGCTGCAATTCCCGACAAAAGGTAGGCTGCAACCCCCGTAACTTTGGTGTACCGGTCCAGAAAATATGCCGCCGCCGAGAGTGCCAGATAGTGGAACAGATACAGTCCGTAGCTCTTTTTAGAAAGCCACGCTGTCTTTCGCGACGTACGGTTGCCCCAGCGCTTCATTCCTCCCAGGACTGCCAGACACACCGTCCAGCCATACAAAATGGAAAACGGACTGTTTACCACCGGCTCCTCTGCATAATTTTCCCCAAAATAATACCGCACATAAAAAACTGCCAGCACCACAGCCGCGGCTGCAAGCGGGACGCTCACGCACGCCAGCCGGTCGGTCACTTTTTCATGGGAAAAGACATAGTAGCCCAGAAGGAAGCAGATGCCGTATATTCCGAAACGATACACACAGATCACCGGCGTATTCAAGATCTGGGCAGCTCCCCAGACGGGAATCACAAGCAGAAAAAGAACGGGCAGCGCAGCTTTTTCACCAAACGCATACAACCGGTCTTTTTCTATTTTGCGAAGCAGCACCAGCAATACCGACAATACCCAGAGCACCTGGATGTACCACAAGATCCCGACTCCGGATAAGACCATGATCAGATACCCGACCGCCTTCGGCACTTTCTCCCACGACTGGTCAAACACATGGCTGAATGCCATGTTGAAATACCCCTGTATCCACCAGAACACGAACAGGCCGATCGTCGAGGGCACCAGAAGCTTTCTCGTTCTTCCCGCAAGAAATTCCCGGTCGGTATGTCCTTCCAGATAATATCTGGCACACATTCCAGACACCAGAAACAGCAGCACCATAAACCACGGATACAGCAGGTACTGCACGGCATCCTGATACTGTACCTCCCAAAACGGCCCGATCACTCCCGCCGTCACCACGCCGTTATACATAAAAATCACATGGTATAAGACCACGAGCCCCACCGTGATCCAGCGGATGTTATCCAGATAGTGTCTTCTCATATTTTTCCCACCTTTGCTCTATATTTTAACTCAAGTATAACAAAAATGGAATGGCTGCTCCACCGCGCTTCCATTCCATTTTTTATGCTTTCTGTTAAAAATCGTTGCATTTCTCTTATCATCTGTTGTAAAGACAGAATTCCGTCAGGGATTGCATCTCTTGCACGGATCATATCCGGCTGCAATCAGTTCCTCCCTGCTTCCGGAGAATGCCGCCTTGTTTTCCGGCGACATCTGCGCAACACTCGAGCAGGATGGCCGATGAAACTTCTTTGTGTTCGTGTTGAGCACGTATTCTCCTGTCTCGTCCGCTGTGCCGTCCGCGGCAGTCTCTCCCCCGGATGATGCCTGTGCCGCGCTTCCTGCGGTATCTGCCGCCACGGATGCCTGCGCCGCGCTGTCTGCGGTATCTGCCGCCCCGGACGTTCCCGTGATGTCCGCAGCACCTGCCGCGACCTCATCCCCGTCCCGGTAATCCTGCGTCGCGTCCACGCTCCAGCTAAGGGAGGTTCCGTCACTTGTGACCGTGATGGTTCCCTGCAGATCCGTCCGGTAGAGCGCTGCCTCGCATGCCTTCACCCGGTCGAGTACCGTGCGCGTCGGATGGCCGTAGGAGTTCCCCGCACCCGCACTGATCACAACCGCCGACGGCGACACGGCGCGCATAAAAGCTTCGGAGGAAGACCCTTCACTCCCGTGATGACTTGCCAGATACACGTCCGACTCCAGCGTCACGCCGGAGTCAAGCATCGCCTGCTCTTCGGCTTTTCCGGCGTCACCGCAGATTAAAAAGCTGGTGTCGCCGTACACAAGGCGGATTCCGACGGAATTATCATTATCCTCCTTCGGATCATAGGCTTTTGGGCAGACCACCGTAAAAGAGGCATCGCCAAGCGTGTAAGTGTCGCCCACTGCCGGGTAGGCAAGTGCAATATCCTGCTCCTTTATCACGCGCTCAAACGACTCATAGACTCTGGTATCCGTCACGTAATCGGGAGCAAGCACCTGCCCGCAGGAAAATGCGTGCAGGGCGCCGACCACACCGTTTAAGTGATCCGCATCATAGTGGGAGGCGATCACGTAGGCGAGTTCCTCCACCCCCTGTTCCTTCAGATAGCTTACCACAAACGAGGAATAGTCTCTGTTGCCGCCGTCGATCAGCATATACGCTCCGCCCTGCTCCACTAAAACGGCATTGCCCTGACCGACATCCAAAAACGTCACCGACAGCGTTCCGTCCGGCATCTGCCCTTCCCCCGGCTCTGCCATCTCCTCTGTCGGTGAGCCACCATTCTCCTGCTGCTCTGCCATCTGCAATTCCGACATCTGACCATCCTGCAAGGCTCCCCCGGACAGTGCTGCCTGCTGCCTTACCGCCTGCCCGTCCGATGCCGCTCCGCATCCCGACAGCAAAAGAAGCAGGGCCGCACAAAGTGCCACTGCCCCGCTTCTGATTCTATTCACGTTGTATTTCTTATTTTTCTGCTTTCCCGCTGTCTGCATGTTCTTTTTCCTCTTCCATAAAATACATGCGCGCAGCGAAATCCTGAAAATACCGCACCTCATTGTTGTATCCGGTTCCGCCGAACGCCTGTTTAAGCTTCACTCCATGATACATTAACATATCTCCGGCTGCATGGCAATCCTCGATCTCCCCGTCCATCTTCTTAAATCTGGCGATCAGATCCAGCGCCAGCGAATCCTGCTTAATGTGTACCGGGGAGACGGTATTGACCAGATCCCCGAAATCCTTGATATTGTATTTTAAGCTGCGGTTATAGAAATGGTACCGCGCATCGGGTTTTAATCCCTTCGCGTGATAGCTGTGATACTGGGTATTCGGTACGACCAGCTTCTGCATGAGCATACCGACCGCACGGGTCTGGTCTTCCGACACACAGGTCCACTCCATCTGGTTCCCCGCACTCTGGGAGAGTACACTTTCATGTGCCCCCTCTCCGAATGTGCGTCCGCGGTAAAACCGTCCCTTCTGCAATACCTCCCGCCACTGTTTGTACAGTGCGATCTGTGCCTTTACCGCCGCAAAATCCTCGCGGGACAGATCACAGAAATTGCACTCATAGCCGCAGATGCCGAACGCCGCCACGGCGAACCGTGTCTCAAGCGGCGTCACGCGGAGCGTCTGGTGGTTGGGGCACGCCGACACATGCGCGCTCACAACGGACATCGGATAGCCGTAGGAATAGCCGGTCTGAATCTCCGCCCGACAGAGCGCATCCGTGTCATCCGACGCCCAGATCTGTGGAAAATAGGATAAAATTCCAAGATCGAACCGGTTGCCGCCCGCCGAGCATCCCTCAAAGAGAATGTCCGGGAAACGCGCGGTAAGCTCTCTCATGCACCGGTACAGTCCCAGCACATAGCGGTGTGCCACCTCCCCCTGCCGCTCGGGCGGAAGTGCTCCGGAATAGTAATCCGTAAACGTCCGGTTCATATCCCATTTGACATAGGAGATCTCCGCCGAGGAAAAGACTTTCGTCATCGTCTCGATGATATAGTCCTGCACTTCCGTTCTCGTAAGATCCAGGATGCGCTGGTTGCGCCCCTCCGCATGCGGTTTCCCCGGGATCTCAATCGTCCAGTCCGGATGCGCCTGGTAGAGATGACTGTTCACATTCACCATCTCCGGCTCCACCCAGATACCAAAATCCAGTCCTAGCTCCTTGATCTTTCTTCCGAGTCCCGCAAGACCTCCCGGAAGCTTCTTCTCGTTGACTTCCCAGTCTCCCAGGGAATGTGCGTCATCATTGCGCTCGCCGAACCAGCCGTCGTCCATCACAAAAAGTTCTACGCCGGCTTCCTTTGCCTTCTTCGCCAGAGCAAGCAGCTTTCTCTCATTGATGTCAAAATAGGCTGCCTCCCAGCTGTTAAGCAGCACCGGACGCACCTTGTGCTTAAACGCTCCACGCACGATGTGCTCCCGCACAAATGCATGCATGCACTGGCTCATGCCATTGTAGCCCTCGCAGGAATACGCCATGACCGCCTCCGGCGCCGCAAAGTTCTCCCCCGGAGCCAGCAGCCAGGAAAATGACTGCGGATTGATGCCGGCAGTCAGGCGCATCTTGCCGTAGCCGCTCACTTCCGCCGCCTCATAGTGGTTGCCGCTGTAGATGAGGTTGCATCCGTAACATTCCCCGGTATCCTCCGTCGTATCCGTCTTTGCAATCATGACGAACGGGTTGGCACGGCTGGAGGAGGTTCCCGTGTAGGACGCATTGACATGTTTTCCCGCCTCCATGCGCGTATCGGAGCGGTGCATCTCCCTCGCCCACGCACCGGTAAAGGTTGTAAAAACATACTCTGCCGGATCAAAGTCGATCTGGGTGCTCATCAGGCGATTCAGACGGACCGTCTCCCCGCTCTCATTGAAGAGAACGGCGCTTCGCACAATCGCATCGCACTCTGCGTAGACATCATAATGAAGTTCCAGCACAAGATCATAGGAATGGTCGCGCAGCCTTACGCTGAGACGCTGCGCCTCCCCCCTCTCGTCGTAAGCTCCCGGGAGATCTCCGTTTTCTGTCCCCACCGTCTTTTCTGTGATCTCATAGCTTTCATAGCGGAAATCCGAAGTGGTGCTGCCATCCACGTGCACGATCTCCACAAACGGTTCGCGGATGTCCCCTTTTCCGTAGGAGGACATCTCAAGCCGCATGTCCTCCAGAGAGAACGCCGGATGCTCCCCGTCGCAGAGATTCGTATTTCCCGGTGCAAATGTATGCTTCTCCACCAGCGGAGCAACATCACACTCCGCCGGATGCTCCGGCAGCGTCAGGTGCCTTCCGTAATACAGATGCTCCAAATGCCCTGTCTCCATTCTCCGGAAACAGTATGTCGTATGCGCCGTCTCCAGCACAAAAATATGTCCGTCCGCTTTTATCATTTAGTATGCCCCTTTCTTGACCTGCTCTGCGATCTCGGCAACCTTCTCCTCCGTCAGAATATACTTTTTGTAGAAAATGAAAATGCCGCACAGAAGGCAGATGATCGGAAGAATCGTCATTGTCATGCGCAGACCTACCACCGAGGATGTGGCAGCTGTCGCAACTGCTGCGGTATCTGTTGTATCGTTGCTCAGATTGCAGATCTGTAAGCAGATCGATGCAATCAGTGCCGCCACGCCGCTCGCCAGTTTGACCACGAACGTCTGCATGGAAAAGATCACGCTCTCGTCACGTCTGTGATTTTTCAGCTGTCCATAGTCTACGGTATTGGCAAGGAACACCGTCGTCAGCACTGTCAGCACGCCGTGTGCTGCAAAGATGAAAAATCCCGGGATAAACAGCAGCACCACGTTGGACATATTGGTGAATGCCAGTACCAAAAGCACCACATAACCGATGATTGCCATGGCAAATCCCGTGTAGAACACCTGGATGGTTCCCATGAATTTGCGCAGCAGCGGGAATAAGATCATCATGGACAGAATCTGTACCGCTCCGCCGAACGTATTAAACAAGGTGTAGCTGTTGTACCAGCCCTCGCCGCCGAAATCGTATTTAAAGAAATAGATGACAAGGTTTGAGGTTGTATAGACCGCACAGTTGATGAGAACGATGGTGATCACGACCGTCATCGCCTGATCGTTCTGAATCAGTGCGCGGAACATCTGTCCTACGGACGGGGAATCCACATTGACGGTGGATTTTTCCTTGACATTGACGCAGGTGATCGTCGTAAAGAGCACAAATAAAATCGCAATAATCATTGCAAACCACTTGAATCCCACGCGCTCGTCCCCGCCGCCGAGACGGTATACGCATAGCATCGTGATGATTGTGATGATGGCAGAGCCGACGCCCGCACAGGAGCGCGCCATCGTAGAAAGTCCCTCACGCTCTTTGCCGCCCTCGGTAAACGCCGGAATCATTGACCAGTAAGGGATATCCATCATCGTGTACGTCACACCCCAGAGTACATAGGTGACTGCTGCATAGGCCACCAGACCGCCTCCATCGAGTGCCGGCGGTGCAGAGAACATCAGGTAGAGCATGATGGCATTTAAAATCGTTCCGATGAAAAGCCACGGGCGGAATTTTCCCCATCTTGTTCTTGTCTTGGCGACAACCACGCCCATAATCGGATCGTTGAACGCGTCAAACACACGCGCTGCAAGTAAGATCACGCCCATTGCAAACGCGCTCACCCCTAAAATATCCTGATAATAATACAGTATGTAACTTGCGGAAAGCATGTACACCATGTCTTTTCCGACTGCTCCAAGTCCGTAGGAGACTTTTTCTTTTCCTGTCAGTTTCATGTGATCCTCCAATTCTGCGCCTTCGCGCTCGCCTTATCTCTTCTCCATCGCAAGCTCTACCACACGGTAGGCTCCGTCGTAAATTCCTGCTGCCTTGTTCTTCTCGATACAGTCGCACATATCGTTAAGCAGCGCGTCCTCGTTTAAGAACAGATCCAGCATCTGTACCGTATGCGGAATATCTCTGCACTCTAACGTGCCGTCCCCGATCTCTGCGGAGTGGATGGCTCCCCACTGCTCATGCCCGCCGACACGCTTGATAAACAGCTTCGGCACCGGGTAGAATGCCAGCTCGCTCGGCTTTGTCACAAGCACATCGCAGCTTCTCATCAGAAGGTTCGTGCAGTAGACTGCCTCGAAAATATTCTCATGCCAGAAGCCGTGGATGCCGCTTACCTCACTGGTAAGTGCCTGTGCGGCAAACTCTGTCGTATCCTTCCAGTTATTAAAATGCTCCGTTGCAAACTTCTTCATTCCCGGGATCTCGCCGAGCAACTCCTCCCAGACATTGCGGTAATCACCGACATTCACATACAGTGCGGCTCTGCCGTCCCGAATCGCAGGGAGCAGATGTTTAATGATGGAAGCAAAAATCTCTCTCTGTGCTCCCGCTCCTCCGATTGTGAGAAGAAAACGCATCGGCTTTTTCTCTCTCTTGCGCGCCCGTCTCGTCTCACAGTCCGCCTCGATGTTGCTCACCAGCTCATGGTCAATGTAATGTCCTGTATAGATCAGATCATCCTCAGGCATCGGGCGAAGAACGTCAGCTCCCTGCATGCCGTTTAAGATGCGGTAGCCCTGGTAGGCGTAATGCGTCTGCACGGTGTGAATGCTTCCCTCCGATAAATGCAGCGCCATTGGCCAGTTGTCCGGAATCGCGTTGACCACATGCTTCATTCCCGCATGGATTGCCGCCTGCGCCGGCCACACGTGTGTCGCCACCACCGGAATCTCCTTCGGCACATTCGCATAGACCGGAGCCATCAGTTCCGCGTTTTTCTGGTCCGCGGCATTGTAGGAAAGCTTCCGAAAGCCTTCATAGTTCATCGGCTCCCAGACCAGACGGTTAAACAGTCTGCTCTTCTGGGAAAGTCTTGATCCCAGGGAATACAGATCATTCTGCGCACCAATAACTTTTGTGCAGGTCGTCTGCGGGTAGGAATTCAAGTCCATCCAGTACGGTACATAGCCCATGGAATGTGCCGCAGATGCGATCGCCATGGAAATGCGGTAATGTCCGAATCCCATGCGGATGTTGCCGACGATGATTCCCTTTTCCGTGTCAAATCCCACGTTTTCTCCCGTCTCTCCCACACGGATGTCATGTACGCCCAGCATATCGCCGATGTATTCATTCTTCTTCACGATTGCAGGATAATCTGCCCCCGCATCGTCCCCGAATTTTTTTGCATATTTCTTTTTCGACTTTACCGCTTTCCGGTATACCTTATCCGGCATCGGATTGCCAAAAATAACTTTTGATTTTTCTTCCATTGCCTGTGTTCCCTTTCTTTTCTTACAATCTCTGTCGCTCTGCCGCTGCCGCAAAGTGCAGTTCCACCGGTTCGGTCTGTGCATTCCGGATGACAAGCCGTGCCTCACCGCTCTCACCCGTCGTCTTTATATAAGTGCCGCCCATTCCTCCCTCCAACGAGATGACGGACGGTCCGATCAGCTCCACCGGTCCGCTCACCTCAAAGCTTACCGGCTCATTGAAGAAGCTAAGCAGATTGCCGTATTCGTCCCGCGCCTCAATCCGGATGGCCGCCACATCGTAGGTGCTTTTCTCCTGAAGTCCTGTGTGATCCGCCTGTGCAAAAAGTACAACCTTTGTCATCGGCTTTTTGATGAGTTCCGCAGTCACGCCGCCGTCCGACACCGCCTCAAACCGGTATGTCGTGGAAGTGCCTCCCCAGTCTCCGATATAGCGGTTATAGAGCACCACCGCATCGGTCGGCTTCATGTGATAAAGGAGCAGCATCTTAAGCGCCGTCACATACACGGATTTCGGAAGATGCGACAGTCCGTAGCGTGCGGTCGCATTCAACGCATCCTTGATTCCCTTTCCCTGCGCCGTTGTAAAATGTTCGTCCTTCTCGATCGCATCTCCGATATAATCGTCGATCACGAGCGGTCCGTGCGGCAGATGTTTCCACGGGGAATCCTCTCTCTTGTATTCCTTGATAAAACGGTCGTTTTTGTACATCCGCACACTGTCTGCGTTGGTAAAAATGTAGGTCTCGCCGCGGTTGCAGCCCGGGTGCTCCCCTATGTCCATGGAAGAACTCAGTTCCAGAACCGTATGCTCCTCCTGCTGGCATTCATAGACCCTCGCCGCCAGCTTCGGATTGCGGAACATATCCATCACGCCGTGGTAACAGATGCGGTCTCCGCTGCCGAAATCCTTGTGTGTGTTGTAGTCGAACATGCACCAGCCGAAGCTTCCTGCAATGTCACCCTCCGCAGCCGCCGCGTCGAGCACCCGCACATGGCGCAGCGCATGTTCCGCGCGGTGTTCCTCCCAGTCGAATGCCTTGGTCGGATACATGTGGCCATTGTACTCGCTGATCAGATACGGCTTTTTCGGATCGGATGTCACCGCCGCCTTTTTCTCACATCCCTGGTTCGTGCCGTCATGCACAAAATCATTGTAAGTGTAGACGTCTTCCAGAAGACTGCTCTTTTTGTGCGCCCGCACACCGCCCGTCGGTCTGGATGGATCGAGTTCGTGCGCCGCCGCGTTCGTCCTGCGGTAAAAATCATCATCGTCCTGCGACTCGTTGATGCGCACGCCCCAGAGAATGATGGACGTGTGATTGCGGTACTGCATCACCATATCGCGCACATTTATAACCGCCTGATCCTTCCACGCCTCATCGCCGATGTGCTGCCATCCCGGAATCTCCATAAATACCAGAAGTCCGATTCTGTCACACTGGTCGATAAAGTAATGGGACTGCGGGTAGTGGGATGTCCGCACGGCGTTGACGCCAAGCTCATACTTTAAAATATCCGCGTCCATCCGCTGCATGGATTCCGGCATGGCATATCCCACATACGGATAGCTCTGATGTCGGTTGAGTCCGCGGAGCTTTACTTTTTTACCGTTCAGATAAAAACCGTCCGCCTTAAACTCGGCATGTCGAAAGCCTGTGACCGTCACATTTTCATCCAGCACCTTTTCATCCTGGATGAGCTGTGTGCACACCTCATAGCAGACCGGATGAACGGTGTCCCACGGCAGAACGGATTCCACCGTATAGTCGAGCACAAGCTTTGTTCCGGTCAGTTCACATTCGCCCAGAAGACGGTAGCCGCTCTCGCCGCATCTTTTGATCTTCTGTCTGACGCTAAGATTCTCCCCGCCGCCGTCCGCCGTAATCTCGGAGATCAGTCTGCCGGAGTCACCGGAAAGATCTCCCCGCACAAACACATCTTTCAGATAGGTTTTCTCCTTGATGTCGAGCCACACCTCACGGTAGAGTCCGCCGTATGTCATATAGTCAATCACAAATCCAAACGGCGGTATATTCACGCTCTCCCTGCTGTCCACCTTGACCACCAGCGTGTTGCGGATGCCGTAGACGGCATCGTCGCTGATGTCCATCGTGAATGCCGTGTAGCCGCAGTGATGTTCCCCGATCTTCTTCCCGTTCCAGTAGACTTCGCTCTCATGCGCCGCCCCGTCAATCGTGAGCAGCAGACGTTTTCCTTTCCATTCTTCCGGAATATAGACATCTCTGCGGTATCCGCTGACCATCTGGTAAACAGATTCGTCAAAATAGTGAAGCGGTGTCTGCTTCACCGTGTGCGGAAGCCGTACCGGAGTCATGTTTCCCACGTCAAAGCCGTCGCCCAGCATTTCTTCCGTAAATTGCTCCGAAAACTTCCAGTCGTCATTTAAATATACTCTGTTCTCCATGTTCTACCTTTGCCTGTCACCTTCCTGCATTGCCACGCGTTTATCCCGCCGCCTCCGGCACCACAATTCCGTTTACCAGAATCGAAACCACCTCATCGAGCGCTTCCAGATAGGAAAGCCCGCTCTGAATCAGGATGTCTCTCTGGAAAAACTGTTCTACCGTGGCTTCCAGCATCATCTTTACGATCGGAATGCTGACCTTGCGGATCACGCCTTCCGCCATTCCCTGCTCCAGAAGCTGGATCGTTGTCTCCCAGCCGGTCTCCAGTCTCTTTTCCACCTGTTTGTAAATTACCGGATACTTGTCCTTTAACAGATAAAGCTGTCTGAAATCCACATCCCGGTAACTCTCCGGGATCACTCCGAGAATCCGTCTGATCTTCTCCACCGTAGATAGCGCATCATCCTCCACGATCTGCTGTTCACTCTCCTTAATGGAATCGAACATGTAATCCACCATCGCAAGAAACATCGACTCCTTGTCGCGGAATACGGTATATATGGTCTTTTTGCTCATTCCGAGGATCTTTGCCACATCGTCCATGGTGAACTTCAGGCCTTTCTCATTGAACGCCTTGATCGTTCCCTCCAGGATCACTTCTTTCTGCTGCATCTATGTCACCTCCCTCTTTCGGAAACTATTTTTCTTTTTCTGGTTTCCTTTATTCTATCACGATTTCCAGGTTCTCACAAGAAACCGAATTCACAAAATCAGTTTCCATTTTTTGTATAAATGTACTAAATCCCAGTCTTTCAAGCGCCTGCGCGTTCTTGCAATCCCGCCGTACAATGGGTATAATATGGTTAATTACAGACATGGAGGACATCATGGAAAACGATCATATCAGAACGATTCTTAATAATATTGAAAACGGAACGCTCACCGCGAGCGAAGCCTACGCGCAGTTAAAGCTGGCTCCTTTTGAGGATCTCGGATACGCCAAGGTCGATCATCACCGCGAAGTGCGTCAGGGAGCGCCGGAAGTGATCTACGGAGCCTCCAAGACCAAAGAACAGATCGAGGGCATCACGAACAGTCTGCTCGCCCACTGTCCGGAGAATATCTTAATCACGAGGCTTTCCCCGGAATCCGCTGCTTACCTCTCTGAGCGTTTTACGCTGTTCTACGATGAGGCGTCCCGCATCGGCATTGTGAACCGTACGCCGCATATCACAGCGGAGGGAACCATCGTCGTAGCCACAGGCGGCACGAGCGACATTCCCGTCGCGGAGGAGGCAGCCTTAACGGCAGAGGTGCTCGGCAACAAGGTCGCACGCGTCTACGACGTCGGCGTCGCAGGGCTGCACCGGCTGCTCTCCAACATGGAGCTGCTCTCCTCCGCCAATGCCATCATCGCTGTCGCAGGCATGGAGGGCGCACTCGCCAGCGTCATCGGAGGGCTCGTGGACTGCCCTGTCATCGGCGTTCCCACAAGTGTGGGATACGGTGCCAGCTTTCACGGCATCTCCGCACTGCTCTCCATGCTCAATTCCTGTGCCAGCGGCGTGTCGGTCGTCAACATCGACAACGGCTTCGGCGCTGGCTACCTTGCAAGCATGATCAACCACATCGGCGGCTGATCACACCAGCCATCACTCTAACAGGAGGTTTCTTCTTATTATGAAAACAATTTATCTGGAATGTAATATGGGTGCTGCCGGAGACATGCTGATGAGTGCCCTCTATGAGATCTGCGATCAGAAAGAATGGTTTTTGCACAAGATGAACACCGTCTTTGCTCCTTATCATATCGCGCTTTCCCCGGAATCCGCCGTAAGCTGCGGCATCAGCGGGACCCACATGAAAGTCACGGTGAACGGTACCGAGGAGGTCTCTCTCGATGTCAATGCGGAACATGCCCATCACACGCACACAGAGAGGCCGGATGCGTCCGGTGCGCACGAGGCGTCCGCCCCTGCAAAGGACGGACATTCTCACACACACACCACCTACGCCGCCGTCTGTGAGGAGATCACATCCCTTGATCTTCCCGCAGAGGTGAAGGAGGATGCGCTCGCCATCTACCGTCTGCTCGGAGAGGCAGAGGCAAAAGTACACGACACCACGTTAGAGCAGATTCATTTTCACGAGGTGGGAACACTCGACGCACTCGCGGATGTGGTCGGCTGCGCGCTCTTAATCCGCACGATCGCGCCGGAACAGATTCTCGCGTCGCCCCTTCACGTCGGAAACGGCTTTGTAAAATGTGCGCACGGCGTACTGCCGGTTCCAGCCCCGGCGACCGCCGAGCTTCTGCGCGGCATTCCGTTCTACACCGGCTCCGTGACCGGCGAACTTTTAACCCCGACGGGCGCTGCCATCCTGCACTACTATGTGCTGCGCTATCTCCCGATGCCGACCATGACCGCATCAGAGATCGGCTACGGCATCGGGTCGAAGGATTTCGGCATTGCAAACTGTGTCCGCGCTTTCCTCGGCGACACCGCCTCCTATCTTGCTGCCGAGGAGGAGGAACCGTACTCCTGCGACGATACCATTTTATCGATCTCCTGCAACATCGACGATATGACCGGCGAGGCGCTGGGGCTTGCAACGGAGATCTTTATGGCAGCCGGAGCACTGGACGTCTTTACGATCCCGATCCAGATGAAAAAAAACCGTCCCGGCATTCTCTTAACCTGTCTGTGTGAGATGGAGGAACGCGAAAAATTCACAGGACTCTTCTTCCTGCACACTTCGACCAGAGGCGTGCGCTATCAGGTATTCGAGCGCGCAAAGCTGGAATCCACTTTTGAGACGCGCAAGACCTCGTACGGCAATATCCGCATCAAAAAAAGTTCCGGCTACGGCATCCAGAAAGAGAAAGCGGAATTTGAGGATTTAAAATCCGTGGTTTTAAAGAACCACTGTGCCCTCTCTCTAAATGAAGTCGAAAAATCCCTGCACTAAAAAACGTGCGGGAGGCTGCATATTCTGTAGTCTCCCACACGTTTTTTCTGTAATGTAATTAAAAACCTTGTTCTATAGTCCTTCATCTTCAATTGTAAGTGTCCCGGGTCTTACAATCAGTTCCACACCGGGGCGCTTCTCTTTGTACTTCTCCATCAGAAGCAGCCAGAGCTGATGAATATGATCCGCAAGTACCGCCGACATCTCCACACTGTACGGCAGTAAGGTGTGAAGGTCGAAAAAGCGGATTCCATCCGGCGGTAAAAAGACCAGATTGCTTGAGCGCTCCTTATCCCCGGATTTTTTGAGCAGCTCATAGGTAATCATACAGAATTCTTTTCCGCGGTAGTTACAGCTGTAAGACGCATAGCACTCATCAATCGTCCACTTTGTTCCGTGCTCCTCCTCGATGGGCTTCTCGGAAACATCATTTCCCTCTGTGGTCTGTACTTCCAGTCTCCAGGAAAGCTTCTCCGCTTTTGTCTCCGCAATCATCTCTGTCAGTTTACGGCATAATTCTTCCTGTTTCATTTCTCTACCTCCGTATTCTCCCACCGGACAGCCTCCGCCTTCTGCAATGCTTCCGGCCGTTCTGCCGCTACTGCCGCTTCATCCGACGCATGCCGGTCCAGCCAGTCTGCATAGTACCCGACAGCTTCTTTTGTGCTGTCGAACTGATACAGCAGGGGGCTTCTGCCCCAGTCCGCCACATAGACCCGGTTATAGTCCAGATACGCCGCCACCGCCGTCTCACCGGTGTCACGATGCCTGTAACACTGTTCCATCACCGGTTCGCCCTGCACTTCTTTCAGTCCGGCGCCTTTGATCTTCTGCTCTAGTTCTTCCACCGAATCAAACAGTGAAAATAACTCAAGCTGTCCCTCAACATTCTTCCCTGCCATAGCCTTCCTCCCGCACAAGCCCGGATCAGCCCCAGATTACGCTCTCACATAGATCTCGGACAGATTGTCCAGAATCTCGCCCGCGACATCCGGCTTATTCATGGTATAGATATGTACGTGATTCACGCCGTTGGCAATCAGATCGATAATCTGATCCGTCGCGTAAGCAATTCCGGCCTGGCGCATCGCCGCCGGATTATCCCCGAAACGATCCACGATCGCCAGGAAACGCGGCGGAACCATATTGCCGGAAAGCGACACGATCCTCTTGATCTGCGCCTTGTTCGTCACCGGCATGATTCCCGCAACCACCGGCACATCAATGCCTCTTGAGAGCGCCTTGTACAGGAAATTGTACAGAATGTGGTTATCAAAAAACATCTGTGTCGTCAGGAATTCACAGCCCGCATCCACTTTTTCCTTCAGATGATCCAGATCCTCAAAAATGGTGTCCGCTTCCGGATGTCCTTCCGGATAGCAGGCGCCGCCGATGCAGAAATCTCCCTGTGCTTTGATGTCCGCGATCAGTTCACCCGCATGACGGTACTGGTTCGGGAGCGGAAAATCTGCATTCTGCGGAATGTCTCCCCGGAGCGCCAGAATATTGCTGATCTGCTTCTCCTTTAACTCCTCAATCACGGATGCCACTTTTTCCTTCGTGGAGGAAGCACAGGTCAAATGCGCAAGCGCCGGAATCTGATGCTTTTCCACCTCGCTGGCAAGTTCTACCGTATAGTCGGACGTACCGCCGGTCGCGCCGTAGGTCACGCTCATATATGCCGGCTTCAATGCCGCCATGTCCGCAACGATATTTTTGTAATTGGCAAGCTGCGCCCCCTGTTTGGGTGGAAACAGCTCACAGGAAATCGTAACCTGATCGGTCTTTAATAATTCTGTCAGTCTCATCTGCTCTATCCTTTCTTCTGCGTCATGCCTAAAATTTCCTCAGCTTGTCTGTTCCGTCATCCACGGTATTCTCGATCTTGCGGATCGTGACAAAATAAGAATAATCATCGTTGACCCGCACTTCCACGCGGTCTCCCACCCGGTGTCCAAGCAGTGCCTTGCCGAGCGGCGACTCATTGCTGATCAAGTTCTTGAGTGAATTGCCGCGCACGGTGGTGACAATCTTATAGACTTCTTCCTCATCGTCCTCCTCGAAATACACGGTGACGGTGTTATTCATTCCGACTTCGTCCTCCGCGGAATCCGTAGATATGATCTTCGCTGTCTTGATCATCTTCTCCAGATAGCGGATTCTGCTCTCGTTCTGGTTCTTGTCCTTTTTTGCCGCATGATATTCAAAATTCTCGCTGAGATCTCCCTGGGCTCTCGCCTCCTTCACAGCTTCAAGTGCTTCCTTGCGCACAACCAGCTTGCGATACTCGATCTCCTCTTCCATTTTCTTGATATCCTGCTCTGTCAGTTCATCGTACATGATCTATCCCATCCTTTTTGGCTGATGAATTTATTATAGTGATTTTAGGAAATGCCGTCAAATAATTTCCGCAGATCAACGTTCTCCACAGGACACCCCGTGATGGGATGTCCCGCGCAGACCGACAATACATAGCCTTTTACCGGCACTTCTGTATACAGATAAAACTGCCCGGCATCCGCTTCCCTGACCGCCATCTCTGCTTCCGCCGCCTCTGCTGCAGGCGCAGTCCTTCCTGCCACCTGATCCTCCAGCACATCAAACGAAGAAAGCGGCAGGTGCAGTCCTTCCCCTACCGCTTTGCAATAGCTTTCCTTGCGCGTCCAGAGTCTTAAAAACGCATCTGGTTCACTCAGCAGATACGCATTCTCCTCTGCCGTAAACTGTCTTCGCATGACATTCACATTCACACGCCGCACCTGTTCCACGTCGATCCCGACTTCACCCTCATCAAATACCGCGGCTGCATAATCTCCCGCATGGGACAGGTTAAAGTGCACCCCCGCCCCGCCGGAAAGCTCCGGCTTTCCGTGGGTGCCGCACACCAGATGCACCGTCTCTGTCTCTGGTACCAGAGGAAGCAGGGAACAGCCCATGCTTCGCAGACCATACTCCAGCAGCAGACCTGCGGCAAGGCTCCTCATGCGATCCTGCTGCTTCCCGCAGCGTGCAATTTTCTCCTGTCTTTCTGTCGGAACATACCGCAAAAGTTCCTCATACAGCCCCTCATCACACAGCGCGATGATATTTGTCATCAGAACCCTCATGCCGGCTCCTTTAACAGGGTATTCAGCCTGTCTCTCGCCGCCAGAAGTTCGTCGCAGACAGGTAAAAGTTCCGCCGGCTCTCCCGCACGCAGCGGCTCCACAATCCGCACCACAATATCGTATAGCGGAATCAGCCCCATATTGGCAAGCATTCCCTTTAATGTATGCGCACATTCAAATGCACGCCCCATCTCCCCTGCGCGCAGCGCCTCCGGCAGAAGTTCAAAATTCTGATCCCCCGCCGCCGTGTGCAGGCAGCTGCGGTACAGCTCCCTGTCGCCGATGAACCGTGCCAGTGCGCCATCCACGTCACAGCCCCAGTTTTTCAGGGAATCAAACAGTTCCTCCATTGTCCGTCTCTCCTTTATCCTTTCCTCCGGCAACAGACATCCGTTTCAACAGTCTGCCAGCGCCCAGAACATTTTCCACTCTGCGCATCGCAATCTCCGGCACGAAAGGCTTCACGATGTAGTCCTCTGCTCCCAGCTGCAACATCTGGATCTGGTGTCCGGTCGTGTCGTCCGCTGTGATGATAATCACCGGGATTCCCGCGAGGACGGCATCCTGCTGCTTTCGCTTTAGGAATTCCATTCCATCCATCACCGGCATCGCAAGATCCAGCAGGATAATATCCACCTTGCCGGACTCTCTGTTTAAGACCTCAAAGGCATCCGCTCCGTTTTCCGCTTCAAGGATCCGGTACTGTTGCTCAAAAATGCACTTAAGCAGTCCGCGATTTACCTCCTGATCATCCACAACCAGCATCGTCCGCTCTGTCTTTTCCGCTGCCAGAAGTACCTGACGGTATTTCTGCAGTTCCTGATCCATCATCCGCTGTTCCGTAATATCGGTAAGCGTACCGACGATAATGTGCTTTTCGCCCACGCTCGTGATGTATTTCAGCTTCAGATGTACCCAGATCGAGCGTCCGCTCTTTGAAGTGCGCAAAAATTCGCAGGCCGCGGTCTCCTTCGACTTTGCAATGTCCTCAAACGTGTCGATGAGAATCTTCCTGCTCTCGTCTGAGAGCTGTTTTTCCATCACAAGCCCACCAGAGGAATTGATATCCCCGTATCCGAACATGTCATAGTAGGCGTTGTTCACGCGCAGCGCATCAATCCGGTTCTGCTCTTTCTCATATTCATAGATGACCGCCGGCTCCATCATGCCGGAGAACACGCTTCCCATCTGTGAAGTCGCGTTCCAGAGCATATCCCTGCCGATCTCGTCCTTCTGATATTTCTCCTGCAGTTCGTCCTTTTTCTCGGATACCAGCTTTTCATAATCGGACACCGGCATCGGTCTCGCAAAATAAAATCCCTGTACATACTCACATCCGACGCTGTGCAGAAAGTCCACCTGCTCCCTTCTCTCTACGCCCTCTGCAATCACCGGGAGATTCAGCCATTTTGCCATGCGCACAACCGACGCAAGAATATTCTGGCTGCGCCCCTCCTGATCCGTATCCGACAGAAATTTCATATCGATCTTGAGCACATCCACGGCGATATCCTTTAGCACATTTAAAGAAGAATATCCGCTTCCGAAATCGTCCATCAGAATAGAAAATCCTTCCTTCTGCAGACGTTCCATCGTCTCCTTGATCGCCTTCGGGTTCGTCGTGTAGGCGCTCTCCGTCAGTTCCAGTTCCAACAGTTCCCGGGGGATGTGGTAACGGTCCGTCAGTCCGCAGATTGCCTCCACCAGTCTTGGATTATAGAGGCTGACCCTGGAAATGTTGACCGACACCGGCGACGGCTTTTTCCCCTCGGCAATCCATTCTGCAAGCAGCTTACAGGTCTTCTCCCAGACGTAGTAATCCAGCTTGGTAATGAATCCATTGCGCTCAAAGATCGGGATAAATTCTCCCGGCGAGATCATGCCGCCTTCCGGCTTTGCCCACCGCACCAGCACTTCCGCTCCACAGATCCTGTTGTCCTGCAGGCTGTACTTCGGCTGCAGGTAAAGGACGAATTCCTCCTCGTCCAACGCATGCCGCATATGGTTGACAATCTGCTGTTCCCGCACGATGTCTTCCCGCATCTCATCCACATAGAACGCATAGTTTTCGATGTAATTGCCTTTGCACTGCTTGGCAGCCAGATTCGCCCGGTCGTACATCGCATCGATGGAGAGATCCCGCTCCCGGATCACATAGATTCCGATTGCCGGCACCACATCAAAAGCGAGCTGGTACTGTCCAAGACGCATGCGCATATAGCGCACAAGCTCTAGCATCGCCTCCTCGCCCCTGTACGGCATGCAGATGCCGAAAATGTCCGCCTCGATTCTTCCGTAGGCAATCTGTTCCGTATCTCCCGCAAATTTCCGGATCTCCTTCGCGATATACTGTAAAAGTCCGTCGCCGTTGCTGCTTCCAAAGAAGGAATTCACCAGTTGGAACTTTTCGATGTCGAGGCGTAAAAACGCATACGTCTCTTCGGGATGTCTCTTAAGCAGAACACGGGTTGCTTCAAAGAAATGCGTCTTATTGTAAATTCCGGTGAGCATATCGTAATCTGCACGGTATCTCAATTCTCTCGAAAGCTGCTGTTCACTGCTGCGCACCGCATTTTCCACCCGGAACCGCACGATCTGCGGATCATACGGTTTTCCTATAAAATCTCTTGCCCCCAGTGCCAGACATGCCTTTTCCGTCTTGACGTCACGCTCCACAGACGCCACAATGACCGGTATCCGGCGGTAAGAATCCACTTTGCGGTATTCTCTTAAAAAATCAAACCCATCCATCTGCGGCATGACCAGATCCAGAATGATCGCAGATATCGCGTCAAACTCCTTCTGTGATTCCAGAATCCGAAGTGCACCTGCACCGTCTACTGCCTCTACAATCTCATAAGCATCCTTTAGCATCTTTTTCAATGCGATCCGATCCAGCTCTGAATCGTCCACTATGAGAACCTTATCTCTGCTGCCCATACTCTTACCCCGGTTTCTTTTATTCTCCTGGTTCCTATCTGATTCGTTCTATATTCCTAATCTGCATTTGTCATCAAACGCATCATAACCTCACTTCATCATAACAAAGTTGCCGCCACATTTCAATACACCAGGCAAAAGAAGCAGGAAAAAAGTCCTACCCGCTATTGCGGCTTCTCAATGGCAGCAACAGCCTTTTTGAACTGGAAGAAAAACAGAACAATCGTAAAGCTTACCGCGATCACATCCGCTGCCGGCTCTGCCAGATACACGCCCATGGTCTGATTTTTTACCAGATGCGGCAGCAGATAAATAAGCGGCAGCAGCAACACAAATTTACGCATAACCGCCACGATGATCGATGCCCCCGCATTGCCGATCGAGATAAATGTCATCTGGCATGCAATCTGCGCCCCGAAAATACCCATGGCCGCGCAGTAGATGCGGAGCGCCCACTTCGTGTATGCGATCAGTTCTGCGTTGGAGGAAAAAATCATTGCAAACACCTGTGGGAACAGCATGATTAAAAGCCATACTGCCATCGAATAGCACAGGCTTGTGGTCAGAAGCAGACGGAATGTCTTTTTGACACGATCCGCATTCCTTGCGCCGTAATTGTAGCTTGTGATCGGCTGGGCGCCCTGTCCGAGTCCCTGCATCGGAAGCATGGAAAACTGCATCGCACTGGATAGAATCGTCATGGCTCCCACCGCCACGTCTCCCCCGTATTTGAGCAGCGAGGCATTAAAGCAGACCGTAATCACGCTCTCGCTTGCCTGCATGATAAACGGGGCAAGTCCAAGTGCCAGCCCCGGAAGTACCACGCCCGCTTCCATGCGCAGATACTTTTTGCGGATTTTTAATACAGTCTTTTTTCCCGTCAGGAACGAGAGAACCCACACTGTCGACGCCGCCTGCGAGATTACCGTCGCGGTCGCCGCTCCGCGGACTCCCATACCGAATCCATAGATCAGAACCGGATCGAGCACAATATTGCAGCCCGCGCCGATCATAACGCTGAGCATTCCTGTCCTGGCAAAGCCCTGCGCCGTGATAAATGCATTCATGCCGAGCGTCAACTGCACAAAGACCGTTCCTGCCGCATAGATTTTCATATAATCCGAAGCAAAGCCGATGGTATTCTCACTTGCACCGAATGTCAGCAGCAGTGGTCTGTAAAACAGTAACAGCAGAACCGTGAGCACGGCGGAGATGACAATCTGCAGCGCAACGCTGTTGCCGAGAATTTTTTCTGCCTCGTCGTAGTCGCCCTTTCCCATCGCCATGGAAGCCCTCGGTGCCCCGCCATTGCTCACAAGTGCGGCAAATGCCGACACAATCATGATAATGGGCAGGCAGACGCCCACCCCTGTAAGCGCCAGCGCTCCGTCTTCCGGCATATGTCCGATATAAACCCGGTCCACCAGGTTATATAACAGATTGATCAGCTGTGCAACGATCGCAGGAAGTGACATGCGCCACAGCAGCCTGCCAATCGGATCTCTCCCAAGAAAATCATTTTTTTGTTCCATATCAACGGTTCCTCCCATCATCTGTCTGTATCAAAAAACATCTCGTCCAAATATAATTCGTTGAATTTCGGGTGCATGGCAAGCGAAAGTTCCTGTGCGCGCCCTGTGATAGACGCAAGCCTCTGTTTTGCCGCTGTCCTGTCATCGAGCAGATAGCGCTCTGCTCCCGCAAGCGCACTGTTGCCGATCATCGTGATATGTCCACGGAACTGTTCCGGGAACAGTCCGATCCGGATGGCCTGCTCCTCGTCCATCCGGAAGCCAAAACCTCCTGCGATCAGGATTTCTTCGGGATCTTCTCCTCCAGATTCCGCGAGCAGCGTCTCGATCCCTGCGCGGATCGCCGCCTTGCCCATCTGCACCTGTCTCACATCCTCCTGCCGGAACCGGAATCTGCCCTCCGCGACCGGCATGCCGTCCGTAAACCAGGGTTCCTCAAACGTCCCGTTCTCATCGATGAGTCCGAGCCGCACGGCTTCTCCCACAGCGTCAATAATCCCGGTTCCGCATAAGCCGATCGGTGTCTCACCGGCGATGGTGCTTAGCTCCACGGTTCTTATTCCTCCTGTGGCGGCAGGATCTCTCTCCAAAACCAGGTTTGTCACGGCTCCCGGAACACCCGCAACACCACAGGATATATTTCCGCCCTCAAAGACCGGTCCCGCCGCTGCGGAAGTCACAAGAAATCCATCCGCTCCTCCTGCTGCCATCTCCCCGTTGGTGCCGATGTCCAACAGCAGCGCATTTTTTTTCCGGTCCATTTCCAGGGCATAGATTCCCGCCACGATATCCGCTCCGACGAAAGCAGAAATTCCAGGCAAAATGGTCACTGACACACTCCACCGGTCAGACAGCGCAAGTTCTGCGCCGCTCCCCTCCCAGAGGGAGAGATCCTCCGGTGTAAAAGGCGCCGCCCCAAGCCCCGCACAGGATAATCCTCGCAGGAGATGACACATGGTCGTATTTCCGACAATTACAAGTTCCTCCACAGCATCATCCGGTATCCCGGCATCCGCCACGAGTCCCGCAAGCAACGCATCGATATCCCGGCTGATGCTAAGGCGCAGTTCCTCTGCCGCCCCCTCGTTTGCCGCCTGGATTCTGGACAGAACATCTGCGCCGTATGCCCGCTGGTGATTTACCGAGGATGCGGCGGCAATCCTTTTTCTATCTGTAAGGTCATAAAGCGTTGCGGCAAGCGTGGTGGTACCGATATCCACGGCTGCGCCGCAGCGCTTTTTCCCGGAATGCCCCCATATCTTGGCTGCGTCCTCTCTGCTGTGCATCGCCACGCAATCTCTCTGACCGTGGATGATCCCTGCCGTCTGACCGGGGATACCTTCATCTACCGTCCGACTGGGGATGGCTCCGTCTGCTGCATCCGCCGTGACCAGCACATCGATCTCCTGCTCCCGGCTTACGGGAAGCTGCAGGCTGCATGCCTCTGCCACGCGCACTTCACACGCCAGGCGCACGCCACTGCTTCGTTCTTCCTCTGTGAGCAGCCTCCGCTCATTTGCCGTCGGCTGTGGTGCCTCCGACACAAAGCGCACGCGGCACCTTCCACAGGTTCCCTTTCCGCCGCAGGGTGCATCCACATAATATCCCGCTCTTATCAGACGCATCAGCAGCGTCTCTGCCTTCCCGCCCGATCCCGCCGGAAGTTCTGTCACTTCTTTTGCATATTGAACGTTCATCCTGTCATTCCTCCCTGCGTTATGGCGTGTAGTCCACGCCTGCCCGCCTCGCCTGTTCTTCCTGCTCCTCCTCCGCAATCCGGTATGTCCGGTTTCCTTTCCGGAAAAAAGTGCCGGTCCGCAAAAAGCGGAATGTAACCCCGCAGCGGACACACTGGTTCATCAGTTCCAGCACCCATGCAAAATCGCATACACGCGCGTCTGCTCCCTCTTCGCCGCCGCAGAGAACCTGCGCAATCTCCCCGGTCTTTAGATACGCATCCAGCACCAGTTTTTCAAGGAGCGGTTCGCAGAGAATGCCCTTGTGGCGCACCGGCAGTTTTAAAAATGCCGGAATCCGGTCATCCGCGCGTCTCTGATTCTCCACCGAACAGAGAATCGTCACGTTTTCATAGCCATCTTCCCAGTCGTCGGGCAGTGCTTTAAAAAAGCGGTGCTCCCTCTTCGTCTCAATCACAAAGGAAAGATCCTGCCGTTCCCTCATCATCGCCCACGCCTCGCTCCGCCATTCATCCGCCTCCGGCAGGAAAAAATCCGACGTCATGCACACATAGACCGGTTCCTCCTGCGGCAGCAGCTTGTATTCTCCTCTCCGGTTCTTCTTTACCGGCAGATCAAAATTGGCTGTCCTGCGGATCACGGACGCATTTTTGCCGTACATCGCATCTTTTTCATATACATAACAGATATCGCACCCTGCACTGATTTTCTTGCAGCCATGCCAGGGATTCCAGACCGCCATACGAAACGCGCCTCCTTCTTCTTCTTTCCTTTTTGTCCGCCGGATGGTATACTTATCACAAATCTGGAAAAAGTAAAACCGCTGCCACATCCGGGCAGCCACAGAAAGGAATTGTCTATGAAACTGATCTCATGGAATGTCAACGGTCTGCGCGCCTGCATGCAGAAAGGCTTCGCAGAATTTTTTACAGCAAGTGATGCTGATATTTTCTGTATTCAGGAATCCAAACTGCAGGAGGGTCAGATTGATTTCGCACCTGAGGGCTATTACGCCTACTGGAATTATGCGCAGAAAAAGGGCTACTCCGGCACCGCCATTTTTACCAGAAAGGAACCTCTGTCGGTGCATTACGGCATCGGCATTCCACAGCACGATACCGAGGGACGTGTGATTACGCTGGAATTCCCGGATTTTTATATGGTTACCTGCTACACGCCGAATTCCCAGAATGAATTGGCAAGGCTTTCCTACCGCATGGAGTGGGAAGATGCATTTCTCTCATATCTAAAAGGTCTTGACCAAAACAAGCCTCTGATTCTCTGCGGTGATCTCAATGTCGCCCACGAGGAGATCGACCTTAAGAATCCGAAAACCAACCGGAAAAACGCCGGTTTTACCGACGAGGAGCGCGCCAAAATGACGGCTCTTTTATCCGCCGGCTTCACCGATACGTTCCGCCATTTTTATCCGGATACCGAGGGCATCTACTCCTGGTGGTCCTACCGCTTTCACGCCAGAGAGAAGAATGCCGGATGGCGTATCGACTACTTCATCACCTCATCTGCACTCGATGACCGTCTTGTGGATGCAGGAATTCTCACCGATGTCACCGGCTCCGATCACTGTCCGGTAACACTTACCGTCGATCTGCCATTCTGTCCATAGCACTATTTCTGCCGATAGACATGACAATACAGCACATCCCGCATGGTCTCAAATTCATCCGCCACAAGCTGCTTCGGATAAGACATAATCCGAAGCGGGATGGCATGCCTGTCCTCTCCCATCGCTGGCTGCATATACTCAAACGGATTCATCACAAATCCGTTTCTCTCATAAAATGCAATCCGTCTGGCTTCCAGTTCACCGGTCGGCAGTTCCACCTCCAGTATAACCGGTCTTCTGCACTGCGCTGTCAGCTGTGTCAGAAGTACCGCTCCAAGTCCGCCGTTTCGGCATGATTTCCTCACAGCAAAATGCTCCACAAACAGGAATGTATCAAACTCCCACACTGCCAGAAACGCCATCAGTTCCCCGTGTGCACGGTACCCGTACAAGTGATACCAGGAGACATCCAGTATCTTTCTCTGCGCCTCTCTGGATCGTCTCTCGTCCCGCGGAAAACTCTCCTCCATAATCTCCCATACGCTATCAAAATCCCGTTCTGTCAGTGTCTCTAAACTCTGCATGTTCTCTCTCCCGACTGATTCTTTCTTACTTACTTTTATACCATAAAATAAGATTATAGCACAAATTTCCTATGGAATCAAACCGCGCTGTTTTTTGCCTGCGTCTCACCCTCTCCGATCCTGATGGTGCGGAAGCCCTCTCCATGCACTTCATTGGACTCTAATATAATCATAAAGGATGCCGGGTCTGCCTCCTTGATGGCATGCTGCAGCAGATACATCTCTTTGTTGTTGCACACGCACATCACAATCTGTTTGTTGTCACAGCGGTAACCGCCCTGTCCCTGTAATATCGTAGAGCCGCGGCCGCAGCAGGAATCGATCACATCGCAGATCTCCTTTCCATGCTCCGTCACGACAAGTGTCATCTTTCCGGAATTGATGCCGTACATCAGCTTGTCGACCACGATTGCCAGCAGAAAACTTACAATCATTCCGTAGATAATTCCATCCACATCCCGAAGCAGAAATCCACCCAGAAGAATGATGATCACATCCGTCACGAACGAAATTTTCCCGACAGACCAGTACGGTTTCAGATTCTTGACTGCCATAATAATAAAGTCGGAACCGCCGGTCGAAGAATTCTGCATGTAAATCACCGCATATCCCAGTCCGGCAAACACACCGGTACAGAGTGCCGCAAGCAGACGGTCTCCAGAATAAACCGGGAACAGCGGCGCGACATAGTCAATCATCAGGGAAGAAATCAGCATACAGCGCAGTGAGCTGAAGAAAAAGTGTCTTCCCAGCAGACGATAGCACAATATTGCCACCGGTATATTCAGCAGTATCGTGGAAAATCCGATCGGCACGCCGAACAGCTGGTATAAAATGATCGAGATACCGGAAAATCCGGTCATCGGGAATCCCGCCTGCACCGCAAAATTATAAATGCCGGCAGCAATAAACGCACTTCCCACAACCTCCCAGAATATCTGTTTTAAAAATACTTCTCTATCTTTTTTTTTCATTTTCATCCATCCTTCCTTTGCATGCGGGTGTCTCCACAACACAAAAAAAGAGCACCAGCAGATTATACGAATATAATATGCTAACGCTCTTTTCCGTATCCTATTGTAGCACCGGAATCCGGAATTTGTCAAATATGTTTCTCTTTACAATCCGGATGTGTCATGTTAATATGCTTCATATATGAACAATTCATATATGAAGCATTATTTTATCCCATTGAAAGGAGCATTTACTTATGAATACCGGTATTGAATTTACCATGAAGCTATCGGCTGCCTACAGTGCTGTATGCAGACCTTTGTGTCACGAACTGAATCTCCCGCAGACCGCGTTCGATATTCTGATGTTTCTGGCGAACAACCCGGAATATACCACCGCACGCGATATTGTGGAAATCCGCAAGATCAAAGCCAACCTCGTATCGATCAACGTGGACAAGCTTGTCGGTGAAGGTTATCTGCGGCGTGAGGTGGACACAGACGACCGCCGAAAGACCCATCTGCTCTGCACAGACAAAGCCGGCGCTGTCATCGAACAGGGGCGCGCCCTTCAGAACCGCTTTATGGACAGTCTTCTGGCGCATATCGATGATGCTGACAGAAAACAACTCACAGAAAGCATCCGTCAGATGGAGCAAAATCTGGATCACATGTTAGAGGAGGAACACTGATATGACATTACTATTCACGATACTCGTCACCTTTTTTGCCGGCATGGGTGCCGGACTCGGCACCGGCTTCGCCGGAATGAGCGCAGCCGCCGTCATCAGCCCGATGTTAATCACTTTTCTGGATGTTGACCCATATATGGCAGTCGGCATCGCCCTCTCCTCCGACGTGCTTGCAAGCGCCGTCTCCGCCTACGTCTATGGTAAAAACAAAAATCTGGATATCCGCAACGGAGTGATTATGATGGTGAGCGTCTTAATCTTCACCGTCATCGGAAGCTATATCTCAAGCCTTGTTCCGTCCACCACCATGGGGAATTTTTCCGTCTTCATGACGTTTCTTCTCGGCATCAAGTTCATCGTAAAACCTGTCATGACGACAAAAGAATCCATGGCTCAGGTCTCCGCAAAAAAACGTGCCATCCAGTCGGTTGTCTGCGGCGTGATCATCGGATTTATCTGCGGTTTTGTCGGTGCCGGAGGCGGCATGATGATGCTCTTAATTTTAACCTCCGTGCTGGGCTATGAGTTAAAGACCGCGGTTGGCACGAGCGTATTTATCATGACTTTCACCGCTCTCACCGGAGCCGTGTCGCACTTTGCCATCGGCGGCGCTCCCGACTGGACAATCTTTCTTCTGTGCGTGGTGTTCACGTTCCTCTGGGCGAGAATCGCATCCGTATTCGCCAATAAGGCCACACCAAAGACGTTAAACCGTGCAACCGGTGTCATTCTTGTAGTCCTTGGCATCGTCGTGCTGGCGTTTTCCTTGTTGTAAAATCTGTAAAATAGCAGATAACCAGAATATGCTTACAAATATGCCGACCGGACGCTGGCAGCTTTCCACCGCCGCCAGCGCCCGGTTCCCCGCAAATCTCCCGGTCACAGCCATACCTGCCTGACATCTTTAAATTCGGTGCCGATCATCCAGTCTCTCACAATTCTTGGAATTCTCCATGCATAGGCCGGTGTAACAACAAAAAGATATCGTTCTACAGGGCATTATAAAACCTGAGACGTACAAATACAAGAGTGCGCAACGCCAGCTTTTGTACAATCCATAATCATTTTCTCACACATCTCATACCCCAGCCTGGAGCTGTTCATAGACAGTGTATAATTGCCCGCCATTCCCCATTTCTGCTCCGTGTAAAAACGATAATTTGTCATACGCCTTTTATCAATATCCGCCATCATTTTTACTGCTTCGGCTTCGGTGACATGGTACAGCCTGCAGATGCGCTGCACTTTTTGGGGCATATCGCCGTGTATAAATACATTCAGCACATCCTCTCTGTCCTTCAAAATAAAATCTGCATTTCTTCCTATAATGACGCAGCTCTCCTTTTCTGCGATCTCCAGAATCACCTTTCTCTGTGCTTCGTACACCATATCTTCCACGGATTTTCCGGTAAGGTCGCGTCCGGCAAAAGCATAGCCAAACAAACCTTTCTTTGGAGAGAGCTCCGCATTTTCCTTTATGTACTCCGTAGAAAATCCTGACTTCTCTGCAATCTGACCGATGATATCCTTATCGTAATAGGCAATTCCAAGCTTCTTTGCCACTTCTTCGCCGATAAAACGACCGCCGCTTCCGAATTCTCTGCTGATTGTAATGATTCTTTTTGCCATCTCAATTCCTCCCTAACTTAAACGCTCCACTTTATTTTTTCTGATTCTCTTTAAAAATACATAGCCCACCAGACACGCTATCATCTCCGTGATCGGAAATGCCCACCAGATCAGTGAGATGCCCATCTGACCGTTTCTTGCAAAAATTGAAAAAATTCCTGCCAGCGGCAATATGATGACAAGCTGTCTGAGCAGCGAAATCACCAGTGACTCGATACCTCCGTCCAAAGCCTGATAAATGCCCTGATATGCCACATTGATTCCGGCAAAGATAAAGCTGATGGAGATAATCCGCATCGCTCCAATAAAATATTCTCTGGATTGCCCGGCATTAAACAGTGTCGCAAATGCTCCCGGGAACACTTCCGTGATAATGATACCAAAAATCATCAGCGCCGCTGTATACAGGAGACCGTATTTTATTCCGTCCTTGATTCTCTTTTTGCTTCCCATTCCATAAGCAAAAGCAATAATCGGTGTAATTGCATCTCTGAGTCCGAATGCTAAGAACAACACAAACTGCTGGACTTTATAGAACAGTCCGTATGCGGTCTGTGCAGAAGGGCTGAACTTCAGAATCAGGTTCATCACATAAACCATGATCGACATCAGCGCCTGCGCAATGATTGCCGGAAGTCCGATCGCATAAATTTCTCTTATGATACCGGCATCCGGCTTCATGTACTCCACTCCATGCTCAAATTCCTGATTCAATTTCATATGGAACATAAACAGCAATACCGCGGATGCCACCTGACCGATCACCGTCGCATATGCTGCGCCTTCCACTCCCATTTCAGGAACCGGTCCGATACCATAGATCATAATCGGATCAAGAATGATATTGATCACGGCTCCCACAACCTGACCGATGGTCGAATATAGAGAACGTCCGGTTGCCTGCAATAACTTTTCAAATAAAGAAAAGAAAATAATTCCAAAGGAAATCACGCAGCATATTCTAAGATAGCTTGTTCCCATCGAAATTACTTTCGGATCAACCGTCTGTGAGGAAATATATGCCTTCACTCCGACAATTCCAAACAACAGACATACTGCATAAATGATTCCTCCGAGGAATAAACTGTTGCCTGCAACCTTCGCTGCCTTTTTTGTATTTCCCTGCCCGAGTGTCCTTGCCAGAAGTGCATTTGTTCCCACACCCGTTCCGATTCCAACTGCCACCATAAGCATTTGAACCGGGAACACCAGCGTAAGTGCATTTAATGCCGCCTCACTCCCCACTTTCATGTTTCCGACAAAGGCGCTGTCCACAATATTGTAGACAGCCTGCAATGCCATGGATAAGATCATCGGTATTCCCATCTGCACCATAAGCTTCTTTACCGGCATTTCCTTCATCTTGTTACTCTCTGTCATATAATCCTCCTTGTTTTTCCGCACAAAAAAAATGTGTACCTATCTCATAAGCTGGACTTACGCTGATAAGCTACACACTTCTTTATGGCATACTATTTATTTTAAAAACAGAAAAACGAGTAGCAAAACTGGATTTACGCTAGTCTGCTACTCGTTTGATCCTTATTATATTTCTCATTTTAGAAAAAGTCAAACAAAATTTTGTTGCAATTTTACTGTCTATGAACCATTTATGATAATGTCCTAATATACCATAAAGGAAAATGTCCCAATGTAGTATAATGCTTCCATCAACAGATGGAGGTAACGATTATCAGAAAGGTAGAATTATC
>ENA-UEQO01000150-UEQO01000150.1-human-gut-metagenome-genome-assembly--contig:-NODE-150-length-77356-cov-12.395140_pt1 | contig 77356 bp, 70 predicted proteins | sample MGYA00242938_ERZ507940 | MGnify/ENA primary metagenome ERZ507940 (study PRJEB26167, sample SAMN06115517) | human gut metagenome | host: Homo sapiens | place: China:Chongqing | collected 2014-12-03... | reverse complement strand
TGCTTGTAAGTACATAATTTTTGCAGTCATGACACAAGAAAAGCTCCCTCACAGGAAGGAGCTTTGTCTACAGTCTGAAAGGATCAGCCCCAAGGGACTGATCCTTTTAGTTTGTCTTGCTATTAAGCTACAACAGTAACGTTGGTAGCACGGATCTTGCTGCTGTTCTGAGGATCGCACTCGGTATCGAAAGTTACCTTCTGGCCCTCTTCCAGAGACTTGAAACCATCAGCATTGATTGCGGAAAAGTGTACGAATACTTCCTCGCCGTTAGCATCGTTGGTGATGAAACCATAACCCTTCTGAGCATTGAACCACTTAACTGTACCGTTATTCATTATTGGTACCTCCTTTAATAATTCAGGCTTTGCCTGATCCTTTTGATGATTCTAAAACGTAGGACAAAAAAATCACATATTTTTGTAAAGCATCCGTGAAAAAGTAGCAATGTCTTACAAAAATATGTGAGATCAATGACTTTCATTTAGAATACGGTTAGAGTATACCATTGCCCCGATCGAAATGTCAATAATTATCTTTGATTTTTAGACCTATTTTCTTATGGAAAAAGCATATGATTTTAAGAGCAACAGGATGCGGAGAATGACGATGGATCTTAGATTTTTGGGAAAAGTATTACAAGGGGTGCTGATCGGTCTTGGAGCGGTACTCCCGGGGATATCCGGAGGCGTTTTAAGTGTAGTGTTCGGAGTCTATCGACCGATCATGGAGCTTTTGTCGGATCCGGTACATAAGTGGCGGACCCATCTGCCGGAATTGTTCCCTTATATGATCGGATCGGCAGCAGGATTTCTGGGGGTGGCGAATCTGTTATCTTACGTATTAGAGACTTATCCGGAGCCTTCCGTCTGCGTGTTCGTGGGACTGATCGTGGGAATGCTGCCCTCGTTGTGGAGAGAAGCGGGAGAACAGGGCAGGACTGTGGGAAATGTGATCTTATCCTGCGTGACATTGGTGGCAATGCTTAGTCTGCTATTCTGGCTGCAGAATTCCCAAAATACCGTGGAACCGGGACTTTTAAGTTTTTTGTTCTGCGGATTTGCCTTTGCACTGTCGGTGATCGCTCCGGGCATGAGTTTTTCAACGATATTGATGCCCTTGGGACTGTATACGCCCTTTGTGGAAGGGATCGGTCATGTGAGACCGGAGGTTCTGCTTCCGGGAGCGGCAGGGTGTGTGGTGACTTTCCTCTGTCTGGCAAAACTGGTAAACCGGCTGTTTGAGAGACATTATGCGTTGATGTTTCATGGAATTTTCGGGATCGTCGGTGCAGCTACGGTGATGACCGTTCCCTGGGGCAGCTTTGCAACATCGGCGGATGCGGCATCCCGGAATCTGTTCTGCGTGGCGGCGGGGATCGTGACAGCGATACTCTTGGATTTTATGAATGAAAAATTGGCATGTTTTCCCGAAAATGAGACAGAATAAGATGTAAGAGTCTTATTATGGAAAAAGGAAGGTAGAAACATGCAGATGTATGCGGTGGTGGCAACGGGATTGCTGGGACTGCTGATCGGTTTCTGGTTGGGCAGGAGCATCCGGTGGAACATGGAAGAAACAGAAGAAGAGGCGGTAAACAGACAGGAAGAGAGAAGAATAACAGGGAACAGACAGCTGGTTATGGAAGGCACCGCCATAGGGAGCCCGGTGAACGGCGAGATCAGGAAAATATCGCAGGATACTTTGCAGGACACAACGGAAGAAGCGGCGGATGACAATATGAAGTGCATTACCATCCTGCCATCGGACGGCAGAGTCTATGCACCCACTTCGGGAAAAGTGCTGAAGCTTTATCCTATGGGCAACCGGATCCGTTTCCGCACGGATAGCGGGGTGGAGCTGTTATTGAATATCTGTAAGGATAAAGAAGAACTTCACAGCACCTATTACCGCTGCAATGTCCTGCCCAATGAGATCGTGAGAAAAGGCAAGCTTCTCGTAGAATTCGATCAGGAAGGGCTGGCGAGAGAAGGCGTGGATACGGCAGTGACAGTGGAGATGTGTCAGACACCTGACCGGGGACGGATCGTCCGTACCTGGAAGGATTATATCCGGGCGGGCGAGGAGCTGTTGTGGGTAGATTCCGTCTGCCTGCGGTAAGCTCCCGGAGTGGTATGGAAGGTATCCTGAAAGGCACGGAAAAAGGTACGGGAGCTGCCAAAGCCGGCATCCAGCGCAATCTGTGTCACGGAGAGCTCTGTGGACAGCAGAAGGTCTCTGGCATAATCAAGTCTTCTGGAATTCATATAATCCGGGAAAGTGGTGTGGAACTTTTCCGTAAATATCCGGGAGAGGACAAAACGGCTGACACCGAATTCTTTCGAGAGACTGTCCAGGGACAATTCCTTCGTGTAGTTGGCATCCAGATAGAGAAGCAGCCTCTGCTCCAGCTCCAGATCCTCCGTGCTTTTCCGGGTATGCAGGGGGAGGGAGGGCAGGAGATCTGCCAAAAGGAGCGTCAGATACCCTTCCGCATAGATCTGCACATCAGAAGGAGTGGGACGATCTTTTTCCATGGTGGAAGCCAGATCCTCGAGTCCCTGTAAGGCAATGTGGCTGTGCTTCGAGAGGGTGGAGATGGCAAAATCATTGCGTGAGGGCTTTTTATTCTGGAAAAAATGTCGGAAGGAATGACAGAAATCCGGCTCGAAGATACAGAGCAGATTCTGACCGGGTTCCACATGTTTTAAGCCGTGCATCTGGTTCGGAAAGACGAGGACACCCTGACCGGGAGCCAGCGGAAATTCCTGTTGTTCCACAGTGACGGTGGTGGAACCGCTTAAGACATAGATCAGCTCCAGCTGTCTGTGAAGATGGACGGCATAGGGGTTATTATTGGACAGATACAGATAGAGTTGTTCTTTGCGATTCTGATAAAAGAAACTCACGGTGTTTTCCTCCTGCAACGATTGTCACTTTGTTTTTGTAATATTATTATTGCATTGCAGTGTAGATAATGCAAGATTTGTCATAAATAAAATGATAAATGACACGCGATATGACGGAATATCTGCTATACTGATTTTATAAGTAAACAGCGGCAAAAGGCTGCGGAATGGAGAAACTATGGACAAGACGAAGATACATAAAATGTGGATCGCCGATCAGGGCGACGGCACCTATACCAACCCGATCCTGTATACGGATTACTCGGATCCGGATGCCATTCGTGTGGGAGAGGATTATTTTATGATCGCTTCCAGCTTCTGTAACACCCCCGCAGTGCCGCTGCTGCATTCGAAGGATCTGGTGAACTGGAAGGTTATCAATTACATCATGGATAAGCTACCCTTTGATCATTATGACAAGCCGGTGCACGGCTGCGGTACCTGGGCTCCCGCCATCCGTTACCATGAGGGAACTTACTATGTATTTATTCCCATGCCGGATGAGGGGATTATGATGTGCAAGACCACAGACCCGTGGGGCAAATGGAGTGAGCCAGCTTATGTCAGAAAGGTAGTGGGCTGGATCGATCCCTGCCCTTTCTGGGATGAGGACGGCAAAGCTTATATGGTGACGGCTTTCGCCAGAAGCCGTATCGGCTTCAAGAGCATGCTGTATATGTCTCCCATCGAACCGGACTGCTCCGGAGTGCTGGATGACGGTCAGTTCATCTATGACGGTCATGCGACCCAGCCCACCATCGAGGGACCGAAGCTGTATAAGAGAAACGGCTATTACTATATCTTTGCTCCGGCAGGGGGCGTGAAGCCCGGCTGGCAGACCGTACTGCGGTCGAAAAATATTTACGGACCCTGGGAAGAGAAAATCGTCCTGCACCAGGGCAATTCTCCCGTCAACGGACCTCACCAGGGCGCCTGGGTGGATACGCCGGACGGACAGGACTGGTTCTTACATTTTCAGGATGTGGGCAATGCGGGACGTATCGTACATTTACAGCCCATGCACTGGGAGAACGACTGGCCGGTGATCGGAGTAAATGCCGTGGACGGCTGTGGTGAGCCGGTACTGCGTTATAAGAAGCCGGAAGTGGGAGCTACATACCCCATCGATACCCCGGAGGACAGCGATTTCTTCGAAGGCGATTGCTTAGGACTGCAATGGCAGTGGAATGCCAATTATAAAAGGGAATGGTACGAGCTGAAAGACGGTCAGCTCCTTCTCCATGCACAGGCGGCGGATCCGAAGACACAGCTGTGCGACATCAGTAATCTGTTATTGCAGAAGTGGCCGGCACCGGAATTTTCTATTACCACCTGTCTGCATCTGAAGCAGATGAAGGACGGCGATGTGGCAGGACTGGTATCGCTGGGCGGATGTTATACAGCACTTGCAGTTCAGAAAATACACGGCAAAATGAGCCTGCAGCAGCGCACCGGCAACTGGACGAAGGACGATGAAGTGCGCACCGGTCTGGGCGAATGGAACAGTGATGTCATTTATATCCAGATGAAGGTGGAGAAGGAGACTTACCGCACGTTCTACGTGGGAACCACGGAAGAAAATTTACAGCCTGTGGGACAGATGGTGGAAGCAACTCCGGGCCGCTGGGTCGGTGTCAAGGACGGACTGTTTGCCATCAACGAACAGGGTGCGGCTGGCGGTTCGGTGGCTGCGGATTATTTTGTATATCAGGAACTGTAACTATTTATAGGGCGAAGTAACCACTATGAGCAAATAACATGCAAGCATGTTATTCAGGAAAGCCTAGTAGAGGCGATTTTGCGAATGGGGTGCTGAATAGTTACTGAATCATAAAATTACATTTCTATTTACAATGCAATGACAATGTGCTATTTTGGCAGATGTTAATGTAAGGATAAAGGAATGATGTAAATTATGACGGAAGAGAAAACAATGTTATTTTCACAGGATGCATTGAAAAAATTATTGTGGCCGCTGATCATAGAACAGTTTCTGGCAATCGCAATGGGAATGGCTGACACAGTGATGGCAGCCAGCTGTGGAGAAGCCGTGGTATCCGGAATCTCCCTGGTGGACAGTATCTGTGTGTTATTGATCGGTCTGTTCACGGCCATGGCAAGCGGCGGTGCGGTAGTGGCAGCGCAATATATGGGACACGGAGATAAGGAGATGGTAGGCCGGGCCTCCAATCAGCTGTTTTTGGCGGTTGGGGGTGTGGCCCTTCTGTTTATGACGATAGCGCTGATCTGGAACAGGGGACTGCTGGCATTGCTTTACGGCAATGTGGAAGCGGATGTCATGAGCGCTGCAAGAATTTATTTTTATATTGTGGCGGTGTCCTTTCCTTTTCTGGGAATTTATAACGGTGGTGCAGCTCTGTTCCGTGCCGTAGGAGACTCCAAGGTGTCCATGAAGGTGTCACTGGTGGCAAATCTGGTGAACGTAGTGGGTAACGCAATATTGATCTACGGTGCAGGGATCGGCGTCACCGGTGCTGCCCTGTCCACACTTTTTTCCAGAATCCTGTCAGCAGTGCTGATCGTAATGCTTCTTAAGAAAAGTGACAAGATCATCATGAGCAATCATTGTCGTCTGGATACCAAAATCCTTGGGAAAATCCTGTATATCGGCGTGCCGAACGGATTGGAGAATAGCATTTTTCAGATCGGTAAGCTTCTGACCACCAGCCTGATCGCCGGATTTGGAATGGCAGCTACGACGGCAAATGCTGTAACAGGCAGCATTGCCAGCTTCCAGCAGATCCCTGCCAATGCCATCGGTGTGGCAATGATCACTGTGATCGGACAGTGCATCGGCGCAGGAGAAACAGAGCAGGCATTATATTATCTGAAAAAAATGATGAAAGTAGCATATGCCTGTATGATCCTGTTGGGAATTCCCATGATTATTTTTGCCCGACCGATCTGCGGAATCTATCATCTGAGTCCGGAAACAATGAAAATAACTGTTTTTCTGTTATGTTACAGCTGTGTATGTTGTATGCTGGTGCATCCGTTGTCCTTTGCACAGTCGAATGCGCTTCGCGCTGCGGGAGATGTGAGATTCACCATGATCGTGGCGATCGCTTCCATGTGGCTCTGCCGTGTGGGCATGGCATATATTTTGGGACAGGGTCTGGGACTCGGCGTCATCGGCGTTTGGATCGCTATGACCATGGACTGGGTCGTACGGGCATTTTTGTTTACTAACAGGGTGCGGACAGGGAAATGGCTGAAGTATAAGGATCGGCTGGTGAAGTAAATCATGGTACTGTGCTAAAGTTTTACATTGACAGAATTTGTAATGTGTTTTAGCATGTTTTTATAGAAATAAAGTCGGGGTCAAGCATGTGGGCTTAGACCTTTTGATCCTGGCATCATAGAAAAATACATAAGCACATAAAGTGCAGAAATGAGGCAGAACATGAGCAAAAAGCCCTATGCAGAGCGTAATTTAAAATTCGAGACATTACAGTTACATGTGGGACAGGAGCAGCCCGATCCCGTGACCGGTGCGAGAGCCGTTCCCATTTATCAGACATCTTCCTATGTATTCCGCAACTGCGACCATGCAGCAGCACGCTTCGGACTGGAAGATCCCGGTGAGATCTACGGTCGTCTGGGCAACCCTACCCAGGGTGTCTTCGAACAGCGTATTGCAGCATTAGAGGGCGGTACCGCAGCTCTGGCAGTAGCCAGCGGAGCAGCAGCCATCTGCTATACGATCCAGAACCTGGCAAAACAGGGAGATCACATTGTTTCTGCAAATAATATATACGGCGGAACCTACAATCTGCTGGCGCATACCCTGGTGGACTACGGTGTGACCACTACTTTCGTGGCTCCTTCCGATTATGACAGGATCGAAGCAAGCTTTCAGGAGAACACCAAGGCTCTCTACATCGAGACCCTGGGCAATCCCAATTCTGATGTGGTAGACATCGAGCGTCTGGCACAGATCGCCCATGCACACAAGGTGCCTCTGGTAGTGGATAATACTTTTGCTACCCCTTATCTGGTACGACCTTTTGAGTACGGCGCGGATATCGTGGTACATTCTGCAACCAAATTCATCGGCGGACACGGCACCAGCTTAGGTGGTGTGATCGTAGAGAATGGTAAATTTGACTGGGAGGGCAGCGGCAAGTTCCCTCATCTGTGCACTCCGAATCCCAGCTATCATGGTGTGACTTTCACTAAGGCAGCACCGGGCGCGGCTTTTGTGACCGCTATCCGTGCCATGCTCCTTCGTGATATGGGCGGCTGCATTTCCCCTTTCCATGCTTTTATTTTCTTACAGGGACTGGAGACACTGTCTCTGCGCGTGGAACGTCATGTGGAGAATGCACTGAAAGTTGTACAGTATCTGAACAATCATCCTCAGGTAGAGCGTGTGCATCATCCTTCCGTATCCACCGATCCGGAGCAGCAGGAGTTGTATAAAAAATATTTCCCGAACGGAGGCGGTTCCATCTTCACATTCGAGATCAAGGGCGGCAAGGAGACAGCGAAAAAGTTCTGTGATAATCTGGAACTGTTCTCGTTGCTGGCAAACGTGGCAGATGTGAAGTCTCTGGTCATCCATCCGGCTTCCACCACCCATGCACAGCTGTCTGAGGAAGAGCTGAATGAGCAGGGAATCTACAGCAATACGATTCGTCTGTCTATCGGTACGGAGAATATTGATGATATCATCGAGGATCTGGAAGGCGGTTTCCAGTCTGTTTAAGGAGAGACCATGCTTTCATTAGCTGTTTTCTATTTTGTATTTTTAGGAACAGAGTATCTATTTGATAACCGGATGGCGTTATATACGGATCCCACAGGAGTAGTGCTGGCGCAGAGCTATATCCTGGGCGTCAGCGTGTTTGGTTTCCTGGCATATTCTCTGATAGAAAAATGGAAAAGCAAATCCGGGAATCCCACTGCGTTCAAGGCAGCGGGATTCTTCTTGCCGGTGCCGGTGATCGCAGGATATGTACTGCTGTTTGCCGGGACCGGGTACCGGGTACTATTGGGCAGCGGGTGTTTTCTGTTCCTGATACTGGGATATCTGGGCAGCAGGACACATTACCTGGCGGCACAGCGGCTTAGGGGAAGCAAGTATCCGGCGAAGACCGTGAGTGTGGCTTATGCTGTGGGGCTGCTTTTTCAGTTTCTGAACCACAATCTGTTGTGGGGAGAGACAGTGGAAGGTATCTTCCTGGCGGTAAGCTTTGTGGTGCTGTGGATATTGACTGTCGGAATGGCGCAGGATGCATTGTCTGGATATTACCGGAGACAGAAGGCAGAGGACGGCGAAACGGTGTCGGTGAAAAACATGCAGGACGGTGCTGCTGCGGAGCGGATTACATGGAAGAATCCCCGGCTGGCAGGTGTAGCATTGCTGGTGACGGTTGTTCTGATGACATGTATCTTCGCTACATTGGACAATGCTGTGACATTGGCGCATGCAGCGGGTACCATGGATATCGGCCAGTGGCCGAGACTGTTCTTAGCACTGAGCGGACTTTTGGCAGGAGTACTGTTTGATCTGAATAACGGAAGATATCGTGGACTGATCATGTATGCGGTGACGATCCTGTCGACCATCTGTGTGCTGATCATCGAAAGCGGCGGACCGTTTCTGCCGGGACTGTTGATCTTCTATGTGTCTGCGGGATTTTTCGTGGTGTTTTTCACAAACGGATTTCTCCAGCTGTCCTATCGCATGCAGGATGGCAGGCTATGGGCAGGTATGGGAAGAGCGGCGAACAATCTGGGCGCTGTGATCACAGGAGTAGCTTCTGTAAGCCTGCTGACCGGAGAAAATCATATCCTGACAGCTGTACTGGCGCTGGTACTGTTCGTGCTGATCAGTGTGGCACTGTTGTGGTATTATAGTTGTACGCAGATTGTAAAGACTCCCGAAGAAATGGAAAGCCGTGAAATGTCCGGCAGCCAGAGTCGGCTGGAGAGATTTGCGGAATCTTATGATCTCACAGAACGGGAGCAGGAAGTGCTGCAGCTTTTGCTGCTGTCCGATGACGGTATGCAGGAGATCGCCGACAGCCTCTTTGTCTCCCGGGCGATGCTCTATAGGCATGTTTCTGCGTTGAATGAGAAGACCGGCACCAGGAGCCGCATCGGACTGATCCAGTTCTACTACAACTGGGAAGAAGATAAGAAATAGCGAGAGAACGAGAAAGGCACAGCCCTGTGAGGGACTGTGCTTTTTTCGTACACCTTGCGGAGCCGAGGAAGCGCGGGTATGAGAGAAGGATTTACGATGAGATACCCACGGAGCAGAGGGCGCGCGGGTATGAGAGAGGGATTTGCGATGGGATACCCACGGAGCAGAGGGATCGTGGGTATGAGAGAAGGATTTGCGACGGGATACCCACGGGGCAGAGGCCACGCGGGTATGAGAGAAGGATTGACGATGAGATACCTACGAACGCAGAAAATGCGTGGATTTGGCAGGTTGAGACAAATGTCAACTTGAAAAAAGTAGGTGTTCTATGAGTATATATACGTATATATACAAAAGGAGGACATGCGCAGATGTACAAAAGCAGAAGAACGATATTTGGTTTTTTACTTTCACTGGTGTTGCTATTGGGAGCTTTGCCGGAATTTCATGTAAGAGCAGAGGACAACAGGCAGACATATGTGGTGGGTGCGGATAATCATACACCATGGAGTAGTGTGCAGAATGGTGTATTCCAATATGTTGCCGGTAGTATGAAAATAGAAGGGGCCGGATTACAGGGGGATGCTGCACAGGCAAATGTGGCAGCAGGAACAGAGCTTACTATAACACTGACACCGGACACGGATTGTGTCCTGAGAAGCTTTATGGTGAATGGCCAGAACATTGCAGATGCAAGCATGACCCGAAATGGTGCTTCGTATATTTATAAAACCAAGGTAGAAAATGCGAATCTGAAATTTGAACCCATGTTCGAAGCATCGGGAGGAAATGCACCCGGACCGAATCCGGGAACGGGAAACAATATCTGTTTTCGATTAGAAGGTGACGGTATCTCTCCAAACGATTATGCCACATGGAAAAATAATAGTATTGAAATCTATATAGGAATTGAAAATACCTATAAGACTTTGGAAGAATGGATCGGGGAAAACAAAATTTCCGTAGATGTGGCTGGAGCAGAATACAGAGTGGACGATTCTGTGGACACGGTAAAAGTATATGTACTTAACAGCGGCTCCGGAAAATACATGATACAGGGAGCCGGAACTTCAAAAGAAAATGCGGTGACATGGACGGAAAAAGGAAACTATTCCATTCAGGTAGACAAAGAGAGAATTACAATAACATGGGGATATGATTCGAAAACCTACGGAGAGGATGCTTATCTGGAGCATGGGACGGCCCGGATCATTCAAATAAACGGGACTGCACCCAATACCGGTGATCCCTATGGAAACAATGCAGGAGACAGCAGAGGTGGAAATCTGGTGGTACAGCCGGGAAACACGGTCACCGTGGAATTGAAGCCGGATTACGGATACCAGTTGAGGGGAGTTTCACTAAATGGGATAAGTCTTACAGCGGCAACAAATATTTCCACGTTTACATTCACGATGCCAAATACCCAGATTCATCTGAAAGGAATCTTTGGAAAAGCGGATGACATGGTAGATATCTCAGCTGCGAAGGAAGTGACTTCTGTATCCATCAGCAACGGCGCCAACGCAGCAGGAAGCGGTAATCTACAGCTGACAGTTGCCGACAGTACCGGATACGATATAACGGCGGCACAGCAGAAAGTCGCAGGGGCGATATCTGCGCAGGCAGTGGAACTGGATCTGAACCAGATCGTAGCCAAGGGAAATGGCACGAACTGGGAAACAAAGATTACGGAATTCACCAATCCGATTACCTTAAGTCTCGGAATCAACAACTACGATGCAAATTATGACTATGTAGTGGTGAGAGACCATAACGGAACTACCACTGCATTGCCTACGAAAGTGATCGATGGAAAAGTCACCTTTGAGACTAATCAGTTTTCTACCTATGTGATTGTGAAAAAGGAAAAGACGACCGCAGGTATCAGTACCGGTGGAAGCTCTCATGAGAATTCAAAAGGAAACGATGACAACAGTTCTGATGCACAGCCGGCTACAACACAGGCAGTTACGCAGGAATTGGACGTAGTACCGAAGACAGGAGAAAGCATTACAGCTTATGTACTGGAAAATATTTTACTTTCCGGGGGAATGCTTCTGATTACCATGGGAGTCTTACTTAAGAGAAAGCACGGATAACAAGACTGGCAGCAGAATCATGAAGATGCCGATTATAAGGATCAGTTTTGGTCAGAGGGGAAATGGCAGGAATTAAAAAGTGCCTCTTGACAAATACCCTATAGGGGTATATCTTGTAGAAAAGACAAGATACCCTTATGGGGTATTTTGCGTGGCAGCAACAATAAGTCGTTCCGCAGATTGTGAACACTGCTATGTGACCAAAGGACAATAAAGAATATACGGACAGATAGGAAAAATTAGCAGGAGCCGGATTCAAAATGGGAGAAAGTATGGCAGAACAAATAGAAGAGAAATTAGAGGAAAAATCAGAAGAAAAGGGCATGGAATGTTGTCATTTCCACCAGAAGGCAACGCCCCGTTCGGAAAAGGAAAGAAAGCAATTGCAGAACCGCTTAAGCCGGATGGCGGGACAGTTAAACGGCATCAGCCGGATGTTGGAAGAGAACCGCTACTGCGGAGATATTCTGACACAGGTAGCTGCGGTGGAGAGCGCCCTGCAGGCATTCGGTTATGCAATCCTGAAGGAGCACATGGAGACCTGTGTGGTTGAGGAGATTCAAAAAGGGAATACTGCTATCGTGGAGGAAGCGGTAGAACTGGTGAAAAAATTAAAGTAAAGACTTGTGAGGTTGTACACGCCCGAAATAAATTTGTTAAGCGGATATGCGGAGAGCATACGCTTAAATAAGGGCGAAAATATACAGTTACAGATAGGGAAAGAGGTGTAGTATTGTGAAAGAAAGATATCATGTGACAGGAATGTCCTGCTCCGCATGCTCTTCTCATGTGGAGAAGGCGGTAAATAAATTGGATGCAGTGGAAAAAGCATCTGTGAACCTGCTGACAGAGACTATGGATGTCACTTATGATGAGAGCAGATTATCTTCCGGGGGAATCATTGATGCGGTTGTGAAGGCAGGTTACGGAGCTTCTGTGATGAACGAAAGCAGTAACGGGAATGCGGCAGGCGGACAGAGTGCTTCCGGCAGTGGAAACCGCCGAAGCGGATCCGGTGCGGACGGCAGGCAGGAGTTGCAGCAGAAGCTGGATACGGAAGCCAAAGCTATGAAATGGCGGCTTGGAATCTCCATCGGATTCCTGATTCCGTTAATGTATGTGTCCATGCATCATATGTTCAAGGAATGGTTCGGGATTCCGGTCCCTGCATTTATCGTGAATACCCTGCACGGCAATGCCAATGCCATGAATTTCGCACTGACACAGTTTTTACTGTTGTTGCCGATTCTGTATGTGAACCGGAAGTTTTTCTCCGTAGGATTTAAAACCCTGGCGCACCGCAGTCCGAACATGGACAGCCTGATCGCCATGGGATCCGGCGCGGCGCTTGTGTACGGCATTTTCGCAATGTACCGGATCAGCTATGGATTAGGCTACGGCGACATGGCAGTAGTAGAACATTATTCCCACGATCTGTATTTTGAATCCTCCGGAACAATCCTGACCCTGATCACCGTGGGAAAATATCTGGAGAGCCGTTCCAAGGGCAAGACCAGTGAAGCTATTACCAAGCTGATGAATCTGGCTCCCAAGGTGGCGATCCTTGTAACTGAGGACGGACAGGAGAAGGAAGTACCTACGGAAAGCCTGCAAAAGGGTGATGTATTTCTGGTAAAGCCTGGAAGTCTGGTACCGGTGGACGGCATCGTGCTGGAGGGTAACTCCAGCGTGGACGAAGCGGCTATCACCGGTGAGAGTGTCCCTGTGGAGAAGCAGGCGGGCGACCATGTGGTCTCCGCTACCGTGAACAAAGCGGGGTTCTTAAAATGCCGTGCGGATCGTGTCGGCGATGATACGACGCTGGCGCAGATCATCCGCCTGGTGGAGGAAGCCAGTGCCAGCAAGGCGCCAATCGCACAACTGGCAGATAAAGTGGCAGGAGTATTCGTACCTACTGTTATGGCGATTTCGCTGGTTACATTGATCGTGTGGCTGGCAAGTGGTGCGACCGCGGAGTTTGCGATTTCCACTGCAATTGCAGTACTGGTGATTTCCTGTCCCTGCGCGCTGGGACTGGCAACTCCGGTGGCAATCATGGTGGGAACTGGTGTCGGTGCGAGCAACGGTATCCTGATCAAGACCGGGGAAGCTTTACAGCAGGCTAAGGAGATCGACACCGTGGTACTGGACAAGACAGGAACCATCACAAGCGGTAAGCTAAAGGTAGAAGAAGCAGGCGGTTATCAGAGTGATTTCCCTGTGGATGCCATGATGCAGATCGCAGCGGCACTGGAGAAAAAAAGTGAGCATCCACTGGCAGAGGCGGTAGTGGAATATGCGGAAAGCTTCCGGCTGACAATTCCGGAGATCACTGATTTCCAGGCAACCTTCGGACGTGGTGTGGAAGGTGCGCTGGCACAGGATTTTGCTGCGCAGGAGTTCTTGAAAAAAGATGGACCGACTGCAGTGTTTTATGCAGGAAAATTTGATGAAAAAAATACGGGAAATTCTGTCGGAACAGAAAATGGCACAAAAGATGCCGCAACAATGACAAAAGAAAGTTCAGAGTCTGCGGAGCTGTCGCAGAGAAAAACTATTCTTCCGGCAGGTACAAAATTCTATGTGGGCAATCTTGCATTTCTGCAGGAGAAGAATATTATTTTGCCGGATGGGGCGTTAGACGCCCTGAATCGGATGGCGGACGAAGGTATGACACCGCTTCTGGTAGCAATGGATGTAAACTTCCAGGAAGTAAACTTCCGGGAAGGAGGCTCTCAGGAAGCTTGCATCCAGAAAACTTGGCCCAAGGAAACAGGATTCCTTGGAATCATCGGTGTAGCGGATACGGTCAAAGCTACTTCCTATGAAGCAATTCAGGCATGGGAGAAGATGGGTGTGAAAGTCATCATGCTGACCGGTGATAACAGACGAACCGCAGAAGCGGTACGGGAAAAACTCGGAATCTCCGAAGTCGTGGCGGAAGTGCTGCCGCAGGATAAGGAGAAGAAGGTCAGTGAGTTAAAACGCCAGGGACACAGGGTAGCAATGATCGGCGACGGTATCAACGATGCTCCCGCACTGGCAGCGGCAGATGTGGGTATGGCGATCGGCGCAGGTACAGATGTCGCCATGGAGAGTGCCGACATTATCCTGATGAAAAATGATCTGCGGGATGCGGTGACTGCCATGAAGCTGAGCCGTGCAGTGATCCGCAACATCAAGGAAAATCTGTTCTGGGCATTTTTCTACAACTGCATCGGCATCCCTCTGGCAGCAGGTGTGTTGTATCCGGCATTCGGAATCCGCTTAAATCCCATGTTCGGTGCGGCGGCCATGAGCTTGAGCAGTATCTTCGTCGTGACGAATGCATTGCGGTTGAAAGGGTTTAAGAGCGGATTCACCCCACTGAAAAAAGGAGCACCGGAAGCAGCCCGTAAGGAAATAGAGTTAACGCATGCAGCTGCGGAGAAAGAACAGTGCATACTGAAAGCCCCCGCAGAGCAAAATAACAGACAAGATGTAAAGCAGGAGAAAGAGAGGACAAACACAATGACAAAAGTAATCAGTATCGAAGGAATGATGTGCAACCACTGCACCGGAACCGTACAGAAGGCACTGGAGGCAGTAGAAGGCGTAACCGCAGTAACCATGAGTCTGGAGCAGAAGAACGCTACCGTGGAACTGGCATCCGATGTGGCAGATGATGTACTGGCTAAGGCTGTGACGGATGCCGGCTATGAAGTAAAGGGCGTTACAGCAAAATAGGTCTGACCTTTGTAGCCGGATAGGAATAGCAAATGATGAAAAAATGGCGCCGCCACTGTGTTGCAGTCCGCTTTATGAGCAGACGGAATGCGATGGCAGCGCCATTTGGGTCTATAGCGAAAAAAGTGCTTTCCAGATACTTTTTTTATGTAGATATCATAGATTTTTGTGCGCGGTGGGTCTATACAGAAAAAATATCATTTTAGATACTCATATCATGAAAAATGAGTATCTGGAGAGCAAATTTTTTTCTATAGACCCAAAGTGAATCTTCTGGAGTGATATTATGGCAGAAAAGGGGATCAGAAAACAAGATTTTTCTGCATAGACCCATGACTGATATCTCTTTATAATCATGCACGTCTGTTGTGAAATAGCGTAAGTGAAAGTGTATCAATCAATCGTATCATGGAAAATGCAAAGGGGAAATTATGCATTTTCGAAAGATTCTATATAAAGTTTATACTTTCTTAATTGATTTTCTTACACTATGTGTTATATTAACTATAGAACAGATGAAACAAGAGAGATTTTAAGATTGTGGAATCTGTCTGACGAAGGCGCGGACAAAGGAATTGGAATAAAACAATTCAAACAAATCAGTTCATCGTCTAAGAAATTAATGTGAAAAACAAAATTGTAACACCTTAGTGAGGAGGCGAACGATTATGAATATTGATAAATTTACACAGAAATCCATAGAAGCCGTCAACGGCTGTGAAAAGCTCGCCATGGAATATGGCAACCAGGAGATTGAGCAGGAGCATCTGCTGTACAGTCTGCTGACGTTGGATGACAGCCTGATCTTAAAGCTTGTGGAAAAGATGGAGATCCAAAAGGATCATTTTGTAAACCGTGCAAAACAGGCTCTGGAGAAAAGAGTAAAGGTGCAGGGTGGTCAGCCTTATGTCGGTCAGTATCTGAACAAGGTACTGGTCAGCGCATCAGATGAGGCAAAGCAGATGGGAGATGAATATGTCTCCGTTGAGCATCTGTTCCTTGCCATGATCAGGAATCCCAACAAGGAGATCGCCGAGATCTGGAAGGAATACGGCATCACAAGAGAGCGTTTTTTACAGGCTCTGTCTACCGTAAGAGGCAACCAGAGAGTTACCAGTGACAATCCGGAGGCTACTTACGATACTTTGGAAAAATACGGTCAGGATCTGGTGGAGAAAGCGAGAAACCAGAAGCTGGATCCTGTCATCGGACGAGACAGTGAGATCCGTAATGTGGTACGTATCCTGTCCCGTAAAACGAAGAACAACCCTGTACTTATCGGTGAACCCGGTGTCGGTAAGACCGCCGTGGTGGAAGGGCTGGCACAACGTATTGTAAAAGGTGATGTACCGCAGGGACTGAAGGATAAGAAGATTTTCGCACTGGATATGGGTGCACTGGTAGCCGGCGCAAAATACAGAGGTGAATTTGAGGAACGTCTGAAAGCTGTACTGGATGATGTGAAGAACAGCGACGGACAGATCATTCTGTTCATTGATGAGCTGCATACCATTGTTGGTGCCGGTAAGACAGATGGCGCTCTGGATGCAGGCAATATGTTAAAACCTATGCTGGCTCGTGGTGAGTTGCACTGTATCGGTGCTACCACTCTGGATGAATACAGACAGTATATTGAAAAAGATGCCGCTCTGGAACGTCGTTTCCAGCCGGTTATGGTAGAAGAACCCACCGTGGAGGATACGATTTCTATCCTGCGTGGACTGAAGGATCGTTACGAAGTATATCATGGTGTTAAGATCATGGATAATGCGCTGGTAAGTGCAGCCGTACTTTCCAACCGTTATATCACCGACAGATTCCTGCCGGATAAGGCGATCGACCTGGTGGATGAAGCCTGCGCCCTGATCAAGACCGAGATGGACAGTATGCCTACGGAGTTGGATGAACTGCAACGTAAGGTGACACAGCTGGAGATCGAGGAGACTGCTCTGAAAAAAGAGGATGACCGGATCAGTAAGGAACGTCTGGCTGATCTGCAGAAGGAACTGGCAGAGTTAAAGGATCAGTTCAATACGAGAAAAGCACAGTGGGATAACGAGAAGGCATCCGTAGATAAGCTTTCCAAGCTGCGTGAGGACAGAGACCGTATCAACAATGAGATCCAGATCGCAGAGCGAGAAGGAGACTATGAGAAAGCGGGCAGATTAAAATACAGCGAACTTCCTGCACTGGAGAAACAGCTGGAGCAGGAGGAAAATAAGGTCGGCGAATCGGATATGTCTCTGGTGCATGAAAAGGTATCGGAGGAAGAGATCGCAAGGATTATTTCCCGCTGGACCGGCATACCGGTAGCCAAACTGACCGAGAGTGAGCGTAACAAGACCCTTCACCTCGACGAAGAACTGCACAAACGTGTAGTTGGACAGGACGAAGGCGTGACCAAGGTTACGGAAGCCATCATCCGTTCCAAAGCCGGTATCAAGGATCCCAGTAAGCCCATCGGTTCCTTCCTGTTCTTGGGACCTACCGGTGTAGGTAAGACGGAGCTGGCGAAGAGCCTGGCAGCAGCACTGTTTGACGACGAGAACAACATGGTTCGTATCGATATGAGTGAATACATGGAGAAATATTCTGTCTCCCGTCTGATCGGTGCGCCTCCCGGATACGTAGGATACGAAGAGGGCGGTCAGCTGACCGAAGCTGTCCGGAGAAAACCTTACAGCGTGGTATTGTTTGATGAGATCGAAAAGGCACATCCGGATGTATTCAATGTACTGTTACAGGTACTGGATGACGGGCGTATCACCGATTCTCAGGGTCGTACCGTAGATTTCAAGAATACCATCCTGATCATGACCTCCAACATCGGTGCAAGCTACCTGCTGGACGGCATTAACGAAGACGGCACCATCAAGCCGGAGGCAGAGGCAGCAGTCATGAACGACCTGCGTGCACATTTCCGTCCGGAATTTTTGAACCGTCTGGATGAGACGATCCTGTTCAAGCCTCTGACCAAGGATAATATCGGCGGCATTATTCATCTGATCATTGCCGATCTGAATAAGCGTCTGGAGGATAAGCAGCTGACGATCCGTCTGTCGGACGAGGCTATGCAGTACATCGTGGATAACGCATATGATCCGGTCTATGGTGCACGACCTCTGAAACGTTATATTCAGAAGTATGTGGAGACCCTGGCTGCCAAGATGATCCTGGCAGATCAGGTGGAGGAGGGCGATACCATCGTCATTACCGTAGAGGACGATAAGCTTTCCGCCAAATGTGAGAAAGGCTCTAAAAATAAATAAACACTAATATAAAAAGCGAAAGTGGCAGACTTGTCATTTTCGCTTTTTTCGTTTAAGATGTATAGTAATAATATTTTAAAAGCGAGGTTTTTTTATGATACCACAGGATCCGGTCATGTTATTAAGCTTTATCAATCTGAAACTCCGTGACTATTACGGAAGCCTGGAGCAGCTCTGCGAAGATCTGGATGTGAAGGAACAGGAGATCAGGGATAAGCTGGCATCCATCGATTATCATTACAATGAAGAGAGGAATCAGTTTGTATAATACAACCAGCAGTCTTACAGGGAAAAAGGGAACCAGATGTCTGATCTGCACCGGCTGCGGCAGATGTCCCGGAGTGATCCGGGGGATGCAGGTGGTGACGGAAAAGCTGGAGCTTCCTCCGTTATCTTTACAGAATCCGGAAAGTATCCGGCTGATGACAGTGGATATCGGAACAACTACCATTGCCATGCAGCTCTATGATGCAGACGGTAAAGTGGTGGACAGTTTTCCGAGTGTGAATCCACAGGTCAGCTACGGTGCCGATGTACTCTCACGGATAGAGGCGGCAAGGGATCCGGGGAAAGCAGCAGATATGCAGAAAAAAGTCCTGGACCTCATTGAAAAGGGAGCGCAGCGTTTTTCCAAAAAGCTGCAGGAGAAGGAGTCTATACAGATGGTCATTGCGGCGAATACCACTATGACCTATCTGCTGATGGGCTGGGATCCGGCAGAACTGGGCAGGGCACCTTTTCAGGTAAGTCATTGCGGAGCTGTGGACACGCAGATCGCAGGCATTTCCTGTCATATCATTCCCGGATTGTCTGCTTTTGTCGGCGGAGACATCACTGCGGGAATACTGGCCTGTCAAATGTTGGAGCAGGAGGAACCCATGCTGCTCATCGATTTGGGGACCAACGGTGAGATGGCACTGGGGAATAGACAAAAGCTATGTGCATGTGCCACGGCGGCCGGACCTGCCTTCGAGGGCGGGGCAAACCGTGGTATCTGGGGCGCGGATATGGTGAAATTGTTACAAAAGCTTTTGGAAGAGGGATTGATGGATCGGCAGGGACTGTTAAAGGAACCCTATTTTACGAAGGGGATCCGTATCGGAGATGTACTGGTGACGAAAGAAGCCGTGCGTGCGGTACAACTGGCGAAGGGAGCCATTGCCGCAGGCATAGAGATCCTGACGGAAAGCTATGGAATCAGACTTTCGGATATTTCCAAGGTAGTGCTGGCAGGAGGCTTTGGCTATTACCTGGATCCGAAGGCAGCTGCAGCCATCGGACTGCTTCCGAAGGAACTTACAGATCGTACCGTGACCGGCGGCAACACGGCACTTAGTGGCGCTGCACTGGTGGGAAACAGGATGCTGACCGGACAGCTGCGATCATGGGATGATCTGCACCGGCGGCAGGAATTACAGATTCAGATATTGAATCTGGCGGAGCAGGTAAAATTCACAGAAACATTCTTAAAAAAGATGGATTTTTGTTAAAATTGCGCAAAAAAGTATAACAAAACGCATAAAATGTTGTTTCATTATAGAAAAAATCATGGTATACTTCTTAATATGAATACATGTACCGGAGGATATTGTATGAGTACGAATGTTGAGAAAACAAAAAAATCTCTTTTTGCGGGGAAAAAAGAGAAAGCTTCCAAAAAGAAGCCAAAACCTGAGAAAAAGGTAACAAAAGTACCGAAGGATAAGGCTGTAAAGACAAAGACACCGAAGAAGACATCCGGCAGGAGTGGGAAAAGCTCCAAACTGTTCAGTATACGCAATAAGATCGTAGTATGTTTCCTGGTGCCGATCGTGTTCATGATCATTATCGGCATTTCGGCATACCAGAAGTCTGCGGAAGGCTTAAGTGAGAAATATACAGATTCCACGTTACAGACTGTGCGCATGACAACGGAATATCTGGAGATGACTTGTGATTTTATCCGTTCCGAGGGCTTAAAGTATGCGTATGACGATGATCTTCGGAAATATTTCCTGGGAATGTTCGAGGATAATCCGGTAGACAAGCTGAATTTCCTGACAGCTACGAAGTCGAATCTTTTATCGGTGCAGACGTCGAATCCGTTCATCAGCCATATGCACATTATTCCCAAGGAAGGTGTGGGACTTTTGTCTACCAAGCTTTCTTCCGGTGTGGATGGATTCCTGGATGAATATAAGGAGTCGGTAGCTTCCGGCGAAGGCAGAAGAAGCATCCCACAGTGGATCGACAGCCATCCGGTGCTGGATGAAAAGGTAAAAGAGACGCAGCAGGACTACATATTGTCTTTCCAGATGATGAGCCAGTCTAACAATGCCTGCGTTGTTATTGACATGAAGCCTTTGGCTATTACGAACTTTTTGAAGGAGATCGATATCGGTGATGACAGTATCATCGGATTTATCACTCCGGGGGGAAGAGAACTGGTAGTGGAGCAGCTGGAAGACGGTGAAGAGAGTACTCTGGCTGAGGATGAGAAAGTATTCGTCGATCAGGAATTTTATAATGGGATAATGGAGCAGGCAGTATCGGATTCCGGCACTGCGGAAGTGGAGTTCCGTGGAGAAAAATACCTCTTTATCTATAGTCGCAGTGCGGAAGTGGGCTTTACCACCTGTGCACTGGTGCCTATGCGTGTGGTGACCAGCCAGGCTATGGAGATCCGTAATATGACCATTGGACTGGTGCTCCTGGCATGTGTGATCGTGGTGATCGTGGGTATCTTTATTACCGCCGGTATTGAGAATAACATGAAACGAATCTCCAGAAAGTTCGGTGATGTTGCACAGGGCGATCTGACCGTGACGGTATCTGCCAAGGGACATGATGAGTTCCAGGATCTGGCAGGATCTGCGACCAATATGATCACGAATACCAAGAAGCTGGTAAATCAGGTAAGCAATGCCACCGGAGAACTGGAAGTATCCGCACAGAATGTAGGACAGGCTTCCGAATTGATCCATGAGTATTCCCAGGATATTACCAGAGCCATCGGAGAGATCAACGAAGGCATGGAAGAACAGTCCAGACATGCACAGGAATGTGTGGAGAAGACAGATGTCCTCTCCAATGAAATGCAGGAAGTAAGCCGCGTGGTAGAACGTGTTGAGAAACTGGTGGATGAGACCGAGGGTATGATCAACAAAGGAATGGAGATCGTACAGGTACTGGGTGACAGAGCCGGTGAGACGACCAAGATGACTGCAAAGGTAAGTGACAGTATCGAATCTCTTCGTAAGGAATCCGCGATCATCAACAGCTTTGTCGGTACGATCACGGAGATCACGGAGCAGACCAATCTGCTGTCCCTGAATGCTTCCATTGAGGCAGCCAGAGCGGGAGAGGCCGGAAGAGGTTTCGCTGTGGTAGCGGAAGAGATCCGCAAGCTGGCAGATGATTCCGCCAAGGCGGCCGGTGAGATCAGCAATAATGTTGCGAACATTACTGCACAGACGCAGAACAGTGTAGACAGCGCAAGCCAGGCACAGGCGATGGTAGAGCTTCAGACCAAGGCAGTGGACGAGGTAATTGCAGTATTCCGTGAGATGCAGGCTCGCATGGGGCAGCTGATCGAGGGATTGAAGGATATTGCAGCAAGTACAGAAAAGGCTGATGGCGAACGTAGTGCAGCGGTAGCAGCAGTGAAGAATATTTCGGATATCATCGAAGAGACTGCGGGAAGTGCCGAGACTGTTAATGATGTGGCTAATAAGTTGCTTGAGCATGTAGAGAAGCTGAGCAATACGGCAAGTGTACTGGATGAGAATATGGAAGGTCTCAAGAACGAGATTTCTGTATTCAAGATTTGATGACAGACATAGAACAGAAAGGAACTTTGGAGTTTTGTGCTCCGAAGTTCCTTTTTTGCTGCGAGGAATTGCCGTTTGTCCGGATGCATATATTTTCTGTGAAAGCAGTAAACGGATGGATGAAAATGAAAAAAACGCTGGTGGGAATTCTGGTCTTTGATATGATCATGGGAATGTTATGCCTGTGGGCCGGAGGAAAACGTCAGGATACTACAGCACCTGCTTCGCAGGAAGTATCGACCGGGAAGATCGCCGGAGAGGAAGATGTGGCGAAAAAGATTGCGCTGACGTTTGATGATGACGTTATAATAGGACTAAGTCAAGAGATTAGCTATAAAGAAGCGGTTTCTATGATTTAGTCCTATTTTCGCTATTCTAAGGAGAGTAGATAGGGCAGCGCTGTTATATTAAAATCTTATAGTGAATAGCCGGGATCTGTCAATATTAGGGATATTGGCTGATGTCGTTATGACCAAAGCAGGGCTAAATCTAAATTCCATGAAAATGGGATACTTGATTTAGCTCTGCTTTAATTTCTATCGGGAGGAGGCAAGTGCTTAACCCTATTTTTATCCAAGTGCATATAAAATATGTTACCCATAGGTGGCCGCCAAGGTACAGCAAGCCTGACCTTGGCTCGCTGCCTGCATGAGAATCTAATGTAACCAAAATAACAAATTCAACAAGAGAAAGGAAGCAAACGTATGGGCAAGGTTTTAGGAATTGTAAACAGAAAGGGCGGAGTAGGTAAGACCACGACTGCCACAACCCTGTCATATCTGCTGTCTAAGGAGGGCTGTAAGGTCGCATTGATTGACTTTGACGGGCAGAGGCACACAACAAAACTTTGCGGAGTGACCGCACCAGAGCAGCTTTCCGTGACAATTTATGACATTTTGAAGTGTATCGTGATGAACGAAGAACTGCCGGATAAAGGGTCCTACATGATAAGGACAGAGACAGGAGTAGATTTAATTCCGGCGAATAACAAGCTGGATAACTTTGATAAGCTGATGTGTGATACTGATTTTGCAGAATACAAGCTGAAAGAGTTTGTGGACACCATTAAGGAGCAGTATGACTACATCCTCATCGACGGGATGCCTAAGATGGGGACAGCCATGATAAATGTGATGATATGCTGTGACAGTCTGATTATTCCGGTACAGTCGGAAACGCTGGCAGTAGAGGGAATGGCAGAGTTTCTAAGGGCTTTCCACAGAATCAAGAGCCACGCAAATGCCAGACTGGAAATCGAAGGAATCCTTATCACCATGGATAATGAACGGACAAGGGTATCAAAGCGTGTGAAAGCGCAGTTACAGCAGGCACTTGGGGAAAAAGTGCGTATCTTTACGAACAGTATTCCCCGGTCTATCAAAGTGCCAGAGGCTGTAGAGTATGGTATGACGATCTGTGAGTATGAACCGGATAATCCGGCGGCGAAAGCCTATGAAAAATTTGTAAAGGAGTTGATGGAAAATGGCGACCAGAACACCAAAAATACCGGCAAGAAGCACATTGCTTAATTCTTCTCTGGACGGTATGGACGACCTCTTTGATTTCAAGACAAAGGAAGACTTAAGCCAGCCGGAGCAGGAAAACGGCGGAACGGGAATCACGGAAATGGACTTTGCTGTGATGGAGCCGCTTCCAAATCATAAGTTCAAGCTTTATACCGGACAGCGGCTTTGGGACATGGTAGACAGCATCCGTGAGTTTGGTATCTTAGAACCGCTTATCGTGTGGGTACATGACGGAAAAAACACGATTTTAAGCGGACATAACAGACAGAATGCAGGAAGCATCGCCGGACTTACCAAAGGTCCGGTCATTATCAGGGAAAATCTGACCTATGAAGATGCCATTCTGATTGCGACAGAGACAAATCTGCGCCAGCGTTCCTTTGATGATTTAAGTCCCTCTGAAAAGGCATACTGTCTGAAACAGCACTATGATGCAATCAAAAGCCAGGGGAGGAGAAATGACCTGATAAAAGAGATTGAAGAGTTCGTAAACCCGCATGAAACCGGGAAAAACGGGACTTCGTTGGAAAACCCAAAGAAGTCAGATGCAGGAGCAGCCGTCAGCGAAGAATACGGATTAAGCAAAGACCGTATTGCACGGTATCTAAGGATAGCAACACTTATCACACCGCTGCTTGACTGTCTGGATGCAAAGACACTTGGTTTTGAAGCAGCCTATGATATTTCATTCGTGAAGGAAGAAATGCAGCCTGTGATTGCGGAATTGATTGTGAATGATAACTGCCGCATAGATACAAAAAAATCAATACTGATACATGACTATGCTAAGAAAGGCAAATTGACAGAGGAACTGTTACGGCAGATCATTACCGGAGAAAAAACGAAGGCTGCAAGGAGTGGCAGCCCGAAACCCATCAAAATCAAGGAGACAGTCATCAACAGATTTTTTGGCAGGGAGCAGAGCAGAAAGGAAATCGAGGATACGATTGTAAAGGCATTGGAGTTTTATTTCGCTCAGAGCAGCGAAAATCCGGAGCAGAAGGTTGGGTAGAGAAACCTATCTTGCAGACCTGTACCGCCAGTCAGTACAGGCACTGACACAGAACAGGACAGAGTGGATGGGGCTTTTGTCCAGTGTGTCAAAATACTACAAGATGTCCTTTGACAAGAACGTGCTGATTTATGTGCAAAGACCGGATGCGGGACTTCTTGCAACGAAGATGGGTTGGGAGAAGCAGACCGGAAGATATTTGAAAGCCGGTTCCAAAGGCATCGGCGTTGTGGATATGAATAATCCGAAAGCCACGCTTGCTTATTATTTTGACCTTGCAGATACCCGTGGCGACTATGAGGGTTTTCGGAGAGCCATGAGTGCGGTCTGGTCTTTGGAGAGGCAGTATCAGCCGGAAATATTAGACCGTTTCCATAAACAGTTTGGGACAGACGAGAATAGTATTGAAAACTGTCTCTGCCAGCTTGTCGGTATGCAGGCGGATGCGTTTTTTGAAAAATATCTTTCCCGTGTAGAGGTAAAGGATGAGAACAGTGTACTGTATGGACTTCCTGCCGGGGCAGTGCAGGCAGAGTTTGCAAAACTTGTATCAGACAGTGCAGCTTATATTGTTTTCAAGAAATGCGGAATCAAGGCAGAGATTTTTGAGGAGACAGGGGCATTTGAGAATATCAGCCATTTTGGAAGTCTGGAATTGTTCATGGGACTTGGGTATTATACCTGCGCCATAGCAAGATCGGTATTGTCAGAGATACATAAACAGATTGAGGAAATCAAGGAAGAAAGGAGTCAGAGATATGAGCCGAGAACCGTTAGCGAAACTGGAATACACGAAAGGGGAGGACGGGATGCTGTATCCGAACCTTCAGATATCCGTGAACAAGGAGTACGACTTAAGACCGACAGGGATGTTCGGGAGAAGATGGAAGGACTACATGATGTCGAAGTACCCGCAGAGACTGTCGGAGTTGATCGCACTGGGGCAGATAAACGAGCTGATAGCCAAGGTGGACGAGGAAGCAGAAGCGAAGAAAGAAACGCTGATTCAGCAGCTTCTGGAGGCACAGCCGATGCCGGAGACCGAGGATATGCTGGAGAGAGCCGGACACATGGAGATGATAACCAGACAGGCGGAGGAGATCATCCTGCACGAAGTAGTGTACCAGTTAAGATAGCAGAAAAAGAGGAAGCGGCAGAGCCGGAGCCTGTAAAAAAGAATACCGAAAAAGCATCAGAGGAATCCGAAGCGGAACATGCCGCAGAGGGTTCCTCTTTTCATATTCCGCAGTCAGCGACAAAAGAGAATATCAGGGAGCATAAGGACTGGGAGGAAGTGCAGAGCCTGTTGACCGATACCGGCGTATTTCCTTTGGAACTGTATGACCGTATCAATCAGGTGTTTGCAAAAGAGACAGATCCGGCTGTGAAAAGGAATGCCGTCAGGGATATTTACCTTGATTACGGACTGCAAAAAAGCAGTGACGGAACACGGGGAATCATGCCGGGAAAGGATGTGGCGGATTTTTTTTTCGGGGAAGAGGGCTTTGTGCGGCTTTCGTGGGATGTGATTACCCATGTGATAGGTTCTCTGATGCAGAACAGCGAGTATATCCCATACCATGAGGAAGAAGATGCCATTGGCGATTTCAATATTCCTGATGAAATAGAAGATATGCAGCTTGGTTCCCGAAAAGACCATGAGGACGGACAGCTCAGCCTGTTTGAACTTTATCCCGGTCCTTACGAGGATGACGGAAAAGGGGGCGACCAGATACTGCCGGAAGAAACAGAGCCGGAGGAAATAAAGAGCGGATATATGCCGTTCCCGGTGGGAAGCCGGATTGCGTATGACGACCGTATCTTTGAAGTGCTTCAGTATCTGGACGATAACCATACGGTTGAACTGGGAGATATAGAGCAGCTACAGGGGCTTCATGGATATAAGGTCATAGAGAGACTGCCGGTAGTCCTGATTGAAAATGCAGAGCTTCTGCAACCCAATTACACAGAGGGAGAAGTGGCTCAGACGGTTGTGCAGTCCGTAGAGGATAAAGGGCTGAACTATCACTATCAGCCGGAGCATCGTCTGTACGAGGGAGGCCCTAAAGCAAAGTTCCGCAATAACGTGGAGGCAATCAGGCTACTGAAACAGTTACAGCAGGAGAACCGTATTGCAACTACAGAGGAACAGATCGTCTTAGCCCGTTTTGTTGGCTGGGGCGGTCTTGCCAATGCCCTGACACCCGGAAAGGAAGGCTGGGAAAAGGAATATGATGAGATTTCAGAGCTGCTGACAGAGGAGGAAATGCAGTCGGCATCGGCTTCAACCCTGACCTCTTATTATACGGATCAGAAAGTCATAGAGTTTATCTATCAGGCACTTTACCAGTTTGGTTTCCGATCAGGAAACATTATGGATCCGGCACTGGGGACAGGCAACTTTTTCTCAGCCCTGCCGGAAAGTATGAACCAGTCAAGACTCTATGGAGTGGAACTGGAACCCATTGCTGGAGGCATTGCAAGGAAATTATATCCGCAGGCAGACATTCTTATCAAAGGGTATGAGGACACAGAGTTTTCCGACAGCTTCTTTGATGTGGTGGTGGGCAATGTACCTTTTCATAATATTAAAGTCAGTGACAGGCGGTATGACCGTTATAACTTCAAGATACACGATTATTTTCTGGCGAAAAGTCTGGATAAGGTAAGAAGCGGAGGCATCCTTGCAGTCATTACCACAAAATTCACAATGGATAAGGAGAACCAGTCTGTGCGGAAGTATATCGCACAGAGGGCGGAACTGATCGGTGCCATCCGTCTGCCGGAAAATGCTTTCAAACAGGTGGCAGGAACAGAAGTGACCACGGACATATTGTTTCTGAAAAAGCGGGAGCAGGAAATCATACCGGATGAAAGGAATACACCGTGGCTTTCCGTGGAAAAAGACGAGAACGGAATCCCCTACAACAGTTATTTCATAGATCACCCGGAGATGGTGCTGGGAACCATGGCACAGGAAACCGGTATGTATGGAAGCCATGATTTTGTAACATGCAAGCCATACCCGGATAAAACTTTAAGTGAACTGCTGGAGGAAGCAGCAGGCAGGCTCCATGGGCAGTATGAGGAACCGGCAAGTGAACTATCGGAGGACAAAGACACGGTTATCAAAGAGTGGCTTCCAGCAACGCCGGATGTGAAGAATTACAGTTATACCAAGGTGGGGGACGCTTTCTATTACCGGGAAGATTCCCGGATGTACCGTCAGGAACTGACCGGGAAGAAGGCAGAGAGGGTAGACGGAATGCTCCGCATTCGGGATGCCCTGCGGGAACTGATGGACTTCCAGCTTCACGGCGATCCTGAACTGGGGTGGGAATTGCCCACCATGGAGTATGAAAAGAGACTGAAAGAATTATTAGACCGTCTGAACCGGGAGTATGACAGTTATATAAAAAAATATGGGTATCTCAATTTGCAGGGGAATGTTATGGCATTTTCCAAGGATGCAGATTCTCCGCTTTTACGTTCCATTGAGGAAGAAGTAAAGGACGAGCATGGGAAAAAGGTAAAAGGCGAGTACAAAAAGACAGCAGTATTCCATAAGGCCACGATCCGTCCAAAGAGTATGCCAAAAACAGCAGACAATGTGGAGGAAGCCCTGCGCATTACCATGAATGCAAAAGGGAAGTTTGACCTTGATTATATGCAGTATCTGTACCGTAAGGACGGGCAGATATGCAGCAAGGAGGATATTCTGGAGGAACTGGGGGAGCGTGTATATCAGGATCCGGCAAAGTGGCGGCAAGGAGATGCCACGTCCGGCTGGGTGCTTGCAGAGGAATATTTAAGCGGCTACGTAAAGGATAAACTGGCGCAGGCTGTCCTGGCGGAAGAGGAGTACCCGGAGTGGTTTGGGCGGAACGTGGAGGCACTAAAGAAGGTACAGCCGGAACCGTTAAAGCCGGAGGACATCAGTTTCGTGCTTGGCTCTACATGGATACCGGTGAAATATTATCAGGATTTTATGTATGAGAAGTTTGCAACGAGCAAGCATAACAGGGACAGCAATATCCATATCGAGTTTGCGGAATATACAGGAACCTATTTCATTACTGAAAAGAGGGCCGAGAGAGATTCCATTGCCGCAAATAAAACCTACGGGACAGAACGACTGAATGCCTACGAGATTATGGAATATACCCTGAACTTGAAAACGGTGGAAGTCCGTGACAGGCAGGAGTATGAGGACCCGGTGACAGGGGAAGAAAAGGTGCGGTATGTGCTGAACAAGCGGGAAACCCTGCTTGCAAGGGAGAAGCAGGCACAGATCAAAATGGAGTTTGAATCATGGCTGTTTGCAGAACCGGAGAGAGGGGCTGCATTAACGCAGCTTTACAATGACCGCTTTAACAACATCCGTCCCAGAACCTACAACGGGGATGACCTGATGCTGCCGGATATGAATGATGCCATTACTCTGCGAAAACACCAGCGTGACACGGTAGCCATGGGTATTTACAGTGACGGGAATCTTCTGGTGGCTCATGAGGTAGGAGCCGGTAAGACCATGACAGCCTGTGCTATTGCCTATGAGAGAAAACGGCTGGGAGTATGTAACAAGCCGTTGATTGCAGTACCGAACCATACCTTAGAACAGTGGGCGACAGAGTTTATGCGGCTTTATCCTAATGCCAATATTTTAGTTGCAACGAACAAAGATTTTGAAAAGCCACGTCGGAGACGGTTTGTAAGCCGTATCGCCACAGGGGATTATGACTGTATCATCATGGGACACAGTTCCTTTGAACTGATCGCTCTTTCAAGAGAGCGGCAGTTAGCCACCATGCAGGAGGAGATTGATGAAATCACAAAGAAGATAGACGAAATGAAGATGCTTTCCGGGAAAACATGGTCCTTAAAACAGATGGAGATATTCAGGCATAATTTACAGGACCGTTTTGACAGGCTCTATAATGCAGGGAAGAAAGACGGAACGATTTCCTTTGAGGAACTGGGCGTGGATAACCTGTTTGTGGATGAGGCCCATGCCTATAAGAATAATTACAGCTATACCAAGATGCAGAGAGTGGCGGGCGTGGGAGGACAGAGCAGCCAGCGTGCCATGGATATGCACATGAAATGCCAGTATATCAATGAAATCACGAATGAACATGGCGTGGTGTATCTCACCGGCACACCGGTATCTAATTCCATGTCGGAACTTTATGTTATGCAAAAGACTTTGCAGCCTTCCGAATTAAAGCGCAGGGGACTGCTTATGTTTGATTCCTGGGCAAGCACCTTCGGCAAGGTGGAATCATCGCTGGAAATCAAACCCGAAGGCTCAGGCTACCAGATGAAAGCAAGATTTGCCAAGTTCCACAATCTGCCGGAACTGATGTCCATGCTGTTTTTAGTGGCAGACATCAAGACAGCGGATATGCTGGACCTGCCGGTTCCGAAACTAAAAACGGGAAAAATGCAGGTGGTAAAGACAGCTATCACGCCGGATCAGAAAGCCATCATGGAGGAACTGGTGGAAAGGGCAGAAGCAATCCGTAATAAGGAGGTAGACAGCAGTCAGGATAATTTCTTAAAGCTGACAAACGAGGCAAGGCTGCTTTCCGTGGATCCCCGTATTCTGGATGAAACGCTGGATAACGATCCTGACACCAAACTCAATGCCTGTGCCAGAGGTGTGGCAGAAATCTACCATGACACTGAGGAGCAGCATTCCACACAGCTCATTTTCTGCGATAAGGGAACACCGAAGGCGGACGGCAGATTTAACTTCTATCAGGCACTCAGACAGGAGATGGTGCGGCTTGGAGTGGAGGAAAAAGAGATAGCTTTCATACATGACGCCAATACGGACACAAAACGGGCAGAACTGCTGGAAAAGGTACGGAACGGAATTGTCCGTGTACTGCTGGGAAGCACGGAGAAGATGGGAACAGGATTGAATGTGCAGGATAAATTGATAGCATTGCACAATCTAGATGCACCATGGCGGCCGGCTGATCTGACGCAGCGTAACGGGCGCATCCTGCGGCAGGGAAATGAAAATGATGAGATATCTATCTTTAATTACATCACGGAGCAGACCTTTGATGCTTACCTTTGGCAGATACTGGAACAAAAGCAGCGGTATATCAGCCAGATCATGACTGGCCGGAGTGCGCTTAGGAGCTGTGAGGATGTGGACGAGGTAGTGCTTCAGTATGCCGAGTTCAAGGCTCTTGCTGTATCGGATCCTAAGATTAAGAGGAAAATGGAGGTGGATAATGAGGTCTATCGCCTGCAGACACTGAAATCGGCTTGGAAAAGTGAGCATACGGACTTGCAGAACAAGATTACGGTCTATTATCCTCAGGAAATTAAGAAATGTACAGAAAGGATAGAACATAGAAAAGCCGATGCAGAGCTGTATCAGAAAGAGGTGCCGCAGGAGTTTTCTATTACCTTAAATCACAGGCTGTTTGACGAGCGGACAAAGGCGGGTGAATATCTGAAGATGCAGATGGCAAATCTGGGGCATGAGGCAGGAGACACCGTATCAGCCGGGACCTACGCCGGTTTACAGGTAATGCTGAAAAGAGGAGCATTTCAGGATGTACTTCTCTGCCTGAAAGGGGAAGGCAGTTATCAGGTGGATGCCGGTGAATCTGCACTGGGAAATATCACAAGGCTTGAGAATCTTGCAGAGAAGATACCGCAGTATCTGAAAGATGAGGAGAGGAAATTGGGAGAACTGAAAGAACAGTTTGAAGCGGCGAAAGTGCAGGCAGAGCGCCCCTTTTCTGAGGAAGAAAAGCTGTCGGAGTTTCTGAAAGAACAGGTATCCCTTAATCTGGAACTGGAATTTGCGGATGCAGACGAGGAAGGAATGGAAAAAGCGGGAAAAAGCCATGGAAACAGTATCTACCGGAAACTGCGTAAGCTGGCACCGGAGTTATTTGAGGGTACATATACTTACATGAAATTCAAACAGGACGGCTTTGATGACCTTGTGCTTGAAACCATCGGAGAGAATGAGTACAGTATTGCACACTATTATACACAGAATGGGGACAGGATGCGTGATCCGGAGATTACGTTCATGCTGGACGATACGCAGCGTTGTATCTATGCCTTATCTTACACGCAGGATAACATGGGCATCTATTACGAAACCGGGGACAGAACCGAGAAGCAGATGGAGGATCTCATGGGATTTTTCGACCAATGGATGGCGAATATCAAGGAACAGGGATTTACCTTATATAAGGCATACGGAGAAGATGCGGAATACACGAAAGAAGAGGAACATACAGAAGAAATGGGATATACTGTCATCAGTGCAGATAATTTGAAGCAGATGAATAGATTTGATGGGGAAGATATGGAAAATGAGCGGTAGATGGAAAGGAGAAAAGCAGTTGCAGGTACAGCAGAGGGGCAGACCAATGCCCTTTACGGAAGAACAGATGCGGCAGATTTATAATACGAATATTATAGATTTTGCGGTAAGGAATGGTTTTGAGATTGAGAAAAGTGATAAGGCCACGGTTCATGTGAAGCACAACGGGGGATTGTACCTGTTCAAGCATGGCCGTGGCTATTATTCATTTACGGAAGAACGAGGCGGTGACATTGTTGAATTTGCAATGAATTATCTGGGACTGAAAAAGAGGGAGGCTATGGAACAGATACTGGGGTGCAGGGCTTATGAACGGACCGCCCATGTAGTTTCACCGCAGGAAAAGGCAGAAAGGGGAACGATGGTATTACCGCCCAGGGACACGGACGACCGCCGAGTATTTGCGTACCTGACAAAGACAAGAAAGATTGATCCGGAAATTGTGCAGACCATGATGAAACAGGCAAAAGTATATCAGTCAAGACAGGAAATAGGTGGCAAAGTGCGCCGGAATTGTGCGTTTGTCGGGTATGACAGCAAGGGGACACCAAGATACTGCGCCCTGCGTGGTCCCAGTGCAGGCAGCAGTTTCCGGCAGGATATGGAGAACTCGGATAAGACCTATGGTTTTCTCATGGAGGGAAAAAGCAACCGTGTCTATGAGTTTGAGGCACCTATTGATGCCATGAGCCATGCCACGCTTTATAAGCTGCGGGGATATGACTGGAGAAAGGACTACCGGATATCGGAAGGCTGCCTGTCAGACAGGGCACTGAAGCGGTTCTTAGAGGAGCATCCCAAGGTCAATGAAATCGTGTTCTGCTATGACAATGATGTGGATGGGAAACTTGCAGACGGTACACCTCACAATCACGGTCAGGTAAGGGCAGGAGAAGCGAAGAAGCATTATCAGTCATTAGGGTATAAGGTCGCCATACAGACACCCACAGAGAAAGATTTCAACAAAGTGTTGACTTCTCTTTATGAACAGCCCAGACAACAGCAGAGCATGACGGAAGACGAGGAAGATGAGGAGGGGCTGGGAAGGTGAAGAAAGACTGGAGGTAGAGAATGAGACCGGTATATGTATGCCAGTTGCCGGATGAGATGCAGAGAGAAATAAGGGGAATCTTAACCCGGCTTCTTTTGTATCAGTGCGGAACGGAAGAAAAAGCGGAAAAATATTTTGACATGAGTCTTGTAGATGCGGTGCAGCTTGGCATGGATTCCAAGATTGTTGACATTGACTGTGTAGCAGACTCTTTTAAGAATGGCAGCTATATTGACGGGGAGGTGCCGGAGAATATAAGAAAGGACGTGGAACGACTGGCAGAGATCATTCGTCTGCGGACAGAAATGGAAACAGACAGTCCGTTTCTTTATCATGCCAAGGAACAGATTGACGGGAGGGAATATTATGAGCTGGTAAATGTCCTCTGGAACCATGGAGAAGATGATTATGGCTTATGGCAGGTGCAGATCCCGGTCTATTTGGTGCGGAATATCCTAAACAGCCCACAGAGCTTTATAGGCGATGTGGATGAGATTATGGACGGCGTACCTGTGGAGCAGGAGCCGTCCGACAACACGCTGCATTTCCTGTTTCCAAGGGGTGGAAAGATAGCCTGCTGCAGTATGAAAATGGAGGAAAAGTTCTTTGAGGAATACAGCACCCATGGTACATCCGTGAGAGGGAGCAGGGCAGATATCCGGCAGGACTTGGCAGCATCCTTGGAAGTGGACGAGACTTTTCAAGAAGAAAGATAGCGGGAAAGGAGCGGTAAATGGAAAAAATAAGAACCTTTGAGTTAGACCGGTGGAGTGAGCCGGATGAACAGCATCGTGTAAGGTATATCGGAATGGCGGATGCAAAAGAGACATTTGAGAAGCTGGAGACCCATCTGAAAGAAAAGGGAATGCTTCCGGACGAGTATTTTCTTTACGATGTGGATATGAGGACGAAAGCAAGGGAGTTGCCGGACTTCAATTTTGCCCTGTGTGTTCCTAATTTTGGCGGCAGTGAAGGGATTTATCTGGATATTGACCTGATTTACTGTGATGAAGATGGAAAGCAGAAAAGCCTGCGGTTTGCTACGGGAAAGACTTTGCAGGAAGGAGCAGATGCGTTCTTTTGGATGTCCCGGATTGCTGCAGAATGTTCCCTTATGCTGAATGGGCGTGGGCGTACCTATGAGAAGCACAATGTGGAGCTTGTGCTGAAGCCGGAAGAAGCGGAAGCGGTGGAGTATTTTGCTAAGCTGCTGCGGGATAGGGCGTCTGAAGAAGCCGAGGCAGAGGACGAGGGCATGGAGCCGTAAGATACTGTTTTTCCGCTTTTTAGGAAAAAGGCTGCTCTGCGGCCGGGTGTGCCTGTGGCACACCCGCCTTGACACCAAGCTGAGCTTGTTGGTTAAGGCGGGAATAGGCGGGTTCCACACCGCCGGAAAACAGCTTGCAGGCAAAGCCTGCAACGGGGTTATCTCATATTGTGTGGGGTTCCTGTCAGAACCCTTGCAGGAAGAACCGTAAATGGGAGGTGGAAGTATCAAAAAGCCGACACAGAAGCGTTCTATCAATTTTACAACGGAGACTTTGGAAACGTTGGATAAGTTGGCAGCCAAAAACCATACCACGACATCGGAATTGGTGCGGGGATATGTGGAGAAAGGGCTTTCCATAGAGGGAAGCCGTGAGGATATAGATTTTATTGCCCGCATCATCCGGCAGGAGATTACAGCAGTATATCATGTGGACGAGATCAAGGCGATTGCAGACCATGACACGGATCGTCTTGCAAAGATGCTGATGAAGATAGGAAAAATCAATGGAGCAATCTTCTTTCTTCTCATTAAGGTTCTGATGAACCTTGCCAATGAGGGGAGTGAGGACGATTTCGACCAGATGCTTTCCGAAGCGGTCAAGCTGGGCGTGGATTATATGCAAAAAAAAGATTTCCAAATCAACAGTTTCCTACAGGATACATCGAATCTGCGGGAACTGGCTGAAAAATTATAGAAAAAGGAGAATGAACCATGACGTATGAAAAATTTATGGAACAGGTAAAGGAGCAGATTATGTCTTTTTTGCCGGAAGAATACGCAAATGCAGATGTGACAATTCAGGAGGTTAGTAAAAATAATAATCAGAAATTTCATGCAATATGTATTAAACGTCCAGAGGACAGAATTGTTCCCAATGTTTATCTTGAAGATTATTATCGGACATATGAGGATGATGGGAATATGGAAAATATTTTGACCGCTATTGCCCGGATATACAAAAAAAACATTGAAAACAATGAAAATTTGCTTCCGTTTGAGGTAAAGGACTACGAGAGTGTGAAAAACAGATTGTATGTGGTGGCATTGAATAGAAACAATAATCAGGATTATTTGAGAGATGCTGTACGCAGAGATATCGCTGAAACAGATATTACATCCGTTGTGCGTGTTTTATGCACAAACAATCAGGAAAAGGGAATGTCGAGTTTCATGGTTAAGTCAGGTATGCTGGAAATGTGGGGAATCTCAAGAGAAGAAATATATGAGCAGGCACTAAAAAATACGGAAAGAATTTTTAAGCCGGACATGAGGAACATTAAAGAGATTTTGCTTTCTGGTTGTATGGGAACACTTTCGGAAGAAGAACAGGAGGGATTTCGTAGCTTTCTTAATCTGGATATACCAGAGCAGGATCAAAGGGCAGAAAAAAGCAAGGAAATCTTACCCTATGAACAGTATGTCCTTACAAATATAGCCCAAATTAATGGTGCAACAGCCATACTTTATCCAAATTTGTTACAGGAAATCGGGGAAGCAACACAAAGTAATTTTTTCATTCTTCCCAGCAGTATCCATGAAGTTATCCTGATGAAGGATAATGGAGATATGAATGCGGAGGAACTTCAACGCATGGTAATGGAAATAAATAGAACACAGGTTGCACCTGAGGAAGTGCTGTCTGATGAAGTGTACAGTTATGATTACAGACAACAAAAGCTGACTATGGCAACCAGTCCCATACAGACCAAGGAACTTCTAGATCAAATAACAGGAATGTGTGATCATGGTGATTTCATGGAAGAAGAACAGGAAGCGGATTTATGTATGGGAGAGTAGCAGATAATGTGACAGAGTACAACAAAATAACACGGAGAAAGGTAGCAGAAAGGTAGAAAATAATGTCAATCTTAGTGTATAAGCAGCGTTTCCGGCATCCGAACAAAAAGGACACACCGGGAGCAAACTATGCACATGTCCGGTATATTGCAACCAGACCAAGGGTTTTGAAGAATGAAAATATGAATCATGGGCTTTTCGGAAAACTGGAGCCGGGTGCTGTTACGGAATTTGGGGACTGGAAGGACGTGGCGAAGTTATCTTATGCCAATTCTAAAAAGGGAATCGTCATGTACCGCAGCGTGGTGTCCTTTGCAGAAGATACAGCAAAAGAGCTTCTTCTAAAGGATCAGAAAAGCTGGCAGAGATATATGGAAAACCACATAATGACGATTGCAGGAAAAAATGGCATCAAACGGGAAAACCTGCAATGGGCGGCTGCAGTGCATTGGGAAAAGAGCCACCCTCATATTCATGTGGTGTTCTGGGACAAGTCTGTAAGAGTAAAGAATCCGTTTACACCGCCGCAGATACCCAATGCCATCCGAAAGCAGATGATAAAGGACACTTTTGCGGAAAAGATACTTGCCTTTGCAAAAGAGAAAAATCTTGCAGTACAGGAAATGCGCCGGATAACGGATGAGCTGGTGGAGGAATTTGAAGAAGAACTGCGGTGTAAAAGCCCCGGCAGATTTCAGGCAGCGGAAAAATGGTTTGAGGAAGAACTGGAACAGGGAGTCTCTTTTGATAAAAAGATACTATCGGAACTCTCAGAGAGGCTCTTTGTACTTCGGACTATGATACCGGAACACGGGAGAATTGCTTATGGGCTTTTACCGCCGGAGAGCAGGGAAAAGACGGACGAATTGGTACAATTCCTGCTTTTGGAGATACCGGAGATCAGGAAGTGCTTTGAACGGTATGTAAATGCCAAGTGCAGCATGGTGGGACTATATGCTGCGGATGAGGAATGGCTTTTACAGCAAAAGAAGAAGTTTGAAAAGGAAGCGGAGAAGATACTGGCAAACCGGGTATTATCCGGTGTTAAGGCGATATGCAGACTGGAAAAGGAGAAAAGAGGAGAGGCATACTTAAAGAGCCACAGAGAATATCTGGCATCCAGAATGATTATGGAGGCTCTTGATATGCTGGCGCAGGCGGCTTGGAAACAGGAAGAAGATTTCCTTGACGTACAGGGTATGTCGGGAGAACTGTCGAAGGAGGCAAAAAAAGAATTGTTCCTAAGAAATCAGGATAAAGGATATGAACATTAAAATGATAAATAAAATTAAAAGTCAGGGGCATCCGTGCAGAGGATGTCCCTATGTTTTTACTAGGGGTGGCACAGACTGCATCATGGATGCCGTTCCGGGGGACTGTGCATGGTATTTTTACAAGCGGCTGATGGGACATACGGACGCAACCATTCCTTCTGAAGAAATCAGAAAACAGTACAGGGAATATGTAAAAAGACAATCCAAGGCAGAAGAAAAGCTGGAAAGAGGGATTGATATGCTTCTTGAAGTCGCAGAACTGAAATATGGCAGGCAGTACGCACAGTCTCTGAAAAAGAAGATGAGAGGAGGTACAGATTGAAACTAAAGGATGTTCTGCTTATTACAAATAATAATAAGGGTACGGAATATAAGTATCTTTCAAGCATGAAGGACTATATGACAGTCCTGTTTAGGGCATTTGAGGGTTCGGAAACAGAACTGGCTCATGCGGTGCAGGAACTGTGTCAGACAAAGGAGAACAGCCAGTATGCAGAAGTATATCTGGCGGCAAATAAAACCTTTCATGCCAGATTTTGCAGTGATGAATGGGAACTTAGGAATTTCCTTGGGGGAAACCATAAAATGACAGAGGGAGAGGTCAGTTTTGACAAAGACCGCTGTACAAAAGAATGTCTGGATGTACTGACGGCCTACAACATGGACCATGAAGGCCATCCTCTGATCGGGGCGCTGCATTATGAGAAAATGGAATATGATTTCAGGCAGGGCGAGGTACTGCATAACCTGAACGGAAGTGATTACAGTGTGCTTATGGTGTTGAATCAAAATGACCTGTTTCTGATGGCATTAAAAAGCGGACAGTTTCTAATCGCAGAGGGTACAAGGGCATATGCAAGATATCCGAAAGAAGGAATTTGCTCAGAGGACTGTATTGTAAGAGGAATTGAGTGGGACAGAGGAATCTATTTGGGAAACAACCTGTCAGAGATTGATATGGACAGTATTCAGAAAGAATATGGTATAAACCGTAATGAAGTACAGGAAGAAACCGGTATGGATGAAGAACCGGAATGCTGAAAGGAGAGGCATGAAAACAAAAGTTGAATTTTACAAAGCATTTTTTGAAGAACTGGAAAAAAAAGGCTTCGGGGTGGCACAGCCTTCCTCACCGGATTATGTGGTGGATATCCAGTTTAAGGGAAAGACCATTGCATTTTATACGAAAGTAGACATGATCGAAAAGAACCCCTTTGTAGAGGTGCCGGAAAAGCAGATGGAACGGCTTTGGAGCATGGCAAGGGCAACCGCCAGCTTATGCGGTATCTGTTCCGACCAGCCTTACGAGGAGGAAAAGGCTGAGAAACTGAGAAATGGAGTGATGAAGCTGAATGAGCATAACGGCGTCATACTTGCCTGTAAGCAGCATCCATTGTTCGGATATGTGCTCTCTACCTACAAGCAGGATGCACAGAATGAGAATAAGCCTATTCAGAGGCAGTATTTCTATAACAGGGAGGAAGCCTTTGAGAGCTTCGCTACAAGAAGCGGGCTGGTGGATGAGAGGAAACTGTTTACGGAAACGCAGTTGCAGCTTATCCATGCGGGGCTTGTGAAATTACGGACCATGGACGAGGAGCTTACCGAGGAAGATATGAAAACAGTCGGGGAACTGGTAAACAGGGTAGAGGAGATTGTGCCGGAACTGCACCGGGAGGAGCGGAAATTTGACGTTTCAAGACTGCTGGATGCTCTTTCCATGGGTAACGGCATGGAACGATAGGAAGGAGGAAACTGATGCAGCCACAGGGAGACAGCATCTGGGGCAACATCAATCTTTGTATTGAGATTGCTCTGAACATTTATTACTTATGCGGAGAGAAAGGCGAGGGAATTGTGATCCCAAAGGAACAGGCAGAGAAGGATTTTTCCCCTGAAACAGTTGCGGCGGGAAAGGAGTCGGATGGGTATCTTTACTATCCCAAAGGGGAGGCAATGGAAATGTTCCGGCATGAAATGCTGCAGAAGCGGCTGGTTATGATAAAAAAGATGGAACTTGCGGCCACCGAACAGATGGAGGCAGTCAGAAAAGGCGGGCAGGCAGCAGCTTTAGCACGTTTTCAGGATATAGAGCCGCCGGGGGACAGGGAAGAAAATAAAAAGCGCATCTGGAACGGAATCTACATACTGAACGGAGAAGAACAGAAGATTGCCGTCCATGAGAGGATTGCAGAGGCTTTTTTAACACCCTATGCCTGTGAGTTTGGCAGGCGGGAAAATGGGTATTTCTATTATACTCTGCAAAGTGCGGCACTTCCCCTGTATGAGTTAAAAGGGGTGGTCCCGGAATGTCAGGAAATGATTGTTTCCGAGGAAAGCCTGTATGCCACTATCTGTACCCATTATCCGGCATACAGGGAGAGGTACAATGCGCTAGTGGCACAGGAGCAACAGATCCCACAGATAGACGCACCGGCAAACCTGTTTTTGCAGGAGCAGCTTGACAGGGGGCAGACAGAAGCGGATGAGGAAACTGTACATGAGGAAGCATTTGCAGAGGAGGAGGCGGATGAGGACGAATATGGAGAGCAGGTGGATTATGGATTTGGCGTATGAAAGGGGTGCGGATGAAACTTGTCTATATCGCAAGTCCCCTCCGTGGGGAAATTCTTTCGGAGAAGGATTATAGTAAAAACATAAAGAAAGCAACAGAATACTGCGAAAAAGCCTGTTCCCTTGGCGTGCTTGCCTTTGCACCCCATCTGTATTTTACACAGTTTTACAATGACACGATACCGGAGCAGCGGGAAAAGGGACTGGAAATGGGGCTTTCCATGCTGGAAAAATGCGAAGAACTATGGGTAATGGGGAAAAATATCAGTCAGGGCATGAGGGGTGAGATTGCCCATGCAAAAAACCTTGGCATCCCCATCTATCATGTAGAGATGCCGGATGACATTATGTATTATCCGGTCAGTGCGGACAATCATGCACTGCTGGGGCAGCATTCTTGCATGCCGGACAGCCGGGATAAGGACTATATGGGAAAAATCCTGGTGATGAATTATGATGCCCTAAAACCGGAATACCGGAGCAGACCATATCAGCTATGGTTTGCTACCGGCGGCTTTGGGTGCAGCCCTACAGCCAGGGGCAGGAGGGTTTTTGCCACCAGTCTTTATGATGGGGAGCAGAGCAGCTTTTACCGACAGGATTTTGCAGGGATTATAAAGCCTGAAGTCTGGGAAGAAGTACAGGGGCAGTATGATTTTCAAATAACCACTCAGGAAGTACATAAGGACAGTGAAACGCCGCAGGAAGGAATGGAGCCATAAAAAAGAAAGAGAAAATCATTTTAGGAAGCATTTTGATAGTGTTTGGAACAATATTCAATCTGTTCTTTACCGCTGCCCTGCACCGGATATTGTCAGGACAGATGAAAACCTTTGCACTGGTGTCGGTCTGGGAGTGTGTGGCAGGGCTTTTCACGAAGCCAAAGCAGGGGATGCTGTTTTTATCCTTTGAGTGTTTTGTGCTGCTCTGTACCGTACTGTTCTTTACGCAGAACAGCAGATCTTATCAGTCAGATCTTATGAAAGTGACGGATGAAATCGAGATACCCGTACCGGTGGGGCAGTTCCAGCATGGTTCTTCCAGATGGATGAGGGAAGAGGAAAAGGACAGAGTGTTTGAGGTATGTACCATAAGCCCCACAAATCCGGTCATAAAAGAACTGATTGACACCGGGTATGAGGGGCTTGATTTTTTAAAGGATAGTGAAATGGTGGATATCAAAGCTGCAGGAGAGCCGGAGGACAGAGAGCTTTCCGGCAGCTTTGTTCCAATAGATGAGGAAACAGAAAAAGAAGCAGACGAAAGAAAGGAGAATGAGGAGACAAAAATAGAGGAAACGGATGAGGGCTACGAGATAGTAGAGTATGCCTACGAAAAAAAGGAGCCGGAGCAGGGAAAAGATGTGCCTGCCTGTGAGGAAAAAAGGAAAGGAGACGGACAGGATCCCTACCGTATTCTGAAAGAAGGCGGTATCGTGATAGGTATGACGAAATGTGGGCAGAAGGAAAAGATACATTATATCGCAGACGATACCCACACGCTTACCATAGGTGCAACCCGTTCCGGCAAGACGAGGACGCTGGTGCTGCAGTCCATTTGTCTGATGGCACTGGCGGGCGAGAGCCTTGTTATCAGCGATCCCAAGGCAGAACTGTATCAGTATGCCGCACCGTTTTTAGAGAAACTTAGGTTTGATGTTATCTGCCTTGACTTCAAGAATCCGGAAAAGAGCAGCCGTTACAACCTGCTCCAGCCCATCATTGATGCAGTGAACCGGGGAGAGATGGATAAGGCAGAGATGTACGCATGGGACATCACGAATATCCTTGTGGGCGATAATACCAGCAATGAGAAGATATGGGAAAACGGCGAGAAGTCCACGATTGCGGCGGCAATTCTCTGCGTGGTGGTGGATAATGCCAAGCGTCCGGAATACCAGAACCTTACCAATGTGTATTGGTTCGTGGCGGAAATGTGCAAGGCGGTTGGAAACAAGACACCCATGCAGGAGTATGTAAAGAAGTTAAGGCCGGGGCATCCGGCAAGGGCGCTTCTGTCAATCTCTGATGTAGCACCCAGCAGGACAAAGGGAAGTTTTTATACTTCGGCACTGACGACTTTAAGGCTGTTTACTTCAAGGGCGGTCTACTCCATTACCCATAAGAGCGATTATGACATAGCAGATATCGGAAAAAAGAAGCAGGCATTGTTCTTTATCCTGCCGGACGAAAAGACCACCTATTATCCCATTGCAAGCCTTATGGTGTCGCAACTCTATGAACTGCTGGTACACCAGTCGGATGAAAGGGGCGGCCGGCTCATAAACCGGGTAAATTTTGTCTTAGAGGAATTTGGAAACTTTACCAAGATCAATGACCTGACGAACAAGCTGACCGTAGCGGGCGGTCGTGGTATGCGGTTCCATTTCTTTTTGCAGAGCTTTGAACAGCTTACGGAGAAATACAACAAGGAAACAGCTGCCATTGTCAAGTCAAACTGTCAGAGCTGGATTTATCTGCAGGCAGACGATAAGGAAACCCTGTCTGAAATCAGCGATAAGCTGGGGAAATACACTTGTTCCGGCTATCAGCTATCCAGCCAGCACGGGCGGTACGTCAATCCATCTTCAAGCAGCACTGTAAGTTTAGTGGCAAGGGATCTTCTGACAACGGACGAGATACGGAGAGTGTCAAGACCATATCAGATCGTGGTGTCACGTTCCCACCCGGCAATGATGGTTTCTCCCGATCTGTCACAGTGGTATTTTAACAAAATGCTGGGACTTGGAGACAAGGAGCATAACCGCAGGGTAAGGGAAGAACGGGAGCGCAGGAGGCCGGTACTCACCAGCGTAAAGGAAGATATACCTTTATGGAATATCTGGGTTTATTACACGAAAGATCTTCAGATGAAGGAAGAAAAGCAGAAACAGCAGGGACTTCCGGTACAGGCAGGCACCCTGTTTTCAGAGAAATTTATGCGGAGAGGAGGAAAGCTGACGGGAAATGAAGAAGATGAATAGATGGTTACAAAGATGTAAGGCGGCAGGAAAGACATTTCTTGCCGCTTTTGCCGTGTTTTTGCTGAACACACAGACTGCCTATGCAAGCGGTATCAGTGAGAGCAAACTGGCAAAAGGAACAGAAAAGCTGATCGGGGATGCCACAACCTGGCTCATGGTGCTGGCACCGGTCGTTGCGGGACTTCTGATTATTTATTTCTGCATCAGGAGAAGTGCGGCGGACGAGATGGATCAGAAAAAGTGGAATAACCGTATCGTGGTTGCCATCGTGTCCTGCATCGGGGCAGTAATCGGAAGTGCAACCTTAAATATCATTATTGGTTATTACCAGTAATGCAGACAACCTAAAAAATAAATTTAAAATTCGGAGGAATGAACACTATGAGAAAAATCAATGACACTATGAACAGACTGGCGGTAGCAGCTTATGTAAAGGGTGGACGTATGAGAAAGAAGCTGGCTGACGTTCTTATCAGAAAAGAAGGAGAAGGTTTCGTAGATACCGCATTGAAAATCTTGATTTCTGTTGTGGTTGGTGCGTTGCTGCTGGCAGGGCTCTATGCACTGTTCAAGGACACCATCCTTCCTACCCTGACGCAGAGAATCCAGAACCTCTTTAATTATCAGGGGTAATGATCGTACAGGAAAAAACCATAACGTTCAATGAGAACTGCCTGCCGGGAAACTGGCAGGCAAATTTTATGTAATGGAGGAAAAAGATTGAAAGTAACAGCAAAAATTACAAAGAACTTTACCGATGCAGGTAAGCTGAAAGCATTTGCCACCGTATGTCTGGCAGATGCTTTTTTGGTAACAGGAGTCCGGGTTGTGGCGTGTGAGAAGGGAATCACCGTATTTATGCCCAGTATGAAGGATAAAGAGGATGCATACAGGGATGTATGCTTCCCGATTAAACCGGAGCTTCGCAGTCAGATCAACACAGCAGTATTAAATGCCTATGATGCGAGCCTGAAGGAGAATGAACCGGATGGGGAATAGCAGCCAGATAATCTGTGCCACAAGGGAGGTGAAGCGGATTGGAGATTATACTGGTGCTTCTTATCGTGGCAGTCCTGAATGGAGCAGTTGCTTATATTGATGAAATGCTGCAGGAGTTAGTGCCAATGACGCTGTATGCTGACCGGTATATGCTGGCGGCAAACGGCGGGAGCATGGTAGACGTACTGTTTGATATCCTGCTTGGGTTTGGCGTATCCCTGATTATCCTGAAATTCCTGAAAAAAGGGTTTGAATGTTATGTCATGTGGACGGACGGGGATCCGGACACAGAGCCAGCCGGTCTTGTCATCCGGTTTATGCAGGCGGTGGCTGTGGCGGTCTGCTTTCCCATCGTCTACGGATGGATAGCAGAAATCACACAGGGACTGATTGATGACCTGATGGCAGCGATAGGAGCAGCCACCGATTATGACTGGCAGGCGTGGGTAAACGGCATCTCATCCTTGGGGCTGACAACAGCAATCTTCGGACTGATCTTTGTTGTCTGCTATTTTATACTGTATTTCCAGTTCCTGATGAGAGGACTGGAAATCATGATCCTGCGGATTGGGATGCCTATGGCGTGTGTGGGGCTTCTGGATAACGATAAGGGCGTATTCAAGACCTATATCAACAAGTTCTTTCAGAGTACCCTTGCGGTGGTTATTCAGATCTGTCTTTGCAAGCTGGGCGTAGGTATGATGCTGAATATCGGAATCAATATGAATGTATTTTGGGGAATGGCGTGTATGGTGCTTGCCATTAAGACGCCGTCCTTCCTGAGAGAGTTTCTTGTGCCTGCTGGCAGCAGTGGAGGCGGAGTCATCAACAATGTTTACCATTCCGTGCGGTTAGTTGGCATGGTAAAGGGTATGGCAAAGTAAATGGCGTTAGTTTGAAAGGATGGAACGGTTTGAAATTAGATGATATTTCCATAGCCATAATCAGCCTAATTCGTGCGGGAGCGGTATTCCGCTTTGTCTATTGCATGGTGCGTTTGCAGGGTGCGGAGGAAGAACAGGCGCAGTACCGGAAAAGGGCAAAGAATACGGTATTGTTCTATATCGTTGCGGAGAGCATCTGGCAGATAAAGGACATTGTTATGTACTATTATGGGTAATGAGAAGTTCCCATGTTGCGGGACTGGAAAGGAGGAATTACGGAAGAACAGAAGTGGGAGCTGTATATCCCCAGTGGGGTAAAAGCGGAAAATGAATTATTTAATGGTTTTGGACGGAGGGAGCTTTTGCAGAGTATCGCAGGCTCCCTCTTTGGCGGTGCAGTAGCCGCCGTTATCTGGCTGTGTTCTAATAACGTAGCATTTACCGTGGTTGCGGTTCTGACGGGTATCTTTGGGAGTGTGATGATGTGTACCAAAGACCAGAATAATCAGAGCGTAGTCGATCAGGTGGGCAATATGATACGTTTTGCAAGGAGCCAGCAGATTTATCCCTATCGCGCTTTGAGCGAATGGGGCACATGATGAAGTAAGAAACGATTCTACCAATTCAATATGGATGCTATTCTACCGGACCAGAGGAAAAAGGAATTGTGAATACCTATCAAACCATAACAGGAGGTCTGTTTGGAATTTTTAGATTTATTCAGTGGAATAGGCGGCTTTAGAAGAGGATTGGAACGAAGCGGACATAGATGTATCGGTCATGTAGAGATCGACAAGTATGCGAACATCAGTTACATGGCAATGTACGGACTTTCCTACTGCAAGTACGGAAAATGCGGGGAAGGAAACTGTTGCCGGATATGCAGTAAGGAGGTAAGAGAACACTGTGACGGAAGTAAATGCACGGGCGAGTGGTTCGCCAAAGATATTAAACAGCTTACAGCAGGAGAGATTCCAAGAGCTGAAATCTGGACTTTCGGATTTCCTTGCACAGATATCTCCCTGTCAGGAAAGCGGGCAGGTCTTGCCGGAGAACGAAGTGGACTATTTTTTACAGTCGCTGGTCTGCTCAAAAGCACGCCTGCCGAAGATAAACCCCGCTTCCTTATCGTTGAGAACGTTAAGCATCTGTTGTCAAGCGAGAGAGGCGGGGATTTTACCGCCGTTCTGTTTAACTTATGGGAAGCAGGGTATGACCTTGAATGGCAGTGTGTCAACAGTAAGGATTTCGGAGTCCCCCAGCACAGGGAGAGAGTGTACCTTGTTGGATATCTTGGAGGAATCCGTGGACGAAAAGTATTTCCTGTCAGCGGAACAAACACAGCGGTTGTTAAAAAAGTTATAGAAGGCTATCAGGGAGAGCGTGTCTATGATGCGGATGGGATTTCCGTTACCCTGACAGCGGACGGCGGCGGTGCCGGAGGAAAGACAGGGCTGTATCTGTGCGGGACAAAGAAGCCGGAGGAATGGATGGAGTGCCTGAAAGAGAATGGAAATGAGGAATGCGGAGCAAAGAACTATGCCGGTTTCCTCACACAGAAGAAAGAGCCGGATATGACAAGGACTTCACGGTGTCTGGTGTCTCATTATAACGCTGGGATAACGAGGTTTGGGGAAAGCTCCGGTGTGCTGCACTGTAAAGCCTGTGACGGAAAGTGCGTGCAGGCGAGAGCAGCACTTACGCCGGAGAGGGAGAACAAGCGGCAGAATGGACGAAGGTTTAAGAATGTTGGAGAGCCGGGATTTACCCTGACGGCGGTTGACCGCCATGGCGTGATGATGCTGCAGTGTCCATATTATACCGGAATGCCTATTCGGGAAGCAACCAAGCAGGGATACGTAATCGCAAGGCATGGGGATGGAGTCAACCTGTCTTATCCGAACAGCACAGTAAGCAGAGGGCGGGTAGGTAAGCAGTGCGCCCAGACGCTTGTGACAGGTGGGAGCATGGGAGTGGTAGTATACTGTCGCATCCGCAGGCTCACACCGAGAGAGTGTTTCCGGTTACAGGCATTTGAAGATTTCCTGTTTGACCGTGCAAAGGCGGCAGGAGTCAGTGATGCACAGTTCTATAAGCAGGCGGGAAATTCCGTGACAGTCAATATCGTCTATGAGATAGGACTGCGGCTTGCGGAAATGGAGGCGGGCACCCTTGAAGTTTAACATTCTGTATGTGGATCCTCCTTGGGCTTATAAGGTTTACAGTAAGAAAGGACAGGGACGCTCCGCCGAAAATCACTATCGTACTATGAATGTTGAGGACATCTATGGGCTGGATATCCAGTCCATAGCGGCGGATGACTGCATTCTGTTTCTATGGGTGACATTCCCCTGTCTGGAACAGGGATTAGAAACAATCCGAAGATGGGGATTTACTTATAAGACACTTGGATTCTGCTGGGTAAAGCGGTGCAGGAAGCAACAGGAAAAATGGTTCTGGGGACTTGGCTTCTGGACGAGGGCAAACCCGGAGCTGTGCCTGATAGCTACAAAAGGACAGCCGAAACGAGTGTCAAAGGCAGTACACTGCATCGTAGATACACCGGTGGAGGAACACAGCAAAAAACCGGATATTGTCAGGGAGAAAATCGTAGAGCTGGCGGGTGATCTGCCAAGGGCAGAACTGTTTGCAAGAAACGAATATCCCGGATGGGTATGTGTGGGAAATGAGATTGATGGAATGGATATCAGAGACAGCCTGCGGATGCTGAAAGAAAGGTAAGGAAGGAGAATGTTTTGATATGGTTTCTTGAATCACATAGTTTTCTGGTGGCAGTATCAGCAAGTTTCCTTTTTGGAATTTTGCTGGATATGCTGCTGAAAAAACTGACCGGCTCTGAAAAAATCGGATATGTGGCGGTTACAGCTGCGGCTGTTACCGCCGTATTTATTGGAGCGTATGGAACGACTTTACATGCACTTGCCTGTATTTTAACGGGGCAGGTGCTTTTATTTGCGGCAGAGTATGATTTTGCAACCCATACCGTGCCGGACTATGTACCGGTCCTTATACTGATGACCGGATTACTGGAGGTAGAATTTGCCCCGGCACTTCTGGGGCTTGTTCTTGTGCCGCTGCCCTTTGTGGTGGCGGCACTGGTGAAAGAGGGAAGCATTGGCGGCGGGGACATCAAACTGATGGGTGCCTGCGGCTTTGTGCTGGGCGTAAAGCGGGGATATATCGCACTGATGCTGGGGCTGTTTCTGGCAGTCCTGTTTCAGACGGCGTATGCAAAGAAAGAGGACAAAGGATTTGCAATGGCGCCGTATCTGGCATTGGGATGCCTGCTTGCCATGCTACCTGCATAACAAATTTTGATAAAAATGGAGGAAAGAAAAGTGAAAAATTTATTGAAGAACCGTATTGTGATTGGACTGATCTGTATCATCCTTTCGCTGATCATCTGCTTCGGTCTTACCCCGATGTTCAACAATGCACTGAAATCGAAGGTATCCCTGGTCCGTGTGAATACGGAGATCCACAAAGGCGACCAGATTACGGAGAAGATGCTTACTACCGTGGAAGTAGGTGGCTATAACCTGCCCGGCAACGTGGTATACGGGGCAGAGGATGTGGTTGGCAAATATGCCAACACCGACCTTTACAAAGGGGATTATATTCTGGAGAGCAAGCTGTCAGATACCCCTATGTTAAAGAATGCCTATCTTGGCAAATTAAATGGGGAGAACCGGGCAATCTCAGTCAGTATTAAATCCTTTGCAGCCGGTCTGTCCGGGAAACTGGAGGCCGGTGATATTGTAACATTAATCGCTTCGGATGTGGGAGAAAAGAGGGAAACACTGGTACTGCCTGAGCTTCAGTATGTGGAGATTATTGCAACTACGGCAAGCAGCGGAACGGACAATGATGTGCAGGCTGATGTGGAGGACGGAGAGGAACAGGAACTGGCGTCCACCATTACCGTGCTTGCAACGCCGGAGCAGGCAAGGCTTCTTGCAGAACTGGAACAGACCGGAAAACTTCATGCAGCTCTGGTATTCCGTGGGGACAGCACACAGGCCCAGAAGTTTTTGGATGAACAGCAGAAAGTCTTAGAAGAACTGTATACGGAAGAATTGGAAGGGGAGGCGGAAACAGCGGAAGCAGATGCGGAGGAGGAAACAGAAGAACCCATTGTGGATGATGTAGAAGTAGATGCAGGAGGACAGTAAAATGGAACATGGAAATATGCTTGCTATTGCAGGAAGCCCCGGTAGCGGCAAGACCACTCTTGCGGTAAAGCTGGCGGCAGAGATAGCAAAGAAAAAGAAAAATGTCATTGTGGTATGCAGTGATCCCTTTGTGCCGTCCGTGCCGTTCCTGCTTCCTATGGATACGGAGCAGGAGGTTTCATTGGGTGCGCTTCTGACGGCTCCTTCATTGACACAAAACAAGATACTGGAAGCCTGTGTGCCTGTTCCTGCAAATGAATATATCAGTCTGCTAGGGTACAGGATGGGGGAAAACCTGATGTCCTATCCAAAGGTTACAAGAGAGAGGGCTGTGGAATTTCTTGTATGCCTGCGGCATCTGGCTGATTATGTGATTTTGGACTGTACTTCTGTCTTTGAAGCGGATGTGTTTTCCATCCTTGCCATGGAGATGGCAGACCGGGTACTGCGTGTGGGAACTTCCAATCTGCGGGGAATATCTTACTTCAAGTCCCATGCGGGTATGCTGGAAGGCCGCGCAGACAATGGAAAATATATAAGTGCCATCGGGAACTTTAAGACCGGGCAGGAATGGGAAGCAGCCGCAGGACAGTATGGCGGAGTAGGCTTTGTATTCCCGTATGTGGCGGAACTGGAAAAACAGTATGATGAGGCAAGTCTGTGGAATGGGCTGACTTCCAAGGAAGCCGGTCCCTTTCAGACGGAGGTCAGGAAAGTGCTGGTCGAAGTCTTTGGACTGTATGAGACAAAACAGGGCGAAAACAAGCCGGGGGCAGAGAAAAAGAAACTGGTAGTGCGCAGCCCCTTTGTCTGGAAAAACAAGGGAGAATTTTAAACAGGAGGAAAAGAATTGCAGGAAATATTAAACATACATGAAACTGCCGGGATGTTAAACAAAAGTGTGGTATACCGCACTTTTCCGGAAGTATTGAAGGATGTGCAGGAGTATATATCCAAGAACTTTGCTTCCGTGCTTCGTGACAACCCGGACGAGAACCGGGAATTGATTGAATCCTACATCGGAAAATATCTGGAACAGAGCAACGTGGGCGTAGAGGGAATGGAGCAGGCGGAACTCTGTGATCTTCTTTATGGGGAGATGACAGGCTTTTCTTTCCTGACACGTTATCTGTACCGGGATGATGTGGAGGAAATCAATATCAACCAGTGGCGGGATGTCAAGATTACTTATTCTACCGGCGAGATTATCCCGGCAAAGGAGCATTTTAACAGTGCCGGTCATGCGGTCGATGTTATCCGAAGGCTCCTGCATAAGTCCGGCATGATCTTTGACAATGCACAGACTATCGTGGTGGGACATTTGAACAACAAGATCCGTATCACGGTTATGGGCGATGGTGTCATTGATAAGGAAAAAGGGCTGGCCGTGTCTATCCGTATTGTAAATCCGAGGAAGCTGACAAAAGAGCAGTTTGTAGGTTTTGGAACTGCTACAGGGGAAATGCTGGATCTGCTTTCCATGTGCTTTACCCATGGTGTTTCCATGTGCATAACCGGGGCGACTTCTTCGGGAAAGACTACGCTGATGAGCTGGATATTGGGTGAAGTGCCGTACAGCAAGCGTATTGTTACCATAGAGCAGGGATGCCGTGAGTTTGATCTGACTGCCGTTGACGAGGAAGGAAATGTACTAAATAATGTGGTGCATCTGGTAACAAGGTTTTCCGATGATCCGAGACAGAATATTGACATGGTAAAGCTACTGGAAACCACCCTTACCATCAATCCGGATTGTATCGCAGTAGCGGAGATGAAGGGCGGGGAGAGTATGCAGGCTATCAATGCCGCCAATACCGGGCATTCCGTGATTACCACTATTCACGCCAATTCCTGCGAAGATACCTATTACCGTATGGTTACGCTGTGCAAGCAGGAACAGCCGGGGATGGATGATGCCACGCTGCAGAACCTTGCCACAAAAGCATTTCCGATTGTGGCATTTGCAAAAAGGCTGGAGGACAATTCCCGAAGGATTATGGAGATAACGGAATGTGAGACATTGCAGGACGGAAGGAAGAAGATGCGTACCCTGTACAGGTTCAATATTACAGACAATATCATTGTAGAGGGAAAGCCCAAGATTATAGGACATTATGAGAAGGTGGAGAATCTTTCGGAAGGCTTGCAAAAGCGGCTCCGTGAGAACGGACTGCCTTTAAAGATGCAGGAGCAACTTTTGGCGAAGCGTTAGGAAGTGCCGGATATGCGGCGTATGGAATGTGAAGATTATGAAGAATTACTGGAAGAAATGGAGGTATGACCTATGACATTACTTGTGACCATTGCCTTTATCATGGCAGTGGCGGGATGTTTTATCATGCTGGAGCTGTCCCCGTTTGTATTTTTGGAGGGCTTATCTGGGTATTTAAAACCTAAAAATCACAGCATGAAGAACCGTATCAAAGAGAGTAAAAAGAAGAAAGAACCTAAAGGACTGAAACGGTTGTTTGAAGAAGTAAAGGAGATTCTGCGTCTTACCGGGAAAAGCGAACAGTTTACCATGCTGTGCGTGCTTGCCATGATCTTATTCGTGTTGGGCGTGATGATTGCCCTTACCATGAATAACGCTATGTTGGTGCCGGTGCTGGCAGTGGGCTTTGCACTTTTACCGTTTTATTATGTAAAATTTACGGCATCCAAGCATAAGAAGCAGATCAATACGGAGTTGGAAACGGCTTTATCCATGATTACCACCAGTTACCTGCGGAACAAGAATACCATTATTCGGGCAATCGAGGAAAATCTGCCCTACTTAAATCCGCCGGTATCGGAAGTGTTCCGGAACTTTCTCATGGAGGCGAAACTAATCAATTCCAACACTGCGGAAGCTTTGGAAGGATTAAAAAAGGGAATGGATAATGCGGTATTCCATGAGTGGGTGGATGCAGTGGTTGCCTGTCAGGATGATTACAACCTGAAGAACACCCTGCCGCCCATTGTGTCGAAGCTGTCGGATATGCGTGTGGTGTCATCGGAACTTGATCTGCTGATTTATGAACCGGTAAAGGAGTACATCACAATGATAATCCTGCTTTTGGGAAGCATCCCCCTGCTTTACTTTCTGAATAAGGACTGGTATGAGACGTTGATGTTTACCGGCTTTGGAAAGGTGCTGCTTGCCATCAGCGGAACTGTGGTATTTATATCCGTGGCGGCAGTATCAAAGCATATCAGGCCCATTGAGTATAAGAGGTAAAGGAATGAAGTTTCTCTAAGGCATCAAAATACGCTGCCTAAGAGAAACTATGTCATTCCCAGAAGAATCGCAAGCGATTCTTCAAGAGAAATTTTGAGAAAGAGGTGTAAATGAAGTGCAGAACATGATCTTACTGCTCTTTGCCGTGTTCTTTACGGCAGGGAGCTATTTTATTCTTGCGGAAGTCTTTAAAGTACCCACTTACCGCACCAGCCGGGCAATCCTGACCGTGGGGAAAAAGCAGAAGAAACAGGCGAGAAGTTCGGATGCCTTTATCATGGAATTATCCGGCAAAATCGCCCGCTTCCTGCCCATGGATGAGTATAAAAAGCGTAAGCTGGCGGCAACGCTTCGTTCCGCAGAAATTTCAATGACTCCGGAACTGTATATGGCGCAGGCCTATGTAAAGGCAGGGCTGATATTTGTTTGTATCATACCCTGTCTGCTAACGGTTCCGCTTTTATTTCCTGTCTTTCTGGTTTTGGGGATAGGGACATTTTTTTCCGAGAGCGGGAAAGCGGAAAAAATGGTAAAAAAGCGTAGAGAAGAAATCGAGTTTGAACTGCCGAGGTTTGTAGCAACCATTACGCAGGAGCTGATGGCAAGCCGTGACATCCTTTCCATGCTGGAGACTTACCAGAAGAATGCAGGCCCGGCACTAAGGAATGAACTTGCCATTACTACGGCTGATATGAGGACGGGTAACTACGAAGCGGCACTTACCAGACTGGAAGCAAGGGTATCGAGTGCTATGCTTTCTGATGTGGTAAGGGGATTAATCGGGTGCATCCGGGGAGATGACGGCGTAACCTTCTTCCGTATGCTGTCCCATGATATGAAGCAGCTTGAAGTGCAGAGGCTGAAACGGCTTGCCATGGAGCGGCCGCCGAAAATCAGAAGGTATTCCTTTTTACTGCTGGCCTGTATGCTTCTGATTTACATGGGAGTTATGGGTTATCAGATACTCGGAACAATGTCGGGAATGTTTTAGGAGGAGCAGACATGAAAAGAAGAATAAGAGATGTGTGCCGAAACCGCAGGGGAGAGGGGTACATTGATGTTGCAATCGGGATCTTTTGTCTGATGCTGGTAGTGGCTCTTGCCATGACACTGTTTCCGGTCTTTATGAAGAAACAGCAGCTTGACTCCTTTGCGGATGAGATTGTCAGACAGGCAGAAATCGTGGGGAGTACGGATGTGTCCGGCAGGATTGCACAGTTAAAGCAGGAAACGGGACTTGATCCGCAGATACAGTGGGACTGTGATTATTACAGCGGGAATAAGGTGCAGTTAAACGGAGACATTCAAGTGACACTGACGCAGAGGGTGGATATCGGTTTCTTTGTGTTTGGTTCCTTTCCCATTGAACTGAAAGCGAGGGCAAGCGGAAAGAGTGAAGTCTATTATAAGTGACGGAGGCAGGCATGGGAAAACTGAAAAAAATTATAAAGGATAAAAAAGGTATGTCCTATCCGCTTACGGTGGCGTTGGTGCTGGCACTGCTGATTGCGTTGTGCGTGCTGGCAGAGTTCTTCCAGCTTTCCATTATCGCCTATGGAGTACGGAATGCCTTGCAGGAATCCGTTATATCCGTGGCGACCACCAACTATAATGAGGTCTATGACGGACTTAGGGAGGGGTACAGCGGCGGCTACTTTATGACCGGGGAATGCTGGGAGGAAACTCTGGATTACGGAGATGTGTATACCCAGCTTGACCGCCTGCTTGGTACGAACCCTGATGGAGCGTATCATGTGAAATGGCAGGGAAATGGATATGAATACCGGGTAACGGATTTGAATGTATCGATCAGCAATGCACCCTTTGCACCGGGCAACGCCAGCACAAATTTTGAAGCGGATGTTTCGGTGCAGTTGGAGATACCTTTATCTTTCGGCTGGGAGGCTCTGCCGCCTGTCCGTATGACGATCAGAGCAAAAGCTGCCTATATGCCCAAGTTTTGAAAAACAATAGACAGGAGTGCAGGCATTATGGTAGATTGAAGAAAAAGTTTCTGATCTGCCGGGAAATGTCTGGACGCATTCAAAAGTCTGTTGTATGATGGAGTTGGATAAAAGTAGGACAGCATTTGCCGTAAAAGAAATTTTATGGAAAGTGAGGTCTTTTCGATGAAAAAAGAATATGAAAAGAAAAAGAAACTGGTGATTTTTATACTTGCTGCAGTAGCGGTATGCCTTATGGGAGGGCTTTGTTTTTACCTGATGAAAATCGGAACACCGGCAGAACCGGAAAAGGATTTTGTGCAGCAGGAAACAGAGCATACAGAAGTGATTGTTCCCGAAATTGATATTACGAAGGAGACAGACTCTTTGGAAGAAAAGGGGACAGAAGAACCGGAGAGCAGCGAACAGGAAACTGAACAGCCGGAAAGCAGCGAGATAGAGCCGACAGACATTCATACCAGAGGTGAACAGGGCGGGAATGACAGAGGGAAGCCCCAGACCAAGGAGGAGGCACAGCCCCCGGCAGAGAAACCGGAGGTCAAGGATAAGGATGCCGTAGAGAATCCGGAGCAGCCGCCCCAGTACGAAACGCAGCCGGAGCAGAAGCCGGAAGAACCGGCAGGGGGTAGCACCAACGACAGCGGGCAGGTATTTGTTCCGGGCTATGGATATGTAGACCAGCCGGGCGCACCGCAGGGAGAGTCCGCAGGTTCTGACGGAGACTGGAACAAGCAGATCGGTGACATGAATTAAATATGGAATGAGTATCGGAGCATGGCAGATGTCATGCTCCTTTTTCGTGTGGACTTTTCTAAAAAGTCTGGAAGGAGGCAATTTGAAAAAATCACTGTTGGCAGTATTTTTACTGATTATCATGCTGCTGTCCAGTACGCTGGCCGCCTATGCAGAGGGAAGCGGAAATGTGGATGGCGGTGGAGGGGGACTGAATCAGGGAACGAAAGCCTATAACTGGCCGGGCAACTCTTATCAGGGGGTGCGTGTAACGGTGGTAGATGCAGAGTCCGGCGGGATTGTGGCGGGCTCCATGGACTTTACCAATAAGAACCTGTCGTCTGTTGCAGGCAATATGTTCAGTTTTGGAAAAGTCAGCAAGATGCAGTACCGCAATGGAGCAGCGTTGACATTACAGACATCGGGCTATACTTACTATACACCTGATAACCCCATGCCCCAGATTATATCCAGCAATAGTAGTAAGGCGAGTATCGCACAGATCAAGAGGTACTTCTGTTCGGAAGGGGCGGCATCCATGGTAGCAGGAAAGGCGGGCATAGATGTGGTAACACTTACAAATGGTTCCTATAAACTGGTGATTGAACCGGTTATCTATCTAATCTATAACAATCTTTATTTTGCCATGACGACCACCGAGGCCGGGCTTTATAACCGGATGGTGGGCGGAGATTTAGGCGCACATTTTCCCACAGTAGTCATGAAGAACCTGGCTCTTGCGTTGTTTTTGGAGAAGGCAGATTTAGGTTTTCCGGCTTATACCGGCTCAAAGACTACGGCAAGGTCAACGGATGAAATGATACAGACGCTGGGTATCGGTATCATCAGCTACAAGGGCGCACCGCCCACGGAAGCGGAGTACGATGCAGTATATCGGATTGATACGGATGTGATTACTTCCACAACGCTGTCAACCACGGGTGAGATCAACAACGATGCCAAGGCAACCGTGACCTTTTCCATAGGCGGCAGGAGCTATCAGATGTCCGGTGTGGTTATCCCGGAAAACGGGAGTCAGCTTGTGTGGGTAAAATGGCATACACCGTCCGAACCTTGTGAGATTACCATAAACATATCCACAAATAAGGGAAGACTTGCGACTACCACCATCCGGGCAAACGTGGTGGACTTAAATGAGAACCCGCCACCGGATCCCATGGCAGATGACCGTTACAATGGTTACAGCAGACCGTCCTTACCAGCAGGGCAGAATGTGACGAGCCTAAGCTGGGGTATCTGGCGGTGCTGGTGGCACGCTAACTGGGTATGGGTATCTGACTGGGACTGGGAGAGTGGAAGCCATAGCTCCAGTTGTCCGGCGGGCTGTACTTCCAGTCACGGGCATTGGGTAGACAATGGAGAGTGGGAGGATCAGGGCTGGTATGATTATGCCTTAGACACCTATTCGGCATCCTTGTCCACAGCCATGCGTATCACTCCGGATGAAAAGAACCCCACTGCATCAGGAAGCACGTTGAAATCAGGCTATGGCATCAACATGACAGCCACGGCGGATATGCGTTCCGGTGCACCTGCAAGCCATATCACGCAGGTACAGACCTGTGTAGCCTATTTCCCGGAATTTCACTATACCGATTACTGGAGACTGCTGGAGCCGACAAGTCCGGGATATTCTGCACAGTTTGAGTTTCAGAGGAATGAATACAGTACCTATAACAGAAGAACACATTTTACACCGGTCTGGTTCCCGGACGGGAACTATACCGTATATGCACAGGTCATTGACGCATGGACACCAGCGGGGATGCTGCAGATGCACTTGAACGACACTCTGACGATCCATGACAATCTGTTTTCAGACTGGCATGTGCGGCCATTAAATTAAATAGAAATCGGAGGAAGAAATGGAAAGTCTTTTATTTCCCATTATCATGCTTGCCGTCACCCTGATAGGTGGCGGCATTTTGCTTTTATTTTTGAAAACCAGTAAAAAAACCCCGCAGACGGATGCAGGCAGTGCGGCCATGCAGACAGCACAGCAGTTCATCAATGTCAAGGACATCCGGGATAAGTACCTGTATACCCGTGGCGGGATGGTATTTATCTATCTGCGGATCCATGCTATCAGCATTGACTTATACAGCAAGTCGGAAAAGAATGTGCTGATTAAGACACTGACAGCAGAGCTTTCCGACATCCAGTACCCGTTCAAGTTCATGGCGTTATCCCGTCCGGTGGATATTTCCCCGCTGATAACGGAGATGAGTGAGATGTTAAAGGAAGCGGAGGACAAAAGAAAAGAGCTGCTCCGTCAGGAAATCGTGCAGATGGGCGGTTTTGCCCTGTCTGGAGAGATTGTGGAAAGACAGTTTTATATCGTATTGTGGGAGAAGCAGGAGGAGGGCATTGAGCGTGACCTGTTAAAACGGGCATCTTTGCTTTGCGAGAAATTCGCAACCGGCGGCGTGGCCTGCGACATTTTGACGGAAAAAGAGATCGTCAGGCTGATTAACCTTGTAAACAATCCGTCTTATACTCATCTGGAGGATGCGGAAACGGCGGCAAGTATACCCATGTTGAAGGGAGTGATGTAATGAGACATACAGTGCAGATGGTGGAACAGGCACCGGTAAATAATGCCCTGTTGAACGTAGTGACGCCTATGGGGCTGTCTTTTGAAAAGAACCGTCTTTCCATCGGGGAGAACATCGGAAAGGCTTATGGTATCATCCGGTACCCACAGAAAGTGGATGTGGAGTGGCTTTCAAAGCTGACGAACATTCCAAGCACCTTAGTATCTATTGGCTTCAAGCCGGTGGATAACGGAACACTTATCAATGCCATATCAAGAAGTGTGGTACAGCAGAGAGGGCTTGCAGACGGAGCAAAGGATCCCCTGTCAAGACAGCGGGCAGAAAAGGCCGCAGAGGACGGGGAGAAGATCATCATGCAGATTGACAGGGAGGGCGAGACAGTCGGGCTGATGAGTGTGGAGGTTATGCCCGTAGCGAGGGAGGAAAAAGAGTTCAAGAAAGCCTGCCGCCGTGCGGAGAGCGTAGCCAGTGTAATGAAATGCAAGATGCGGGCAATTCCAAATTTGCAGAAAGAGGCTTTTATGCACTTATCGCCCACATTTCCGAATCATGCCAAGATGGAGAGCATCCTGCAAAAAGTCGTTCCCTTTTCCACCTTTGTGGGCGGATTTCCTTTTGCCAGCAGCGGCTTCAATGACGGGGAAGGCTATTACTTTGCCAAAGATAGAAACGGCGGTCTGGTAATTGTAGACACATGGAAGCGTGGCGGGGACAGAACCAACAGCAACTTTTGTGTCATGGGTAATTCCGGCGTGGGAAAGTCCACGGCGATCAAACACATCCTGTTATCCGAGTATATGAAAGGGACACGCATTATCGTCATTGATCCGGAATCGGAATACAGGGATTTATGCCAGAACTTAAACGGGGACTGGATTAACGCAGTAGGCGGCTCCAAGGGAATGATTAATCCCCTTCAGGTCAGACCGTCACCGAGGGATGACGAGGACGAGAAAGAAGAACTTCGGCTGTACCGGGATGAGGGCTACGGCATGAATGACCTTGCTCTGCACATGAAGAATCTGGAGATTTTCTTCAGCCTTTACATTCCGTCCCTGACGGATATGCAGAAAGCAGTTTTAAAAAAGTGTCTGGTGGAGCTGTACCAGAAGTTTCACATCACATGGGACACGGATGTTACTAAACTGAAACCGCAGGACTTCCCGATTTTTTCCGACCTCTATGCACTGGTGCAGGAAAAGACAAAAACGGAAAAGGAAAATCAGGTCTACACCGACCTTGCCATGCTGCTGTACGACATAGCAGAGGGAGCAGACAGCTTTATCTGGAATGGGCATACTACCGTTTCCGGCAATTCCCGGTTTACTGTCATGGACACCCATGCCTTGCAGGAAACCGGGGATAACATCAAGCGTACCCAGTATTTTAACATCCTGACCTATGACTGGGAGCAGATGAGCCGTGACAGGGAGGAACGTGTGCTGCTGATCTGTGACGAGGCATATCTGATGATTGACCGATCAGTACCGCAGTCCTTGGTATATCTCCGTAACGTGATGAAACGTGCCAGAAAGTATGAGGCGGCACTGGGTATCATTTCCCACAGCCTTGTGGACTTCCTGCATGAGAGCATCAAGCAGTATGGGCAGGCATTGCTTGACATCCCGTGTTATAAGATTTTGATGGGAACGGATGGAAAGAACCTGAAAGAGACCGCAGACCTTTACGACCTGACGGAAGCGGAGAAGGAGCTTCTCTTGGCGAGAAAGAGGGGACACGCCTTGTTTATGGCAGGAGCGAAGCGGCTTCATATCCAGTTCGATATACCGGAGTACAAATTCAACTATATGGGGAAAGGCGGCGGACGATAACAAGTCCGCCTTTTGAAAGGAGGCGCAAAGATGGCAGATCCGATTTTAGTGAAGTTGCTGGCAGAGGCAGCTTTACAGGCTGCGAAAGACAAGGAAAGCAGGAACAGACTGCTTGCGATTATCTTAGGTCCTGTCATTTTCTTTCTGCTATTGGTGGCGCTCACTATGTATCTTGCCACAAGTCCCTTTTCAGCTCTCTCCGAATGGCTGGTGGGGGATGAAGCTGCCGCTGTGGATGAGTTTCAGAAGGACTATGGATATAACAATGATTCCGGTATCTTTGAGAGGGATTTCAAGGAGGCAGACGGACAGGAGTATGACGAGGATATTCTGCTTGGCAGGGAAGGAGAAACGCAGGTCGTTTATTACAATCAGTTGGACGAGCGTTGGGCAGATGAACCATACGGACAGGACAAGATCGGCACCCATGGCTGCGGTCCTACCAGCATGAGTATTGTGGTATCTACACTGACAGGCACAAACGTGGATCCGGTAGAGATGGCACAGTGGTCCTATGAGAACGGCTATTACTGCCCGGGCGGAGGTTCCTATCACAGTCTGATACCAAAGGCTGCAGAACACCGGGGGCTTTCTGTGGATATGAACCTTGACGGAGAGAATGTGGCAGATGCCCTTGCCGAGGGAAAGCTGGTAGTTGCCATTATGTCAAAGGGACATTTCACAAAAAGCGGACATTTCATAGTGCTGCGGGGAATCACTGCAGATGGAAAGGTTCTGGTGGCGGATCCTGCCAGTCTGAAGCGGAGTAATCAGGAGTGGGATTTGTCCCTCATTTTGGAGGAAGCGAGAAAGCGGGTAGGAGCAGGCGGCCCATTCTGGGCTATTTACCGTGAAAAGAGTTTCTAAGGTGCTGAAGAACAGCACCTAAGTGACTCTATATTTCCCAAGAAAGGAGACGAGAGGAAATGATTTTATATTTATCATCCCAGCAGCACACCAATCTGCTGGACTTTCTGGCAGAGAAAGAGGATGCCCTGCCGATTAAGAAAATGACGGGAAATTTTATGCTGAAGCAGTTTGTTATTTACGATATGCGGAATTTTTCACACTGCACGGAGCTGGTGTTAGACCGCATTGCCTTTGGTGATGAGGACAGGGACTTTGCTCAGGCCATCGGGGAATTTCTGACCATGTATAATGCCAGGATCACGGTCATCTGCGAGGGGTTAAAAGAGAGCGATCCGTTATGCAGGGCATTACTGGATGCGGGAGTGGGAAATATTGTCACCAACGTGGAAATCAGAGGGATGCAGGAGGAAATAAGGCAGTCTCTGAGCAGTCAGGGCATGACGAGATATGTTCCAAAGGAGCGGAAAAAAATGAAAGTGCAGGGAGAGCATTATCATTTCATGGCGGATGGTATTAAAATTGCCATGATAAGCTCCCAAAGTCGTATCGGTACGACTACCACGGCGTTGGGTTTTGCTGCGTGGCTTGGAAGCGTAGGAGCAAGTGTGGCCTATGTGGAGAAGAATACCAGCGGCATCATTCACTATTTGTCGGATGCCTATGAGATGGATGAGGAAGCAGGAGGGTATCGCTTGGAAAAAATGTGGTATGGAACACAGACACCGGATGCAGGGTTTCACTTTCTGCTTGAGGACTATGGAACAGGCAGACCAGAAGCAGATGCAGATATCCTGCTTCTGGTCTGTGGTACAAAGCCCTATGAGATTGTGCATACCATGAAGCTTCTTAAGCAGTATGAAACAAAAGCAGCATTTGTATTGTGTCCTTTTGTGGAATCAGCATTGCAGGACACCTATGTGGAGGCATTTCAGACGGACTATCATAAGGTATTCTTCTTGGAATACCAGCCGGACTGCATGAATGGAAGCCCCAACGCAAAGATTTTTAAGAATATCATTGAAAGATATATCGCCGGGGAGTGATTCCCCGGCTTCTTCATAGAGAGAAGTTAAAATGAAACGATAGAGCATATAAAAATGAGAAAAGTGAGGTAACGAACATGAACCAGTTTGAAATGAAGCAGTTAGCATATCAGTCGAATTTAAAAAACAGAGCGTTACAGGTCCTTTTGTATCTGATTGACAGGGCAAACAAGAATCAGACCTGTTTTCCCTCGGTGCCGACTATCGGGAGAGAATTGCATATCAGTATCTCTACGGTAAAACGTGCCATGCGTGAGTTGGTGGAAACTGGATATGTGACAAAAGAGATCCGATTCCGTGAGGGAAATAGAGGGCAGACTTCAAATTTGTATACGTTATTCTTCCCAGAGAGCAAGGCAGAATCACAGAACGAAAACAGTGAAATATGCCAGGGAGATGATGCTATTCAAGTGAACCAAAAGCAGAATGAGAAGATAAAAATAGAATTGTCAGAAGTTGAAACCACCCAGCATACAATTGAGTGTAACGAAGCAAATTGTATAGAAAAAGGCATAGATTTCAGTGGAGAAATCAGGGCGAAAGGAACTATTAATGATAAGTATGAACTTGGGGAAGTTTCTGTTTACAGGCATGTGAATTTAAACAGGAGGCATCATAGGAGGAAAAAATGTAGCGTGTGGACGGGGGAGGGGGTCAAAATGATACCACCTTGAAAGAACAATTTAATATAAAAAATTAAAAGTGGGAAAGAAAATTAGGTAATATATATTAACTAATAACTTAATGTGACATGAAAAACCACCGGCTCAAATACCAGTGGTTTTAGGTGTGGTGATTGTCAAAATTTCTTTAACTGCTGAAGCTCGTTAGGCTTTTTGGGATTATGATAAATATATACACAGCGAGAGTTAGCAGCGAGAGTTGCTACAGTAAGTGCTAAGCAACTTAATGTTTGTAAGGTAAACGATTTTGTTTGAAAGAATTTTTTGAAAGTTTTCATACGAATTTCCTCCTGTGGAATAAAATGATAAATCATGTTTTTAATACATTGAAGTAATAAAATAATACAAAAAATTGTGGTAGTTTTTCGTGGTTATGTAGAAATTAGGAGTTATCGTGTAAGTTTTCCGGCGGATACAGCAGCACCGTTGCCTTAAATATCCCTTCCCCATAGTCCGTCAGCAGTTCCCCGTTGTATTTATCCACACTTCGCTGCACGGATGACAGCCCTATCCCATGGTTCAGGCTGTCCGGCTTGCTCGTCAATATCTGCCCTTTTCCATTCAAGGTAACTTTTCCCTCATAAGGGTTCTGCACCATGATGCTGAGGCTTCCTTTTATCTGTGACACGGATACCTCCATGTGCCGCTGCCCCTCTGGAAGGCTGCCTGCTGCTTCCATGGCATTGTCAAGAAGATTTCCCAGTATGATGCACAGATCCGCTCCGTCAAAGGGCATCTGTTCCGGTACAAACACATAGCATTTCATGTCAATCATTTCCTTACGGGCAAGGGAATATTTATAGTTGATAAGCGAGTCTATGACAAGGTTCCCGCTGCGGGAAACTTCATTCCTGTAAATCTGGTTGTTCTCCAGTATGGTATCAATCTTTTTTTCAGCTTCTTTGAGTTTACCGGACTGTATGGCAGCCTTCAGATCCACCAGATACCCGTTGAGGTCATGCCTTACCATTCTTGTCTCCTGATAGGCTGTTTCCCTTTCTGCCGCCTGTTTGTTGCACAGAGCTATCTGCTGTTCATAGGCAAGGTTTCTTTTTTCTGTTTCCTGCTGGCTTCCCAGCTTGTCATATACGTCAAAGGTAATATAGTTTACCATGATCATGAGTATGGTGGTTATCAGAAAGAAAGCATTCCTTTGATTCTGACACGTTAGGTAAAAGGTATTATGTATGACATAAATCGTGACTAAGGGAATAAAGAAAAGACGAACCCAGTATTTATAGGAAATGTATGTCAGGGAATCACTTTTCCGGCAACGTTTTAGGATGTGTACTGATATATACATGATGAGCTTTGAAATGACATTTCCAACGATAAAGCCATAAGACATTGCGGCTACTCCCGTCTTTGCAAGCACATAGTTTGTCGCCACTTCCGCAAGCATCCAGAGAGTATCTAGAATGCCGGCACGGAACAGAGCCTCCTTATTGTTGACTTGATATAAGGCCTTATAAATAATGAATATCAGGAAAATATTTATGATGAGGATAAAAAGTGGCTTGTTAGCATTAGATTCCATTACCCAGTACTCGTAAAGGATGTATGCTCCCCATACCAGAACCACGGCAATACTGTGGTTTTTTTTATGATTACCAAAAGCACCCAGATATGTACTGACAACCTGCGTGGAAAAAAGTACCATAAGGATGTTCAGCAGACTGTATTCAACCATTGTCCGGCACCTCCATACCAGCCATTGCACAGAACTGACTACGAACTTTTTTCTGCTTATCCTCGCTGATCTGGAGCATTGCCCCGTCAGACATGGTCACATTGGTAAAATTCATGCTTTTTATATAGTCAAAATTCACAAGATAGGACTGGTGTATCCTTATAAAGCGTACATTGCTGTCAGAGAGCTGTTTTTCCACGTCATTCATCTTTCCGTAAAACCTGTATTCCATCTCATCTGATTCTGTATTTTCAGCTCTCAAATTTCTTACCGCATGAATATAGATTACCCTGTTACAGCTTTCAAAATAGTAAATCCTGCCCAGCGGAACCTTTATAAATTCTTTATTGTAGGTAAAAGAGAAATATTCTGATTTCTGCCTGATACGCTTATATGCATCCATAAAGACGGAACGGAATCTGTTTCCATCAATAGGTTTTGAAAGGAAACGGAAGGGTTCCGTATTAAACAGTTCCTTCAGGTATTTTTCGTAACTGGAAACATAAACAATCAGTGCCGGGATCTCCATGCCTCTTATCAGCTCTGCGGCACTGATTCCGTTAACCTTACGCATTTCGATATCAAGATATATCAGATCATAGTAAGTTCCCTGCCGGATATCTTCCACAAGGGTAAAACCATCAAAAAAGACAGAGCAACTTATCTTTATACCTTGTTCTTTCGCTATTTTATAAAGTATTTCTTCGATAGTGGCTGTTATTGCCACATCATCGTCACATATAGCTATGTTAATCATCCGTATCTTTCACCTTAGTTTTGAAGTCTACATTCCCTTCATAATTATCAAGAGCATACTGACAGCAACGCAGAACCAGTTCATTAAAAGAAATGTGTTCTCCTTTTGCAAGTGCACGAAGTTTTGCGTCCAATTCTTCTGTAAATCGGATAGTCTTTGAAACATTTGCTCCTGCAAATTCCTTATCAATTCTGAACATGGCATCTACCTCTGGTTATCATTTTATGTTTCAAATATAACTATTGAGGACACAAAATAATATAACCAGAAATACAACCATTTATAAAATTAAAAATAAAAGAAACTATGATTTGGGTATATTTTAGAGATGGAATGCATCCATTTGGTAATGTTGAAAAAAGAAAGAAAAAATAGGTATAATTGCTATAAAAATAATTTTCATATGATTTTTTGAAAGATTCTGACTTGGATGAGATAAGGGATGTGAATGTTATGAATTGCTATAATAAAATTGTCAATTTCTTTAAATTGTCATAAGGACTACATGTATATCTTTTCGTTCAATTCAAATTCGTATAGTTACATATATTATAATATTATAAAACATATGCGGAAGATTTTTTGGTTTCTTGCATTTCTGCATATAAACATGTAAAATTGTATGCAGAAATGGAGGCTACAATATGAGAAGATTTGATTATTCTTTTTTGAATAATGATCTGCTCCCTGCAAAAATGATTAATCTAACATCCGATATTGCGTCCCTAAAGACAATGGCCAGCGTTTCGCAAAGAGGAGTATATGCAGGTTTTTACGGAACTTGAAGCCATAGCAAAAGTACAGTCTATCAAAAGTTCTAATGCCATTGAGGGTATTGTTATAAGCGATGAGCGTATCATTAGTGTTAATTAGAATAGTGAGCCTCTAAAACATATCATTGATTTCCAGCAACATGATATTCTGCACCTGTATAATATGATGATGTCTGTGGCTGGTTATGAGTTTGATGAGCAATATATGACAGATGACAATGTGATTTTAGGAGTAGACACAGATGGTAAACTTCGTGTACGATTTCGGTCAATGTCTGACAGAGAAACACTAGAATCATTGGAGCAGTTAGAACTTGCCTACCTTGCGGCTAGAGATGCCGCGAATATTAATCAATTACTCCTTATTTCCTGCATGATACTGGACTTTCTATGCATTCATCTGTTTTGGGCTGGTTATGGTAGAATGTCCCGTCTGCTTGCTTTTTTACTACTCAATAAAAACGGATATAATGCAGGAAAATACATATCTTTTGAGGAACAGATCAACATCTATAAGGCATATTATTACGAGGCATTGCGACAATCTTACTTTGATTGGGAAACTGGTAATAATTATTATTTCTCATTCATTAAAACTTTTTTTCTATGTTATATATGTGTTATAAAGAGTTGGATAAACGATTTGCAGTGGTTCATAGAAAGAAAGTCATAAAGAAAGCCCGTGTTGAGGCGACCGTGCTGAATAGTTCCAAGGCAGAAATCTGTAAAATTCTTTCTGATGTTAGCCCAACAATCGTTGAAGCAGTATTAAGTGCGATGGTTAAAAGTGGTTCTATTAAGCGGATTGGTGTATCAAGAGCAGCAAAGTATATTAAAGCATAACAGTAGGCAATACAAAATGCATTTTAGAAAGCAGGTAAGACATGTGTAAGGTCAAAGAAGATATGAATAAAATATTATTGTTGGAAGATGATGTAAGTTTAGTTGATGGATTATGCTACTCTTTAAAGAAAAATGGCTTTGAAGTTGAGATTGTCTATACAGTGAAAGAGGCATTACGGCTATTGATGGAAATGAACAGATTCGATTTACTCATTTTAGATGTTACATTGCCAGATGGTACAGGGTTTGAAGTTTGTGAAAAGGTACGGAAACAAAATGTGCAAATTCCGATTATCTTTTTGACTGCTTCTGATGAGGAAGTAAATGTAATACGTGGACTGGATAGCGGTGGTGATGACTATATAACAAAACCTTTCAAACTTGGGGAATTATGTTCGCGCATTCGAGCTTTACTTCGTCGGGTAGGTGCATCTAATGGAGAAAAAGGTACATCAATAGAGTGCGGAGATATTACGATTGATTTTTTTGAATGTTGTGTGTATCTGAAAGGAGAAATACTGGAATTAACAAATGTGGAATATCGTCTACTTTGTTTGCTAGTAAAAAATGCAAATCGAGTTACTACAAGAGATATTATTTTGAATGAATTATGGGACGATAACGGAAACTTTGTTGATAATAATACTCTTTCCGTCTATGTGCGACGACTCCGTGAAAAGGTGGAATCAGATCCCTCGAATCCCCAGCACTTAATAACTGTCCGTGGTTTTGGCTATCAGTGGAAAGAGGGGGAAGTATGAGTTTTTACCGTGATAAGGAAATTAAGGGCTATATTGTTTTTTTAATTTTTTTTTCTATGTTGTTATTAAGTATAGGTGTGGTATTTGGGATGCAGCAGATTAGCAACGCAAAAGCATTGTATCTTGCGCATGATGAAGCGGTTGCTTCCTCTCTTTTAGCCCAAGGCATATCAAGAGATGCGGTTGCCAACGCACTTACTAATACTGAAATCTGTGATGCAGGTCGGGAATTATTGACAACTACTGGTATAGGTAACAATACTGAAAATAAAAATCTACCATTTATTTACCAATTTCAGAAGTCTACGTTTAATACCTTGATTATCATTACCACACTTTTATGTTTGATACTGGCTGTTGGAACATTTGTTTTCTTTTGGAAAAGAAAGCGATTATTTGAACAAGCAGAGGAAGTACTAACTAACTATATTAATGGCGACTACTCTTGTCATTTGCCGCAAAACAATGAAGGTACAATTTATCAAATTTTTGCTTTGGTAGAGCAGCTTGCGACAATGTTGGAATCTAAGAATGAGGCAGAACACAAGACGAAAATTTTTTTAAAAAGCACTATTTCAGACATATCTCATCAACTGAAAACGCCCCTTGCAGCTCTTACTATGTATCAGGAAATTATAAAAAATGAGGCCGATAAAGTTGAAGTAGTAACAGATTTTTCAGTTAAAATTGAGATCGCATTACAGCATATTGAGCAGTTGATTCAATCCATGTTGAAAATTACACGCTTAGATGCAGGGAATATTGTATTTGAAAAAGGTCGCTATCATGTATTGGAGTTGATAGAGTTTTCTATCAACGAACTAACAACACGGGCTAAGAATGAGGATAAGCAAATATTGGTTGACGGGGATTCTGAACAGCAGATTGAATGTGATTTGAAATGGATGAGTGAGGCCATAGGAAATATTGTCAAAAATGCTTTGGATTACACAAAGCCAGGTGGAAATATTCATATCACATGGGAACGCACAACGATAAACCTTCATATTTTTATTTCCGACAATGGGGATGGCATAGCCCCAGAGGATATACACCATATTTTTAAACGTTTCTATCGAAGTCAACATCCGCTTAAGACTCAGGGGATAGGACTAGGTCTCCCACTTGCAAAATCTATTATCGAGGGGCAGGGCGGATTTATTTCTGTACAAAGTGAATTAAATGAAGGTACAACATTCACACTTTCTTTTCTTACGGAATTGTAAGGTTAAATTCACCTGATTGTAAGCTGTATTTGTTATCTTTTTAGAAAAGGAGGCATTGAAGCCATGGAAATTCTAAAAGTACAAAACTTATGTAAAACTTATGGTAAAGGTGATACTAAGGTGGATGCTTTAAAAAATGTGTCTTTTTCATTGGAAAAAGGAGAGTTCGCTGCAGTAGTCGGTGAATCCGGATCAGGCAAAAGCACCTTGCTGAACTGTATCGGAGCGCTAGATACTCCAACATCTGGTAGCATTATGGTAGACAGGCAAGATCTGTTTTCCATGAAAGAGGAACAACGCACAATTTTCAGACGGCGCAATATCGGTTTTATCTTCCAGTCTTTTCAGCTCATTTCGGAACTGAATGTTGAGCAGAACATCATCTTTCCTTTGCTCTTAGACTACCGCCAACCTAATCCAGCAACAGTCGATGAGATTTTAGACTTACTGGGATTAAAGGATCGTCGTCACCATTTACCAAATCAACTATCTGGTGGGCAACAGCAACGCGTTGCTATTGGGCGAGCTTTGATTACGAAGCCAAAATTGATTTTAGCTGACGAGCCGACAGGAAATCTTGACAGTAAAAATAGTCAAGATGTCATAGATTTACTTACTCAGGCATCCCGGCATTACCAGCAAACCATCTTAATGATTACACATAATAAAAACCTCACGTCCTCTGTAGACCGAGTGTTCCGGGTGACGGATGGTACTCTTACAGATTTGGGAGGAAAAGCAGATGAAACACTATCTTGATCTTGTTCCCATTTCCGCAAAAATTCATAAGAAGCAAAGCCGGTTGTCCGTTTCCTGTATCATTCTAGCAGTGCTCTTAGTGACAACTATTTTTGGCATGGCAGATATGTTTATTCGTAGCCAAATTCTACAGACTCAGCAGGAATATGGGAATTGGCATATTGCTATCAAGAACATTAGCAATGAGGAAGCAACCATCATAGCTTCGCGTCCTGATATTGGGGCAATGTCTCCCTACGGTGTACTTAATTACCGGGGGGATTTGGGTTATACTTTAGCTGAAAAAAATGTAACAATTTGTGGAGCTGATGAAAGTTATATTACTGAAATTTGGGCAGGCCAACTGGAAGAAGGTGTTTTTCCACAGGCGCATAACGAAGCATTGGTAACAGAAAATGCTAAAGAGATGTTGGGTTTACACATTGGTGATGCGATTATAGTTAATGCTCCTGATGAAAATGAATTTTTTTTTACAGTGTCCGGGTTCTTGAAAAACACGGCTAATATTATGAGTGCTGATTCCTATGGTATTTTCTTAAAAACGGAAGACTACTGTGCTATCTATCCAGATGTGATTGATGGCAATCTGGTAGATTATGGTATGATGTTTTTTATTCAATTTAGTAGCACAATAAATATACAACGTGAAATTACAGACTTAAAACTACAATGTGATTTGTTGGATGAACAGATATCGGGGAATAACTACTTGCTTGGTTTGCTTGGACAGGGGCGCAGTTCTTTCATGATGCAGATTTACACGGCTGCTGTTATATTGTTCGTATTGGTATTATTTGCTGGTATTATGATGATTGCAAGTAGCTTAAACAGTAACGTAGCACAACGAACCGAGTTTTTTGGACTAATGCGTTGCATTGGTGCAACACCTAAGCAAGTTATGCGATTAGTGCGTAAGGAGGCTATTAGTTGGTGTCGAATTGCCATTCCTATTGGAATTGGTGTTGGAGTTATTATAATATGGATTTTATGTGCAATCTTGCGTTTTCTCAGCCCCGAATATTTTGCAGCTATGCCTACATTCGGTATGAGTATACCGAGTATTTTCTTTGGAATTGTTGTAGGATTATTAACTGTAATTGTAGCGGTTCGCGTTCCTGCAAAAAAAGCAGCAAGGGTTTCACCGTTGGCGGCGGTTTCTGGTAATGCAAATGATTTGCAGCCTGTCCGAAAAGCAGCAAATACGAAACTTTTCAAAATTGAAACAGTTCTTGGTGTTTATCACGCAAAATCCAGTCGTAAGAATCTTATTTTAATGACGGGCTCTTTTGCTCTTAGCATAATTTTATTTCTATCATTTTCAGTAACGATTGAATTTATGCAGCACACGCTAGCGCCGCTTCAACCGTGGAGAGCGGATTTGTCTATAATAAGCCCAGATAATACTTGTTCTGTTGATAAAGCTTTCATGGACAGCTTGAAAGGAAATCCTATTGTGAAATCAGTGTATGGCAGAATGTTTGCATACGATATACCAATTATAGTAGATGGTACTGAAAAAAAAGTGGATTTAATCTCATATGAGCAAAAGCAGTTTGATTGGGCAAAGGAGTATATTTTGGAGGGATCTTTGGAAACGGTTCAAAAGGAAGCTCATACCGGATTAATTGTTTATGAACCACAGAATACCATTCAAGTTGGCGATATTGTAGTAATGGATATTGATGGTCAATCTGAAAAAATAAAAATAGTTGGCATGCTTTCAGACTGTCCTTTCTATAATGCGGATGATGTTGGGACTATTATCTGTTCTGAAGATACATTCCGCCAAATAACCGGTCAGTCAGATTATACAATTATTGATATACAGCTAACTAGACGTGCAACAGATAACGATGTAACTGCAATTCATCAGATGATTGGTTACGAGTTCATCTTTTCAGACGAGCGTATGGGAAATAGTAGTACACGGGGAACCTATTATTGCTTTTGGCTATTTGTCTACGGTTTTCTAGTTTTAATTGCATTAATTACTATTTTTAATGTGGTAAACAGCATTGCCATGAGTGTTGCAGCGAGGACAAAGCAGTATGGCGTTTTTAGGGCTATTGGGTTGAGCACTAGACAACTTACCAATATGGTGATTACAGAAGCATTCACATATGCTGTTGCTGGTAGTATTGTTGGTGCAGTCTTGGGGCTGGTTTGCAATAAGAGTTTATTTGATATATTAGTAAGTTATAGGTGGGGAGATTCATGGACAGTTCCTTGGGCTGAGTTGGGAATTATTGTTTTGATTATATTCCTTTCGATAATCTTAGCTGTACATGAGCCAATCAGAAAAATTCACAACATGTCCATCGTTGACACGATTAGTGTACAATAACATTTTTATTTTTGAGGGCGGCAGTTTCATTTATTAGAAACTGTCCGCCCTTTTTCAAGTCTAAGTACATATGCAGACTCCCTTATATATTATATTTCCTGTAATCAAACCCCTATCTTTTCCAACACTTCTGTTAATTTTGTGTGTATTGTCCTAGTAAGTCATAGAGACAAGGAAAAATTACGTGTTGAGTGGGAAAAATTACATATAAAGGAATGGAATAATCTTTTATAGTAAAATATTAATAATACAAAATTGAGAAGTATGTAGAATGGAGATAGATATTATGAATGAAACCTCTAGTACACTTAAGATAATAGAAGTGTCAAATAAAAGATGGATATATTGGGGGGAATATAATCTTGTTTTTCAATATTCACAGCCTCTAATGAATGTACTGCGTTCTTATGAGACGGGAATTTCAGAAAAGGAGATTTTGCAGATTCAGGATGACGGTATAAAAGAAGAGTTACGAAAAGTATTCGAAAATGTGGAAATGGTAAGAAATAAAAGAGATGATTTGAATATATGTAGCAGTCATAGAATCAGTGAAAATGCCTTAAATCTTGCCGTAACAAAAACATTGCAGCTTCATTTGAAGCATTTGGCTGATTTACAGGAGAGTATCCTGTACATACGGAAAACATCTTATAATTCAGACAAGATAAAAATGATGGTACTGCAATCTGAAAAAATAAAGGGAGATATTGAAAAGTATAATCGCTTAAAATTGGAATGTTATGAGGACTATAAAAATGAACTAATTACTCAGGACGAGTATCTGCTGTTTAAGAAGGAATTAGATAACAGAATAGAGGATACTAAGAAGGCTGCTACGGAATTGAGCAAGAAAAAAAGAATGCTATTAGATGGCAGATATGAAAAAGAAAGTTTCATGGAGAAATTTTTGACAAGCAAAGATATAGAGTTAAAGCGTTCCTTATTCGTTCGGTTTATCAGTCAGATATATGTGTATGAAGATCATCGGATAGAGATTATGTTCCGCTATCAGGATGAAATCAAGCAATTAGCCAGGTTAGTAGAAGAGATAAGGAATGATGTAGCACTTGGGGAGGTGATCTGATGGCACGAAAGGTCAGAAATCATCCGGTTCCGAGAGATAAGATGAGTGAGAACAAATTATCGGAACAGACCCCAAAAGTTAAAACACATGATTTTTCCGTTGCACTTTACATTCGGCTGTCTAAAGAAGATAGCGGAAAAAATAATCAAAATACAGTGGAAAATCAAAAGGCGCTTTTGGAAGATTTTGTAAAAGACAAGCCGGATATGAAAGTGGTTGATATTTATATCGACAATGGATTTAGTGGAACAAATTTTGAACGCCCTGCTTTTCAGAAAATGATGGAAGATGCGAAACGAGGTAAGATTAACTGCATTATCGTAAAAGATCTTTCTCGTTTTGGACGTAGTTACTTAGAAGCAGGAAATTATTTGGAAAAAATATTCCCTTTCTTAAACATTCGGTTCATTTCTGTTACAGACCACTTTGATACTTTTGCCGTAATTTCTTCTGAAGATGTCAGAGGAGTAGCGAATGGGATAGAAATTCCGCTGAAAAATATTATCAATGAGGTGTATGCAAAGGACATTTCCAGAAAAGTAGGCTCTGCCATAGAAATTCAGAAAAGAGAAGGAAGATATGGCGGTGGAGTTGCTCCATACGGTTATAAGAAATCAAGTACAGTTAAGGGTAAATATGAAGTGGATGAGGAAGCCGCCGAGGTGGTGCGTTATATCTTTAGACTGAGATCTGAGGGCTATGGATATTGCAGTATTGTAAAGATTTTGAACGAAAAAGGAATAAAGTCACCCAGTGCATACCGCTATGAAAAAGGGATTGTAAGGAACGAGAAGGGGAGTAATGTTCTTTGGAAAATCTATGCCATAGAGGATATGCTTCGTGATGAAGTGTACTTGGGAAACATGGTAAGAGGCAAGACACATTCAGCTATGCACAAGGGAGAAAAGAGACATTATGTTCCAAGGGCGGAATGGGTGATTGTTCCGGGAACCCATGAGCCTATTGTATCCAAAGAACTCTTTGAAGCAGTACAAGCGGTTAATGAAAAGAAAGCGCAGGAGCATAAAGATAATCTGGAAAAAGCAAAAGAAAATCCGAAACGTGACAATTTGTTTAAAGGCAAAATATTTTGTGGGGATTGTGGCATCACGATGGGAGGTGCTGTTGGTAATTACAATTCTATGAGCTACTATTGCCCCAATTACAGAGAAAATGGAGCAATGGGATGCGTTAAAAAGCATATCAGTGCAAGAAAACTGGAAAAAGCAGTATTAGAAGCGGTTCAGATACATCTGAAAATATTCTTAGAAGGCAGAGAAGAAATTCGGTCAAGAAATGGAAGTGCTGAAATCGGAAAGAGGCGAATGGTGCTTGAAAGTGAGACAAGAGACTTAAGACAAAAAGAGGCACAGTATCAGCAGAAATTAAGCAGCACCTATCTTGACTATAAAGATAAATTACTTACGGTTCAGGAATATTTCATGTTGAAAAATAAATATCAAGCTGCACTTGCAGAACTTGAGGTGGCTCGTAAAGAGAAAGAACTGCTTTTGAATAAAATGCAGGAGACTTATGGAGAGGATCTGGAACTATCTCACGCCGCAGAAAAGTATTTCGGGCAGATGGTGGTTACAAAAGATATGGTGGATGCCCTAATAGAACGAATAGAAGTATTTGCAAAGGGGCGTATTCATATTATATTTCGATTCGAGGATGAATATCGGAGTTTACTGGAAAAGAGAGCTGATATGGAGCAGGAGGGAGCAAATTGAAAGAGAATTTTAATCTCTCTGATTTGAGTGTCCGCTGTAGCGGACAGACGGGAGCAAGGATGAAGAAATATATGGTTGCAAAATATATCCGGCTTTCCATGGAAGATTTAGATTTATGCAATTCTGAAGAAAAGGCAGAGAGTGTAAGTATCAGTAACCAGAGAAATTTCATAGATACCTTTATAGAGCAAGGAGAAGAATTTCAGGGAGCAGAAATCAAGGAATTTGTGGATGACGGATATTCCGGCACTAATTTTGACAGACCGGCGATAAAGGAGCTGCTCCGGTCATGCAGGCAGGGAGAAATAGATTGCATTATCGTAAAGGATTTGTCACGTTTTGGACGAAATTATCTGGAAGTTGGAGATTATTTGGAACAGATTTTCCCGTTTTTGGGTGTTCGTTTTATCAGCATCAATGATGGGTTTGACAGTAAAAATTTTTTCGGACAGACGGGTGGAATGGATGTCGCTTTTAAGAATTTTATCTATGAGATGTATAGCAGAGATTTGTCTGAAAAGGTAAAAAGCGGAGTTACAACCTGCATGAAAAGGGGTGAATATTACGCAGGTTGCATGGTGTATGGCTACCAAAAGTCATCAGATGGTAAAAGAATGGAAGTTGACGAGGGTGCAGCAGTTACTATACGGCGTATTTTTCAGGAGTTGGCGGATGGAAAAGATGCAAAAACTTTGGCAATCGAACTAAATGCAGAGGGAGTGCCGACCAGGCTGACTTATAAGCAGGCAAAGGGAGAGCAGCTTAACCGGCATTATAAAGCAGATATATGGAATCGTAACAAGATACATTCTATTATCCATAACCGGGTATATCAGGGAGATATGGTGTATCGAAAGGCGATCCGTACCCAAATTGGCTGTAAACAGAAGGTAAGACAGCCGGAAGAAAAATGGCTTGTGATACCGGATCATCACGAGGCGATTGTCAGTCGGGAACTTTTCAAAAAGGCGAATGACAGTATCAGAAAAGGGAAAATAGCGGTTTATGACCGTTCTGCTGTCCGCCGAGGAATTGTCTTTTGCGGATGCTGTGGAAATCGGTTAGAACTGCGGAAAACAAAGATACCTTATTATCTGTGTAAACGCAGAAATTTGCTGGACAATGCAAAGTGCAATGAGATTCGTATGGAAAAAGAACAGATTGAGCAGACGATAAGGACTATCTGGCAGGAACATTGTAGATTGTTTGCGACAATCCCTGTTTCCGAGCTCTTTGAAAAACAGCAGGAGAAGTCGAAACAGCAGGAAAATAGACTGAAACAGAGCTTAGAGCGTTTTCCTGCTGAAAAAATCAAGCTGTACGAACGGTTCCGTTCTGGTATGGTAAAGCAGGATGTATTCTTAAAAGAAAAGGAACAGTTAAGCAGGCAGGAGGAAGTAGTACGGAGAGAAATAGAGAAAGTCTCTGAACAGATTGATATGCAGGAGAAAAGGGAAAAAAACTATCGATGTGTTGCAGATCTTGTGAAAAGGTATGGAACGAGCGAAACATTGACAGAAGAGTTTATGAGGGAGATGGTGGAGAAAATCATAGTATATGAAGATAAGCGGATAGAGATTGTCTGGAAGTATCGGGAGGAATTTGAAGAACTATTGTAAGTTTAAAAAGAAGAAGTCTAAAGTGACAAAAGGGCTTCTTCTTTTTTCATCTAAAAATGCCATAGTTAATATTTTAGATGTCAATAGTAGGAAAATATTGTATAATAAATTTATATTTTTCTGACAACGGAGATATTAATCTATGGCACAGATGACATATATAGAGAAAGATTACTTTGAGAGATTATTCGATATGGAAACGGGTTATGTATTAGACTTTACAAACTATACTTATCAAAGGTTTGTTGCTGATACTATTAACATAGATGTTTATAAAAAGTATCATAATTTATCTAAAGCCAAAATATTAAGAGCAATTATGGATGATTGTGACAATGTTACAGGCAAGGTGTAAAACAAACTATAATTTTAGCATGAAGCAGCTAGGTATTTTAAATAAAAAGTATTATATACAAACAATGATTTATGAAATGCTCATGTTGTAGTTTGTCAACCCAAAAATCAAAATTTTTCAAAAAAATTTGGTCCTTACTTGACACCAGCAGATGACGGTCCGCATCCGAGGTATACAGAACAGCTTTTGGATGGTTTAAAGGAACGAAATGTGGTGGCCACTTTTTTTGTGACCGGGGAGAATGCAGAGAATTATCCCGATATTATCCGGAGAGAACAGGAGGAAGGACATCTGATCGGAAACCATACGTACAGTCATATCCAACTCACCTCCGGGAACAGGGAAACGTTCCGGGAGGAACTGGTAAAGACCAATGAGATCCTGGAAAATATTACAGGGGAAACGGTGAGCTTCGTTCGTCCGCCCTATGGAAGCTGGGACAAAAGCTTTGAAAAAGAATTAAATATGTTCCCGGTGCTGTGGAATATTGATCCACTGGACTGGTGCTCCCACAATGCAGAGTGTATTGCGGCAAAAGTGGTGGAAAAGGCCGGAGACGGTGATATTATTCTAATGCACGATTATTATGATACTTCTGTGACTGCCGCACTGGAAGTGGTGGATGTTTTGCAGAAACGTGGATTCCAATTTGTAACAGTGGAAGAAATATTGTTTGACTGAAAGCTTCCAGTGTGCGTATAATTGTCATGGTATTACAGATGAGTTTAGAAACTGAGAAAGAAAACCTATGATAAAAATAGCATTTTGTGATGATGATCTGTCGGTACTGAGAGAACTTGGTGCGCTGATGGACAAGTATCGGGTAGAACGGAATCAGGATATTGTATATGCCTCATTTAACAGTCCGCTGGAGCTGCTGACGGAAGTGGAGAGAGGAACGAGGCTGGATATTATTTTTCTGGATGTGCTGATGCCTGCGCAGAACGGTATCAGTACGGCCATGGAAATCCGGCAGTGTGATACTTCGGTAAAGATTATCTATCTGACATCTTCGGCAGAGTATGCTGTGGATTCTTATTCGGTAGGCGCTTATTTCTACCAGTTGAAGCCTATCTGGCAGGAAAGTTTTTACCGCCTGATGGATTCTGTACTTTCGGAATGCCACAAAGATAAGGAAAATAGCTTGATCCTGCGCAGCAGAACCGGAATCACCAGACTGGATCTTGACCGGTTGCAATATTGTGAGGTGATGGGACGGACACTTTTGTTCCACCGCAAGGACGGAGAAGTACTGGACAGTATCGGCAGATTGGATGATCTGTGCGAACAGTTGAAAGATTACGAACAATTTGTCCGCTGCCACAGGTCCTATCTCATCAATATGGATTATGTGCAGAATATTTCCAGTAAGACCATCACCATGACAGATGGCATACAGATTCCGATCCCTCATGGAAAATATTCGGAATTAAAAGATAAATTTTTTGATTATTTCTTTCGTAAAAACCAAACATTTTTATCATAGATGGAACTGCGAGACGACCGCCTCAATAGTTTTTTGAAATTCCCGTGTGAGGGGGAAAGTTGATTACAAACAGAATAAATTACAGCAGTGAAAGTG
>ENA-UEQO01000148-UEQO01000148.1-human-gut-metagenome-genome-assembly--contig:-NODE-148-length-77791-cov-5.682554_pt1 | contig 77791 bp, 50 predicted proteins | sample MGYA00242938_ERZ507940 | MGnify/ENA primary metagenome ERZ507940 (study PRJEB26167, sample SAMN06115517) | human gut metagenome | host: Homo sapiens | place: China:Chongqing | collected 2014-12-03... | reverse complement strand
GCGCAGCACAATTCACGTCCGCAAGGTCCGATACCGCCAATGCGTCCGGCTTCTTGACGGGCGCCAATTTGTTTCATACGAATTTTTGCAAGAACGGGGAAATTTTACTTATTTTCTCTCAGCCTTGGAAATGACAGGTTACAAGGATGCATTGGACGGAAGAGGCTTATATTCCGTGTTTGCACCTAACGATGAATCTTTCCAAAGGTACATGACCAAAAAAGGAAAAACTTCCTTACAGGATTTCAATTTGGATTCTTTGAAGATATTGATCAGCTACCACCTGATCGAATTTTCATTTAACCGTTCCGATTTCCTGGCATTTTCTAAAACGGCTTCGGCAGAAGAACCGGAAGAAGGCGACGGATCATGTTACAAATATGAAACGTTAGCCCAGGAAGGGATCAAAACAATGACCGATCCCAACACAGGCCGTAACGTAAAAGTTTATCAACAGAAAAAATTCCTTCCGGTACTTTCTACCCGCCTGTTCCGTACGCAGGAAAGTAACAATTACGAAAGTGACTATAAAGTATTTTTTCCATCGATTAATTGGCAGGGAGATGATAATCATCTTTATGTTGCCAATGCTGCAGTCGTAGAAAGCGGAATCCCCATCGATAACGGTTATATGTATGTGGTTGACGAGGTGATCGAACCGCTTCCCACCGTATATAATGCTCTTGCCGGACAATCTTCAAACTTTAAGATTTTCAAAGAGTTGTATGATCGTTTTGCTTATATGTATTATGATGCAAACAAAACGAAGGATTATGCAGAATTAGGAGACAGCTTGTTCCAATTTTATCACTATTTGCCTCCCACTGCCGGAGAAGATCTTCCGGACATTGCCTGCGAATGGACTGTATCGGAAAATGAAAGTGACTACGAAGCCCGTTTGAAATATGCTTTCAACTGTTTCGTGCCTACGGATAATGTACTGGCTCCTTATATTCAAAATTTCTTTGGAGTTGAACACTATCAGGATATTCCTTTATTAAATCTGTACTATCTTCTGAAAGCCCATGTCGCCAATCGTCAAAAGCTGATTTTACCCTCTCAGTTAGACAAAGGGCTGGAAGGCTCTTTAGGAGAAGAATGGACCGTAGAACGCAATAATCTGGTTGCGACACAATTCTGTAGCAATGGAGTATTGTATGGAATCGATAAAGTATTAGAACCGGCTGTTTTCACCATGGTTATGCGCCCCTTCTTTCAATATCCGCGTTTCAGCACGATGTTGAACATTGCCCATAAGCAAGGAACATTCGGAGCGATGGTCGATCCGGAACGTGAATACACGATTTTTGCGATTGCCAACGATGCTTTAAAAGATAAATACGGCTATAATGTAAATTATTATGCCAATGAAGATATCGATGTCCTGAACGGACGGGTTACGATCGAGACCTTCAATAACGAAGAGGATCACACCATCCGGACGATGTCGGGAGATGAGCAGAGCGCTTTCATTCAGAATCAAGTCGTTGACGGTTATATTAAACCACAGGAAACGATGGGAAAACGTGTTTTCTATCCTACCAGGGAATCGTATCATTTTATATATACCGAAAACGGACAAATTTACGGAGAAAACCGTTCCTCAATCTCTCCGCTGGAAACATGGGAATTTACTTATCCCAATGGTGACGGTAGAGGTATTGTTTACGAGGTGGGCGATAAATTCCAATCGAACAAAGAAAACGTCGGGATGGCCCTATTTTCTAATGCCGATAAATATCAAAAATTCTATCAGGCTCTTTTAGAAGCCAACCTGATCCAGCTAAAACCGGATGGAGTAACCAATATTGCTGATGTTACCGCAGTAGAAATGGACTGGTTGAAAGGAGAGCGTTGTATGGTCTTTGCTCCGCTGAACAACGCCTGGGATGAAACAAAAGTACCTACCGATTCTGTAGAGTTAGACCGTTTCCTGAAATTTTTCTTCGTCCCGATGGTCGAAAATAAATTACAGGATTACATTCTGCCTAATCATGGGACAACCGGTACTTACGAAACCCGTTGTGCTTACACTCCTGCCACCAAGGCAAAAATGAGAATCACTTTCTCTAACGATAAGCAATTGAACATTGCGAATGAAGACAACCTTACTGTTCAAACAGATGGAGAAGTTCCTTTCTTTGCTACAGATGGATTGATATACGGTATCAAAGAATTACTAACCCCAGTTAAACCGTAAGCATTAATTTAAAACAAGGATTCTATGAAAATCATATGTTTAAGGATCATGTGCCTGCTGATACTCCTTTCCCCGCTGCAAGGGTGGGCGCAGGAACACATTTTAAGAGGTGTCGTCACAGATGTGTCAGGTCCTCTGATCGGGGCCACCGTAGCCTTCAACAACAAGGAAAACCGTGCTCTGTTTGGAGTAGTCACGGATGTTAATGGAGAATATTTTATTCGGATTCCGGCAGGACAGGATATTGCAAATGTGGTATTCTCATTCGTCGGTTATAAAACAAAATCGATCAAATATACCAAACAAACCAAATTGGATGTAAGACTGGAAGAAGATTCTCAGACGCTCGACGAAGCTGTCGTTGTAGGGCGTGCCATACACCGGGATATCATGGGTATGGATACAAAAGCTTTGGGAGGTGCCCGTCAAAAAATCAATCTTGACGATTTGCAGGACATGGTAGTGACTTCTGTCGGCGATATGTTGCAGGGAAAGTTAGCGAATGTCGATTTGATCGCCGCATCCGGAGCTCCGGGTGCTAAAATGTCTATCCGTATTCGTGGTACGGCTTCTTTGAATGCCAGCAACGAACCGTTAATCGTTATCGACGACGTACCTATGGATGTCAGCATCAACTCTGATTTCGACTTCGGAACGGCAACCGAAGAGGATTTCGGTGCTTTGGTTAACATAGCTCCTTCCGATATCGAATCGATCGAAGTTTTGAAAGATGCTTCCGCCACCGCTATGTGGGGAGCCAAGGCTGCGAATGGAGTATTACAGATCACCACCAAAAGAGGTGCAAAAAGTAAGCCGACATTCCAGATTTCCGAGAAAATATCGACCAGTATCGAACCGAAACGGATGCCCCAGCTAAATGGTAAAGAATATGTAACCCTGATGCAGGATGCCATCTGGAACCGGGTGCGTGACAACGAATACAAAGATCTGTCTCTTTTGAATACTTTCCAGGATATTCGTTTTAATCCGAACTACCAATATTTCCGGGAATTCAACCAGGATGTCGATTGGCTGGATTATTTGGTAAGGACTCCGATCAATAGCGAAACAAACTTCAATATGTCCGGAGGTGGTGATAAAGCGACTTATCGTTTCTCTGTAGGATACCTCACAGAAAAAGGTACTACGGTAGGAGAAGATTTCAAACGTATTACAGCCCGCTTGAATCTGGATTACCGTTTTTCGAACAAATTAATTGTACGTTCGCAATTTTCTTATGCAGAGGGAGACCGGAACAGTATGTATTCACACAGTAGTGGAAACCCCCGTTCTATCGCCCAGAGAAAAATGCCGAACCTGACTCCGTTCGTGCTGGATGCCAACGGTAACTTTACCGATGAATATTTCATCCAACCGACAGGTTCTATCCAGGGTTCTTTGTTAAACCCGGTAGCATTGGCTAACGACGCTCAAAGTAATACCATTAACCGGGAGGCGGGAGTTAACTTCCAAGTTGATTACAGCATCATAACCGGGCTTAAATTTGTCGGCACAGTGGCATTTAACCTGAAAACATCGAAATATAAAAGTTTGCTGCCAGTGTCCGCAACGGGAGTAAGTATGGACGACAGTCAATATAACCTTTCTCAGGATAGTAAAAATAGCAGTAACAGCCTTTTCATCAATGTAGGTTTCAATTACTCGAAATCTTTTAATGAAAAACATACAATCGGGGCTTCTACTCGTTTTCAGGCCCAGGATGTTGCTTCAGGAGCTTACTTCAATTCCTCGAACGGAAATGCCTCGGGCTTCCTGAGTGATCCGGCTAACAACGGTGCATTACAATCGTTGCAAGCCTCTAAATCGCAATCCCGTTCAGTCGCTGTAGTCGGAAGTTTCATGTACTCGTATAAAAACCGGGTAAATTTAAATGCCGCTTTCCGTACCGACGGTAGTTCTAACACCGGACGCCAGTCCCGTTGGGGCACATTCCCCAGTTTGAGTGCAAGCTGGTATATGCAGGACGAGCCCTTCCTGCAAGGAGCTAAAAGCTGGCTTTATGAACTGAAACCCCGTATCGGTTGGGGTAAGAGCGGTTCGTCCCCATCGGGTAGCTCGACCTATGCCGGGACATTCGCTGCTTTGGACGATAGATATGTCGATTTAACCGCCATTATCCCTAATTCCATTCAGCTTAACCGTTTGAAATGGGAAACCCAAACCCAGCAGAACTATGGTATAGATGTAGGTATTAAAGAAGATAAATTCCATTTAACCCTGGACTATTATATCAAAACAACCCATGACCTGCTTCAAAAAAATATGACGATCCAAAGTACGACAGGTTACAGCACTGTACCTTGGTTTAACAGCGGAAGCCTGCAAAACCGGGGCTGGGAAGTCTATTTGCGTATGAGCGATGTGGTTAGATACGGTGATTTCAGAGTAAACGTAGATTTCAATATTTCGCGTAACCGGAATAAAGTATTGGAATTACCGGTTACACTGGAATACGTTACACCTAACGTAACCAACGGAGCCTATACCAATAAAGTCATGGAAGGCCGTCCTTTGGGATCGTTCTTCGGTTTCCGTTACATGGGCGTATATCAGAACTATGACGAAACCATTGCCCGCGACCGGGACGGTAACGTCATCAAAGACAGTGAAGGTAAAAACGTAACCACCCGCATCAACGGAACGTTCCGTCAGCGTCCGGGAGATGCTAAATATTACGATGTGAATTACGACGGTATTATCGACAAATACGACGTTGTTTATTTAGGAAACTCTCAGCCGCTGGTTTTGGGAGGAGGTAGTATTACTTTCTTCTACAGGGGACTTTCTTTAAGAACATCTGTTGCTTACCGTATCGGTCAATCCATTATCAACCGCGCTTTATTGAATGCTGAAAATATGGGTTCTGCCAACAATCAGAGTACTTCCGTATTACGGCGCTGGAGATATGAAGGTGACGATACCAATATTCCGCGTGCTTTATATGGAGAGAACTACAACTCTTTAGGTTCCGACCGTTATGTGGAGAAAGCCTCTTTCTTGAAATTCAAGGATATCACACTTTCTTACCGGTTTCAGAAAAGAGCTTTGCAAAAGATGGGTTTGAGAGGTCTGAATATCTACCTCACTTCATACGACCCATTTACGATCAGCAAATATAAAGGCCAAGACCCTGAAGTGGGTACACCCTCTAACTTCTCCAGTTTCGCAGAGGATAACAGTTTATCTCCGCGTGCCCGTAGATTTGCTTTTGGTATAACTGTCGATTTTTAACGAATTGAATTATGAGAAAAATTAAAAATATAGTCAAAAAAAGTTGCCTGCTATATGCATTGCTGGCAATGTGTGGCTGTAACTCCTGGTTGGATATTAATCCGGTAGGTGTGCAAACCAGCGACACCTACTGGCAGACCAAAGAAGAAGTTGAGCAGGTATTGACCTCTTCCTATATGCAATTAAGAGATTGTATGCCTTATTTCTTCCGCTGGGGAGAAATCCGGGCCGACGAACTGGACTTCGGAATGACTCAAAGTACGGATGCAAGCCAGTTGGGACAAGACGAACGTTCCATGCGTACGATGAACATTCTCCCTTCGAATGTGTTGAACAACTGGAGTGCTGTATATAAAGCTATCGGGCGTGCCAACTCTGTGATACAGTTTGCAGAAACTGCATTGGAAACAGATATCACTTTCTCCCGTGAATTGTGTAATTCTTTTATCGCAGAAGCTGTCTTTGTTCGTTCTCTTTGTTATTTCTATTTGGTAAGAACATTCCGGGACGTTCCTTACATCACAGCAGCTTATGCCGATGACGAGCAAGAGTTTGCTGTGCCCAAAACCGACGGGGATTATATTTTGGATCAAGTCGTTCTGGACCTGGAAAAATATGTCAGAATGTGTAAACCGGGTTACGAAGTGGAATGGCAAACCAAAGGACGTGCCACTTGCTGGGCATTCTATGCATTGATGGCCGATATTTATCTGTGGCAGGAAAACTACGGACAGGTAATCGAGAAATGCAATATATTGGAGAAAGCCGGATTCGCTCTGGAAGAAAAGTCTAAATATTGGGAAAACTTCTATCCCGGCAACTCTAAAAAAGAAAGTATTTTCGAATTACAATTCCGGCACAATACCACGGATAACCAAAAGAACTCTCTTTTTTCCTGGTTCCACTCGGGAGTCAGTGAAGGTCGTTATCTCATTTCCGAAGACAGTAAAAAATTGTTCGAGGAAGAAGCTGTAGAAGACATCCGGGGAAAAGGATATATGTTCGATAACCGTTACATCGGTGAAAAATATTGGAAATATTTAGGAACAGCCAGCCGGTCAGGGTTGATTTACCCGGATAGTCGGTTGAGAGGAACCACAGAAAGGTCTCCGAACTGGATTTTCTACCGCTTCGCGGAAATTATTCTGATGAAAGCAGAGGCAATGACGATGCAGGGCACTCCCTACGATCAAATATGCCGTATGCTCGATACAACCACCCGCAGAAGAGCCGGTTTCGACGATGCCAGCAAATTAAGCGTACCGGAAACCGAAGAAGAAATGCTGAAAATCATCCTGAACGAACGTCGGAAAGAATTTTTAGCCGAAGGGAAACGATGGTTTGACGTAGTAAGGATGGGACAAAAACAAGGTTATAAATACAGATCGTATTTTACTCAGGTTGCATTAAAATATGTATCGGCCAAAGACCGTCCGATGTGGAAAGTAAAACTGGAAAACAGCCCATACGGATTCTATTTGCCCATTTTGAAAAGTGAGATTGAAGCAAGCCACGGGGTTTTAGTGCAAAACCCATTCTATGAAGATGTCGAATAATAAAAAAATCAGAATATGCAAAAAAATTTAATCATATCCGGATTATGTCTTTTGTGTTTGCTCTTTGCCAATTGCACAGACCCATTCGCAAAAGAAGAATTCGTCGCCTATGAAGAACGTCCCATCGGCCTTTATCTGGAAACTGTTCCGGAGTACTCCGATTGGGTAAAACTGCTGAAAAAAGCAGATTTGTTCAATGCGGTGAATATTAGCATAAAATACACTTGTTTTGTGGCCAACAATCAAGCGGTAGCCAAATATCTCCAATATAAAAACCCGAACTGGAAAAGTGTGGACGATCTGACAGAAGACGAAGCGGCGAACTTACTGAAATATCATATTATTCCGGGAGCCGACTACGCTTTCAGTTCTTTAATGGGAAAAATTGGGACAAAAACCATTTCAGGCGACTACCTGACTGCCACTATGAATGAAGACGGGTCACAACGTTTTGTGAATGAAGTGGAAATCATTTCAAAAGACCGTAAACTGACCAATGGATATATTCACGAGCTGGCAGAAGTGCTCGATCCGATTATTTACACGGTAATGGAAGTACTGGAACAGCATCCGGAATACTCCATCATGACACAGGCTGTGAAAGAGTGTGGATTGGATGCTTATTTACAACAAAAAGAGATCATCGTAAACAATATAAAACTCCGCGATTACAAAACAATCATTGTACCCAGTGATTCTGTTTTCAATGCAGCCGGAGTTTACACGATCGGTGATTTAAAGAACATGTTTGCTGGTGAGCCGACCGACGTAAAATCCGATTTTTACAGATATGTAGGTTATCACATTTTCAATCAGGCACTCGACTTTGCCGATCTCACCGATTTTGCTCTGGGATCTAATGGTCTGAACATCGAAACCTATATCGAACGGGAATTTATCACCGTTGAACAAAACGGTGACGATATTTTCATCAATCCGGGAGAAGACACGACTCGGTTTGTACCTTCGAAATACGATATTGCCGGTAATAACGGATATATCCATGAGGTAACCACCCTTATGCCGGTCTCCGATCCGGCGCGCTATCCGTTTGTATGGGAACCCACCGAATGGGATGAATGCCGTGCATTGGATATTTACCGGACTCCTAAAGTAAAGGGTGTGGACCCAAGAGAGATCGTGTACTTTAAGAAAGATGAAGTCACCCACTTCCGCTGGAAAACGATTCCCGACCGGGAAGAGGCTGTCGGTTATCTGAGTGACGATATCGACTGGGATCGTTTCTTATATGACGACTGTATTTACGCCCGCTTGAACGAGGTCGGATGGTTAGAATTCGATACCCCCACAATCATGCGTGGAAAATACAACATACAGGTTGTAAAATGGGCTTGGTTCCAAAATGCAGGAAGATGGCAAATGTATATCGACGAAGTGAAATTCGGCCCGATATTGGATATGACAACCCAGGGAACTTTGAACATGGGAACTTTCCGGTTTGAAGATTCGGGTCCACATGTATTCCGATTCAGCGTTGTAGGAGTAAACAGCTCTACAAAAACGGCGGAATTTTTCATCGACAGATTTATATTCACCCCAGAAAATTGACAGGCAACATGAAAAATATATGGAAAATACTGCTTCTCCTGTTAGTCGTAAGTGCAGGTTGTAAAGACCATTGGGATGACTTTTACGGAGAAGAGGAGGACGAGAGAAATGCAGGGGCTAAAATAACCATTTTTGAAGCTCTGCAGGAAGAGCCCGAACGATATTCCAAATTTATAAAATTATTGGAAGATACCGGACTGACAAGGGAAGTGAACAGCGAACGGGTTGTAACCGTATGGGTCCCCAACAACAACTATATCACCGAGGATATCATGAGTTTGGATTCAATCGACAAACGCCGTTTTGTTTTGAATCATATAAACCAGCTTGCTCTTTATAAAACCAAGCTCGCCACTAAAAGCGAGGTAGAAACCCTGGCAGGAAAATACATCAATATCCAGGGGTACGGTAATAACTTTACCGTGGAAAAAATAAAAGTTGCAAAATTGGATAAAGCTTGTACCAATGGAGTTTTCCATGAAATCTCAGGAGTGTTGAAACCTCTGAAAAACATTATGGAATATCTATTGGAAGCCGGACCGGGATATTCCATTTACCGGGATTCCTTGCTGGCATACAATGACACCACTTTCCGGCCCGATCTGAGTTTCGCATTGGGAGTGGACGAAGTGGGACAAACCATTTACGACTCGGTGTTCGACATCACGAACAAGTTGTTAAAATCGATCGATTTTGCCGATGAAAGAGAATCGGCAACCCTGCTGCTCGCCAGCGATGATGTGATCTACGACATGTTAAACGACATGAACACTTATCTCACCGACCTCGGTAAGGAAATGACGCATGCCGATACACTGGCCTGTTTCAACTTCCTGATGGGAGCATCGTTCGTTGGGTATGAAATCCCGAACTTCTACGGAATCAAAAAATTATATACCGGAGGAGGAAAAGAGATTCGCCCCGAAAAACAATTGATTTCCAGTAATTACGATCAATGTAGCAACGGATTGGTGTATAAATTTGAAAAAGTTTATATCCCTCGTGGTTCGTTTATGAAAAAAGTGGATTACACCATCGTAGATCTATTCTTGTTGCCGGAAGACGAATGGAGCAACTATTACCAGCTATCGAACGGAGGTACATTAAATAACCAGGAATCGAACGCCGGCGATGATTCCGAAATGACAAAGAACATTTTCGCAGATAATAACAATCTAAGCCGCAAATTCCTGCAGGTAAAAGCAGAGAAAGGAGAATGGGTTGAACTGTCCTTACTGCAGAAAAACATCAAGGCACAGATGGAACCTGCCAAGCTGATTCCGGGGAAATATAAACTTTCCGGCTGGGGATACGGTTGGAGATCCGCTAACGTAAAAGTTTACCTTAACGGAACTCCGTTAAAGTGGCACAAGGATGGCTCTACCACCTTTCCTATGGGAAGCAATAGTGAGTTTGAATACGGCGCAATCCGTTTGATGTGTGATACGATCGTAGTCACCACCTCGCCGGGGCCTGATGTTGTGAGAATTGAGTCCGTCGGATCGGGAAGTAAAAGCAATTGCATCCGTATCAAAGAATTATTATTCGAACCGGTAGGCGACAATTATTAATCGGCAAACAATGAAAAATATGAATATCAATATGAGTAAACGAATACTGATGAGTGTGCTGATGCTGCTTATCGTAATCGGATTGCCAGCACAGGAAAAGATAAAAATCGAAGGTGTGGTTTATAATGCCATGAGCAAAAAGCCCATGCCTGATGTTCAGGTTTCCTCCGTGCAGGCAAGTAAAAGTGCTATGACAGATGAAAACGGTGCTTTTAGCATTGAAGTAAATACCAGCCGGGCTATATTATTGGTAAGAAGTTTTGGTTACCTCGACCAGGAAGTTGTTCCCGGAAAGCGGACCCATGTAAAAGTATTCCTGTTACCGGAAAATAGTTATATGGAGGGTGGAAGTTACACTGTTTTAGGAGAAGAACATTCTATTACCAAACGCCAAGGTACAGCCGTATCTTTGCGCCAACGCGATATGAATACGGGCTATAATAGTCCTGAAGAAAGTTTATATGGAAAAATTGCCGGATTAAAAACAATCTCCAAAGGCGGTATGCCGGGCGAAGGAGCTGCTTTATATATGCGCGGTATCCGCTCGGTCATGGGTGAAAACACCCCGTTGATCGTCATCGACGGAATGCCTTACAATCCGGCATTGGATGTTTCTTCTACTGTCTCTGGATTTTCAAGAAACATTTTCATGCCGATCAATTTAAAAGAGGTTGGAGAAATCACCTTCCTGAAAGGAGCCGACGCAGCTATGTACGGTTCTTTGGGAAGTAACGGAGTGGTCGTTATTGAAACCGAGAGTGCCAATGACATGGAAACCAAATTACAATTCCATACCAACGAAGGAATTTCTTTTATTTCCAAACGTATTCCATTATTAAATGCAAGGCAAAACAAAGCTTATTTAGCAGATATCGGCGAAAATAAATATGCAGATCCGAATGAATTGGTTGCCCGGCTTCCGTTTCTGGAAGACAATCCGGATAATCCTTCCAACTATTTGTATAACCATGACACAGATTGGCAGAAAGAAATTTATACCCCTGCTTTTATCTCTGAAAACGTGCTGAAAGTAAAGGGTGGTGATGCCGTAGCAAAATACATGTTAACCGTCGGAACGCAACAAAATTCCGGAGCGATCAAAAACACCCATTTAAGTAAATACTTTACCCGTTTGAACGCTAATATCAATTTCTCACAGCGCTTGACGGCACAAATGGGAGCCTCGTTAAACTATAGCGACTACAAACTGCAGGAACAAGGAATGGCGAAGAAAACCAACCCTTTCCTGGCAGCGCTCTACCAGGCACCGTTTATGAGCGTGTATAAGCAAGCTTATCAAATGGACGGAACGGTGAAAGATGTCCCCTTCTTCAATCCGGTACACGAAGAATTGCAATTGAGTAACCCGGCTGCTATCGTGAGCGACTTAAAAGCAACCAGCCGTGCTTATGATATTATTGTAAACATCGGATTCAACTATAAGATATCCTCTTTGTTCAACATCAATGCCATGTTCGGCTTGTATTACGATCATGCGAAAGACGATATCTTCGTTCCCGGTAAGAACTATCACGCCATAGCTCCCCTACAGGATTCTTTGGCAATCAACTCTGTACGGGCAAGCGTGCAGGAACAGAAAAACTATTATGGCCGGGTAAACGGTATTTTTAAGAAAAAACTGAACGAATGGCATAGTATCGGTGCTATGGGAGGAATGCAATTGATGACTTCTAAAAAGGAATTGGATTTCGGAGAAGGTGCCAACACTCCTACCGACTTTTACACCACGCTGGAAAAAGTGACTTTCGCCAAAAATACCGATGGTTATCTGGACAAATGGAGCTGGATGAATTTCTTCCTGCAAGCTAATTATTCTTACCGTGATCAATTTCTTGTAACCGCAGGAGTAACTCTCGACGGAGCCGCTTCCTACGGGAAAAACTCAGGACGTTGGTTTGCATTCCCTTCCGTAAAAGGAGCGTGGAGAATGAAAGAAAGCAACTGGCTCAATCAGGTCGATTGGCTGAGTGCCCTGACCGTACGTGGAGAATTCGGAATCAACGGAAACAGCCGTTTCGAATCCCGTCTCGGTAAATATTATTACGAAAGTGTAAATTATCAATGGACTTCCGGAATTTACAGAAATGGACTTCCGAATTCGAAATTATCTCCGGAAAAAGTTTACAATTCCAGCATCGGACTTGATTTTGCCGTTGTGGGTAATCGCCTGAACTTCGGTGTCGATCTTTACCGTGAACACACAAAGGACATGATCATCCGTGATGAACAGGCCGCCATATTGGGTTTCCCCTATCGTTATAAAAACTCGGGAGAACTCGACACCAAAGGTGTTGAAGCAAGTTTCAAGCTGAATCTACTGAATACGAAAGATTGGAACTGGCTGGTAGGTGGTAACATCGCACATTTCAAATCGGAAGTGAAATCACTGGGGAATGTCAATAAAAAAGAAGTCACCTTTACCGACGGAGCAAACCTACTGATGCAAGTGGGAGAATCACCCTATCTGTTTTATGGAAACAAAGCAGAGAAGATTTTCACCACCACTGCAGAAGCCAATGCTGCGAATTATAGAGCACAGAACGGAACCTATTTCGTTGCCGGGGATGTTAAATTCCTGGATAAGAACAATGACAAATATATCAACAAGGAAGACTATGTTGTGATCGGTGATCCTACCCCCGACTTTTACGGAGGATTTTATTCAAATCTGACTTATAAAAACTGGGGATTATTCATGAACTTCACCTATTCTTACGGTAACGATATTTATAATGGGGTAAGAAGAAGCCTGGAATCTATGACAGATTTTTCCAATCAGGATCATGCTATCGCACGCCGCTGGCAGATTGAAGGCCAGCAAACGGATATCCCACGCGCTTCCTATGGAGATCCCAGTGGAAACAGCCGTTTTTCTTCACGTTGGATTGAGGATGGTTCTTACCTGAAACTAAAAGAAGTGACACTGAGTTACGAAACGAATAAGAAAAATTGGATATTCAATTCTATCCGGGTATATCTGACCGGAGAAAACCTGGTAACATTTACCAAATACTTAGGTATGGATCCGGAATTCAGTTATTCTTATGATCCGCAAATGCTGGGCATGGATTTAGGTAAAATGCCGTTGTCCAGGAATGTGAAACTTGGAGTGATATTAAACTTCTAAAACACGCTGCTATGAAACTTAAATTCAAAATAATAACTATTGTTACTGTTATGTTCGGCATAACCCTTAGCTCCTGCGATAATTATTTCGATATCGAGACGGAGGATATGCTGGACGTTTCGGATGCATATAAGGAAAAAAGTACGATATATGCAGGAATGATGGGATTGGCTGCAAACTTCCGTGAAACCGCCGACCATCATATCATTCTGAGCGAATTGTTGGGCGATCTGATGAAACCTACCACTTCCGCACCGGATGAATGTTGGGATGTGTATCGCTATAAAGCCACCAATGGGAATAGCTTTGCCAGTCCCGCCCCCTATTATAAGCTGATTATAAATTGTAACGATTTCTTAAAACACACCATCGATTACAATAAAAAATATCCGGCGGCATTAGCGGCCAATGTGTATAAAGGAATGATTTCTTCCGCCTTAACCTATCGTGCCTGGAGTTATCTTCAGATCGGCAAAATCTTTGGAGAAGCGGTTTATTACGATGTAGTCTTTACCGACGATAACGAGGAAATGCCTTCTAAAGTGATGAACCTGGATGAATTGGTCGAAGAGTTGATTTATAATCTGAAAAACGGAGTAGATGGAGTAAACGGATTCCAAACTTTAGATTGGAATACCCTGATTTCTCCTCAAAACACCTATACCGATGAAACCTGGAGCCGTGTTTCTATCGCTGCCGACGTTCTTTTGACTGAATTATATCTTTGGAACAAAGATTACACGAATGCAGCTAAGACAGCATTAAACTATGTGAGCAATTCGGCAGCTAATTTTAAACTGGATATTTTCCAAAGCAACAACAACAATATGATGTGGTATAAAATGTTCACCTCTCCTTTTTCCAGCGATTGTATCAAGGAGGTATGTACATACGCACCATTCAATTTTGAAAAACGCCAGACCAGTAAGTTGCAATACTATTTTTCATCCTTGGCTCCTAACGTGTATTACTTTATGCCTCACACCAACGCCCAGATGAGATTTTTCAATCAAATTACCGGAGAGTCGAAGAATGAGCTTACCGGAGAAACCGGGCTCGTAAGAGGAACCGATGTAAATAGAAGAACAGGAACTTTTGTATATGAAAACGGGAAATCGGTTATTGCCAAATATCATATGAACAAAAAGAATTATGAGCACGATTCTCCTATCTATATCTACCGGGCACCGGAAATTTACCTGATGATTGCCGAAGCTTTAGGCGGTTTAGGCGGGGAAACCAATATCGCAGCAGCCGATTCTATTATCAGCGTAGGTCTGAAATCATCCTGGAATAGCGACCATTTTGAAAAACCTTTCGAAGCTCCGATTTTCGGAAATTCATTAAATGTATTCCCGGGAATCCGCGGAAGAGCTAAAATGGGAGCAGATTTTATCCGGTATCACGTAGATACCGTGCAATATCCGGGTAAAACCGATTTGGAGAAGATCCAGAAAGCTGCCCGTGAAAAATTTGTCCTCGACAGTCTGATTGCAGAAGAAACAGCTTTAGAATTGGCTTACGAAGGAAAGCGGTGGTTTACTCTAATCCGTCTTGCCCGAAATTCTGAAAATCCGGCATTCTTAGCTCAACAGGCTGCAAAGAAATTCGATGCCGGAGAAGGCCAGCTCTATGAAAAATGGTTGATGAATCCCGAAAACTGGTTTATCAAATGGAATCAGACACAAGTACTGAACGAACTAAAAAAAGAAGAATAGTAGAATAATACCTAAATGAATATGGTCATGAACAATTTATATAAAAAGATCGGTATTGTCTTCGGAATACTTCTGATGATGTCCTGCTCAAAAGATATGATGAAAGAAGACCCTTCTTTTATTCCAGAAAATCCGAATCCGGGGGGCGAACAGCTCCCCCCCAACGAACAATGGGCATGGGTAGGAAAATATCCGGGAGAGATCAGTAATTCATATCAACGTCTTTCCGATATCGATGTGAAAGTTTCCGGCGATTATCAGCCTAAGACTTTACGGATGGCGACAAACCTGCAATATTGGCAAAGTAGCGGGCTTTACGTTCCGCCAGCCGAACAGATAACTGTAGTGGTTCCGGCAGGAGCTGCTAACCTGAACTACCAAATCGGTATTGCGGATGCTCAATTGCCTTCGGGAGTGAAATACGAACGTTATGAAAAAGTAAGTAAAAGCGGCGCACTGGTTCCGGGAGAGAATAAAATATCTTCCAACTTCGGTGGTCCCCTTTACTTCTATTTCGACGGAGTGCCGACAACGAACGAAGTGACTCTTAAAGTTACTGGTGCTGTAAAATCGGCAGACTATATTATGGGAGAAACCGATAAAAACGAATGGCTGACAACCATTGCAGATTCAATAAACACCCCCATGATTTGGGGAGAATTGATCGGCAAACGGGCTATCTTCACCTTACCCCTGAGCGCCATGAGAAAAATTCAGGATCCGGATTTTTTCCTGAAATTTTACGATGATCTGATTGAATTGGATTTCGATGTTCTGGCAGGTTTGAACAGCAGCGATCTGCCAATGCCCTGGCGAATCTATTCCGACGTACAATTACCGAACGATGAAAACGGTACGGCTTATAAGGTATATCCCTCTTATCCGATGGGTTATAATTCGATCACAGCAGATAGCCTTGAAGATTCTTTCCTCAAATTACCTTTCTTTGAAGGGAAAAGCGGGAATCTGATTTTAAAAGGCTTCGCCGGACTCTATGGCATGAACTGGGGAACCAGCAAATTATTAAAAAATCCGATACAGCAAGCCAGTACCTACCATTTCTATCAGCGTAGAGGACGTTGGGGTAGCCTGGGGATCACAATGAACAGTTCCAAAGATCCCCTGAAAAGATATTGGATGGCAAGAGAGGCAGACAGAAACACAATGGTTTTACAACTTTTGCAACAATATGGCTGGGGATTATTTACCTATTGTTCACAACGTTGCCAGGATGAAATTCCGGAATCTGTACCCGATCGGTATAAAAACGACTTGTTCGCAATCTATGCCAGCGAATTTGCCAATGCCGACCTGAGCGAGTTTTTCGCTGCCTGGGATTTTCCTTTGTCCATGTATGCTCAGGCTTATATGAAAAACTATACGCCTGCTACAGATAAATTTTGGGAAACAAACAATGTAAGCAAGCAACCGGAATATACAGAACCCAATCCGGCAGGAGTATCCTATCCGAAAGAAATTCCGGCAAATGACACGATCTACGACCGTACAGACTGGAAAGCCGCCGCTAAAACCGAAATCAACGACGGCGGAGGTAACGGTTACATCACTTGTATCATCGATGGAAAGGTAGATACCTATTATCATTCAAACTGGGCGAATTCCGAAGGAACGACCTATCCGCATTGGATCTCTTTCACTTACGAAAATGAAGAAGAGTTCAACTATGTCTATTTTGTAAACAGAATACATGCAAACCCGGGAGCGAAAAAGTTTGTCATCCAGGTAAAACCGACTCCGGGTGAAGACGATGACTGGGTAGAAATCGAAGACGGTAAAGAATTTTATCTATTCCGGGATTATGCTTCGGGACAGGACAATTACCAATACCGTTTCTTAAGCAAAGCTTACAAAGGATATGGTGTCAAAATCATTTTCACGGAATCTCTCCCCAGAACAGAAGGGGGAACCGATGTTGTCGGTTACGTGGCGATGGCAGAATTTGGAACCGGTTTATTAAAATAATTAATATTCGTAATTATGAAGAAAAGTCTATTATATCTACTCATCCTGCTTCCATTATGCGGATTCTTCGCTTCTTGCGACGACGATAATGAAATCGGAGATGACTATGCGGAAACTTCGGGCGATTACTGGGATGGAATTTCCGGAACCTACCGGGGAAAAATGAATGTCAGCGTGGATGGTGTAAGTATCGATACCATTGTTCAGCAGGCTGAAATAACATCGGACGACAGAAACCGGATGACCCTGGCGATTAATTCAATTATCGTGGATGATAACATACAATTCAGAAATATCAATTTCAAAAACGTATATCTCACCCAAGTGAACAATGCGGTCACATTCAAAGCCACGACTGTGCAGAATTTGGGAAACATCGCCAATGTATCGCTGGAAATGCAGGGAACGATCAACGGCGGGGATATCGATCTGACGATAAACGCATATAGTGTTACTATGCGTCCGGTAAGCATGAATCTAAAAGGAAGCAAGCTGGACAAACTATTGAATACGGAAGCTCAAATTTTGAAAATGACCTTAAATCATCCGCTGATTACCAGTCAGCCGGCTTTCGTCAATTCATCCCCCAACAGCTATATTCTTGTATATGTTGCCGATACTCTGAACCTAACCGATTCGACTGAAATATTCATCCAGCCGGAATTTGAATTATCCAAAGGAGCAACGATCTCTTATCCGGACAGCCTGATGAATTTTGCAGGCAAAGAAGTGGTTTACACTGTTTGGGCAGAAGATTCTATCCATCGCACCAAATACGTAGTAAACCTTGTACAATCCATGGTAAGAAAATTCGAATTCAATATCTGGAAAAACATCAACGGCTGGGAAGAACCCCAGGAAGGTTGGGCCACGAACAATGGTCAAATGAAAGCGCTCATGGATCAGGGCGGTTACACTGGCAACTACCCGGTAGTCCGTACGAAAGGGAAAAATGTTGGTGAATGGGCTGCACAAATGGAAACGGTGATGACCGGAGAGGGTGAAAATCGGCAAATATTTGCAGGCTCCTTCTTCCAGGGTAGTTTCGACCTGAGTATGCAGGCTCCTCTTTACGGTCCGGAATACGGAACGTTATTTTCCGGCAGGCCGACTGCAGTAAAAGGATACTACAAATACACCCCTTCGGGTGAAGTATATGAAGGAAGCGCTCTTTTCCAGGATACGATGAAATTCAACGATACCTGCCGGATTCAGGCCATCCTTTATGAAGTAGTAAATCCCGACGATTTACTGGATAGCTTGAATTACATGAACGATCCTAAGATCGTTGCGGTAGCGGAAATGGGACGGCAGGCAGGAGTATATCAGCCGGAATTTACGGACTTCTCACTCCAATTCGAGTTCCTGAAAAGCTATAACTCCACCCGTAGATATAAACTGGCCGTTATTTGCAGTTCCAGCCGGGATGCCGATAAAAAGAAAGGCGCACCGGGTAGTAAGCTGACTGTCGGAGGAATAGAAGTGATGTATTCAAACCGGTAAGTCCGGAAATTGTTAAATACAAAAAACTTATTATATGAAACTCACAACATATATTGCGATACTTTTCGCATTGATTATTACCGGACTAACGGCCTGCGACGACGAATTTTCGCCGAATATACCGCAGGGGCGTATAGAGCAAATTAGCTTTGCCAAAGACACCTTCGTTTTCAGCGAAGCAGCAGGCAAAGTGGAAGTGCCCATTCAGGCTACCAAATACCTGAATCATGCAGCTAATATCAAATTGCAAATCACCAATGAAACGGCTATTGAAAAAGAACACTTTTTTATAGACGAACAAGAGGTGAAAATGTTATTGGGAGAAGCTGAAGTAGGAGTTGAAGTCCGGATCATCGACGATACGATCATCAATCCGAACCGCACGTTCCGAATGACCATCGAAAGCATTACCGGAGGAGGCGTTCCTGCCTCCACCGGGCAATCTTGCATCGTCGTGATCCGAAACGATGACTATATCCCGGAAGCCGCAGTGGTATTCGACAACGAAACAGCCACCGTCCGGGAAGACGGATTGACACTTTCCGTTCCGTTCCACCTAACCAAAGAAGTTCCGGGAGATGTGACGGTGACTTTCGCACAAGGGACAGACGACCGTCAGACGGCAATAGAAGGGACTCACTTCGTATTCTCGAATAATGTGAAACAGGTTACTCTGCCGGAAGGAATTTTAAAAGGCGAAGTAACTTTGGATATCATTAATAATGAAACGGCCGACGGCAATGTTTATTTTGACCTTGCCATCCGTCAGGTAGAAGGAGCATTGGTTGGACTGGACAGTATTTGTAAAGTTACCATTGAAGACGACGACCTCGACCGCTCTGTAAAATTCGGCAGGCCGGAAGGCGATGGTTTATGGCATGAAGAGGCCGGAGAAATCGAAATTCCTTTGATTTTTGAAAACGGAGCCTCGACCGAAAGGATGATTTCAGGAAGAGTTGTGGTAGATTCTATTTATGGTTGCACGAACGATGATTTTACAATTGTCGAACCGGAATTCACGACAGCCGGAAACGAAACATTGAAATTAAAGATCAAACTGAAAGACAACGAAGATTTCGGGGAATGGGGTTTCCGTTTAGCTTTCCGCGATCTGAAAAACGTACGGGCAGCTGAAAAGGATTATGTAGTGGAAGTGAAAGACGATGAACGTATTTTGGGATTCGGCGAACTTACTTATGAGGTAAACGAAGGAGAAGCACTCACTGTGACCGTTGCTTTAAAAGGCGGTAATGCTTTAGAAAGAATTCCGGTACAAGTAGAAGTAATACCAGACGGAACGACTGCCGAGCCCGACCAATACCGGCTGCCGCAATCCTTCAACCCGATTTACGTAAACAATGAGACGACAACATTTAGCCTGACCACTTACCAGCACGCCAGCAAAGAAGACCGGGTGGTAAAACTTCGTGTAAGCACTACGGCAGGAGCTAACACTCCCGGTAAGATTTTAACTGACGAATCAACAGAATGCATCGTTACTATTAAAAATACGGATCGTTCTATAGGCTTCGGAAGTAATGAAATGACTGCATCATGGTTAGGAAAAATCCAGGTGCCGATAGTTTTAGCAGATGTTGATGAAGATGTCGTGCTTTATGTAAAAGCAAAAGCAGAAACAATTGACGGGGCTACTTTGACGATCGACGGGAACGACCCGTCGCAGGAAGCACTGATCACAATTCCTGCTAACACAACAACAAAATATATCGAAGTGGATTTACAAAATCTGAAAAATGCAGACCAGAAAATTGCTCTCGAGATTACGAACGTCCGGGGCAGCGGCTCTGTAAGCATGACCGATATCAACGAAAATACCAAAACGATCACGATTGGAGTGGATATGCTGAAAACGTTAAAAGAAAAATTAGAAGGAGCATATACCTTTACCAGCTTCCGTCAGGATCAGGCCATGGTGACTTATAATAATTGGAATGTAAGCATCACAAGTGAAGCAGATGGTAAGCTCGTTGCCACCCTCGACAAATACATCTATAGTAACAGCTCGAATGAAATGGGTTACCTGCCATTGGATTACGATTTTACCGACAACACTTTCCGCATGCGTCTGGGTGTTGAATCCGGTGACATGACAAGCTGGAACAACAATACAAACTTCAGAATTACATGGTTCTCTAAGAATACAGGTAATTCCGGTACTTATGGTACTACTGTTCCGGTAATCATTAAGTTTGACTTTGACAAAAAGACGTTGATGTGGAACACAGACGGTGTAATTGCCAGCGACGGCAAGATGTACCCCCTCGACTGGACTACGGCTGCAGAAGGCTTAAGAGTTGGAATTGCTTATTATACTAAAGATACGGATCCGCTCACAGCCACAGGTAATTCCAATACCAATCTGAGATGTTTCAAATTGACTAAAAACTAATTGTAAATAAACTCTACTATGAAGATATTTAATTTTTTACTCATAGCGTACATCTTATTGGGGTTATGTGCCTGTGACGATGACGAAATGACTGTTACTCCCACCGTTTCCTTCAAGGAAACGGCGGTAACGGCAGCCGAAGATGCTGAAACGCTGAAAGTGCCTTTGCAATTAAGCGCAGCAACTACAGGGACGACAGTGGTCTATGTGGCGATCAAGGAAGGTTCTGAACAGGGAGGCCGGGAAGGTTCCTTATTCTGCAATGTTCCGGCATACGTAGTATTAGAAAAGGGTGCTGTCAGAGGAAATGTAGAATTAACTATTATCGATAACGACTACCCGAATGCAGATTATTCTTTCGATTTGGAAATTACTAAAGTCGAGGGCGGAGCTGTTATTGATAGTAAAAACAGTACATGCAAAGTAACGATTACAGACGACGACAGTAAACAAAGCGTAACTATCGGTTTCAATGCAGCATCTTTCGAAGCCGACGAAAATGCCGGATATACTGAAATCCCGGTTTCTGTAAAAGGATTGCTATCCGATTTTCTGACCTTTACCGTTGAAGCTACCGACGGAACGGCTATCAGCACGGGGGACAATTGGGACTATCAGTTATCCTCTCCTACTGTAAAAATCAATGAAGAAGAAAACTGGGGCGTAGTGAACATCCTTCTGAACGACTCCAAAGCAACCAAGGAAGATCGTTCCTTCAAATTAAAAATCACAGGAGTTCAAGGCGTTAGCGCCAGCGATACTACTGTCGGGATCCGGGAAGAATCCCGGGAATGTGAAGTGACGATCCGCAAAGTCGTTCGTGAAGCCATGTTTGCCGACAGCCTAATCGTAGTAAGCGAAACGATGAAACCGTTCGAATTTTCAGTAGCTTTGACCGCTCCGGTTGATCAGGACGTAACCATCACTTTCCAGTCTAAAGAAGGAGCGACGGCCATCGAAAATGAACATTACACCATAGGCAGCAAACAGCTGACGATCAGAGCAGGCGAAACGACAGCCAGTACCACTATTTCTATCATAGATGACAAATTAGGTAATCACGACCGTTTCTGTGAATTTGAAATTACAGACATTACAGGAAATGTATCGCCCGTGGCAGGAACCAAATGCCGCCTGGTAATTGAAAACGACGATTCGTCCGTAGGATTTGGAGAAACCAGAGTGGTCGGAGAAAAAGGCCAAACCGTACGAATTCCGATCCAATTAAACGGAGTTCACGACAAGCGGGTCGTTATCGATTTGGATGCTTCGATGGAAGGTGTATCTAATCCGATCGAATACTTCTTACTATTAGGTAAGAAATTGGAAATTGCCAAAGGCGACTCTGTCGTATATGCAGAAGTTCAGCTGATGCGTCCGAACATAACCGAATATAAAGTGAACGTAAAGATTACCACCGTAACTACCGAAGGCTTAGGAGTGGAAGCACCTATCGAAGAAAATGCAGCAACCTGTATTATCCGGGTGTTACCGCTAATGACCGCTTCGGCATCCAGTAACGTGGAACCGCCATCAGGTAATGAAGGAGGTGCAGAATTTTTGATAGACGGGAATATGGACACTTACTGGCACAGTAAGTGGTCAAGTCCACAAGCCGAACTGCCCCATTGGGTTCAGGTGGATATGGGCGTAGATTATTATGTAAATCAAGTGGAAATGTGGAGACGTGGCGGAACCAATAACGATATTAAAACCTGTACTTTACAGCTTAGTCGCGATGGATTGTCATGGGACGATATTGAAACCTATGAGTTCTCAGAAGCTACCGACAAACACCGGAGTACCACTCTTGCCTCTCCACAGCGGGCTCGTTACGTAAGGTATTATATCACTGAAAGTAACAGACCACCATTTGCCGGAATTGCAGAAATAAAAATCGACAAAACACCTATTTTTGAATAAAATTATTTAATTTTAGATCACAAACAAAGCCCTCATTTACGGAACACCTCTGAAAATGAGGGCTTTAAACTATCAAAACTAAATCTAAAACTATGAAGGCATGGATGTTATTAAGTTGCTGGCTTCTAATGGCTCTATTTTCCTGCTCGGATAAAGACGTAGAAGCGATTACGGTATTGGAAATAAAAAAGGATACCGTTGTATTCACCAATAGTGCAGCTTCCTCCCAAAATCTCGAGGTGATTGCCTCCGACGAATGGAATGCGGTAGTTGCAGAGGACTGTGATTGGTGCCGGTGTACCGTTAATTCCGGTTTAACCAATTATTTAAAAATCGACGTAGATGCCAATTCAGCATTAGAAGAACGCTGGACAACGATTACCGTAACCTCAAAAGAGGTTCGGAAAGACTTAAAGGTCTGCCAGTTCGGGGCAGCACCCGCCATTATAGTACAACCGGCCGCTTTCGGTAACGTATCGTTCGAACCTTCGGAACTGAAAATGACCGTTATTGCCAATGTAAAACTGGACATTTCGCTGGTCGATACTATCACCTGGCTTACTAAAACCGAAGAAAAAACAATGGGAGATTCGACATTTGTCGTGTTGAGAACCACAGTAAATCCCTCTAAGGCCAAAAGAGAAACTAAAATAACGATCAAGCAGCACGACGGAGAATTGACCAAATGGGTAACGGTCACACAAAATGGCCGGACAGACGGCTATGAAGTGACTAATCCCGACGGTGTCGAAGGCGATTCCATTCTCCCCATCAGTAGTGGTTGGGCATCCAGCTTCCAGCCGGGAGGAGAAATCGAAAAATCGTTCGATGGAAATATGAACACTCTTTATCATTCCAAATGGAGTAACGGAAATGCCGACTACTTCCCCATCACTCTGGAATACAATTTTGAAAATATCGACCGGATGGACTATCTGGTTTATTACCCGCGTACCAACGGGGCTAACGGACGATTCAAGGAAGTGGAAATTTGGTACAAAACACAGGAAAATCCGACTTACACAAAATTCAGTACTTTCGATTTTCAGGGAAGTGATTTAGCTTCCAGAGTCGATTTCCCGCAGGGCTTAGTACACCCTACCGGAGTACGTTTTGTTGTAAATTCAGGCGCAGGCGACGGACAAGGATTTGCCAGTTGCGCAGAGATGAGATTCTTCCAGAAAAAGGCGACCGCTTCCTCGATCTTTTCAGACAGGACTTATTCGGAACTAAACCCGGATGTGACCTACGAACAAATTATGGAAATGGATAACGAATTCCTGCAAAACATTGCCAAGGCCTTGTATTTAGGTACTTATCCGACAGAACAAAGAGTGCGTACCTATGAACCGTATCGCGATCCGGAAGCGATTGCAAAAGAATATAAAATCAACATCTATAACAAACTGGACAACCCGACAGGAATGTATGTAAAATCGGGTGAAGAACTGGTGGTATGTGTAGGAGACATTCCTTCGGGTGAGCGGATCGGACTGACTGTCATGGACTGGGAACAAGGGTATTCTGCTACGAATTACACGCTGCAACCGGGCATCAATAAAATCACCAGCACCTCGAAAGGATTGTTATATGTCATTTACAACACGGAAAACTACGAATCCGTATCGCCGGTTAAAATACACATCGCCACCGGAACTTTCAACGGCGAATTCGACCTTAGCAAACATTCCGATACCGATTGGCAAAATTTATTAAAGTCTGCGTCTGTTTCCGGCTATCTGGATTTAAGAGGAGAATATGCACAGCTTACTTTCCCCGTTTCGTATTATAAAAGCAATGTCAGCAGTCCTACCGACCTGTTAAAAGCTTACGACAAAATGGTATGGCTGGAACACGACCTAATGGGCTTGCACAAACACAATCATACGATTAAAAACCGGATGTTCTTCCATGCAATCACCGACGACGGCTCATATATGTACGCCACCAGCTACCGGACAGCTTATCATGTAGGTACGCTGAACGAAATATTGAATGTAAATAAATTCAAAACTTCCGGCATCTGGGGCCCGGCTCATGAAGTGGGACACATGCACCAGACCCGTCCGGGATTAAAATGGGTGGGAACGACCGAAGTAACGAACAACATCCATTCCCTGCATGTACAAACCACATTCGGTAACCGGAGCCGTTTGATTACCGAAAATATGGGCGATGGAACTACCCGGTTTGAGAAAGCCTTTGCTTCCCTCATTGCAGGAAAAATCGCACATGGAAAGGAGGGGGATGTTTTTTGTAAGTTAGTTCCGTTCTACCAATTATATCTGTACAGCACTAAAATCAATACACAATACGAAGATTATTATAAAGACTTGCATGAACTGATCCGGCAACAGGCCGACCCGGCAAATGCCGACACGAAAAACGGTATTTGCCAACTTAATTTTGTAAAAATGACCTGTGATTTATTGGAACTGGATTTAACCGACTATTTCCGGGCATGGGGCTTTTTACGGGAAATAGACGAACGGATCGACGATTACGGAGTAGCCCGGTTATGGATTACGACCGATCAAATCACCGAAATAGAAAATTATATCGCCTCGAAAGGCTATTCTCAGGCTCCAGACGGCCTGATTTATTTAAACGATGATAACATTGCTTATTTTACCAACGGGCAAGCCATGCAGGAAGGCACTGCGACACGTAGTGGCAACCGGATTACGGTAAGCAACTCATCCAATGTAGTGGCTTTTGAAGTTTACCAGAATGAAACTTTAGTGAAAGCCTTTAACAACACGGCATTCAACGTTCCCGAAGGCACAGTGATTATTAAAGCGGTTAGTGCAAGCGGAGAACGCAAAGTCGTACCCGTATCCTGAAATCAATCCGGGCAAGACTGATTTAAAACCGAGAGGGAAAGCCGTAACGGCTTTCCCTCTCCCCTTTTTGTCCGGTTGTATTTATTTTTCCAGATATGCCCGGATCATCCAAGCTGTCTTTTCTTTCCTTTCGATCATATCTTCCAGGAAATTCAAAGTTCCGGCATCCTCACTTTTTTCACCGTCGAGCGTCTCGATATCTTTACGGATTTCACGGATCAAAGTATCGTTATCGGCACTCAAATTAGCTAACATCTGCTTCGCATCGGGCAACGGTTCCGAATCGCAATGTTCTTTGATCCGGTTGTGCTCCAGATATCCTTGCAACGAACCGGTCGGACGCTCGTCCAAAGCCCGGATACGTTCGGCAATTTCATCGATATCTTCAATCAATCCCCGATAAAGCTCTTCCATAAAAGTGTGATAAGAATGGAAGCTTACCCCTTTTACGTTCCAATGATAATTCCACGTTTTTGTCAATAATACAAAATGATCTGCCAATAAATTCGTCAATACATTATAACTGGCCTTAATCATTTTCTGTTCCAAACCAATATTTACTGCCATAACTAAAAAATTTAAATGATTCAACAACTTCATGTTGTATGACAGTAAACGAAAATTCCTTTACTTTGTTACATTTTCACAAGGGAAAGAAAAAACTATTTAAAAAAAACGGTTTAACCACGCCTCTAATAATTGGGTCCACTGGTCGTAATAGCCGAACTCTTTCCGTAATCCCCAACCATGCCCGCCCCGGTCGAAAATATAAAGGACAGCCGGAACTTTTTTTCGCTTCAATGCCGAATAGAAATTTATGCTATTGAACGGCGATACGGAAGAATCATCGTCGCAATGTACCAAAAAAGCAGGAGGCGTCTGTTCGGAAACCTGCTTCTCATTAGAAAAATAATCCAACTTTTCCTGCGTTTGTGCTCTCCCCAATAAGGCATTCCGGGACCCCGCGTGAGGATGTCCCTGAGGCGACATCGAGATGACCGGATAAAACAACACCATAAAATCAGGCCGACAGCTGAAACGCTCCAACGGCTCGGCCGCTGAAGGATTACCTAAATCGAAATGAGTCCCGGCTGTAGAAGCCAAATGCCCTCCGGCAGAAAATCCTGCAATTCCAACCCGATCCGGCCTAACCTCCAAAGAATCGGCTTTACACCTCACCCAGCGTATCGCCCGGTTCGCATCGGCCAACGGAACATCCGGATGATGATTGGGCAAACGATATTTCAACACAATCCCGGTTATTCCCCGGTCGGCAAGCCAACGGGCAAACCACTCTCCCTCGTGCCTCATCGCCAATAAGCCATAACCGCCTCCAGGACAAATCACAACCGCCATTCCGGTGTTCTTCCCTTTATCCGGAGAATATACATATAAGCGGGCAATGCGGACATTTCTCACCCGGCCTTCCGAATCGGTCGTTTCCGAAGCCGTGATCCCATTATCCTCTGGTGCACCCTCCGGCCACAAAACATATTCTTTCACATTCTGTCCGATAGCCAACAAACAATTCCCCAACAGACAAATGATAATAATGCTTATTTTCATTCTTCATTATATTTTTCTTATTTTGCAAGAAATTTCACAAACATGTGGACAAATATATTACTTATCGGGATCGGCTCTATGGCAGGCGGCATATCCCGTTACCTACTCTCGTCAGGCATACGCCATTGGTTTCCAAGCATCTTTCCCTTAGGGATCCTTTTCATTAATCTCTTAGGGTGCTTCCTGATCGGGATTTTTGCCGGCCTATTGAATACAGCGTCTTCTTTTTCCGAAAATCATAAGCTATTGCTCACGATCGGCTTTTGCGGCAGTTTTACCACCTTTTCCACCTTCTCATTGGATAACTTGTTGCTGCTTTCTTCTAAAGCCTATCTGCTTGCCGGATTAAATATTACCATAAGCGTAGCGGGTGGATTGCTTGCCACTTACGTCGGTTACAACCTCACCCGCCCATAATCATTTCTTAATGCGAAGTTCCTTTTTCACGGCATCCTGATGCAGATGCTCGTTTTTCAGGGCCTCATCCACCCTTGTCTGAAATACGGTTAAATCCAATGCAGGGGGCGTATGGGAAAGCTCTATTTCGTCTGCCCGTTTCACGGTGGGAGTGTATCCACCCGAAGCCATATAAAAACGATCGGGATATTCCGGAGCGACTCCTTGCTCATAATCCACCCGTTGCCCCTCTTTACCGTCGGTATGCGAAAAGCCGACCTTGTTAAAATTCACCCATTTCCCAGTAGCATCTTCTTTACCCCAGGCGTTATAATAATATGCTTTACGGGGATATTGCCCATTGGTATAGCCATAGTTTTCAATGAAAGAATAAAAACCGTCGAACATTCGCTGTTCATGAGGTGCACGCCAGGTCGCCACATATTGCCACCCTTCCTCGTCGGAAACGGAATACCAGGCAGACAGCAATACGGAATTATTTTCCACCTTTCGCACATTCATCAAAAATTTTACCGGTTTTCCAGTTTTCCAGTCGGCAGTCTTTACATACGATTGTCCTCCGGTTCCCTCGTTTCCAAAAGAATTCGCCGTAGTCTGAGCACCTTTATCCACTAACGAAACAAAATCGGCCGCTACCATAGTAGCATCATGGTCGGCATCTTTGCTATCCCATACCGAAAACAATACCCGCCGCTCTGTATCGGAGTTTGTCTGTATCCCCATATACCCCCGGTAAAATCCAAGGCTCATATAATAAGTGGCTAACGGATCGCTTCCTTCCGGCACTAATATTTCTTCATAAATCCAATCGTAAGAACGTGTCGTAGGCGCCGTTGTCCGAAAACTCAGGTGCACGGAAGGCGACGATTGATAATCCGTGTGATTTACCTGCGCATCGGGAGTATAAGCCTTAAAAAACAAAGAATGAATCGTGATCGCATTATCGGGCGGCGTAAGCGGTCTTAATTCATAACGATAATAACCTGTTTCGGGTATATTCACAGCAGTGGCAAAAATGGTATCATTGCTTCCGGTACCCTCTATTTTTAATTTCCGTTTTTGCGGCTTTAACCCCAAATCATAACATTCCGAAACCTTTAGCTCAAACTCTAATTTTTTCTGATTTATTACCTCAAGAGCGAACGAAAGATCGTAATTCCCCTTCTTTTGATAAAGATACCACACCACACTCCGTTGCGGATCTTTCCATCGGGATACGCTCTTTCTGGTTTCCGGCCAGCCCACGGGAACAGACACTCCCGGATTACCCGTCGCGAAAGGCTCAGCATAGGCTTTATTCGCAGGAACGGCAAAGGTAGCCAGCACCCGATCTTTTTTTATCTTTTTGGCAGCCTGGCATTGCATTCCGGCAAAAGCGCAAATCATCGATAATAAAATAATCTTCTTCATTTATTCTGCATTTATAATTTCTACTTTTCAAACGTCTTTATCGCTATCCGCCATTACCGTTTATCGAAACCGTCGATCTCATAATAGTGATCGGCACTGCTGTCACCCAACAGATATTTCGCAAAATGATACCACATTCTACGCTGATAAAAATCCCCGGCTTTATAAGCATATCCATGCCTTTGCCCCGGTAAAACGATCAGATCGAAATTCTTACCGGCTTCGATCAGGGCGTTCGCCATACGGAACGTATTTCCGGGATGCACATTATTATCGATATCCCCGGTCACCAGTAAAAGATAACCTTTAAAATTCTTGGCCAGTTCCTGGTTGGCTGCAACCCGACTTTTAAAGGTGCTTTCTTCCCGGTCGCCTTTCACCGAATCTTTCACGGTTTTCTTCTCTTCTTTCACGCCATTGTGCGTTTCCCCCCACCATTTATTATATATATTGTTATCGTGATTCCCCGACGAAGATACGGCAGCCGTATAAAAATCCGGATAATAACACAAAGCAGCCGTGGACATGAAGCCCCCGCCGGAGTGCCCGAAAATACCTACTTTGGAAATATCGATAAAAGAATAACGATCGGCCAACTGCTCTAATCCGTATTTATCGTCCGGAAGAGCATAGTCTCTTAAATTACCATAGCCATAAGTGTGATACCATTTATTACGTTGAGGGCTACCTCCGCGATGTCCGAAATTCACGACAATGAATCCCACCTGCGCCAATGCCATGTTATAGCTCCCGTTCACCGTAAAATCAAAAGGAGTAGCTTCCGTTTGAGGGCCGGGATAAACATAGGATATGACCGGATATTTCCGGGTGGAATCGAAATCGAAAGGTTTCCACATCACCCCATATAAATCGGTTACCCCATCTTTTGCCTTCACCGTAAAACGCTCCGGCATCTTCCAGCCGGTTTCATACAAGCGCTTCAAATCAGGACGTGCCAGTTCCATTAACACTTTCCCGTTATTATCCCGCAATACCGATACCGGTTCCAAATCGACCCTCGAATAATTATCGACCATATACCGGCAAGACTTCGGCATAACCGTCCGGTGATTAGCATCCTCCGGCGTCAATAGCTTCAAGTCCCCTCCATCAATTTTTGCCTTATAAGTATGAGCATAATAAGGGTTCCTGTCCTTCTCTTTTCCATAGCCTTCGAAATAAATCGTGCGCCCTACCGTATCGATACGTACCATACGTCCGGCAACCCATTCTCCTGAAGTTATCTGATTTTTCAGGTTTCCTTCACCGTCATAATGGTAAAAATGCCCCCAGCCGGTACGTTCCGACCACCACAACAAATCCTTCCCATCTTCAAGAATAGAAAGATGGTGCATCTGATCGTTAAAATAAGGTTTTGCTTTTTCGTTAATCAACACCTTCGTTTCCCCGGTCTTCGTATCGGCGACACAAACGTCGATCTCGTCGCAGGTTCTTCTTTTCCTTTCAAAAAACAACTTATCCGATTTTTTTCCGGCATACACGACACTCAATGACTGATCCGGCCACTTCTCCGTTTGTATTTTCACCTGTTTCAGGCTGTCAAGATCGAATACCGAAAGCTCATACTGCGGAACCTCTTTATCGCCGGGCATCGGATAGCGATATTCCTCTAATTTCGGACGCGCCGATAATATATTGATCACCCAAAGATCTTTAACATTCCGGTTGTCCGAACGCATCACATAAAATTTCTTCGAATCTTTAAACCAGGTAGCACGTGCCCTCACCCGCTTACTGGTCGTGTCCCGTTCCCCCCAGGCATAAGAATAAAACGGTTCCCCGTCCTTAGTTACCTGTATTTCGGTCGAGTCCTTATCACCGCATTTCATCAGGTATAAATTATGCTTTTTAGCAAACAGCATATAAGTGCTGTCCGGAGAAAAGGTCGCCCAGGCATTCCGTTTTTTATCCTCCTTTACTGAATCTTTTTGAGTCAAAACCTTAGAATAAATGTCGTATTCATAATTAAACTCATCTACCTTAAATTTCAAAGTTTTCTGATCGTCCTTAAACTCGATATCCTTCAACTTCAATTTTTCCGCCTGCTGAGGCTTTGTGGTAATCTTCGTCAATTCCTCGGCCATGTAATTGTTCTCGAACAGAAAACGCTTTGATTTTTTAGCCGGATCCACAAAATAATATTGCACTCCCTCGCTTGTTTCATACGAAAACCAAAATTTATCACTGTCTTTTAAAAACTTCGGAGCGACACTCAGAGACTTTACTTCACTCCCGATTTTCCTGAATTTTTCAGCTTGTTTATAGTTTGCTTTCTGTCCCAAAACAGGAAACACAACTGCACACGCCGCCATGAATACAAATAATCTAATTACGTACATACGATTAAAATTAACGTTTTTTCCCAATCACACAATGATAGGAAAAAACAACCGTTAAAACAAAAACATTTGTTAGTTTTGCAATACATATTCAAAAATAATAAAACGGCATCCATCATTATTGTATATAATATGGGAAAAAAGGACTTCATATTACTGAACCCTCAGTTAGAAAAAACATTCATAGAGATCTGTAACCGTATCCGACGCCTGCAAAGCGGAGGTACGATAGACAGTCTCCAGCGAATAGGAGCAACCACAACCGGTCAGATCGGAGCCAGTTACGTCTCATTGAAGACGTTAGCATCGGAATATCTTCCGGATGAGAAACTGGCCACCTTGCTTTGGAAACAACAAAAAAGAGAAGAACAAATCGTAGCCTGCTTTTTGTTTCCCTTCGACATAAATAAAGAAAAAATTACGCAATTTGCAGAAACATGCAACAGTTATGAAATTGCCGGATATTTTGGGTCTATCTTTCTGTGTCACCACAGCGAATTGGCAGAGATCGTATCCGATTGGAGCGGATCGGGGAAGCCTTTTTTGCAGGTGGCTGCACTTTCCGGAGCTGCACGTCATCTGCTTGTCAGCAAGAACAAAAGCCAAATCAGCGAAGAAAGATTTAAGCAGCTCGTGAATCGAAGTTATTCCGACAAATATGTGGAGCTGGTTGCTCAACGCTATCGTTTTAACATTTAATAAATGTTAAAGCTAGCATTTAATGAGCAGTAAGAGATTTTTAATAAGAAAACTTTCTTACTTTTGTGAAGTTATTACGGAAAAAAAGTATTAATTAATCGACTATAAATTTACAACTATGTCAAAATTAGATTTAAGCAAGTACGGTATTACAGGTGTAACTGAAATTGTACACAATCCGTCTTATGATGTATTGTTCGCCGAAGAAACCAAACCGGGTTTGGAAGGCTTTGAAAAAGGCCAGGTGACAGAATTAGGCGCTGTAAACGTGATGACTGGTGTATATACAGGACGTTCTCCTAAAGATAAATTCTTTGTAAAAGACGCTACCAGTGAAAATACCGTATGGTGGACATCAGACGAATATAAAAACGACAACAAACCGGTAGATGCAAAATGCTGGAACGCAGTAAAAGAATTAGCGACCAAAGAACTTTCTAACAAAAGATTGTTCGTTGTGGACGCATTCTGCGGTGCCAACCCGAACTCTCGTCTGAAATTGCGTTTCATCATGGAAGTGGCCTGGCAGGCACATTTCGTGACCAATATGTTCATCCGCCCTACCGCTGAAGAACTGGCAAATTTCGGAGAACCCGATTTCGTGATCATGAATGCTTCCAAAGCTAAAGTCGATAACTACAAAGAACTGGGACTGAATTCAGAAACAGCCGTAGTGTTCAACCTGACTGAAAAAATTCAGGTAATTCTGAACACCTGGTACGGTGGTGAAATGAAAAAAGGTATGTTCTCTTATATGAACTATCTGCTTCCATTGAACGGTATGGCTTCTATGCACTGTTCTGCCAATACGGACATGAACGGACAGAATACCGCCATCTTCTTCGGTTTGTCCGGAACAGGTAAAACCACCTTATCCACCGACCCGAAACGTTTACTGATCGGTGACGACGAACATGGCTGGGACGATGAAGGTGTATTTAACTTCGAAGGCGGTTGCTATGCAAAAGTGATCAACCTGAGCAAAGAAGCAGAACCGGATATTTACGCAGCTATCAAACGTGACGCTTTATTGGAAAACGTAACTGTCGATGCTAACGGCAAAATCGACTTCAATGACAAATCGGTTACAGAGAACACCCGTGTTTCTTACCCGATCTATCACATCAAAAACATCGTTAAACCGGTGTCTAAAGGCCCGGCTGCCAAACAAGTTATTTTCTTGTCTGCCGACGCGTTCGGAGTATTGCCTCCTGTATCAATCCTGAATTCAGAACAAACAAAATATTATTTCTTGTCAGGATTTACAGCTAAATTAGCAGGTACAGAACGCGGAATCACCGAGCCGACCCCGACATTCTCTGCTTGCTTCGGTGCTGCTTTCTTGTCACTGCACCCGACTAAATATGCAGAAGAACTGGTTAAGAAAATGGAAAAATCAGGAGCTAAAGCATACCTGGTAAATACAGGCTGGAACGGAACCGGCAAACGTATCTCTATTAAAGATACCCGTGGTATCATCGATGCGATCCTAGATGGTTCTATCGACAAAGCTGCTACCAAAACGATTCCTTATTTCGATTTTGTCGTTCCGACAGCTCTGCCGGGTGTTGATCCGAAGATCCTCGATCCTCGCGACACTTATGCAAACGCTGCAGACTGGGATACAAAAGCAAAAGATTTGGCACAACGTTTCATCAAGAACTTTGCTAAATTCGAAGGAAACGCAGCCGGTAAAGCCTTGGTTGCCGCTGGTCCGAAATTATAATCCGACCACATTTTCAAATAAAAAAAGACTGCTCAAAAGAGCAGTCTTTTTTTATTTCGCTCCCCTCGCCACTCCTTCTTTATCGTCTATATACAGCCCATTTAAACGGCTTCCCACAAAAAGATTACATTTTTATAAACCGTTCATTCCGACGTCCTACCTTCTTTCCGTCCCAATTAAATCATATAAGTCCCCACTATTTGCCACCAATATCCACAACAAACTTTTATATCTTCTAAAATTTCCCTTTGCAAAATTTCTACATATCCATAATAGATCATTACTCATACCATAAATTCAGTTTCCTGCTTTAGCTAACTATTCAAGCAGTTTTTGAATGCTCAAGCGTCTATTCCCATGCTCCTGAAAGAGAGTGTGTCAAAATAAAAAAGCAGTTACAAATTCATGTAACTGCTTTTTAAATATTATCGAGGTTATTTTTATCCTAAATATCCCTTCATAATTCCACGTTTACTGTTCCGCACAAACATGATGATTTCGTCACGTTCTTTGGAAGCAGGCATTTCAGCCTCGATTCTCTCGATAGCATCTGTATTATTCAATCCGGATTGATAAAGAATACGATAAATATCCTGAATCTCGTTGATTTTCTCGTTAGAGAATTCCCGGCGGCGCAAACCGATTGAATTCACTCCGGCATAAGACAAAGGCAAACGCCCCGCCTTTACAAACGGAGGAACGTCTTTACCGATCAAAGAACCTCCCTGAATCATGACATGCTTTCCAATATGCACAAACTGGTGTACAGCCGTCATACCCCCTAAAATAGCGAAATCATCAACAATAACCTCTCCAGCTAACTGGCAAGCATTGGTGATGATGCAATTATTACCGATTTCACAATCGTGAGCGATATGAGCGTAAGCCATGATTAAACAATTGTTACCGATTCGGGTAACACCTTTGGCAGCAGTGCCCCGGTTTACAGTTACACACTCGCGAATCGTTGTGTTATCTCCTATCTGAACAATACTTTTCTCCCCCTTAAATTTCATATCCTGGGGTACAGCAGCGATCACTGCTCCCGGAAAAATTTTACAATTCTTTCCGATCCGTGCACCTTCCAGTATGGTTACGTTCGATCCGATTCTTGAGCCTTCTTCAATCACCACATTTTTATCAATCGTAACAAAAGGCTCTATCACTACATTATCTGCAACCTGAGCTTCCGGATGAACATATGCTAACGGTTGTTTCATTCGTTTATTGTATTAGTGAATACTAAATTATCTGAATTAAGATTTTCAGCTTGCAAATATAATTATAAGTTTTTGGTTTTTGCGACCTGTGCCATAAATTCTCCTTCACAAACTAAAGTTTTTCCCACGAAAGCATATCCCTTCATGGTCACAACTCCACGCCGTACGGGGCCTATCGTGATTAATTTAAATAACAAAGTATCTCCCGGAACTACCTTTTTTCTAAACTTTACTCCGTCTATTTTCATGAAATAGGTTGAATAATTCTCTGGATCGTCCACACCGCCCAACACCAATATCCCTCCGCACTGACACATTGCCTCCACCATCAAAACTCCTGGCATAACAGGCTCATCAGGGAAATGACCGACAAAAAAAGGCTCGTTCATGGTAACATTTTTCGAACCGATTACGCAATTTTCCGTTATCTGGTAAACTTTATCGACTAACAGGAAGGGCGGACGATGAGGCAATAATTTACGAATCTGATTTATATCCATAAGCGGTTCAGCTGTCAGATCGACATGAGGACAAGCATCCTCTCTTTCTTCGGCCGCAATGGCTTTACTCAACATTTTTGCCATAGAAGCATTCGCTTTATGTCCCGGCCTTTCCGCAATCACCCGTCCTTTGATAAAACGTCCGCACAAAGCCAAATCGCCGATCACATCCAAAAGTTTGTGACGGGCGGGCTCGTTGTCGAAATACAATTCCAAATTATTCAGAATGCCTTTTTTAATTTCTATATTGTCATAACCGAACAATTTCACCAAACGGTCTGCTTCTTCCTGATCGACTTCACGATCGACGATCACGATCGCATTGGATAAGTCCCCTCCCTTGATCAGGTTATTGGCCAATAAAGTCTCTACCTCTCTTAAAAATACAAAAGTACGGCAAGGCGCTATTTCTTTCACAAAATCATCTTTAGCAAAAGAAAAAGAAGCATACTGCATAGAAAGGTATGGTGAATTATAAGCTACGATTGTATTGATGTTATAATCGTCATCGGGTAAGAGTGTCAGCCGGGTATTAGTGTCCGGGCAATAAAATTCCATTTTTTGAGTAACGGTAAACCAACGGCGTTCTGCTTGCTGTTCTTCCACTCCGACTTTAGTGATAGCCTCAGTGTAATATTTAGAGCTACCGTCAAGAATTGGAAATTCTTCTCCGTCCAATTCGATCAGGCAATTATCGATGCCGCACCCATAAAGGGCAGCCACAGCATGCTCCAGCGTATATACCCGCACTCCGTCTTTTTCCAGGCAACTTGCCCGATCAACAAATACCACATAATTGGCCAATGCAGGAATGACAGGCTTATCTTCTAAATCCGTTCTTACTACCTGATATCCTGTATTTTCAGCAGCAGGTTTAAAAGTTGCACAAACTTCTTTTCCTGTATGTAATCCCTTTCCTTTTAATGAGAATTCTCCCTTTAATGTGTTTTGTTTTACTGACATTATTGTTTTGACTTTAATGTTTGTATTTCTTTCTCTAAATCGCGGATCTGTCCGTATAAATCAGGCAATTTCCTGAATAACACATAAGATTTACGGTATTTTGCTACATCAAAGGCAGGAGCCCCCATAAATACCGAATCCGCATCAATATTATTTGTCACACCACTTTGTGCTGCCAATGTTGTTCTATCCCCCACGACCAAATGTCCGGCAATCCCGACCTGGCCACCGAACATACAATGTTTTCCAATCTTTGTGGTACCTGCAATCCCACATTGTGCCGCCATAACCGTATTTTCTCCCACTACTACATTATGGGCAACCTGAACGAGATTGTCCAGTTTCACCCCTTTCTTGATACAGGTAGCCCCCATCGTAGCCCGGTCGATACATACGTTCGCCCCAATCTCTACATAATCTTCCAACACTACATTCCCGATTTGAGGCACTTTCTTATAAGAATCGTTCACCGGAGCAAATCCAAAACCGTCCGCACCGATAACCGAGCCTGCATGTATCGTACAATTATTGCCGATCACACAGCCGTAATAAATTTTCACACCGGAATAAATCGTCGTGTTATCGCCGATCACCACTCCTTCCCCAATATAAGCCTGAGGATATATCTTTACATTGTTGCCGATTTTTACACCTTTCCCGATATAAGCAAAAGCGCCGATATAAGGTTTTTCGCCGATCACAACTCCGGGAGCAATGAACGAAGGCTCTTCTATTCCTTCGGGCTTCGGACGCAACATTTCGTCATATACCTGTAATAAAGCTGCAATGGCATCGTAAGCAGAAGGCACACGGATCATCGTGCAAGGCACGGTCTGCGACGGAACAAAATCATGATTCACCAACACTACTGAAGCCTGTGTCGTATAGATATAATGTTCATATTTGGGATTTGCCAGAAATGCCAGTGTACTGGGCCGGCCTTCTTCTATTTTGGATACATCATTGATCAATACTTCACCGTCTCCCTCCACAATTCCCTGAAGCAAGTTCGCAATGTCTTTTGCTCTAAATTCCATAATATTAAAAATTTCGGGCAAACTTACGAATTTTATTTGTAACTTGTAAATATATTACGAATATGTTTCAAATATTAACACTTTAAATTCGTACGCATTTCAATCATATTGCACTAACAATCAATACAATACAAACAGCATTCCAACAACTCACTTATCAAAACAACAAACAGAGATTTATAAATATTACAATGATTTCACATGAATTACTCCATATAATATTTTGTATTTCAATAAATAATCGTATCTTTGCATCGGTTTTAGCAGTACTAATCGAGGGGACGACAGTCCCCTCTTTCTTTTGTCTTTAGTAATCGGATATATGAAAATTGAAGAAATTAAGCAAATTACAGAACAAATTCTGAAAACCAAACAGTTGTTTTTAGTCGATCTGTCGGTATCCAAAGATAACATCATCGAGGTTTTTATCGATGCCAAAACAGGTGTTAGTATCCAAACCTGTATGGAAGTAAGCCGGGAGATTGAAACGCATTTCGACCGGGAGTCCGAAGACTTCTCATTAACTGTCGCCAGTGCGGGTATCGGTTATCCGTTTAAAGTGGAAGGGCAATACCAGAAAAACGTAGGAAAAAGCGTAGAAGTTAAACTAAACGACAATACGAAACTTACCGGAATCCTGAAAGCTTTTACGCCTGAAACGGTGACTCTGGAATATGAAGAAAAGAAAATGGTTGAAGGTAAAAAGAAAAAAGAGCTGGTCAAAACCGAAAAAACGATCAGCCGGAATGAAATCAAACAAATCAAAGACGTTGTAATATTTTAATCGAAAGAATTATATCAATCATAAATAACAGTGAAAGTTGAAATGGAAAATATTAACTTGATAGACTCATTTGCTGAATTTAAGGAATTCAAAAATATAGACAGAGCTACATTGATGCGGGTACTGGAAGATATTTTCAGAAACATGCTGCTGAAAAAATACGGTACAGATGAAAATTTCGATATTATTATCAACATCGACAAAGGCGACCTTGAAATCTGGAGAAACCGGACAGTAGTCGAAGATGGCGAAGTTGAAAACCCGAATACCCAAATATCTCTCAGCGATGCGAAAAAAATCGATGCAGACTATGAGATAGGCGAAGATGTAACCGATGAAGTTAAATTTAAAGATTTCGGACGCCGTTCCGTATTGGCATTACGCCAAAACCTGTCTGCACGGATTCTTGAGTTGGAAAAAGACAATACTTATAATAAATATAAAGACAAAGTCGGCCAAATTATCCTGGGAGAAGTTTACCAGGTGTGGAAAAAAGAAATGTTGGTACTGGACGACGAGGGCAACGAATTGATTCTGCCTAAACAAGAACAGATTCCTACCGACTTTTTCAAAAAAGGCGATACGATTAAAGCCGTTGTTATCCGGGTTGAAATGCGTAATTCTAATCCGTATATCATTCTTTCCAGAACTTCTCCGGTATTCCTGGAAAGATTATTCGAGAATGAAGTTCCGGAAATCTTCGACGGCTTAATCACGATTAAAAATGTTGTCCGTGTTCCGGGCGAAAGAGCAAAAGTTGCCGTAGAATCTTATGACGACCGTATCGATCCGGTAGGAGCTTGTGTGGGAATGAAAGGTTCCAGGATTCATGGAATTGTCCGGGAACTGAGAAATGAGAATATCGATGTGATCAATTATACCAACAATTTACAGTTATATATTACCAGAGCTTTAAATCCGGCCAAAATCAAAAACATCGTTATCGACGAGGCCCAGAAAAAAGCCAATGTATATCTGGATCCGGAAGAAGTTTCCCTGGCAATCGGTAAAGGCGGTTTAAATATAAAATTAGCAAGCCAGCTGACCGGTTATGAAATAGATGTTTACCGGGAACTGGACGAAACCCGGGAAGAAGAAGACGTTAATATCGAAGAATTCGCCGACGAGATCGAACCTTGGATCATCGACGAGCTGAAACGTGTAGGCTGCGATACTGCAAAAAGCGTTTTAGAGCTAAGCGAAGCAGAGTTGGAAAGTCGGACAGACCTCGAGGTGGAAACGATCCGGGAAGTCCTCAATATTTTAAAAGCGGAATTTGAATAAAGACCGCCCTTAACGCGTTAAAATTTGTAATCTCAAATATGGCAGTAAGATTAAGTAAAGTAGCCCGAGAATTTAATGTAGGACTTTCTACGATCGTAGAATTTCTACACAGTAAGGGGATAAAAATATCCTCTGACCCTAACGCTAAGCTAACGGAAGAAGACTACTCTCTGGTAGCAAAAGAATTTTCAACCGATAGCGAAGTGAAAAAAGAATCTACCCTGGTTGATCTGAAAAATACACGTAAGAAAAAAGAAACTGTAACAATAGATAACGCAGGTAATGTGTCTTCGGAAAACGAAGAAGATGAAGACGAATTTATTTCTGTGAAAGACGAGGTTAAATTGGAAAACAAAATAAAAGTAGTGGACCATATCGACCTGAATCCGCCACACAAAGCAAAACCTGTAGAGCAAACACCAAATGTACAGGCTCCCGTAGAAGTTCCTGCACCTAAAATCGAAGCCGAGCAACAGCCGGAAGAGCCAAAGGCAGAAGCTCCGATCGTTGCGCCGGAAAATTCTACTTCTCAGGAAAACGAAGTTCAGGCAGAACCTTTCAAGGTAAGCCAGCCGGCAATAAAGAATGAAGTAAAAGTAGTAGGTTCCATCGATCTGGATGCGATCAATCAGCGTACACGGCCTCCTAAAAAGACCCGGCAGGAAAAAGAGCGCGACCGGAAAGAAGCCCGTAAATTACAAAAACCGGCAACAGGCGTAAAACCAGAAACGGAAAATGTTACCGAAACTCAGAGTGAGGGCGGTGATTCGGACACCCGTAAAAAAAGAGCCCGAATTCTTCGTCAGGATGAAAAGGTTCAATTGGACGTAGCTTCTACTTCTACTCCTGCTCCCGGGAAAAATACCAAGATCGAGGAGAACAAGAAGAAGCTGAAAAAGCTGAAGAAAAAGAAAAACGAAAAAACTGAAATTTCCGACGAGGATGTCGATAGACAAATTAAAGATACTTTTGCCCGGTTAGGCAACAAAGGAAAATCACAAACTTCCAAACACCGCCGGGACAAACGTGATGCCGTTCAACAGAAATTACAGGCCGAACTCGAACAGGAAGAAAAAGAAAAGAGCATCCTGAAACTGACCGAGTTTGTAACCGTGGCCGAGCTGGCAACCATGATGAATATCGGTGTTACGGAAATCATTTCGGCTTGTATGTCCTTAGGTTTGTTCGTTTCTATCAATCAACGGCTGGATGCAGAAACAATCAATATCGTTGCCGATGAATTCGGATTCTCCGTACAATTCGTAAGTGTGGACATTCAGGAAGCCATCGAAGAAGAGGAAGAAGATTCGGAAGAAAACCTGATTCCGCGTTCACCGATCGTAACGGTTATGGGACACGTGGATCATGGTAAAACCTCATTGCTCGACAGTATCCGTAAAACCAATGTGATCGCAGGAGAAGCCGGAGGTATTACCCAGCACATCGGAGCTTATAACGTGAAACTGGCCGATGGGCGTACCATTACATTTTTGGATACTCCGGGACACGAAGCCTTTACCGCAATGCGTGCCCGTGGTGCCCAGGTAACCGATATCGCTATTATTATCGTCGCAGCGGACGACAATGTGATGCCTCAAACTATCGAGGCGATCAATCACGCAAGTGCTGCCGGCGTTCCGATCATTTTTGCAATTAACAAGATCGATAAACCGGGAGCCAATCCCGATAAAATCCGGGAAGAACTGGCTGCTATGAATTACCTTGTTGAAGAATGGGGCGGAAAATATCAATGCCAGGAGATTGCAGCCAAGAAAGGACTTCACATCGAAGAACTGCTGGAAAAAGTTTTGCTGGAAGCCGAATTATTGGAATTGAAAGCCAATCCGCACAAAAAAGCAACCGGCTCTATCATTGAATCGTCATTGGATAAGGGACGCGGTTACGTTGCCACGGTACTTGTACAGGCCGGAACTTTGAAAGTGGGAGACATTATACTTGCCGGACAATATTACGGACACGTGAAAGCGATGTTCAACGAACGTGGTGAGAAAATGGAAAAAGCCGGCCCGTCGGAACCGGCCTTGATTCTCGGTTTGAACGGAGCACCACAGGCCGGAGATAAATTCAATGTGATGGGCAATGAAAAAGAAGCCCGTTTGCTGGCGAATAAACGCGAACAATTACAGCGTGAGCAAGGTTTACGTACTCAAAAACATATTACTCTGGATGAAATCGGACGCCGTATCGCTATCGGAAACTTCCAGGAACTGAATGTAATTGTAAAAGGTGACGTAGATGGTTCTATCGAAGCCCTTTCCGATTCTTTAATCAAATTGTCCACCGATGAAATCCAGGTGAATATTATTCACAAAGCTGTTGGGCAGATTACAGAAGGCGATGTCTTACTGGCAGCAGCTTCCAACGCCATTATCGTCGGTTTCCAGGTACGTCCGTCTATGAGTGCACGTAAACTGGCAGAGAAAGAACAGATCGACATCCGCCTTTACTCTGTGATCTATCAGGCTATTGAAGAACTAAAGTCGGCAATGGAAGGAATGCTTTCACCGGAAATCAAGGAAGAAATCATCGCGACAGTAGAAGTGATGGAAACTTTCAAAATTACCAAAGTCGGTACAATCGCAGGTTGTATCGTGCGCGACGGAAAGATTGTCCGGTCGTCCAAAGTACGGATTATCCGGGACGGAATTGTAATCTATACCGGAGTTCTGGGTTCCCTGAAACGTTTCAAAGACGATGTGAAAGAAGTTTCCAAAGGTTTTGAATGTGGATTGAACATTGAAAATTACAATGATATCAATGTCGGAGACATGATCGAAGCCTACCAAGAAGTAGAAGTGAAGAAAACACTTTAATACACTATACTCAGGATCACGGCACTCTACTCACGCCGTGATCCTGTTTCTTATAGCTGTAAATAAATTTCCACGAATTATATTATCTTTATAGCTAAATCCGTCATTCAGGAATTAAATCTTCAAAACATGAAAAAGATTATATCTCTTCTTTTTGTAATTGCCGTTTTCACGACCGGAGTGTCTGCACAGGTATTAAAGCCCGTGAAATGGCAGATCACTCAAAAAAAAGTGAGTGAAGGTGTTTTCGATATCACCTGCACGGCAACTATCGAGAATACCTGGCACCTTTACGATACGCAATTGCCTCCTAACGGTCCTCTTCCGACGACATTCAATATCGACCAAGAAGAAACTTCCGGTATCGAAAAAGTCGGAACATTTAAAGCAACCAACTCTCCCCAGGTGGAACACAGCGAAGCGTTCGATATGGACGTTAAATATTTTACGGACAAAGTAACTTTTGTACAAAGGGTGAAACTCACCGAAGACAAGGGGAAACTGGTAGGCTACGTCGAGTTTATGGCTTGCTGCGGCGGTCAATGTATTCCCCCGGCAGAAGCAGATTTTAAATTTGAATTTTCCAAATAACACGAAAGCCGGTATTTATCCGGCTTTTCTTTTTAACTCCAGCATAATGAACAAGAAAATTCTGGCATTGGTCTTTCCCTTACTCTTCTTACAGGCCACACAAGCCAACGAATGGGTATTTCCCCGGACAGACACATTGCCACAATCTCTTACCCTGTTTTTCTTTGGAGATATCATGCAACACGATCCCCAGATACACGGAGCTTACAATCCGGAAACGCAAGAGTACGATTACAAACACTGTTTCCAGTATATGGTTCCTTACTGGCAATCGGCCGATTATGTAATTGCAAACCTGGAAACCACTCTCGATAATAAAAATTTCGGCGGTTATCCGAATTTTTGCTCTCCCTGGCAACTGGCAAGAGATTTACAATTTTGCGGAGTGAATATTCTTACTACGAACAACAATCACTCTTGCGACAAAGGAGCAACGGGCATTCGCCGCACAATCGAGTGGCTCGATTCTTTAGACCTGACGCATACGGGAACATTTACCGACACTCTATCCTGGCAGAAATCCGTTCCGCTTTTCATCCGGCATGAAAATTTCAAAATCGCTCTATTAAGCTATACTTACGGAACCAATGGTATCCCTGTAACCCAAGGACAGGTCGTCTCCATGATCGATTCGTCCGTTATTTTAAACGATATAGCTAAGGCACGGCAAGATTCCGCAACCCATATTATAGCCATGATGCATTGGGGTGACGAATATTTCACCTCACCCAACGCAGTACAGCGGGGACTTGCCCGGTGGCTGCATGACCAGGGTGTCGATATGGTGATCGGCTCCCACCCTCATGTCGTACAGCCCGTTGAATACTTCAAACAGGGAGAAGATACAACCGGAGTAACCGTTTATTCTTTAGGCAATTTTATCTCCAATCAAAGCAAACGCTACACGACCGGAGGCATAGGCATACGTTTAACCCTTTCACGCAACCGGGAAGGGAAATCCAATTACCGGATGGAATATCTGAACAACTATGTTTACCGCCCTATTGAAAATGGGAAACGACGTTATTATGTGGTGCCCGAAACCTACGCACACGAAATCCCCGCCCTCCAGAACGATAGCACAGCCCGGCAAAGTTACCGGGACACCGATTCGATCATCAATGGAGTTATCCCCAAAATAACAAAAACCGGAAAGGAATTTTGATCCTTTCCGGTTTCAATCATACGGTACTATATTTTACAAGAAATATTTAGTACAAAAACGTCTTCTATACTTTTTATATCGTTCATCTCCAGTTTGTGAACATTATCACGTGCTTCTCAACCAAGCATCACAAAAAAAGCGGCTATTCATCATGAATAACCGCTTCAATTGATCAAGAAAAATTATTTTTTTGCCAACTCAAGTAAAATTTCAAGAACCTGAATAGCACTCTTTGAAACTTTAGTTCCCGGTCCGAAAACGGCGATCGCTCCGGCGTCGAACAGGAATTGATAATCCTGATGCGGGATAACACCTCCTACATATACCAGAATATCTTCACGTCCCAATTTTTTCAATTCGGCAATTACGGCAGGCACAAGGGTTTTATGCCCGGCAGCCAATGAAGAAACTCCTACGACGTGCACATCGTTTTCCACGGCTTGCTTTGCCGTTTCTTCCGGGGTCTGGAACAAAGGTCCCATATCCACGTCGAAACCCATATCGGCATATCCGGTTGCAACCACTTTAGCACCACGGTCGTGACCGTCCTGCCCCATTTTTGCAATCATGATACGCGGACGGCGTCCGGTCAGTTCGGCAAATTCATCTGCCATACTTTTTGCCTTCTTGAAGTCCTCGTCTTCATCGGCAATGCTTGAATATACTCCGCTCACGGTTCTAATTACTGCTTTATAACGACCACTTACTTTTTCACATGCATCCGAGATTTCTCCCAAAGATGCCCGTTTCTTAGCTGCATCTACAGCCAATTCGAGCAAATTACCTTCCCCGGTTTCGGCACATTTGGTGATAGCGGCCAAAGCTGCATCCACCTCTGCCTGATTCCGGTTGGCACGCAATTCCTTCAAACGGGCAATCTGGGCTTCACGCACGGTTGTGTTATCCACTTCCAGAATATCCAATGGATCTTCTTTTTCCAGACGGTATTTATTTACTCCCACAATGGTCTGTTCGCCACTGTCGATACGAGCCTGAGTACGAGCCGCAGCTTCTTCGATACGAAGTTTCGGAATTCCGGATTCGATAGCCGCAGCCATACCACCCAAATTCTCGATTTCCTGAATATGTTCCCATGCTTTATGCACCAGTTCCTGTGTCAAGCTTTCCACATAGTATGAACCTGCCCACGGATCTACCGCTTTACAGATCGTTGTTTCGTCCTGAATATAAATCTGAGTATTACGGGCAATACGGGCAGAGAAGTCGGTCGGTAAAGCGATAGCTTCATCCAAAGCATTGGTGTGCAAACTCTGGGTGTGTCCGAGAGCCGCTCCCATTGCTTCGATACAGGTACGCCCTACGTTATTGAACGGGTCTTGCTCGGTGAGAGACCAGCCGGAAGTCTGTGAGTGGGTACGCAATGCCAGGGACTTCGGATTTTTCGGATTAAACTGCTTCACGATTTTCGCCCACAACAAACGTCCTGCACGCATTTTGGCAATCTCCATGAAATGGTTAGTTCCGATAGCCCAGAAAAAAGATAAACGGGGAGCGAAAGCGTCGATATCCATCCCTGCATTCACTCCGGCGCGTAAATATTCCAGACCGTCGGCCAAAGTATATGCCAGCTCGATATCGGCCGTAGCACCGGCTTCCTGCATGTGATAGCCGGAAATAGATATAGAGTTGAATTTCGGCATATTTTTAGAGGTGTACTCAAAAATGTCGGCAATAATTTTCATCGAAAATTTAGGCGGGTAGATATAGGTATTACGCACCATAAATTCTTTCAGAATATCGTTCTGGATGGTTCCGGACAACTGATCCAAAGTTGCGCCCTGTTCCAATCCGGCCACGATATAGAAAGCCAGGACAGGAAGCACGGCTCCATTCATTGTCATAGATACGGACATTTTATCCAAAGGAATTTGGTCGAACAGGATTTTCATATCCATAATCGAATCCACGGCAACTCCGGCTTTACCTACATCCCCGATCACACGCGGATGGTCGGAGTCATAACCCCGGTGAGTAGCCAAGTCAAAAGCCACAGACAATCCTTTCTGTCCGGCAGCCAGGTTACGGCGATAGAATGCATTCGATTCTTCTGCGGTGGAGAAACCTGCATACTGGCGGATGGTCCAAGGTCTCAACGGATACATAGCAGAATAGGGACCGCGTAAATAAGGAGGAATACCCGAAACATAGTCCAGATGTTCCATTCCTTTCAGGTCTTCAGAAGTATAAACCGGTTTCACCGGGATCAATTCCGGAGTAGTCCAGTCCTTCGCGATATGATTCGCTTTTTCCCACTCCGGTGCAGTCGTTGCAGCCTTCTGGGTCGATTTGATATTTATATCTTTAAAATTCGGTTTCATATTCAATATGGTTTATAAGGCAATTATATTCCTAACATTTTCTGATAATTTTTCAGTTCTTCCAGTACGTTATTCCTAACGTGGATGTAATTTTTGATTCCTTTCGCTTCCAGATCGGGACGGCATTCAGGATTACCTGCAATCACCACTACGGCTTTATCTTTCAATTTCTCAAAAATTTCCGGCGCGATTTCTGCATATTCTTCATCCGAAGAACAAATTACAGCGATTGCAGCCTTATTATCCAAACAAGCTTTTACTGCCTCATCGACGGTTTTAAAGCCATTGTTATCCATTACCTGGAATCCGGCACATGCAAAGAAGTTACATGCAAACTGGGCTCTTGCCTTACGCATGGCTAAATTACCCATCGGCACCATATAAACCAAAGGACGGCCATTTTTAGCCGCGTATTTGTCGGTTTCCAAACGCATTGCCTCGAATGCCTGGGCGCCCCGATACGGTTTCAGAGTTTCTACCGTAGCTCCCTCTGCCGTCATATCTTCCGGTTCGAATACACACTTACAAATTTCTCTTTCGATTTTTTCATTGAAATTGGGGAATTGATTGGTTCCCAGTAAGTTTTCTTTCCGGTTGGCAATATCCAAATCACGAGCCTTAGCAGTAGCTTTTACAGCATCCTGAACAAAGCCTTTCATAAAAGCTTCTGAATATCCACCTTGCTCCTGCACTTGTAAAAATAATTTCCAGGCTGCTTCTGCAATACTTTCAGTCAATTCTTCGATATAGTACGAACCTCCGGCAACATCTACGATCTTTGAGAAATGAGATTCCTCTTTCAGTAATAATTGTTGGTTACGGGCAACGCGTTCACCCAGTTCGGAAGGTGTACATTCGAATATATCATCATACGGATGAACCAGGAAAGAATCCACTCCGCCCAATGTTGCGGACATCGTTTCGGTCTGTGTACGAAGCATGTTTACATTCGGGTCATAAACCGTTTTGTTCCATTCGGAAGTCTCCGCATGGATATTCATCTTGCATACACAATCGCAAGCCGGCTGATAAGCCTTTACGATGTGTGCCCACAAATACCGGGCAGCCCTCAGCTTGGCAATTTCCATGAAATATTTCGAACCGGTAGCGAAATGAAAACGAATACGCGGAGCGACCTCCTCAATCTTCATTCCGGCATCGGTCAGTTTATCCAGATACTCCACTCCGGCAGCTAATGAAAAACCCAATTCCTGCACGATAGACGCTCCGGAATTATTGAAGACATAACCACCTACTTCAATTGTTTTGAAGTTTTTATAGGCAGCCATTTTCTCTGTATTATTTTTAACACTGGCAAAAGGGTTCTCGCAGCAAACTTTACCTTTCAGGGTTAAACCGGTCAACGGATCGATATTGATTCCCCCCCGGACTTTTTCGGGATCTAAACCTCTTTCTTCCACGACTGCTTTAAAAGCATTCAGCACCCCGCATTTTTTACATTCTCCCACGAAGTTAATCTCGATACATTCCAGACAGATGCCTTTCAGCAAGATTTCCATTTCGGCTTTGGTCACTTCTCTGCAACCCGTAAATACAAAGCCCAATGAATCCACTCCTTTGTTCAGTATGTCCAACGCTTTTTTGTTGGCCTCAGCAAAGTCTTCAACCTGGATATCCTGACGAACAAACCAATCGTTGTTATCCTTCTTGTTTCCCCTCACAAACGGGTATTCGCCCGGGAAACAGTCCAGATTTTTAAGGTCTGCCATATTCTCCAGCCGGTACATCGGCTGAACATTAAAACCTTCATTGGTTCTCCATACAAGCTTTTTATTGAAATCAGCCCCTTTCAGGTCTGCAGTGACCTTGTCGATCCACTCCTGCATCGTGTTCGGCGCAAATTCACTGAAAAGCTTACCATTTACTTTTTCTGCCATAATTTATATATTTAACTGTAACTGTTATTTAGAAAAAACGAACAAATTTAGGTCTTTTGGGGGATTAAAAAAATTATTTAACGCCTTTTTTCCGTAATTGGGAAGGTTTAGAAGAAAGTTAAAGACTTATTTTTATTTCGATAAAAATATCCCTAAAGTCAAGGCATTAGAAATTTTCAATCCTATCCCGTCACACAGCGATCGGATAAAAATCATATTCCAGGTTTAAGGCTCTCCATCACCCTATCGAACCGATCGGTTAAAGCCTGCACACTCGGATATAGCAGGTTTGCCCCTGCGTTCCATAAATCTTTTTCCGGGATAGGCCCGGTATTGACTGCGATGGTAAAGATTCCGGCGGCAACACCGGATTTTACTCCCATCGGGGCATTTTCAACGACGATGGCTTCGGCAGGTTTCACTCCTGCTTTCTCCAAGCCTTTCAGGTAGGGTTCCGGATGAGGTTTCCCTTTTTCCACATCGAAAGCCGTAACCATGTATTCCGGCCCGAACACACCGGGATACACCCGTTCCAAACGCTCCAACAGAGAACGTTGCCCCGATCCTGTCACCAGAACCGGCCTTATTCCCCGATCCATCACTTTTTGCAATAATTCTTTTGTGCCCGGCATAGGCAGAGCTTCAGGCAATTCATTAAAATGTCGGCTTTTCTCCGCATAAATCCGTTCTATCTCTTCCGGAGCGGCTTCCCTGCCCCATGCCCGCTGAAAAAGCAGGTTTATCGTGGCTGCCCCGGTACAACCTTCATAAAGATAAAATTCTTCACGGGTACAATCGATCCCTAAAGCCTGTATCGTCCGGAACCATGCCAGGGTATGGTTTTTCATAGAGTCGAAAAGCACACCGTCCATATCGAAAAGCATGGCACGTACCTGAAGTCCGGGATAATTTCTCTCTTTTAAAAAGTTCCCGATAGTCTTTTGTAAATGAGATCGTGTGTTCATTTTATAGAAAAACTTGCTTTTATATTCATTTCAAAATAAGCTATTATGCCGGAGTATTTTCAACATAATTGCAGCGCAAGCTTCTGCATCTGCAAGAGCGTAGTGATGGTCGATCAGTTCATAACCACAATAAGCCGAAACTGTGTGCAGCTGATAGTTTTCCAACCCTTTAAATAGCTTGCGGGATAGACGATAAGTGCAATAAAACCGATAGTCGGGATACGGCATGCCATAATAAGCATAAGTTGCTTTCAAGCAAGCTTCGTCAAATACGCTATTATGCGCCACTAAAGGCATTCCTTTTATTCTCGGGGCGATTTTTTCCCATACTTCCGGAAAAACAGGAGCTTCCAATGTGTCGGTTTTCTTCAAGCCATGTATCTGCGTGTTCCGGTAAGAATAGAAATTGGGCTGGGGACGGATCAGGCTGTATAGTTTATCCTGAATCTCCCCATTTTCCACAATCACTATTCCCACCGAGCAAACACTGGTCATATTCCAGTTAGCCGTTTCAAAATCAAGGCTTGCGAATCGCTCCATTCTCCGATCCCTTTTATTTTTTAATATATTGTATTTTTTGTTCTGCTAAAGTATTTATAAATTTCCACATATCGATGCTCTTTTACCGCTTTCCATACACCAGCGTACGGGTTCCGTCCCAGGCAACGGCCTCTATGCGAGTGGAATTTTCAGGATAACGAACCCAAGAGGTCGATTGGTCGGGTGAATTCGTCCCAACCATCGACACATAAGCCAATTCATCACCGGTATAAGTTTCAAATACAGCTACATTTTTCCAGAAACGATGATCTATGGTACAAATACCGTCTTTCAATGTGATCCCCTGTCCGTATATTCCCTCAACAGGTAAGCGTTTCTGGTAAGCCTGCACGCTATTGGCCGTCAAATAATAGATCACCGGAGAAGCCGGTTTCGGGTAGCGCGACAAGTATTTCACCAATTCATCACATTGCTGCCGGGTGATCGTCAGCTGCGCCCGCCCGTAATCGTCCATATATTTATCAATAGGTTTCAACATTCCCGCCCTGATAAAGAAATCGGAAAGGTCTTCTTTCACGATGTCGCAAACATTCCGCATAAAATTAAGCTGTAGCTGTCCGTCGCTCATCCGGCTCTCGTCCGTATTCCTGACGATTTGAGCCACATCGGCAAACCAATCCGCTTTTTGCCAGTAGTTTCCTTTCCCCGCTACGGCATAATAAAGCTGTAATTGCCACAGGGGACAAAGTTTCACAAAGTGGTCGCCTCCATTCTCATAATCTTTCATCCGGTCTTGCCCGCGCTGGCAAAGCCATTGTTCTCCTTTTACGATACCATAGTTCAGATAGGCGTTAAAGCGTCCACCCAACACCCGGTTATTGTCACCGTCGTTCACTCTTTCATGTTCCAGGTTCCGATAAACCGGGTCGAGCAGATAGCGGGTCCACACGGAAAAAATATTATTGGTGACCTCTGTGATAGAAACCCATTTCAGCCCCGGACGGATTTGATTGACATGGCCGAATTCATGGGCCAAAGCCCATAATCCCGCTTTAATCTTGTCGGGATTCGCCAATTCATGCATACAATCCCAGGCAAAAGCCGCGCCCCAGCCGTCCGCATATAAGCCACCCTCTACTTCACGGGCAAACATATGGTTTTTCGGACGAATATTATATTTTTTCAAACCCATCATTTCATGCTGAATATCGATGATCTCGTCATAAGCATCGATCAGCTCCCTGCCTTTTTCAGGGCAATGTTTTTTCAGGGACGATACCCGGTAAGCCAAATTCACGTAGTCGCCTTTAATATCCATGATATTGCATACGGCATTTTCTAACAATTTTTGCCAATCGGCATTATTATCGGTCGATTTATCGAAATAGCCGTTCACCTGTCCTCCGACAATGTGTACCTTCACCGGAGCTACACGGGCATAGTCCGTGGTAAAAAAATTCAGGTATCCCAATCCTTTTGCTTTCATTTTCAAACGATTCGTACCCGGAAACAGCAGATAGGTCTGATCTGCACCATCCGGCTCGAAACTATGTACCCGCAAAGACACAGATTGTCCCTGCGTATCTCCAACCAATACAACCACTTCTTCTCCCTCGGAAAAATAAATTCCCGTCGGATTTTCAAAAGGATTATATCCGCTGGTCTTTAATTTCCGGGCAGTCTCTTCCACCGGGGGATAAGCCTCATAATATTGTACCCGGTAAGCTTCACAAAGGGTATCCATCATTAATTGTTCTGCCAGAGCCCTATAAAACGGATTGCGCACCTGCTTTATTTCCTTTGCTGTAATTCCGCTTTTTAAAGCAGAGCAGGTTGCATCTGTAAACACATTCTCTGGATAACGGTTTTCGTTATTTTTACTCCGAAATTCCATTTCAGCACAGCTTACAAACCCGGACCCTCCCGATTTTACAACAAAGCGGAAAGCTAAAGGCTGACGGATCGTTTCTTTAAAATAGATCACGGAAGGGGACCCAGTTTCTTTAAAATCATAATCGCCGATTTTTATGAATTCCGGAGAACGCCGGGTGGACACCCATAGTTCAAAAGCCCCGAAACGCCCGTTAGCCCCGTCCATACGAGGCTGATAAAGCAGGTAATCCACCCGTTCGGCTTTTTCCAATTTATATTCCAAGGTCACCGGGAAACGGGTGTTTCCCCAAGACGAATGATAAAGGGTTTTCTCGTCTCCGTCGAACGATTTTTCAATCCCTTCCTCACGCTGGTAATTTGAAGCATAACCGCTTTTCACCTGAATCCGGGTGTCACTTTTCAATGCCGGAATTTGCTTTTGCACAATTTCCTGAGCCCAAACCATGCCGGACGGAACCGCTAACACGATCCCTGCCAACATTACAATTTTTCTTATCTGCATAATGATTACAATTAAATGATTTATCGCTTTCACAAAGATTGCGCGACATCACTTTCCGGACGATTCAAAATAAACAATATTCTATTTTCTCTTCCGGTTTCCCCAATCCACATACAGCAATCTCCCTTTTCCTTCGAATGGGATAATTTTTACATCGACAGGGACAAACGCCAAAAGTCCATGCCATAATTTTCCGCAATTTAATGATTTTTATTTGTTGAAAATATACAAGCTCTATTAAAAATCGGTTTGAGTTTTAACATCTCTCTTTTTTCGTTTGTGGGTAAAATAAATTATTGCGTAATTTGTAACTGGATTAGAAGCCTCAAAGCTTTTAGCTTACAGGCAAATCCCATAGAACGACTTTGTTTTCAACCAAAACCATTTAAACCAATAGATTTATAAGTATGAAGAAAACGAGAGCAGCCGTGGTTGGATACGGCAACATTGGAAGATATGTAGTGGAAGCCCTCCAAACGGCTCCTGATTTTGAAATTGCAGGAATTGTGCGCCGCGACGTTAATCATATACCGGAAGAATTGAAGAATTATAAAGTAGTGAGCGATCTCGGTGAACTGGAAGGTGTTGAAGTCGCTATCTTATGTACCCCCACCCGCAGCGTAGAAGCCTATGCCAGTAAAGCCCTGAGTCTGGGAATCAACACGGTGGATAGTTTCGATATACATACGGGGACTGTCGATCTGCATCGTAAGCTAAACGAAGTGTCGCGCCAGCATAACGCGGTGGCTATTATGTCTGCCGGCTGGGATCCGGGAACCGATTCTATGGTACGCGCCCTGCTGGAGGCCTGCGCTCCCAAAGGTATCACTTACACGAACTTCGGCCCGGGTATGAGTATGGGACATACTGTGGCCGTAAAAGCCATCGAAGGGGTGAAAGCCGCCTTGTCTATGACGATCCCCACCGGAACGGGTATTCACCGCCGCATGGTATATATCGAGCTGAAAGACGGTTATCAGTTTGCAGAAGTGGCCAAAAATATCAAAAACGATCCTTATTTTGTGAACGACGAAACTCACGTTATGCAGGTCGAGAATGTGGATGAACTTTTGGATATGGGCCATGGAGTGAATCTCACCCGTAAAGGAGTGTCAGGAAAAACCCAAAACCAGCTTTTCGAATTCAATATGCACATCAATAATCCGGCTTTGACGGCACAAATCATGGTGTCGGCAGCGCGGGCGACTTTCCGCCAGCAACCGGGATGTTATACTTTGATCGAAATTCCGGTTATCGATATGCTTTACGGAGAACGTGAAGAGCTTATCCGCCACTTAGTATAATGATGGCTATACATTTTTTGAACGGCCGGGAAGGGAAAGACCTTTCCGGCCGTTCAAACTGTCTTATTGTTCCGTATTTTAAACATTGTCATGAGAAAAGGACTCATTTATGCAATTTTTGCCTCTGTGCTGTGGGCTATTGTCAATCCGTTCATTAAGCAGGGATTGAGCTATGATTTCACTCCGATGAATTTTGCAGGTTTACGCTTTACGACCGTCGGGGTGATCCTGTTCGCCTATTCCTGGCACAGGGGGATGTGGGCAGAAATCAAGGCAAACAAAAAGTTGTTTCTAAACCTGATTTTTATCAATATGTTCTTAGGCTACACCGCCTTTTATTTCGGGGTTGATTTTGTAAGCGGGGCCATTTCTTCGATTATCATGGGGATGACTCCCCTAATCAACGTATTGCTGGCGCACCTTATCGCCACCAATGATAAACTGAATAAATATAAGGTGGCCAGCCTAGTCGTGAGCTTAGCCGGATTGTTACTGATTGTCGGCAGCGGTAACGACGGCGCCCCGCTTTCCTGGAAAGGGATTGCAGGCGTTTTACTGTTATTGCTCAACATTCTGCTGCAAGGCTATTCAGCCATTTCTGTCTCGGAGGACAAAGGGAAAGTCGATCCTATATTTTTAAATGCAGTCCAAATGTTTTTTGGAGGTTTACTTATTTATTCCGTGGGCATAGGTGCCGAAGGTTTCCATATTTTCTGGGATAAGCCGCTCGGATTCTATGTCAGTTTGGGGATACTGGTCTTTATTTCGGTTTTTGCTTTCAGTTTTTGGTTTATGGCCTTACAAACACCTCATACCAAAGTTTCGGACATTAATATGTGCCGCCTGATCAATCCGATATTGGGTGCAATCCTTAGCTGGGTCATGCTGGCCGGGGAATATCCCACATTCAGTACCGTTGCCGGGATGGTTATCATTGTCAGTTCGCTGGTTATTTATTTTAAAGGCGAGGAAATAGCCGGAAAATGGTATGAAAGAAAAAGAATAAAAGGATTGGAAAATGGAAGAGCCAAGAAGTAGATGTTCGAAAAAACTTCTTACTTTCGCTTTTCAATAAATGATTTCCGGCTCCACATTATAACACTGGATTTATGCTGACAGATAAACTAAAAGAAGAGGTCAGGAAAGCTGACGATATACTGAGAAAAGGCGGGGTGATTCTTTACCCTACCGATACCGTTTGGGGATTGGGATGTGATGCCACGAACGACGAAGCCGTAAAACGGATTTATGAGATCAAGAAAAGAGCGGATAATAAATCGATGCTGGTTTTACTGGACGATGCGGGGAAAATTGCGTCTTATGCAGATGTTCCCGATATTGCCCTCGATCTGGTGGAAGTGGCGGATAAACCGACAACCATTATCTATCCGGGAGCCAAACGTTTGGCTCCGAGCCTGACAGGCGAAGATAACACCATCGGAATCCGTATCACCAGAGAAGTATTCTCCCAGGCATTGATCTATCGTTTCCGTAAACCTATCGTTTCGACTTCCGCCAATATCAGTGGCGAACCTTCTCCTCGCTTTTTCAAAGAAATCAGCGAAGACATTAAGAATGCCGTCGATTATATCGTGGATTTCCGACGAAACGAAACGAAAAGCTGCACTCCATCGAGCATCATTAAATTAGGTTTGGGAGGAGAAATACAGATCATCCGGCCATGATCCGGAAGAAATCCTATTCATTTTAAATTTATACACAACAATGGCTCTGATTCTAAATATCGATACTTCGACCTCGGTCTGTTCGGTTGCATTGGCAAAAGACGGGAAAGTTATCGCTTTAAAAGAAAATAATGAAGGATTGAATCATTCGATTCTATTAGGCACTTATATCGACGAACTTTTCAAAGAGACACAAATTACCCCTCATCAATTGGATGCGGTTGCCATCAGCATGGGGCCCGGATCATACACCGGACTACGCATCGGGGTTTCGATGGCAAAGGGGCTATGTTTCGGTACGGGTAAACCTCTGATAGCCGTACCCACCCTTCAGGCCCTCGCCCTGTCGGTATCTTCCCGTTTACAAGAAGATGCCTGGTATTGCCCCATGATAGATGCCCGGCGCATGGAGGTTTATACCGCTTTGTTCGACAAACAAAACCAAACCCTGACCGAGACAAAAGCGGAGATCATCGATGAGCATTCTTTTGCCGACCTCCTGGCAAATCATAAAATATACTTTTTTGGTAACGGCAGTGATAAAGTAAAAAATACGCTCACGGCTCCCAATGCCTGCTATATAGAGCAAGTGGAGACTTCCGCCGGAAATATGCCGGAAATTTCGGAACAACGTTTCACCCAAGGACTTTTAGAAGATGTGGCCTATTTCGAGCCTTTCTATTTAAAAGATTTTATAGCTACGACCCCTAAGAAAAAAGTGTTATAAGCAACCTTTAATTCCATTGTTCCGATATAATCATAATTACCAATTAAAACCAAGAAACTATGAAAACTAAAATCTTAACTTTTCTTGCTGCAGCTTTTTTAGTGGCAGGCTGCCATAAAGAAATCAAGCTGGAAGTTAAACGAATGCACGAAATGGATAAAAACAATCTGGTGGCATTCACGATCGACCGTCCTTTATTCTCTACGACAGAACCCGCAGTGGAAGAGAGTTGTGTTGTTTTTAACGATTCGATCACAAAGTTTATCGATCTGCAAAAAAACGAGGTCAGAGCACAAGCTAAAGAGTTTAAGATGGCTATGGACTCTTTAGGCGAACAAATGGTAGGCCCGTTCGAATTGATTGTGAAAGACTCTGTCTATATGGCCGACGAAGATTATATCAGTGTCCGCCTGCTGACTTATGCATTTACAGGAGGGGCACACGGCATGACTAATTTTTATGCCTTTAACTATAACGTGAAAACCAAAAAGTTCCTGAACAATTCAGAAATCCTCAATTATAATAAAATCCCGCAGATCAATGATCTGCTTAAAGCTCATCTGCAAAATCCGGACAGTTGTTTTACGGATACCCCGACAGCTGAGAATTTCACCGCTCTGAACTTTGCACGTCATAGCGTGGATTTCACTTATGCTCAATATATTCTCGGTCCGTACTCTTGCGGTTATACCACGATCGCCATCCCCAGCCACAAAATGAAAGAGCTGATGTCGATCGACGTCGATGCAGCAGTTAAAAATTAAAAGTCCAGGTTTTATTCCGCTTTTTAATTTTATAAAAGCTGCGTAAAATACTGTACATGAAAAAATAAATCATACCGTGCCCTAAACTTGAAATATAGTTTAGGGTATTTTTATAAAACCATTCAATACCCCCGATTCAGGGGATCGCCTTCTAAAAGCGTTTCCTTCCCCGGTGCTATGACAGGCAGCCTTTTTAATAAAACACCCATAAAAAACAGTTGCAGGAAAAAATCCTGCAACTGACATCATGAATCTGTAAATTGGCGGTACTTTACTCTGTAAAGGCATTCATGACTTTTTATTTATAGGTGAAGAATCCTTCATTGGCCTCATCGGCAGCATTCGCCGCTACCCACACTTTAAAATCGCCGGGTTCCGGTCCGAACTTCATCTTTAAATTATAGAAGCTGATCATTTCAGGCGTAATCGTGAACTGTACGGTTTTAGTTTCCCCTTTTTGCAAGTTTACTTTTTCGAATCCTTTCAATTCTTTAACCGGACGGGTAACACTGCCAACCAGGTCCTGTATATACAACTGTACCACCTGTTCACCTGCCCTGTCTCCCGTATTCTTTATATCGGCCGTTACCGTTATCTTCCCATCTTTTTCCAATACATTTTGATCCAGCCGAAGTTTTGTGATTTCAAAAGTAGTATAACTAAGCCCATACCCAAAAGGATAAAGGGGAGTATTCTCCTCATCGATATAAAATGAGCGATAATCGGTTTTCGGAGCTGCCGGATCTATCGGACGCCCGGTGTTTTTATGGTTGTAATATAAAGGTGATTGACCTACCGAACGCGGGAAGGACATCGTCAGGCGGGCGGAAGGATTATAAGCTCCGGAAACGACATCTGCAATGGAATAGCCTGCCATTGTTCCCAGATACCAGGCTTCCATAATGGCATCTACATTTTTATCTTCCCAAGATAAATCCAAAGGACGGCCGTTCATTAGCACCAATCCTACCGGTTTTCCCAGTTTGACCAATTCTTTCAGTAAATCCTGCTGTGCTCCGGGAAGTTTAATATTTACTCTGGAAGCGGCTTCTCCCGACCAGTTAAAATCCTCTCCCATAACAGCCAGAACAATATCGGCTTTCCGGGCTACTGCCAAAGCTTCTGCAAATCCCTGCCGATTGTCCGTCGTCAGGTCGCACCCCTGTGCATACACAAAATTGACCTTACTGCCTTTATAAGCTTCGGTCAATCCCTGATATACAGGAACACTCTGTTCCCGGTTACCCCGTCCTGCCCATTCACCGTTGAGGTTTACCCGGTCTTTTACCATTGGTCCTATCAATGCCACTGTCTGAGATTTATTTGCGTCTATCGGAAAAAAACGTTTTTCATTCTTCAATAATACTACTGATTTTTTCCCGGCCTCTCTTGCCAATTGCAAAAATTCAGGCTTCATGATCGTATTTTTTTCCCTCTCGTTGTTCAGATAGCGATAGGGATCGTCGAACAATCCCAATAAAAATTTCATTTCCAAAATAGGACGTACCGCCCGGTCCAGCGTGGCTTCGGAAACCTTACCTTCTTTCACTAAATCCGGCAGATATTTAATAAAAATGCTTCCGTTCATGTCCATATCGATACCGGCATTTACTGCCAATCCTGCCGCTTCTTCTTCATCCTTCGCCACCCCATGAGGAACTAATTCGTTGAGCGCCGTGTAGTCTGTCACGACAAATCCCCGGAATTTCCACTGATCGCGCAGTACATCGGTGTATAAATACCGATTAGCTGTAGCGGGAACGCCGCCAATCTCATTAAAGGCTGTCATAAAAGTAGCCACCCCGGCTTTTTCCGCTGCTTCGAAAGGAGGAAAATAAGTTTCATACAATGTCCTTTCCGAAACATCTACGGTATTGTAATCGCGTCCTGCTTCTGCCGCCCCGTATGCTACAAAATGTTTAGCACAGGCAAGCACGGTATTCGTATCTTTCAGGTCTTTCCAGCTATCGCCCTGATATCCTTTTACTTTAGCGACAGCAACCAAACTTACATACCAGGGGTCTTCTCCGGCTCCCTCCATCACCCGTCCCCAACGGGCATCTCTGCTCACATCAATCATCGGGGCGAAAGTCCAGCAGATTCCTTCGGCTGCCGCTTCTGTGGCAGAAACCGAAGCCGTCTGCCGCATCAGGTCCAAATCCCAGGAGCAGGATTCTGCCAAAGGCATCGGAAATATAGTCCGGAAGCCATGCACGACATCGTAAGCAAATAAAACCGGAATTTTCAAACGCGATTCCGAAAGCGCCATTTCCTGCAATTTTCTCACTCCGTCCACGGTAACCGCATTAAAGATACTCCCCACCAACCCTTTTTTCAGGTAGGCTTCCCAGTCGCTTTTCATAACAGGCCCGGTGATGTCCCAATCGGCGGAATACTGTGTCATCTGTCCGATTTTCTCTTCCACAGTCATCAGGGCCAAGAGGGAATCGACTTTTCTTTCTATATTTTTATCTCCGCTAAAACTTTTGCCGCTTCCATAAGGTACTTTTCCGCATCCGACGGCGAAACAGACCAACAATCCGATAATAATTTCCTTTCTCATTTTTCTTGTGTTTAGCTATTGCATAAAACTTTCAAGCTTACCGCCATCACGAGAGTGGCTTATATCGACTTCAAAATTCTATTTATCAAAATCATTACTATAATCATACAACTCATCATATACCGGGCATCTCTCCATAAGCCCTGCCTATTCTGTTTTTCAATCCGTTATCCAGGTTAATTATCTTCCCAGCCGGTAGCCTGATCTTTTTTCAGCCAGGGAGAAGTGAAGCCCAATTTATTCAGCCCATTCTGCACATCGGGATGGCTCATAAATAAATCCCAAAGCAAACCGGTACGATAATTCTCTATCATTCCGATGATAGGCCCTTGGTCAATGGCGAGATAAGAATCGGCCACCCAACCCACTGTGGGATTAAAAGCATCTTTAAACCCATATTCTCCCCACAAAGTATCTCCCAGATCGTAATAAAAATGCCTGAGAGCCTCCATCGAATATTTAGGGGTATAAGGAAATGCCGAAAGGGCCGCCGTAGGGGTAATAACCCCTCTGTCGATCAACGGATCGTGGGCAGAGTACCCCTGATCTCCGTCGCTGGCTGTAAAACCCCAGCTATTCTTTCCATATCCTTTGTAACCGTTGGGATTCACAATCGCATGTTTTCGATTGATCAGCGTATGGTTCACATTCTGTTTCCAATAATTGGCATACCGATCTTTCAAGCCGCGGGGGTCTAACCCCAAATAGGAATAATGAGTAAAAAACAAAGGGCCGCCGTAATCCATTCCCAAAGGTAAACGAATCCCGTAAAATTTTTTACCATTTTTAAAAATAGGCCCGCTCGCCCATCCTTTATGATAAACCGAATCCCGGATCGGGTAAGTGGGAGAAGCGGCTGCCAAAACATAGGTAACCTGAGCTTCGTTATGTCCCCGGATGGGATGATCCATTTCCCAGCCATAATTCGGCGACCAATGCCAGAAAAGTACATCCTGTCCGTTTGTAAACCAATTCCAATCGGCTTCTTTCCACAATTTATCGATCAGTGCTCTCAATTCGGTTTCCTGAGGAGTGTCCCGGTTAAAATATTGATGTGCCGCCAACAATCCCTCGAATAAAAAAGAAGTTTCTACCAAGTCCGCTCCATCGTCTTTTTTACTGAAAGCAATTGCTTTACCGGTAGTACCGTTCAACCAATGCGGCCACACGCCATGATAACGATCTGCTTTCTCATCGAGAAACTTCACCATTTTCAGTAAGCGTTCCACCCCTTGTTCCCGGGTGATAAATCCCCGTTCCACCCCGACAACAATCGCCATAACCCCGAAACCGGAACCACCGATGGTAACTACTTCGTGACCGATATGCAAGGTGTCGGTACGCTCTCTCGCCAATCCGCTGACCGGATGGGCAAAATCCCAGAAATAGCGGAAAGTCTGACTTTGCACTTTGGTTAATAACTCATCATCGGTCAGAATTTCTTTTTGGTTCTCCTGCGTTTGAGCGTGCAAGGAGAATACCAGCCCCAGGCACAAAAAAACGATCCATACTATTTTATTCATCATAATAACCTGCTTACAAAAAAACATTCCCTACTTCCATTCCCATCTTTATTAATTGGGTTGCAATATCCCGTTAGAAATATCGATCTGGGTTTGAGGTATCAAAAATACGCTGTTCCGGGTGGCTGAAAAATTTGTTCCGGGCATATCCGCTTTCAGTTGTTCGAGAGCATAACCGGGCACAACCTTATCCGCCCGGATCAGGTCGAAAAAGCGATGTCCCTCTAATGCCAATTCTATACGCCGTTCTTTCCAAATCAGTAAACGAAGCCGTTCTTTATCCCTTTCCGTGATTTTCGGTAAAATATCGGTATTATTCTCCCCTGTCGCCACCGATTCCCGAGCTCGCAAACGCACTCTTTCCAACTTTGCCAAAGCTTCGTCGGTCTTACCCAATTCGTTCGCCGCCTCTGCATAGATCAAAAGTACATCGGCGAAACGTAAAAAGTAAAGATGGGCGTTTGTCTTGGTGAAACTATTGGCATTCCAAAAACTGACAGGCCAAATCACTTTTCGATTCGCACGCGGTTCGGTAGTCGGCAAAAATTCTATCTTTTGAAATCCTTCTACCGAATCCCCGCTGAAGAATATGGTAGCTTCCCGCCGTGGATCGCCCGCTTCATAGCTATTCGCCAAACTTTCCGTCGGAGACAAAAAACCCCAGCCGAAAAATCCCCGGACTCCCTGCCACATCACGTATTGTGATTCATTGTCCCGGTTTGACAACCAATAAAACTGATCGGCCAGCATCACTTCGTCGGAGTAGTAAGAATTCGGATTGAACAGATCCCGGTAATCGGGATGCAAATCGTACTCTTCCCGGCTGATCACCGAATCGGCATAGCGAAAAGCATTCTCGTAATCCTGCCGGAAAAGATATACTTTAGCCAACAAACCTTCGGCTGTTCCTTTCGTTGCCCGTCCTGAATTTTCCGTTCCCCACTCCTGGCGGGTAGGAAGATTCTCGGCAGCATAAGTCAGGTCTTTCACGATCACATCATATACTTCATCGGCGGAAGCTCTCGGTTTGTTGTATCCTCCCGGCTGGGGGATCGTCAGCATCAACGGCACTCCGCCAAATGCCCTCACCAGGTTAAAATAGAAAAATCCCCTAAAAAAATGTGCCTGTGCCAACGAACGGGTATATTGTCCCCCGTTATTAAGCCCGCCAAAACGATCGAGCACCAGATTACAATCGCCGATACCGTTATAATTCCCGTTCCACCAGTTATTCAGTTCCGGCACACTGGCATCGTAAGTAAAATTATTCACGGTATTCAAACGTGCCGTACTACCATCGGACAATTCACTCCCGGTATTGCTATTGTCGCTGGGCAGCTCTGTGATTACAAACCAGGGGAAACCCTCCTGATCCCATTCCCGCAAGCGGGCATAAATAGCATTTACAGCCATCGTTTCTCCTTCATCTTCCTCAAAGAACAGGTCTTCCGACAATTCTCCCTGTGGCGTTGGACTGAGGAAATCACTGCATCCTCCCAACATCCCTGCAAGTAACGTAATATATATAAGCCTTTTCATAACCAAAATTTTCAAATTCATACCTTTACAACGTTATATTCAATCCAAAGCGATAGGCAGAAGTCACAGGATACACCGTCCGGTCGATCCCGGCTTCAAGGGCCGAACCCGTAATTTCCGGAGTAAACCCATGATATTTGGTGATGTAGAATACATTATTTCCGTTGAAGAATATCCTTAATTTCGTAAGCCGTAACTTTTGAGTGATATGTTTCGGCAAAGAATAGCCCAATTCGAGATTCTGCAATTTCACATACGAACCGTTTTCGACATAACGATCGGACACAAAATAATTATTACCTTCCAAAGTCATACGGGGCACTCCCGTATTCCGGTTTTCGGTAGTCCAATGATCCAGAAATGAAGTATCCCAGTTGTCCGAACCGGAATAGCGTTCGATTTGTTTTGCATTGAATATTTTATTTCCAAAGTTCCCCTGGAAATCGAACGAAAAATCAATTCCTTTCCAATCCATACTAAAGCCGAGCCCTCCGATAAACTTAGGGATAGGGCTGCCTATTTCCGTCCGGTCTTTATCGTCTATGTATCCGTTTCCATCCAAGTCCTGATAGATCAGATCACCGGGCGACACATTATTTTGGTATTTCTGATCGGGGTTGCCACTGGTTTGGGCAGCCATCGCATTGTAGCGGTCTATTTCTTCTTTCGACTGAAAAATCCCGGCAGTACGATACCCGTAAAAATATCCGATCGATTTTCCTTCCTCGGTCATCGAAATCAAACGCCCGCCGCCGATATCACCTTTTTGAATCCGCGTTCCACCGAGGTTGCCAACCCGGTTTTTAATGGTTGTCCCTGTAAAACGCACCGAATAATTAAAATTCCTGACATTTTGCTGCCAGGTCACCGTAAAATCGGCGCCCCGGTTCGTCACCGAACCCACATTCGTTTCCACCGGAGTCAATCCCACAGCACCCGGAACTTCCACCGTCACCAGCATGTCTTTCGTTTTCCGGTTATAATAATCGAATTCCACCGTCAGCCGGTTGTTCAACACTCCCAGATCAAACCCTACATCATACTGTTCCGAACGTTCCCAATGAATCGAGCGGTTATAAAGAGAAGTAACCGTAGCTCCCGGATAATACACTCCGTTAAAAACCGCATCGAAATTCGGATCGACATTTACCAAGGCAAAATAGCGGTAATTGCTGATCTTGTCGTTCCCGATCTGTCCCCAGCTACCCCTGATTTTCAAGTTATCCAGCCAAGCCACTTTCCCTTTCAGAAAATTTTCTTCGGTGACACGCCATCCCGCAGCAACGGAAGGGAAATATCCCCAGCGATGATCCGGCCCGAATTTTGAAGAACCGTCTGCCCGGAAAGAGAAAGTAAACAGATAGCGTTCCATCAGCGTGTAGTTCGCCCGGAACAAATAAGAAAATATTGCTTCGGTATATCCGTTGTTCACAGCACTACGGGAACCTTTAGAAGTCTGATCCAAATACCAATAATTTTTATCCTGTGAAAAAAGTTCCCGGCCGGAACCGCCCAGTAATTCAAAACGCCTTTCCTGAGCCGTAATACCTCCTAATAAGTTCAATCGGTGTATATCTTTAAAAATCATGTTATAGGTCAATGTATTTTCCCATAACCAGGTGAAATCCCGCGACCAATTCTTCGATAATTCGTTTTGCTCGTTTTTTTGCGTAGAAGAAACAAAGTATTTCGGCCTGAATATCTCTTCCCGGCGGTTCAAGTAGTCGAACCCAAAACTAGTACGAAAACTCAATCCGTCTATGATTGTCCAATCCAAAAAGGCATTCCCGGTAATACGGTCGTCCCGTACGCTATTGTTCAAATAAGCAATCGTAGCCAAGGGGTTACCGGTAGATGAGTTCTGCGAATCGGAAAAATCGCCATTTTCATTATAAGGTGTAATGATAGGGCTTAAACGATAAGCCTGTCCGACAACTGCCGGGTCATCATTTGTTTTTGCACTAAAAGCTGCCGAAATATTATGTCCGATCACCACCTTATCGCCTATTTTATAGTCGTTGTTCAAACGCAAAGTCATACGGTGATAGCCACTTCTTTTAATAACTCCTTTCTGCTGAAAATATCCTGCGCTCAGGTTATAATTAACAGTTTCACTTCCACCGTTCAGGCTCACCTGATAATCCCGCACGGAAGCAATGTGAAAAATTTCGTCGAACCAATTTGTCCCTTTTCCTAAAGATGCCGGATCGGGATATAAAGGATCGCCGTCCGAATTGATCAACGCTTCATTCAATAATTCGGCATACTGGGAAGCATTCGCCATTTTCAGCCTGTCGCTCACCACTTGAAAGCCCTCGCTTCCGGTGATAGATAAGGTCGGTTTTCCTTGCCGCCCCTGCTTTGTGGTGACAATAATCACCCCGTTAGCACCCCGCGAACCATATATGGCCGTAGCAGAAGCATCTTTCAGAATCTCCATCGACGCAATGTCGTGGCTATTCAAAAAACCGATATCATTTACCAGCATACCGTCCACCACATACAGCGGGCTACTGTTATTCGTCGTGCCGATTCCCCGGATTTTCACTTCCGGCTCGCTTCCCGGCGTTCCGTTGGCAGAGACCAGCACACCGGAAACTTTTCCCTGCAAAGCGTTTGCAACATTAGCCACAGGACTTTTCAACAATTCATCACTTTTCAACGTCGTCACCGCTCCAGTCAAATCGGATTTACGCTGCACGCCATATCCTACCACCACGACCTCATCCATTAACTTGGAATCCTCTTCCATGACGACATCTATCACCTTTTTCCCGTTTACCGGCCGTTCCACCGTTTTCATTCCCACGAAGCTAAATACCAGGGTTGCGTCGGTGGACACATTCCCTAACGTGTAATTCCCATTAATATCGGTAACAGTTCCCACTCCTTGCAACCCTTTAATCAATATTGTCGCTCCGATAATAGGTTCTCCTGTTCCTTTCTCCGATACGTATCCGGAAACTGTGATCTTTTGCTGCCCGAAAACACTCCCGGTCAGCAATAAAATACTTCCTAAAAAAATCAACCCTTTTCCAATCATATGGTTTTCGTTTATCATTACTTATGTTGTCATATAAACGAACGACTATCTAAGGGAGTTTCAAATGGATACTTAAATAAATTATTGGAAGACACAATATTTGCGTAACCTATACAGTTTTAAATTCAGTGTATCAAATAAATAAAGGAAAGGAGAAATCTATTCAGAAAAATAACGAAGACGAAGTATTTCATTGCTCAACGGATCAGCCATCTTCATTTTTATACAACGTTTCCCGAAAACGCTAAGCCTTCTTTCGAGAGCGATTATTTTATCTGCCTTTATACAATATAAAAAGTAAAAGCAACAAAAAAAGAGACCGAAACTTCTCGTTTCAGTCTCTTTTTTCTTTATAAATTATTGATAATCATCGAGCCACTTGCGAGACTTGAACTCGCGACCTACGCATTACGAATGCGTTGCTCTACCAACTGAGCTAAAGTGGCATTAGCGGATACAAAAGTAATACTTTTTTGCTATAATAAAATCATTCTAATCAAAATTTGTAGGCTTCTCTACATTTTTGTACGTTTGTCCGGATAAAAAACCCCGAACCATTTATCCCCCGCTCTGACATTCAGTATGAAAGACAAAAAATTCTCTATAAAAGATAGGATACGCAGTTTTAAATACGCCTTTAAAGGTATTCATAGCCTTATCCGTAACGAGCATAATGCCCGTATTCATTTGTGTGCAGCTATTCTGGTTGTCTGTGCCGGATTCTTTTTCGGTATTACGCGAGAGGAATGGATTGCAGTGATCTTTGCTATCGGGTTCGTTTTTTCGGCAGAAGCTGTAAATTCCGCCATTGAATATGTTGCCGATGCGTTCACCACCGAGCCTCACGAATTAATCGGCAAGGCCAAAGACTTTGCCGCCGGAGCCGTTTTGCTGGCAGCGATGGCTGCAGCCATTATAGGCAGCATTATTTTCATTCCATACTTTAGAGCTTTATTGAAAACACTATGAAAAGATCTGCTTTATTCCTCTTATTTTGCCTGACAACCTGCATTTTTGCCCAATCCGTAAAGAGCCAGCCCCGCAAAGCCATAAAGACCTCTACCGACGTTTTAGTGCTGGTGGCTCCGGCAGCCGGATTTATCGGTTCGTTGGTTATAAAAGACTATCAGGGAACGAAACAAATCGTCCTGTCGGGAGCAACCAGTCTCGCAGTGACTTATATCTTAAAATATTCCATAAAAAAAGAACGTCCCGATCATAGCAATACGCACTCTTTCCCTTCTGCCCACACCTCGGTTGCTTTCCAAGGAGCTTCTTTTATTCAAAGACGTTATGGCTGGAAATGGGGAGCGCCGGCTTATCTGCTATCCGCTTACATCGGTTGGGGGCGCACGTATGCGAAAAAACACGATTGGTGGGATGTCGCCGGCGGTGCGGCAATCGGCGTGGCAAGCACTTACCTGTTTACCCGCCCGTTTGCCCGGAAGCATCATCTGACTTTAGCCCCTGCCGTTTTAAACGGGAACTATCCGGGACTTTATGCTTCTATCTGTTTTTAAAGGGCCTCTCTAACTTGCATCCGGTTCCGGACTCTTTCCCACAATGCGGAAAGTTTGCCTGAAAATATTTCCATCTTCATCGGTCAGTACCAGCACATGCCGCCCCTCAGGAAGATTGGCTTCCATTTGATGCGTTCCCTGGGTTTGTCCTAAATAATTTCCGTCGATATCCCAATATATAACAGCCGAAGGATTCCGGTGAGCCGCTTCCAGAATCACTTTTTCCGGTTTGCCCCCAAAGCTGCGGGGAATAAAAATACGCGTTCCCTTTTGGGGATAAATCATTTCCATCACCTCTTGCGACTGCCCGCTGCAATCTTTGCGGAACGGCGGTAATTTCCGGTAATCGGTATGAGTGCGGCAATAATACCATTCCTGTACCGGAGGAAGCACAAACCAGGGTGTGATGTGCATATTATAAACCGTTTCACAGTTAGAATTTACCTGCCACCGTCCGGTAGCATCCAGATTCACGAGACGATGATAAGGGCAAATCGCTGTCCGCAATCCGGCTTCACAAGCACGGATCGTATCCACATCCGGACAACATTCAGAAGCACGAAAACCGCTTCTACGACAGACTTTTATAGAAACCAATTCCTCTGCCGGCTCATAAAAGCGCTGAGAGGTATGTAAAAGAGAAGCCACTTCAAAAAGAATGGGGGCAGCAGCTCGAGTTCCCACTAAACCGGGGCGCCCTTCCCCATCGGCATTTCCAACCCATACACCGATGACATATTCGGCATTCACCCCCACAGCCCAGGCATCCCGAAAACCGAAACTTGTTCCGGTTTTCCAGGATAGATTCATCGCCGATGCAAAATTTTTCCAGCCTGCCTCCACTTCCGGACGCTCTACATCCTGCAAAGCCTTTAAGGTAAGCCAAACCGACGAGGCCTTCAACGGTGCATCCCCAGCCGGACAGGCATTCCCGGTCATGCAGAGGTTTGTCCGTCCAGCGTTACGGCCTTCCGGCTTATCTGCGGGACTGCTTCCCGGCTCATGTTCCCGCCACAGATGCAGCCTTTCGTATTCATCCGTAAAATACTGTCCGTCGCACTCATTGTAATGACGCAATACGGCAGCCATTCCCCCATACATATTACACACATCCCACAACGAAGTCTCGGCTCCTCCCAGAATCAGGCTCAAGCCGTAATGATCCGCTTCCCGGTTCAGCGAACGAATTCCCAATTGCTTTAAATCCTCGTAAAAGCGACTGTAACTATACTCCCGCAACATTCTCACAAAAGGGATATTCAACGATTGTGCCAAAGCCTTAGAAGCCGGAACCGCTCCCTGAAAATCACGATTAAAATTAGAGGGTGCGTATCCTCCGAAACGGGAAGGGATATCGGGAACGAACATATGAGGCAAAATAAAACCACTCTGTTGCATCAAAGCATACAAAGCCGGCTTTAAAATACTGCCGGAACTACGTACCGAACGGATAATGTCCACATCGTTCCCCCGGCTTCCCGGTAATGCCGCGCAGTTTCCCACATAAGCCCGCACTTCTCCTGTCGGGATATGGCCGACCAGAACGGCTGCATTGTAAATATAATTATGTGACAAGAGCTTACAATGACGATCGACAATCGTGCCCACACGCTGCTGGAGATTACGGTCGATATAGGAATGACATTCCTGTCCTTTTCGTTCCTGCCCTGCCAACGCCAACAAATGAGGTGTGATGCAAGGAATATCATATAGTTTTTCAGGTAAAGGCTCTAACAATGCCAATTGAAAATCATCGGCGGGAAGTAATCCTTCGGCATATAATTTTTTCAGCAGCCCATCCCGTTTTTGCTTTAAAAGAGCATTGTTTTTTCCGGGAAAAATCAGCGCCGGAGCATTCGGCAATACAGCCAGCAAGGCAGCTTCCGCCCAGCTAAGCCGTTCCGGCTGCCGATTAAAATATTTCAAAGAGGCGGCTTTTATGCCTACCACATTCCCGCCGAACGGGGCATGGGAGGCATACATACCCAAAATCTGCCCTTTCGTATAACTCTGCTCCAACCTTAATGTCAGCAACACCTCTTTAACCTTTTCCCATAGAGTCCGGGGAGGATTTCCGCGTGAAAGCCGGATCACCTGCATCGATAAAGTGCTTCCCCCGCTAACAATCCGCCGTGCAGACAGGTTTTGCAAAAACGCCCTTCCCAATGCCAGCCAATCCACCCCGTTGTGTAACATGAAGCGTTTATCTTCAAAAGCCATCACCGCCGCAACATATTTGGCAGGCAACCGACCGGTTTCCCGGAAACGCAATTGCTCGTCGTCGGCCACCTTCACCCCCAGCACCCGCTGTTCCCTGTCTAATATCACCGTAGAATAAGGAGACTGAAAAAGCGGAACGGGTAAAAGAAACCACCAGCCTAAAAAACAAATTAAAAAAAGGACTCCGGAGCAAAATACAATTCTCCCAAGTCCTTTATTTATTTGTTTTTTAAAATCCATCTGCTTTCAATTCTTGCCCTAAAGTTACAACACTTCCCTGAAAGCACCAATAAACCGCAACCTAATCAAAACCCAATTCAAATTCATCGATCAGCAGCACACTGCTGGTGCTACCGGAAAAATAATCCCCGTATTTACTGGAAGTGGCAACGATCACAATGTATTTCGGCTTACGTTCCGTGTCACGGTATTTTATATCTATCGTAAATTTCTGATATTGTTCCACTTTCTGGCTCGTCTTAAGTTCCCCATAGGCCAGGATCGTAGAGTTGCGTTCGCTATAATCCACGAATGTCAATGTTTTCGAATTGGCCTGAAAAGGTTCCGTCCAATCACACAAAGCCACATATATATGGCAGCTATCCGTCCGCCCGCTTAAATACTCGTAAGGCTCCTTTACCCGGTCGATCACTCCGGGAGTGTATTTGTAATACCCGGTCAATGTCGTAGGACGGCAAGTATAGGGAATCCCGAAATTAAGTTTTGCGTTCAACCCGTCCAAGCCACCGAAAGTTCCGGTGTATATGCTCCCGGCTGCAAACTTCACGGCAGCATATACCGAAGTCAGGCGGGCGGCAGACCCACTTTTCACATCTGTCTTTTCCTCGGTCGTCGGATTAAAACCGAAGCTCGCTCCTCCCTTATTCCCGGTATCCCAAACCGTAATCCCCTCTACGCCGGGACAAACCGCTTTGCCGGACATATACCATGAATCGAAGTTCATATAGGGCACTTGGTCCGTTCCTTCCGTCGTAAATTCTTTCTCTTCTCCTTTTTCTTCTCCGACAATACCACGGAAAACATAAGAGGTTGCCGCTTCCAGACCAGTAACCTTAGCTGAAAAAGTCTTTCCGGAAATCACGGCATTCACTCTTTGCCAGGAAGACTCCCGCGACTTACGATATTCGAAAGCAGCCTCTCCGGAATTTCCTGCCGGAATGTTCCCATTCAATACGGCAAATTTTGCCCATGCATTCGCTTCTCCCGTAAGAGTCGTTACCGGCCCTTCACCCTCCGGAGTGTAAACAGCAAAGATACTCCACTTTACTGTCCTGCCGAAACAAGTCACCGAAACAGTCTGTGCACGGGTGAAATTCGTGAGCGTCGTCGGATTGGGATCATATTCCGCCACGGACGCACCCAATTTAGCTCTCGTCACTTTCAACTCGGAAAGCTTCGTGCCTTCCGGCATATATATCAACGCCGTCCGTTCCTGCTCATTGATCACCACTTTATCCTGTCCTTCGACTTCCAGGTAATAATCGATAGGCTGCTCCGTCACCAATGTCCACTCATAATCCTGATAAGTAGATATAGTGAATTTTAACGTCTGGGACAGATCCAATACGGAATCCTGTTTCAAGGTAGATATAGGTTCGATAGATACATTATGCATGGTGGCCGGATCGGCGGTAATTTCCAATTTCGTTATTTTCACCCGTTTGATATCTACCGTGTCCGCCAAAGTCAGTTCAATCGTTCTGGTCTTGGTATTTACAACACATTTTTGTTGTCCTTCAAACTCAATTTTTTGCACATTCCCATAAATCACCGGAAAAGGAACGTCGTTTTTTATACATCCGGCAACGCTTAGTGCTAACAATAAAAATACAATTACTCTCATCACCTATTAAAGATATATGGCTATTCCTAATCCGATTGAAAACAAATCGATTTTAAAATTGGCAGAGCTCTTTTTAAACGAACCGGTATATACCTGATTCGTTTTCTGGTCGGTATGTTTCATTTGCAAACCCAACACACCGATAGAAGCTTCAACGGCTGCATAGTCATTGATGAATACCGATAAACCCGGAGAATATACCAACCCCATTTTAAAAATATTCTGATAAGTTCCTTCCAAAGCATCGCCCTTACCGTTAATGTATTTACCCTGTCCGCCTCCAAACATGAGTTTTACATCGTTAAACAGTCCGAAACGCTTGCTATCCTCGATATTCATAAAAAGCCTCATAAAAATGGACCCCGTATAGATATGTTCCAATATATAATAATCCGAAATCGAAAACTGGAAATCTTCCGAAACATTGATGTCCAGGTTATCTACTTTAAACAAGGTTCGCTCGTAAGCAAAAGTCGCTCCGACCCCAAAATCATCCCTGACCATGTATCCGACGAAAGGCTTTACACTTAACTGGTAGCCATTACCGTTCCAATTCTTCAGCACTAAAAATTTATAATTATCCTGATTATATTCGGAGTAAGAACAAGTTCCTCCGAAAAACCATTGACCTTTCGGGACAAATGTCCGCTTAACGATTCCCCGATCGAGCCTCTCCTTTCCCAAACACACCATTCCGGGGATACTGAACAATAACAACAAATAAACTATTTTTTTCATACACGTTTATATCCGGCAAGCTCAATAATAAATCTATCTGAATTTAACATTCGTTTCAGACCCAAAACTGCCACTTCAAGCGAAATGAGAATACAAAATTCATTCCGTTTGAAATGGCAGATCGGTCTAAACTATTTTTATCATACTATTTTTTAGGCGGCTCAAATCCCAAGCTAAATTCGTCCAGCCACAACTTGCTTCCTTCCCCTCCAGTGAAATAATCACCATACTTACTGGCAGTGGCAACGATCAATATGTAAGTCGGAATACGGGTTTCGTCCCGGTATTTAATTTCGAACTCAAACTTTTCGAAATCCGACATCGTACGGCTGTCTTTCATTTCCCCGTATGCAATGGCTTCGTTCAAATTAACAAACGTCCCTGTCTGGGTATTTACCCGGAATGCACTTGTCCAATCGGCAAAGAGAGCTACATAAACATGGCAACTATCCAGATCGCCTTTGCTGACATTCGGCCTCGATGTTTGTGTAACGTTCACCGGCTGATATTTATAATATCCGGTCAAAGAAGTGGGACGGCCATTGTATGGAATACCGAAATCCAACTGTGCTCCCGGATCGCTCAAACTGACTATTGCTTTTATAAAGTCGCCTGTATATATATTTCCGGCAGCCATAACTCCAAATACGACTTTCGTTTCCAAATAGGCCGAAGCTTCATTACCTTCTATCGCGACTTTATTCGTATAATCGGGGGCGGTAGGATTCTTTTCGCTCATTGTATTCGCCCCTTCATTGCCGGAATCCCAATATTTATTATCCGATTCTCCCAAATACCAGTTCTTTCCACTTCCGCTTCCGTTTTCACCCGCCTTAAACCAAGTGTCGAAATTCAGATAAGGTACCTGTATTTCAGATTCTGTTGTAAACGACTTAACATCATCGGAAATAAAATCGTTAGAAACCGTACGATAGTAATAAGTGGTAGCAGGCTGAAGTCCCGTTATACTTACACGGAACGATTTTCCGGCTTCGTTAAATGCGATCTGATCGGCCGGCACGGAAGTCCAGGAAATTTGGTCGGTACTATATTCCAAGCCAAGTCCCTGCGGTTTATCCTTTGTGTACCAGAGTCCGGATACCGTGGCACACTTAGCCCATATTTCATAACGCACGGCATTCTGTGAGATATGATCCATATCCGGAATAACAGAAATATATAATGTATCTACGACCAATCTCTTACGGGCATCATAAACACTCAAATAGAATTCATATTCACCCAAAGGCAACTTATTCAGAAGTCCACTAAAATCGACGGTAGCCTGTTGAGCATCCAGCACACTTTCATTTCCCCAGGTGATACCCGCCGTATTCACCGCGTTTTTCAATTCAGGGGTAATATTGCTGATCATTACCACTTCCGGCACACCCAAGGCCTTGACTTCCGAAGAATTATGGCGAAGTTTCAGTTCCTGTATTTTTGCCAGAGCGGTTATATCCACTTTCGCGTCGACGCCTCTTGCCTCATCCAACACCAAAATCCTGTCGTTCAGATCAAAACCCTGTCCTTTGATTTCCGGTTTCGCAATAGAATCTTTTAAAACAATTTCACACAACCAATTATATATATCGGTTGTCGTATCGACTACAATCCCCGGAACAAAAGCACCTTCGTTTTCATCTCCGGATTCCTTGATATCGAACCGGAACCGGTAATATTGCCGGGGCTCAACGCCTGTAATGGTCTTTGTGAGCTGGAATTTTTCCTGGCCATTATCCAAATTCAAATTCCAAATCAAAGTCCCATCGACTTCTTTCAAAAAACCTGCCCGGCTCTCATCTTTTCCAAACAACAGGGAACCTTCTCCATTGGTCACCTCTAAAGAATAATCAGCAAACTTTTCTTTAATCAGCTCAGAATACTCTACGGACACTTTCACATTTGCCTGTGTGCAGATCATCGAAATGTCTTTCGTCACGGCAGCTTCGATCTTTACCTCCTGTTCACATTTATAAAAAGGAGACTCGAATTCGGCTACCACCTCTTCACCGTCAGTCGCAATCAATCTGTATGTTCCTACCGGCAATAAAATCCGATCAGTGATATCGTTGCAATCTTCAAACCGGGAAACCACTGTCCCGTCGGCCTTCTGAATCTCCAAGACATATAGAGGCTTATTGGCCCGGCTTTGCACCGAATTGTCCGTAAAAAAATCTACGGCAAGCCAACCCGATCCGCCCCGGTCGCCTTTCTCTGCCTCTTTCTGACAAGCTGTAAACAGAAATAACAGGAGTATATAAAATAATATATTTTTCATTCTATACAATTTAAGGTTCTACTCCGTTAAATTTATAACCAATGATTTCTCTGTCACATTCTTTTTAGTATCGACAATTCTAAGATGAAATTTATGCACATTTCCGACTCCGTTAGACAACATTCCCAACATGGGCATAAAACTCCCTACTGAAAAAGTATGCTCTGTCTTTCCCTTGATCGGATCCCCTTCTGCAATCAAACCTAAATCTGTTAAAGAACTTTGCATTCCCGGTTCTACATTCGCAATATCAAACTTCTTGGCTAAACCCACCATAACTAAAGCCGACTCGTCCAATGCCGGAGATACTATCTCCACAACCAGGCTATCGATACTCTCTACTGCCGTAATTTTCACATCAACCTGCGGGTCGGGAGTAGAAGCGGAAAAATTAAGCGTATTGTCGATGTTAAAACCTATTCCTGCAACTACCGGAGCATTCGGATCGTCTCCTCCTCCAGGATTATCTCCACCGCCTTCTCCCGAACCATCATCGTCCCAACTGCCCGAATCTCCGTTATTTTCAATGATATCACCCGCTCCCGGCACTAATATCGTAGATTCTTTTTCATCCACACTATGGTCTATCTGGATCATTCCTCCTCCATTTTCTATTCCGGCAGAGGTGTTCACACTTAAAGTAATCTTGTGCCATTGCTTAGAAGCAACGGAATTAATAAAGTAAGTTCTATTTACTTCGGAATTATCCTCGGCATATTTTCCGCGTATTGTCACAGACAACGTAGAGTCGCCAGGGGTGGCCAGATAACCGGTCATGTTCTGGTCGTCCGGGGCGAATTCCAAAGCCGCTCCATTAGTTTGATGGATAATACATACAGGTTCTGTCACATTGTTCAGAAACAACGCCGAAAATTCAACAGATATTTTTACACAGGCTAACTGACAAGTTACCTGCGCATCGGTCAATTCCTGAATCCCCACAGAAAATTCTTTGCTACCGTAGTAATACGGAGAATCGAAGCCGGAACGTTGTTCTCCGTTATAAGCTTCTATCGTATATGAACCTGCCGGGATTGTTACAATCGCAGGCATATCCCCATAACGCGTCCACGTTGAGTCATAAGCCGTTTCTTTTAGCGTAGTTCCTTTAATTCTTACGGTAAAGTCATCCACCGCAACATCTGCCGCTTTTGAAACCACTTCAAAACTTCCGACTGTTCCTAATTTCAAAGAAAAACTTCCTTTAGAAGCCCCGTTGCCGAATTCATTCTCAATTTTCGGGTCTTTTCCACAGCCGGCTGCAAAAAGAATCAATATCAACAATAAACTGCTTAGGTTTAATATTCTTTTCATTGCTATATCTATTTTATAATTATTCATATATTAATTCAATGTCATCCACCGTAAGCACATTTCCTATATAGCGGGAATCGGAATTTCCATTGAATGTTCCTTTACTTCCCTGTACCCTATCCGTTGTCGGAGTTTTCGCCGTACTGGATAGAAATACAATATAGATATGTGTCGCTTTTAAGTATTTGTTAGAATAGGTGATATCAACTGTAGCTTTAGTAAACTCACTTTGCGCTTTTCCTGTATATTCCGATGACAATTCCCCTCTTCCGACTTCTACCGTTCCATTATCCCTGTTTTCAAGCACGATGTATGCTTTAAAGGATTCAGAGTTATAAGGCTTGAATTTATACCAAAACGATAATTTATCCGGACGAACATCGAAGGGACGTCCAAAAACTTCAGTTCCTTCATCTCCTCTATCATCATTTGCTTTCGGAGAATAATTATAATCACCGATGAATAACATTCCGGGGGTAACATATTGGGCAGGATAAGTGGCATTCGAAGCACTTGTCCACCAGTTATCGATACCATACCCCACAGTCGATATTTCAGCCGCTTTATTTCCGGAATGTCCTGGCGAAACCTCACAAGTGGCGGGGAAAGAAGTGTAATAATAAGATGTACCGCTCCGCTGGAACGTAGTCATTGCATTCCGGGTACTCCACCAGGCAGAACTTTCGCCCTGATTGTACGGATAATAATTATAAATAGCGATCCCCACCCATACTGTTTTCTTTTCATACACTTTTTCATTATACCAATCCTCCATTCCGGCATTAGGCACTTGTAATTCGGCCTCTGTAGGAAAAGAACCGGCATCTAAAATATGTCCACCCAACCGAATCCTAAAAGAATAATTCATTTCAGGAGTCAATCCCGTTCCGGTACAATCGTAATCATGTTCAGACAATAAGGTCAGGGTTGTCGGAGCCGGTTTCCACTCGCCGCCCACTGTTTTATATTCCACAACCGGAGTTCTCGCTTCCGACTCGTATTTTATATTGTACACGGCTTTTTTAGCATAGACATTCCCGCTGCCGGGAGCAGATGCAAATTCGAACACAGGGGGAGCAACGTTTACATCTAATTTACATTCGTCATCTCCGAATTGTCCGAAACGGTCTTTAGCCACTAATTCAAATGCCGAATGACTGGTTTGTCCCGGCGCTGTGTTCAATAGCTTAACCACATTGTCAAACTTCACCCAAACCGTCGTTTTAATCGTGTCTTTCGTGTTCAATTCATCGCTCCAATCCAATCCGTTGGCTTTTAAAAGTGCGACCTGTTCCGGGGTTGCCTGCATCAAATCGATCTCTTCCGGCCATCCCCGGACAAGCAATGTATCCGAAATTGTTTTTATTTTTAACTCAGTCAGTCCGCCGGAAGAAGAAACCATGACCGTTGCCGGCTTGGATAAACCTTCGGTCGTCTCTATCGTTTCTCCCGAAACAAATCCCTGAGGAGTTACTTTGGGAGCCGGTTTCGGCAAATAGAAAGGTGGCAACTCCACATCCACAGGAATATCAATCGTAGAAGAATCGGTCGTTATGGTAATCGACTTCAAATCCCCTTTATCCGTGTTCGCCCTCAATTTCATTTTATAAAATTCTTTCGCCTTCACCGCCCCGATGGCTTGCGGATAAAATTGATAATAAGTATTAGAGCCGATAGGCTTCAACACAAAACGCATCCGCAAATTACCCGGTTTAAAATAAGCAACCCTGGACTCGTCTTTCGCAAAACTCAACGAATCTCCTACCGTCTTTATATCCACCCAATAGTCATCGTATTCATATCCGAAACTTTTATCAAATTCGACAGCCACTTTCACCGCCGCCATAGAGCAATTCACCAACGTGTCCAGGTTATCGCCTTCCTTTAAAGTAACCTTGGTTTCACCGTAGTAAAACGGTTTTTCAAAGGCCGGAAGAATAGAATCGGTTCCGTAATAAGCCACTAACTTATAACTTCCCGGGACCACTTTGATTAACGAAGGTAATTCTGCATATTTCCAATTTTTCAGCACTTCGCCCCGGGTGTTCTCGATTCTCACTGAAAATTTATCGTCTGCAGGAACATCCCCGCTACGGGTTAAAGGAACGATCGTTAATGTCTCGTCTGTTTGCAGTCTTAAAGAAACGGCACAACTTTCATCGCCTCCTCCGATGATACTATCTACCTTATCTTTATGACATCCTAAAATAAATAGTGTCAAACAAGCTAAAAATACAAATCTGATCTTTCGTAATTTCATCTGCTTTGTTATTATATATTACATCTGTTAAAACTTCATTATACGATCCTATTAAAGGTTCGTTTATTGGATATCGAAATTAACATTGATAAAAAATATCTTATAACCCATTCATT
>ENA-UEQO01000116-UEQO01000116.1-human-gut-metagenome-genome-assembly--contig:-NODE-116-length-85388-cov-9.578577_pt1 | contig 85388 bp, 67 predicted proteins | sample MGYA00242938_ERZ507940 | MGnify/ENA primary metagenome ERZ507940 (study PRJEB26167, sample SAMN06115517) | human gut metagenome | host: Homo sapiens | place: China:Chongqing | collected 2014-12-03... | reverse complement strand
CGGTTGGCTTTGTTGCGAGCAGTCTTGGTCGCGATGACCTTCACTCTCTTTTTGGCGGATTTAATGTTGGGCATGGTCACACCTCCTCACCTTGGTTGTCTAAATCACGCTGGATTATCATACCACTTCCCGGCAAAAAAAGCAACTGTTTTTTTGCGAATACAGCGATTTTTTCTACAAATACTAAAAACCAATTCCGAAAAAAGGCGAAATGAGGGATTTTATATGCAATTTCGGTCGGATTTGGCAGCCGAAGCGGTGGAGGCACTGGGCACCGAGCCGCTCTCGCCGCAGGATGTGCGGCAGCGCTCCTTTGAGGATGGGGCGCTGCACATGACCGCCATCGAGGTGGTGAGCCCGCGCGGCGAGCAGCTGCTGCACAAGCCGCGCGGGCGGTATATCACCGCCGAAGTGCCGCCGCTGTCGGATAATGGCGATGCGATGGAGGATATGGCGTGTCGCTTGGGGGCGCAGCTTCGCGAGCTGTTGCCGGACAGCGGTGCGGTGCTGGTGGCGGGGTTGGGCAACGAAAGCATTACCCCTGATGCGCTGGGACCGAAGGCGGCGTCGATGGTGCTGGCGACCCGCCATATCCGGGGCGAATTCGCCCGCAGCGCGGGACTCAGCGATCTGCGCCCCACCGCGGTGCTGTCGCCGGGCGTACTGGGGCAAACCGGTGTGGAAAGCAGCGAGATCATCCGTGGCCTATGTGCGATGGTGCGCCCCGCCGCCGTGATCGTGGTGGATGCGCTGGCGTGCCGCAGCCTGTCGCGGTTGGGCTGCACGGTGCAGGTGTGCGACACCGGCATCGCTCCCGGTTCGGGCGTGGGCAACCATCGCCAGGCGCTCAACGCCGACACGCTGGGGGTGCCAGTGATCGCTATTGGGGTGCCGACCGTGGTGGATGCCGCGACCATCGCGATGGAACTGACCGGCAGCGATAACGCCGATACGGTGCTGCCACAAGGGCGGGGGATGATGGTCACCCCGCGCGAGATCGACCTGTTGATCGACCGCGCCTCGCGGCTGGTGGCGATGACCATCAACCGGATGCTGCAGCCGGAGTATTCGCCGCTGGAGCTGATCGCCATCGCGGTCTAAACCGCCGCCGCGCCGCATACAGTAAAAGCGGTGATGCAAATGCAAAAAACAAAGGGTTTGCGAGCGGTCACGCTGGCAGCGCTGATCGCTTTGATCGTATATATCCAGCCGTTTTCCTGGGGAGATGTGCGTTCGTGGAGCGAAAAAGCGGCGCTGGTCGCGGCGGGTATGCAGCACCCGCAGGGCGCGGTGCTGGCGCTCAGCGAACAAATCCACGCCGCCCAGCCGGCCGAAGCCGCCTCGTCCACCACCGCCACCACCCCCGTGGCCGTCGGTGCCACCGCTGCCGCCACCCGCGTGACCAATGCCGCCCCGCCGCCGCGGTCGGACAAGGGCGGCACCGTGGTGGAGCAAATGCTGGATACCGGTACTCCGGTGGTGGAGCAGGTGGCGTGGCACAACCGCAGCGGCGAAACGCTGGATATTCCGGCGCAGTTCGCCCATCAGCCGGACATCACGTTGAAAAGCGGTGCCCAGCCGCAGGTGCTGATCGTGCATACCCATACCTCGGAAGCGTATCTCACGTATGATGCCGGCTATTACAACGACAGCGACGCAGCGCGCACCGGCGATACCACCCAGAGTGTGGTGGCGGTGGGGGAGGAGATCGCCCGCCAGCTGAAAGCCGCCGGTATCGGGGTGATCCACGACAAAACGGTGCACGATTCGCCCCAGTACACCGGCGCGTATGACCGCGCCGCGAAAACTATTCAAAAAAATCTAAAGCAATACCCCACTATTCAAATCGTGTTGGATATTCATCGGGACGCCATTATGCCGGATAACCACACCAAAATCAAACCCACCGTGACCATCGACGGACGCAAAGCCGCGCAGGTCATGATTATTGCGGGCGCAGTCAGCACGGAGGATCAGCCGCATCCCCACTGGCAGGAAAATCTGCGGTTGGCGCTGCAGCTGCAAAACGCACTGGCCACCCGTTACGAGGGGCTGGTGCGTCCGCTGTCGGTGGTCGCCAGCCGGTATAACGAGCATCTGACCAAAGGCTCGCTGCTGATCGAAGTGGGCACCGATGCCAACACTGTTGCCGAAACGCTGTATTCCGGCGAGCTGCTCGGCAAAACGCTGGCGGGGGTTTGCCAAACGCTAAAGGAATAACAACTATGACACATTTTTTGCGTTTTCGCGCCTTTATGGCGGCTTTTTGTATGACCTTGATTTTGTTCTTGACCGGGATCGGCTGCCTGGTGGCGGATGTTGGCACCCGCCGCGTCACCCGCGGAGCCGATGCGCTCCCGTTGGTGGATTTGGCGGCGTGGGCACCGGATCGCCTGCCCGCGTGGATGCAGCAGGGGGCGTGGCTGTTGTCCGCGCCGGTGCGTCTGCTGTGTCGGCTGCCGCAAGCGGCAATCGCCATTCCGCGGATGCAGACGGACGCCGCGACCTCTCCGCGCCTGTCCTCGGTGGCTGCTCATCGGGGAGCGGTTGATTCACAATAAAATAGGGGGACGGAACCGTGGTTCCGTCCCCCGTGCCTTTTATAAGCATTATAAGCACTTTATCCTACAGCCGTTTGCTGCACCTGCGCGGCGGTCACCGGCAGCGCGGGCAGCGAAACCGTTTGCCCCATCCATTTGTCCATAGTGCTTTGCTGCAAGGTGATGTTTTGCTGCGCCAGCGCCTGCTTGGCGGTTTCAGTAGTCAGATCCACATACAGCGTTACCGTGGTTTGCTGTATCGTGGCAGTGAGCTTGCCGTAAAACGAGCGATTGAATATCCCGCTAAAATCGTACATAACGGTCATATTCGAGAGCGACGGCAGCGCACCTTGCAGCTCCTGCACCGTCATTCCCACCCGCGCCTTGGCGGTCAGCGCTCCGTTATTTTTTACAAACACCGTGGTCACGGTCGCATCGCTGCGCAGCGCATCCGGCGCTCCGGCGCGTTCGCTGCCCAGCAGTGCCGTGCCGGCAGACCAGTCCTTGAAAGCGCCGTCCGCGTTCAAAATTTCATAATCCGGCAGCTTGTCGGTGTTCACCAGCGCCAGCGCCACATCGCTGTGTCCGCGCTGCTGGATCACATAATAGGTGTTATCCATATAGTCGAGCAGCGCCGCATACGATTGCCCCACCAAATCACACGCCGCCGGTATCGCGGCAACGGCGGGCGCGGTCGTGGTCGCGGTGGTGACCGGTGCCGTAGTTGTGGTGGTTATGGCGGCAGCGGTGGTGGTCGCCTCGCGGGTGGTGGTGGCGCTCGGCGTGGGGGCGGCTTGTCGCGAACAGCCGCACAAGGTCAGACAAGCGGCAATCACGCCGGCGAACAAACGCTTATTCATAAAACATCCTCCGTTCGTATATGTCATAGAACTCTCTCTCGGTTAATCATCGGTTTGCAGCGACGCACACAGATCTTGCTGGGGCGATCGTCCATACACCCGCACATATGCACGGTAAAACGAGGAATAATCGCGAAATCCGCAGGATTGGCACACCGTCGAGGCAGGCTGTCCGCGCAAAATCAGCTGGCGGGCAGCAGCGAGCCGCTTGCGGGAAATATAGTTCCAAACCGATGACCCGGTGGCGCGCTTGACAATGCGTTCCAATTGGGAAGAGCTGATGAAAAAATAATCGCACAGCTGGCTGATGGTCAGCTCCTCAAACAAATGCCGGTTGATATAGTCGATGATACGCGCTGCCAGCTCCGACCGCTCCGCTGTCGGTTGGCGGCGCTTTTTGTCGTATGCCAGCCGCATCTGCCCCAGCAGGGGATATAGATAAATCAGCAGATCGGTGCGGCGTTCCTCGGCGGTCAGCCCCTCACGCGACATAGCGCGAAACAGCTCCAGCGGGGTCACATAGCTGAAATCGGCGGGAGTGTAGGCGTTGTTCAGCCCCAGCGGTCGATCCAAAAACGGTTCCAACAGCCGCCCCTCCGGATCAACCGCCCGCAGCAGCTCCGGATCGAAATTGAGTACATAGCGCTCATACGGCCGGTCGGACAAAATGTTCATTTTGTGCGCCTCCATCGGCCGGGTGATCAGCAGCGTGTGCGGTTCCATCGGATAAGCGGTGGATTCCACCATACAGCAGGCATCGCCGCTGATAAAATACAGCAGCTCGCATTGGTCGTGCACATGCATCTGGAACCATTCCGGATGCGGCGGGTCATCCCGCGAATATAAAAAGGTCATGGATGGCCCATGATATTGTCGCAATACCGACATAAAACTGCCTCCTGCTTTTGTGGTTATGCTGCCGATGATAGAAAATGCAATATAAACTGCGCTAATATGCAATTGAATTGTAATTTTGCTTTTTGTACAATAACAATATAGCCGAAATGTTCGGGTAAGTCAAGAAAAAACAGGAGGAAATAACCATGGGACGTTCACGCATGGTTTTCAAAGCAATGGCTACGATCGCATCATCTGCCTTGTTGGTCACATCAGTCGTCCCCGTGTGCGGGGCGTCGGCGGCAGCGGACTCCGGTTCGGTACTGGAGCAGGTGCCGCCCACCCCCAACATCAGCACCTTTTCCACCGCCAACTGGGATGCCGGTTGGTATCGGATGCAGACAAATCTGCAAATCGGGGACTGTGTGTATTCGTTTGATGACAACACCATCGGCACCGAGATCCAAACCGAAGATCCCGCCGACTACTGCCTTGCCAGCCTGCCGGAATATCTGCGCGGCAGCGATTGTATTGTCACCCGCCGCACCCAGCGCCGCGAGGTGTTTTTCAAATCCGAACGGGCGATCGCGGTGTATGCGGCGATCGACACCACATATGGAGAGGCGTTTTCATGGGAGACCGGCTGGACCAAAACCGACGACACCGTGTCCACTGCCGACGGCACGCTCTATGCGTTGTACCGCAAAACCTATGCCGCTAAAACGCAGGTGCGGATCAAAAAGCTGGGCGCAGATACGGACACCGCACGCAACTATTTTCTGATGATTCTCCCCACCGAGGGGGAAACCATTGCCAATGCCCTGACCCACGAACCGGTGTTGCCGCAAGGGGAGCGGGATGACACCCGTGATCGTAACACACGCTATCAGTATTATGTAAACGATGTGTACAATCGTGCCGAAACCGATGCGCTGCCGGAGGGCTACACGGTCAGCGGTGCGGCGGATGACGACCGGATCGCCTTGAGCGAGCGGGAGACGCCTTCGTTTGACCAGGGCGATCTGACCCAAAACACTCCCTATCTGGCGGGGGACATCGTTTCTTCCGGAAGCCCGGTGGACAACAATGTGAACACCTATTGGGAAAGCAAAACGCTGCCCGGCAACCTGACGATCGATCTTGGTGCTGCCAAAGCGATCAATCGGCTGGTGCTGAAGGTGAAAAGCGGTTGGGGGGAACGCACCCAAACCATCGAGGTCAAAGGCAGCACCGACAGTCAATCGTTCGAAACACTTGTGCCCGCCCGGGACTATCGCTTCCACCCGGATCAGGACAACACGGTAACGGTGACACTGTCCACCGTCGTCACCCGGTATGTGCAGCTGTGCTTCACCGCCAACACCGGCAGCAACGGTGGCCAGCTCAGCGAAGTGGAGATCTACGGTCCCGACCGCAGCCGGTACGAGCTGGCGGCGGGGGTGAATTTGGCGCGCGGATGCCCGTTTCAGGTCACCTCTGACCGCTACAACGGCGGCAGTCCGGTGGATGGCGATCCCACCACCTATTGGCGCAGCGACAGTGTGCAATCCGGCGCGACCGAATCGGTCACGGTGGATCTGCAGCATGCGTTGACCGTCAACCGTGTGGCACTGCGCCTGTGGCCGCGGTGGGGCGATCGCACCCAAATGCTGGAGGTGCAGGGCAGTGTCGACGGCACCACCTATACCACGCTGGTCCCCTCGGCGGAGTATGCGTTTGTTGCGCAAAACAACGCGGTGACCATCTCGTTTGTCGATACGACTGTGCGGTATATCCGTGTGGCCGGCACCGCTAACACCGGTGACACCGGCATCCAAATCGGCGAGCTGGAGGTATACGGTCCGGCGCAAACGGTCAGCTATTCCGGCAATCGTACGCTGGATATGAAAAAAGCTTCTGTCGGTGCGGATCTTACATTGACCCGTGCGCTGGATACGGCAGCAACCGGTCAGTTGGTGGTGGATACCCGCGTGCGATTCAGCGCCGCCGATGCGGGGATGGAACTGTTGTCGCTGCGGGATGCCGCCGGACGCGCGCTCGCCACGCTGCGACAGGGGGCAGACGGCGTGGTGCAGCTGGTGACCACCGCCGCTACCCGTGATACGGCGGTATGCACCGCAGAGGAATGGCACACGCTGAAGCTGGTGCTGGATCAGCAAACCGGAACGGTGGCGGTGTGGGTGGATCATCTGCTGACCGCCGATCAGATACCGATCGCCACGGATGCGCTGGCGGCGGTCACTTACACCATTCCGGCAGCCGCGACCGGCACGCTGCAGGTGGACTACTGCCGGGTGTATGACAACACCGAGCAGTATGTGGCTTCGGAAATGTTCGACGATCAGCCGACCGGCAGTGTGCCTGCCGGTTGGAGCGTGAGCGGCAGCGCTGCCATTGCGGAAATGCCGTTCCCGACTGACAAAAGCTTGCAGCTGGCAGGGAAAAGCCGCGTCACCCGCGCGTTTGACCCGATAAGCGGCGATGTAACAGTGGAAGCCAAGGTGCGCCCTGCCTCTTCCGATTGGGTCACCGCGCCGCTGGTGACCGATGCCGACGGCCGCGTAGCAGCCAAGGTGGCGTTTTACCGCAACAGTCTGTTTGTGTCCAATGGACAAAACTGGGCGTATCTATGCGATCAGGAGGTGCCGCACAACTATTATGCTGCGGACAACTGGTATCTGATCAAGCTGGTGATGAACACTGATACCCGCCGATACGATGTGTATGTGGACGGTGCGCGGCGGTATAGCGGCGCCGCTTTTGCCGAACCGGTGGAAGCGGTATCGCAGCTTTCTTTTGCAACCGAGCAAGCGAACACGCTGTATATCGATCAGGTAAAAGTATACGACAGCGCCTCGCTGGCGCGTGACCTGATGCCGCAGCAACCGGTGTTTGATGTGCGCGATTACGGCGCGGTGGGGGATGGGAAAACCGATGATACCGCCGCCATCAACAAAGCAGTGAATGCTGCTGCCGGCACCGGCGGCACGGTGCTGCTGGAAAACGGCACCTTCTGCACCGGTCAGATAACGCTGGCCAGCGATCTCACTTTCTTTATTGCCCCGTCCGCCACGCTGTACGCCAACATAGACCGCCATGCGTATAACAAAGTGACCCCCTCCAACGGCTACAACGGCAACCGCCAGCTTGGCCGCGGTATTTTGTATTTCCAAAACGCCAAAAACGTGCGGATCACCGGCGGAGGCACCATTTTCGGCAACGGCTTTTACGGTTATGGCGAAAACGACCCGTCGGATCAACGCCCCTGCATCCTCTATTTTGCCCAGTCGCAGGATGTGACGGTGGAAGATTTGAATATGGTGCAAAGCCCGTTCTGGACCGTGGTGCCGTACGAAAGTCAGCAGGTCACGGTGCGCCGTGTCAACATCACCAACCACACCGCCCCCAACCGCGACGGTGTGGATCCGGTCAACTCGTCCTATATCACGATCGAGGATTGCAACATCTTTGCGGGCGACGACGCGATCTGCCCCAAAAGCGGCAACCGCATCCCGATGACCAACATCGAGGTGCGCCGCTGCCTGCTGCAATCGGATTGCAACGGCATAAAGATCGGCACCGATACCCAAGGTCCCATCCATGATTTGTCTTTTGAAGATATCTGCATCAAAAAAGTGGGTTTGTCCGGTATCACTATCCAGTCGATCGACGGATCAGACATAGAACGCATCCGGTTTGAACGCGTGGATATGAACGATGTGGACAATGCGCTGTTTGTGTGTATCGGCAACCGCTACCGGATGCCGATCCCCAACCCCGGTTACACCAAAAAACTGGGCAGCATCCGCGATCTGACCTTTGAAAACATCCGCTTTACCAATCCGATGGATCATCCATACAGCCAAAAAAGCGGGGATAACATTCATGAGATGATGCTGATCGGGTTGAACCCGAAGTACAACACCATCGAAGATGGCGAGGAACATCATATTTCGGATGTGCTGTTCAAAAATGTCTATCTGGAAATGCCGGGCGGTGCCACCACCGTTCCGGTGTTTACCGAGGGCATCAGCAATGGGTATCCTGAGCACGATGCGCTGAAAACCTCCACCGGATGGGCGTATACCCTGCGCTGGACAGACAATGTTCGGTTTGTGAATTGCCAAAGCGTTGCAGCCAAAGCCGACGCGCGAGACGAGATCGTCCGGGCGGATTATACCGACAACGCCGCTCAAACAGCGCTGTGGACGGTGGTAGAACAGGCGCAGGCGGTGCAGTCCGCCCCGAATTTTGTGACTGCCCCGGAAACGCTGCGCCAGTCGCTGACGCAGACGCTGGATGCCGCCATCGCCGTGTATGAGGATAACAACGCGACAACAGCGGACAGCGAGCAGGCGCGCGAGGCGCTTCAAACGGCGCTGGCGGCGTACACCGCCGTGGTCAAAGCGGATAAAACCGCTTTGCAGCAAGCGATCGCCGCGGCACCGACCGACCTTTCCGGCTATACGGTTTCCTCAGCGGCGGCCTTTCGCGCCGCGTTGGAGGCGGCTGTCGCTGTCGCTGCCGATACCAATGCCACCCAGCTGCAGGTGAATACAGCGCTGGCGGCGCTGCAAACCGCCCAGGCGGCATTGGAAATCGACCGCGGCACCGATCCGGCAGACGAAGAGCTGCGCTTTTCGGCAACAGACGGCATCTATACCCGCCTGATGTACGGCACCATGTTTTATACCGATTGGAAAACCGGCGATACCGCTCCGACCAATATGAGCGGTTCGGCAGCCAATGGTGCCAACAAGAATATGGTGCTGCAAGCCACCGTGACCCTGACGCCGCTGCACGAAGGGGTGGATGTGTCCACCGCGTGGAAAAAGATGGGATTCCGCCTGCGTTCTGCGTGGGTGAACAACACCGAGCAAGCGGCGCAGTTTTATATGATCACCCCGCAGGATGTCACCATGAACGCAGATGGTTCGTTCCAAGTGGCGATTCCGCTGTCGCAAATCACGCCCGCCCAGATCAATTGGCAGGATGTGCGCGATCTGAATGTGACCTGTGAGCTGAACGACCCGTACCGCTACGCCGCGCAGCAGGATAGCCCGGATATGACACTGACTCTGTCGAATGTGCGTATCGCCGCCATCGGCTCTGCAGCGGTGGATACCGCCCGGCTGCAAGCAGCTGTCGAGCGCGCCAACGCGGTGGATCGCGCCGCTTATACCGATCGCACAATGGCGGCGCTGGAAACGGCGCTGACCGACGCGCGGGCGATTTTGTTGGATACCGCTGCGTCACAGGTGCAGGTGGACGCTGCCTGTGCCTTGCTGGAAACCGCGCTGTTGCAGCTTAAACAAGTGGTTTGGGGCAATGTCGATGAGGATGATCAGGATGCCATCACCGTAGTGGATGCACTGATGACGCTGCAAGCCGCCGCCGGTCGGGTGGAATTGTCCGCCTCTGCCCGGCGTGCCGCCGATGTAGATGGTGCCGCAGGGGTAACAGCGGGGGATGCCCTGCTGATTTTGCGGCGCGCTGCCGGAGCGGCAGAGGAGTTTCCGGTCGAAACCGATCACCCGTAACGATTCCGCCGTCTTTTGCAGTCCTCGCGCTGCGAAAGACGGCGGTTTTGCGAAAACCGCTTGCTTTTTTGAAAAAGTGGTGTATAATGCAAGTGTATATCCTAATAAAACGCGTTGAAAAAGATTGTGCGTTGTGTGTTCGTGCCGCAGAGAGGGGTGTCGCCGGCTGAAAGCGCCCTGCCAAAGAGCACAGCGGAATTTCGCTTTGGAGCGGCGGGGCTGAACGCCACGGTGTGGCACAGTAGGTCCCGACGGTGTGACCGCCGTTACCGGGTCGCCGAGTGCGCGCCGTGCTTTGCGGCGCGAATCAGGGTGGTACCACGGAGCTTGAGCCTTCGTCCCTTTTGCGGGACGGGGGCTTTTCTTGTTAAGGAGGTTGTTTCATGAAAGAACAAATCAAAGCGTTGCGCGAGCAGGCGATGCAGCAGCTGCAAACGCTGAGCCAGCCGGGCGAGCTGGAGGATTTTCGCGTTAAGGTGATGGGCAAAAAAGGCTCGCTCACCGGCTTGCTGCGCGGCATGGGCGCACTGCCCGCCGAGGAGCGCCCCAAGATGGGTCAGCTGGTGAACCAGGTGCGCGCCGAGCTGGAGGAAGCGCTGGAAGCCCGCGCCGCTGCGGTGCGCGCTGCGCAGCAGACGGCACGTCTGAAGCACGAAACGCTGGATGTGACCATGCCGGGTCGCCACGGCAAAAAAGGCGGACTGCACCCGCTGAACATCGTGCTGGAGGACTTGATCGACATTTTCCAGTCGATGGGCTTTGATGTGGTGGATGGTCCTGAGGTGGAAACCGAATACTACAATTTCGAGGCGCTCAACCTGCCGGCGGATCACCCCGCGCGGGATATGCAGGATACCTTCTTCCTGAGCAACAGTTTGTTGCTGCGGTCGCAGACCTCGGCGGCGCAGATCCGCACGATGGAGGATCGTCAGCCGCCCATCCGCATCATCTGCCCCGGTCGTGTGTACCGCGCGGACGAAGTGGACGCGACCCACTCGCCGGTGTTCCATCAGGTGGAGGGTCTGGTGGTGGACAAAGGCATCACCATGTGTGATCTGAAAGGCTGCTTGGAGCAGTTTGCCCACGAGATTTACGGGCCGGAGACCAAGGTGAAATTCCGTCCTTCCTTCTTCCCGTTCACCGAACCCAGCGTGGAAGTGGATGTCACCTGTTCGGAATGCGGCGGCAAGGGCTGCCGGGTGTGCAAAGGCTCCGGTTGGATCGAAATTTTGGGTGCCGGTATGGTGCACCCCAATGTGCTGCGCGGCTGCGGCATTGACCCGGAGGTATACTCCGGCTTCGCGTTCGGTATCGGGCTGGATCGTCTGACGACCACCCGCTACAAGATCAGCGATATTCGCCTGTTGTTTGAAAACGATCAGCGTTTTCTGGAACAGTTTCGCTGATACACGCGGGAAAGGAGTGAATGGTAATGAAAATATCGCTTAGCTGGTTGAAACGGTATGTAGACATTGATGTTCCGGTGCAGGAACTGTGCGATAAGATGGTGATGAGCGGTTTCGAGGTGGAAAGCATCGAGGATCTGTCCGCCAGCATGAGCCGGGTTGTGGCTGGTCGTATTGTGAAATTGGAAAAACACCCCGACGCCGACAAGCTGCAAATTTGCCAGATCGATGTGGGCGAGAGCGAGCCGGTGCAGATCGTCACCGGAGCGTCCAATGTGTTCGAGGGTGCAATGGTGCCCGCGGCGCTGCATGATTCGCATCTGCCCAACGGCATGCACATCAAAAAAGGCAAGCTGCGCGGGGTGCCGTCCAACGGTATGCTGTGCTCCGGCGAAGAGCTGTGCCTGACCGAAGAGGATTATCCCGGTGCAGGCGTTTACGGCATCCTGATTTTGGACGAAAAAACGCCGGTGGGCGCGGATATGCGCGATGTGCTGGAGATGAACGATTACATCATCGACTTCAAGATCACTGCCAACCGCCCGGATTGCCAGAGTGTGCTGGGCGTGGCGCGCGAGGCGGCGGTGGCGCTGAACAAACCGTTCCACCCGCCGGTGCCGACCTATACCGAAGCGGGCGGCGATATCCGCGAGCATATCGCCATCACGGTGCAGGACAGCGACCTTTGCCCCCGCTACTACGGTCGTGTGGTGAAGAATCTGCGCATTGCGCCGTCGCCCGATTGGATGAAACGCTGCCTGAAAGCGGCGGGGATGCGCCCCATCAACAATATCGTGGATATCACCAACTTTGTGATGCTGGAAACCGGTATGCCGATGCATGCGTTTGATATGCGCGACATCCGTGGTCAGCAGATCATCGTGCGCCGCGCCAAAGCGGGGGAGCAGATGACCACGCTGGACGGCAAGGAGCATACCCTCACCGGCGATATGCTGGTGATTGCGGACGGCGAAGCGCCGTCTTGCCTGGCAGGCATCATGGGTTCGCTGGACAGCGAGATCAAGGAGGATACCAAAGACCTGTTTTTGGAATGTGCCAAGTTCCGCCGCGACAGTGTGCGGAAAACGGCGCGCGCGCTGGGCATCCGCACCGAAGCGAGCGCCCGGTTTGAAAAAGGCGTGGACATTTTGCAGGTGGAGTTTGCGATGAACCGCGCGCTGCAGCTGATCGACGAGCTGGATGCGGGCGATATCATCAGCGGTGCGCTGGATGAGCACGGCGAGCTGCCCGCTCCCCGCAAGCTGGATGTGCCCGCTTCGCGCATCAACGATCTGCTGGGGCTGGATATTCCGGCGGAAACCATGGCGGATATTCTGAACCGACTGGACATCACCACCACGTTGCAGGATGGCGTGCTGCACTGCGAAGTGCCCTCCATCCGCGACGATGTGGAGGGTCGCGCCGATCTGGCGGAAGAGGTCATGCGCATCTACGGCTATGACCACATTGTGGGCACGCCGATGACCGGTGCGGTGGTGCGCGGTCGGAAACTGCCCGCCCGCATCAACGATGACCATTTGAAAGCCACGCTGGTGGCGGATGGTGTGCGTGAGATCACCACCTATTCTTTCATCAGCGGTAAAGCGGTCGACCAGCTGGGGCTGCCCGCGGACGACGCGCGCCGTCAGGCGGTGCGGCTGCTGTATCCGCTGGGCGAGGAGTATTCCACCATGCGCACCCAGCTGATTTCCAGCATGCTGACCGTGTTGTCCACCAACTATAACCGCAAAAATACGGCGGTGCGCTTCTTTGAAGTCAGCCGTCTGTTCCTGCCCAAGGCGCTGCCGCTGACCGAGCAGCCGGACGAAGTGCCGGCGCTGTCGCTGGGTCTGTACGGCAAGGATGAGGATTTCTTCACCCTCAAGGGCATTATTGAAGACATTGTGGACCGGTTCCAGGTGAAAGCCAGCTACGAGCGCTCGCAGGAGGTGTTCCTGCATCCGGGACGCCAGGCATCGCTGGTGGTGAACGGCGAAAGCATCGGCTTCTTCGGCGAAGTACATCCTGATGTGGCGGCGCGGTTTGATCTGGAGGACGTGCGCACCTATGTGGCGCAGATCCGTCTGCCGGAGCTGTACGCGGCGGCTGATCCGGTGACCATCTATCGCGCGCTGCCCAAATTCCCGGCGGTCGAACGCGATATCGCGCTGCTGTGCGACGAGGAACTGCCGGTGGCGGAGATCGAACAGGCGATCCGCGCGGGCGGCGGAAAGATCCTCGAAAAAGCGGAGCTGTTCGATGTGTACCATGGCGAGCAGATCGAGTCCGGCAAGAAGAGCGTGGCGTACAGCCTGTTGTTCCGTTCGGCGGACGGCACCCTCACCGATGAGCAGATCGACGGGGTTCTTCATAAAATCTTTAAAAATTTGAAGCAAAAAGATTGCATTCTGCGCGGATAAGCGCTTGCTTTTTTCGGACAAATGGGGTATACTATACCCCACGGTACCGTCGGAACGTGTACGGAAAGGAAGGTTGCAGTTATGCTGGACAGAACCCAAACGTTTTCGCTTGGCGACGACAAAGAGCGCGAAATGAAGATCATCCTCACCCAGGTGTACGATGCTTTGCGCGAAAAAGGATACAATCCGATCAACCAGCTGGTGGGCTACATCCTTTCGGAGGATCCGACCTACATCACCACCTACAACAACGCACGCAGTCTGATCCGCAAAATCGACCGCGACGACCTGTTGCGGGCGTTGGTGCGTTCCTACCTCAACAATTAGGAGGAGATTTGATTGGCAGAGAAAGCCGAAAAACAGGCGTTTTTGACCTATAAAGAGCGTCCGCTGGTTCGCTCCGGCAACATCCTGTATTATGGGGATATGTCGGAAAAATGCGTTGTGATGCTGCAGATCCTGTCCACCAAACAGGTGGGGGATATGACCATGGCGGATAAAGTGCAGGTGCAGCTGCTGTCCACCGATCCCGAGCTGCGGATGAAAGACCGCATTCTCAAGAAGAGCGAGAAAGTCGGTTTGTACAACGCGATGGATGTGGGCGCGATCTGGCTGGAACGCGAGCTGGCGCAAAAATAAGGATAAACGCAAACCCCGATGCAGATGTCTGTCTGCATCGGGGTTTTTCGCGTCCTTTGGCGGTTTTGTCCGCTGCGTGGTCTATCTTTTCCCGCCGGTGCATATAGTCCCATAGACACATTTGCGGACAACAAAGGAGAGATGACCAGATGGATATGAAAACGCTTACCACCACCGCGCCGTCGAGCAGCGTTCTGTTCGATGGCTTTGACGAACGACCGGTGGATATGGATTTTGTGCTGCCGGACTATGATCCCGACATTGCTGCGGTGCTGAAATGTCAGCTGACGCCGCTGGTGCAATCCCAGCAGATCAACGGCGATCGGGTGCTGGTGGACGGCATGGCGACGATGCGGGTGATGTATCTGGACGAAGCGCGCCGGTGCGTGCGCAGCTGCGAATTTTCCCAGCCGTTCAGCAGCTCTTTTACCGTAGCGAATATGGTGCCCGGCGCGTGCGTGCAGGTGACCACCAAAACCGATTATGTCAACTGCCGCGCCACCAGCTCCCGCCGGTTGGATGTGCACGGCGCCTTCAGTGTCAAGCTGCGGGTCACCGCCGCCGGAGGACAGGAGATTTTGCAGGATGCGCAGGGCGACGGCATCCAAAAGCGGGCGTTGAATCTGGTTTGCTCGGTGCCGGCAGCATCGGCGGATAAATCGTTCACCATCAACGAGGTGGTGGAGCTGGGCAGCGGCAAGCCGCCTGCCGAATCGCTGATTCGCGGCGAAGCGGTGCCGGTGCTGACCGATTGCAAACAAATGCTGAACAAAGTGGTGCTGAAAGGGTGCCTGTATCTGCGCCATTTGTATGCCAGCGACGCGGAAAACGGCGGTATGGAGCAAACCGAACACGAAATTCCCTTCAGCCAGATCGTGGATGTCGAGGGCTTGCAGGACGACTGGCAGTGCGATGTGGAGGTGGAGGTCGCCTCCTGCGAGGTACAGATCACCGCCGATCCCGGCGGCGCGGGAACGCTGCTGTCGGTCAGCGTCAAGCTGACGGCACACATCCGCTGTATCCGCAGCGAGGAGGTGCAGGCTTTGACCGATGCCTATTCCACCCGCTGCCCGCTGCGGGTGGATACCCAACCGCTGGAAACCGAGCAGCTGGTGGGGCTGCACCGGGGCACTGAGATCATCAAGCAGACCTTCGATCTGCCGCCGGATGACATCGCCGGTATTGTGGATCTGTGGGGCGATGCCGCGGTAGCGGGGGAGCGGTGCGACCCCGATAAAGCGGTGGTGGACGGTCGCCTGATGGTGTATATGCTCACCCGCAGCGCTGCGGGCGAGGTATCGTATTATGAGCGGCCGGTCAACATCACGCTGGAATACAGCGACCATTGCGACCGCATGGTGACCCAGCTGCGGGTGGTGCGGATGCAGTATGTGGTCAACGCCCAAAAGCAGGTGGAGCTGCGGGTGGAGCTGGCGGTGACCCGCCGGTGCTACCGTACCAACCGCTGCCGCGCCGTGTGCAGTGTGACGGCTGACGAGGGCGAGGCATTCCCGCCCGAAAAGGCGGCACTGAAAATATACTATGCCTCTGCCGGTGAATCCTTGTGGCAGATCGCCAAAAGCTGTCATACCTCTATGCAGCAGGTGATGGACGAAAACGACCTGGCTGCCGATGTGCTGGAGCAGGATACTATGCTGTTGGTGCCGCTTTGCTGACTATATAATGCAAGCGCCCCCATCCATCGATGGGGGCGCTTGCGTTTGGTATTTCATTTATCCGACCGGGGTGAATCCCTCGTCGCTGCCGTTGCCGCCGATGTCGGTGCCGACATCACCGGTGCCGATATCGGTGCCGCTGATCGTCAGAATATCGGCAAAGGCAAAACGCTCAATGTCCAGCGCTGGGCTTTCATATGCTTGTTTCATACAATATCATCCTTTCTCGTGGGTTCAGATGGTTCCTTTTTGCACCGTTACGGTACCGTCGCTGCCGGTGTGGAATTGGAACACATACGGACTGAACACCGTTTCGCCGTCCACGATCGCGTATGCTATGGCGTAGCGATAGCTGTCCGCTTTCACATTCAGCAAATGGGTCATATACTGCTGATTGCTGCCAGTTTTGGACGATTTGATTTTCACAAACTGCCCGTCGGTCGGGTTACCGTTTTTGATGTTATTAAGCTCCGCTGTGGTGGCGGTGTAGTACACACCGTATTCTACCGATGTCTCTGCCGAGGGAATATAGGCCTGAGCGATCACCGTCAGCACATAGGAGTTTTTGTGTTCGTTGTACTGGGTGGCGTATTGCTGAATGTTGACCGAGGTTTCCGGCTCATATGTCTGACCATCCTCCGCCAGCACCACGCTCACTTTATTCGCACCGGTCACATAAAAGGTGAAGGTATCCTTGCCATAGCCCACTTTCTGACCGTCCAGCTCCCAATAGGCCACGCTGCCGTTGGTGTCGCTCGCCAACTTCAGTTCCACCCGATCGTCAAAATGGATATCCTTGATCTGCGATTCGACAATCGTGCAGTTGGTGGATTCGATGTCGGCACCCACCGTGACAGTGTAGGTCAACCGCTGTCCCTCGTTATCCCCTTCGGAATAGACCGGGCGTACCACATACGGGTCGTCCTGGTTTTTGTAGGTATCGAACAGCGTGTCCGCATCCGCCGCGTTGTCGTTCCATCCGCAGAAGGTGTAGCCGCCGAGGTTGGGTGCCTTGACGGTGGACAGCTGCTCGGCAAGCTCTGTGCCGGAGGCCACGGTAGTGGCGTACACTTCCTCGCCGAATCGGCCCACAAACTGAACCTTCATGGAATCGCTCGGCCAGTTGCTGGTGGTGTCAAACGCGCCATCTGCCAGCCCGACAAACCGGATATGGTCAATGTTGCCGCAATATCCGCCTTCGGTGTTGCTGGAACGGTTTAGCTTCAAATAGATTTCATGATCGCCGGAGCCGAGCGTCGCCAGCACATCGGCGGACACATCGCAGGAGAAGGTATCCCAGATATTCCAGTTGTTGGTGCCGGTGTACATGCTGGCGGAAACGGTGATGCTGCCCAACTCCACACCGCCGGTCAGCGCCGTCGTCGGGGTGTATTGGCCGCGCACACCGGTGGCGGTCAGCTGGCTCCACGCCACATCCATATCCGCATACAGCGTGTAAGTAATGTCGCTGTGGTGAGCCGTCGCTGCCCGCACCAGCACCGCTTCCAAATTGTCGATGTTGGCTTTGCCAAGATAGATCGTGTCACCATTTTTGGTGCCGTCCAATTTGGTGGTATGCGGCCAGGCAGAGACATAGTTCGATGCGCCCCATACATAACCCTCACCCTCTATGGTGCATACATCCATCTGGTTGGAGGGCAGCGTTTCTTCGTGGTACAGGGTAAAGTCAATGTAGTTGCCGGCGTAGGTGGCGGTGGTTTCCGGCACAAAATACAGCGTGTCGGTACCGCTGACATCCAGTGTCGACAGGTCATAATACGAGGTGCGCAGATTGTCCACCGTGTACCACTGGTTAGATCCGCTTATGCGGGAGTTGTCCAGCGTCAGCGTGGTGACCAGATGATCCTCCGCCACCGCGCCTTTGTATACTTTCAGATCGGTTGCCCCTTGCGCCATATAGCGCACCGTGATACCTTTCAGATGCGAGAAATTTACGCTGTTGTACGCCAGCTGGATGCCGGATTTGGTATCGGTGACTCCGCGTACATCGCTGTATTCAGAGTTTGCACCCGCTTCGGTTTTTTTGATGCGGCCGGTGCTGAATCCGGACGAAGAGGAGAGTGAAGCGTCCAGTGCATCGCTGAAAGAATAGTTTTTGGCAAAGCTGACCGGATTGTAGGTGGGTTTGTCCGAAGTCAGCTTCACATAGTCCATGTTGCCGCCGTATCCGCTGGCGTTTTGGGTGCTTTCAATCTTCAAGAACAGCGAATGGGTTCCCTGCAACCGGGCTTTGGAAACGGTGTCCAGCAATCCGGTAGAAAATTCGGTGAATTTCCGCCAGCCGCTGTCGGTGTATTGACCGGTCAGTTCCGCAATTTTGTATCCGTTGGCGCAGTCCGCTTTGGCAGTACCGTCGATATAAAATCCGTAAACGGTCCCGCTGTTGGCGTGTGCCACCGACAAGGTGATCTTGCTCAGATCGGTGGTGTCGTAATCGCCGAGGCAGAATACATCGCCGACACGGGTGCCATCCAGGAACTTGCCTTCGGAAGCACCGGAATCCGTGTTGCTGGCGCGGGTTGCGCTGGAACGGTTGTCGGCGTTATCCTTGATGTTTTCCATCTGAAAAACGGTTTCACTGACATCCCGACGATATTTGGTCAGGGTAAAATAGTCGATGTTGCCGGTGTAATCGCTGCCGGACAGATTGTTGTCGTAATTGGTTTTCAAAAAGACTTTGTGCACACCAGCGATCTGGTCAGCCGAAACCTGTACCGCCGCTTCAAAGGTTTTCGGGGTGTTCCAGTTGCCGCTGCCTTTCGCAGCGACTGCTTTTGCGACCAGCAGAGAGGGGGCATCCACCGTACCGTCGATATACAAATCGTATGAACGGCTATCGCCCTGACATCCCACTGCGATGCTGAAGGATTGCAGCCCGGTCAGATCCATTTCGCCAAATCCAAAAACGGAACCGTTGCGGGTGCCGTCAATGTCCTGACCGCCCGAAAAACCGGAGACATCTTTCACGCCGCCGCTGCCGGTTTTTTCCGAAAAGGTTTCCGCTTCCACGGTCACCGTTTCCAGCGGGTCAACATACTCGCCAAAGGTCAGCTCAGTGGCATCAAAGTTTCCGCAAAAAACGCTGCCGGTGGGGGCGGATTCCACTTTCAAAAACAGATCGTGCGTGCCGCTCAACCGCGCCGGAGTAGCATCCGCCGTAAAGGGAACGGCTTGCAGCGCAAATTTTTGCCAGCCACCGGTCGAAGCAATGGTGGTTTCGGCAATTTTTGTGCCCAGCGCCGTTTTGGTGCCGTCCACATACAGCGCATACACCGCCCCGCCACCATTGTGCGCTACCGACAGGCTAACGGTGGAGAGCCCGGTCAGATCAATGTCGTGCGCCAGACAGAGCACCTGTCCTTCGCGCAAATCGTCCAAGTAGGTTTCGCCGTTTGTTCCGTTGTCTTTTGTGGCTTTGTTTTCTACACTGGAACGGTTTCCCACATAATTCTCCGCCTCGATCCGCGTGACCGAGGTGGTATCCTCATCGGCGGCTTGTGCCATCGGCACCACACTCATCAGCAACAAGCTGACTACCGCCCAAATGGATAAGAACCTTCTTTTCATGCAAATCCCTCTTTTCAACAAAAATAGAAAATAGAATTAAGTATTTACATCTATAATATACAACCCTCGGTAGCGGCGGTCTAGTCAAAAAATGCTGCACAGCAGTCAATAATTGATGCTTTTCAAAAGAAATGATGCATATTCTGACGAAAAGACGGATTTTGGCAAAAAAGCAGCGCCGAAACAGAGAATCACTCTGCTTCGGCGCTGCTGGTGGCTTTTTTGTCAATATTCGATGCCCCTGCGGGCGGCAACGCCGCTCGCGTAAGGGTGGCGGTGTGCTTTCATCTCGGTGAGATAATCGGCGCGTTCCCGCATCGATTCCGACAGCGCGTGGGTGGCGATCACCACTTCGGTATCGCCCAGCGCCGCCCAAAATGCCTCTACATCTTCTTCGCGGAACCATCCCTGCGCCAGCGCGTCGCCCCATTCATCCAGCACCAGCAAGTCGATCTCGTGACTGCGCAGCCGCTCCAGAATGTCTGTCCACAGCCCGTCCACGAACATCTGGTACGACCGGTGCTGCTCCTCGGTCATCGCGAAAGTGAAGGGCAACTGATCCGGCGCCGGCAACAGTGTGATGCCCGCCACCTGTTCCAGCGAGCGCCGCTCGCCGCTGTGCGCATCCTTCAAAAATTGCGCCACCACCACCCGCAGTCCTTGCCCGGCGGCACGCAGCGCCGATCCCATCGCCGCGGTGGTTTTGCCCGCGCCGTCTCCGTAGTAAATATGAACATATCCCATTGGTTTGATCTCCTTGTCTTACCTATCCGCTTGGTGCGCGGCGTATTGGCTGGGGGACACCCCATAGGTCTTTTTGAAAATTTTGGAAAAGTTATAAATGTTTTCGTATCCGACGCTGATCGCCGCATCGCCGACACTGTATTTTTGGTGTGCCAGCAGCCGTGCGGCCTTGTCCAAACGCACTTTTATCAGATACTGCTGTGGGGACATGCCCATCTGACGGCGAAACTGGGTGCTGAAATAGCTGCGGCTGATATGAAAATGTTCCGCAATTTCCTCAATCGTCAGCGGGTTGGCGTAGTTTTGGCGAATGTAATCGGTGGCCAGCTCGATCGTGTCCGGCGGTTCGGGGTCGGTTTGGTCGTTCAGCATCAACGAAAACAGCTGCAAAATCCGACCGCTGACATACAGATCCCGCCCCGGCATGGTGTCGGTCACCCGCGCCAGCGAGCGAAAGATCGCGTCCGCTTCCTCCACCTCGCACACATAGGCATCGCGCAGCGGGGGAAAATCCTGTGCCAAAATAACCCCGACCCAGCAGTAAGACCACGGATCCTCCGGGTTGGGTTGATAGCTGGCGGGTTCGTGCGGGTGGATGACGAAAAACTGCCCGCGTGTCACCGCGAATTCCCGATTCCCGACATAAAAATATCCCGATCCGGAGAAAACATAATGCAGCAAATAATAATCCCGCATGGTGGTGACCCGTTCCTTGTTTGCGGGGCACGCCTCTTTCCCCAACTGGACCGGACGCACATCCTGCAGCGTGGATTTTGGCAAGGAAACATATTGCCTCTCCAACCTTTGTCACCTCCCGCCATCGCATTGAGTTCAGTATACTGCTTTTATGGTGGGTTGGCAAGGCAATCCAACATAATCACAAATAAAAATAACATAATGACAAATCAAAACGACAAATTTTCCGAGAATCGCGCCATGGCGTTCCCGCAGCGTTTTCGGTATACTGATGATAGCGAACAAACGCAAAGGAGTGTGAGGTTTGTGAAATTACGAAAGAAGAGAGTGTTGTCCCTGATGTTGACCACAGCGTTAATCGGTTCATCGACCCTGTCGGCGTTGCCGACCTCTGCGGCGTCATCCGCCGATCCGTGGAACGATGCGGCTGCCTGGCCGCAAATGCAGGCCGTCAGCAAGCTGCAGAAAGGGCAGTCCTACTTCACCTATAAGGAGTGGACCGGCGACAAAAATTCGACCGATATAAACGGCGACCCGGTGCGCCAGGCGGATGTGGTGGGTGTTAACCGTGAACCCGCCCATGCCAGCGAAACGCTGCCTTACGACAGCGTGGAACACGCGGTCAAGGGTGCGGTTGATTATGACCTTGAGCAGTCGCCGTATTACCAATTGCTCACCGGCGAGGGACAGTCGTGGGACCTGACGGTGTATAAAAATGTCGACCTGGCGGAAAAAGCCGGTGTTGCCGCGAACTTCTACAAAACCGATTTCGCCGAAAATTCCACCACCAAGCCCTATACCGGTACCGGTAAGGTGGAGGCTTACGCAACCGCCAATTACGGTTGCGGCTGGAAAAGCGTCACGCTGCCCGCCAGCTGGCAGACCCAGGGTTTCGATTTCCCGATCTATTCCAATACCCAAATTCCGTGGAAAGCCTACGGCAACGCCACCACGGCGGATACCCAGCTGGTGCCGGCGGCGCCCACGGTGACCAACCCGGTCGGCTTTTACCGCAAACACTTTGATGTGGACCCCGACTGGCTGCAAAACGGTAAAAAGGTCTACATCTCGTTCAAAGGCGTCGAATCGGCGATGTATCTGTATGTCAACGGCAACGAGGTGGGCTACACCGAAAACTCGTTTGATACACACGACTTTGATATTACGCCGTTTTTGAATCCCGATGGCAAGGACAACCTGCTGGCGGTGCGGGTGCATCGCTGGTGCGACGGCAGCTGGCTGGAGGATCAGGATTTCCTGCGGCTGGGCGGTATCTTCCGCGATGTGGTGCTGTACGCGACCCCCGCGGTGCATATCCGTGACTACAAGGTGGAGACCGATCTGGACGACACCTTTACCGATGCCAACCTGAAGCTGCGGCTGAATGTGTCCAACAGCAGCGACCGCACAGTGGATTCCTTTGGCGTGGATGTGAAGCTGTTTGATGCCGACGGCAACAATATTGTGGCTGACGCACCGATCCGCGCCGATGTGCCGTCCACTGCGTCGGGCGGGGAGGGGATCGTGAACCTGAACCGGCTGATCAAAGCGCCGCATCTGTGGTCGGACGAGGATCCCTATCTGTACACACTGGTGCTGTCGCTGTATGACAAGCAAAGCGGCAAGCATTTTGAAAGCATCGCCCAACAGCTCGGCTTCCGCGAGATCACCTTCACCAAAACGGAAGTGGACGAAAACTACAATAAGATCACCACCCAATATGATGCCATCAAAATCAACGGCAAGCCGTTGCTGTTCAAAGGGGCGAACCGACATGATCTCAGCCCCTATACCGGGCGGTATGTGTCGCGCGAGCTGTACGAAACCGATCTAAAAATGATGAAGCAAAGCAACATCAACGCGGTGCGCACCTCGCATTACCCCAACGATGAGTATTTCTATTACCTCTGCGATAAATACGGCTTGTTTGTGATGGCAGAGGCCAATATGGAATGCCACGCGCTGGAAGGGGATATCAAAATCACCGAGAACGCTCCCAGCGATGTGATGGCGCGGGAACTGGAACCGGCATATATCGACCGGCTGACCGCGAATATGGAAGCCCGCAAAAACCGCTCCTGTGTGGTGATGTGGTCGCTGGGCAACGAATCCGGCATCACCCCGCAGACCAAAATGCTGCAGCGCTCGATTCAGGATGTGGTGCGTCCGCTGGATGCTACCCGTCCGGTCAACTATGAGCGGCTGCACGGCGAAGGCGGCGTGGATGTGTACAGCACTATGTATTCTACATTGGATTTCATCGCCGAGCGTGGAGCCGATGCTGACCGCATGCCGTATTTCCCCATCGAATACAGCCATGCCATGGGCAACGCCTCCGGTTGGTTTAAGGAGTATTGGGACACCATCCGCAGCTATGACAATGTGATCGGCGGCTTTATCTGGGACTGGGTGGATCAGTCGCTGGCAACGCCGCTGCCGGAAAAAGAGGCGGTCTATCTGGTGGAAGCGGACAAAAGCCGCAACCACTTCGCCGGTGTGTTGTCCGGCGATGTCAAAACCGATGCCGCCACCGGTCGGTCGTATCTGGCGGGCTATGTGGTATATCCGTCGGAAAGCGATCCGCAAAACAAGATCAGCGCGGCGCTGTCCGGCACCAACTCGTTTACCTTTGAAATGCGGGTGCGCCCGCGCAACGCGTCCTCCACTGCGGGTGATGCGATCTTCCAGCCGCTGATGCAAAAGGGCGACACTCAGGTGGCGCTGCGCTCCTATAACGCCGGACGGCTGGATATGATCACCTATATGACTACCAACGGCTCGAACGGCTCGTGGGCACAGACCGAGTATACGCGTCCGTCCGACTGGGGCGACGGCACATGGAAGCATATTGCCGTCACCTACGACGGTACCACCCATACCACCACGCTGTATCTGAACGGTCAAAAGCAAACGGCAGCCAAGCTGCCGACCGTGGCAGATGATGCGTATATCAAGCAGAGCGCCTATGCATTCGCCATCAACTATTGCACCCAAAAAGGGCGTATCGGCGAAAACGATGTGGAGCTGGCGCGGGTGTATACCCGGGCGCTCAGCGAAGCGGAGTTGTCGGCGCAGCTGACCGCGTACCAAACCGGCAGCGCTTATCCAATCAGCGCCGACAGCGATGATGTGCTGTTGTGGCTGGATTTCACCTCCGCCACCGTGAAACAGGACGATTCCACCCGCGTGTGGGATTATTACAAAGAAATCGGCCGCGATGATTTGGCGGGACAGTATCTCGCGTATGGCGGTGACTGGGGCGATGTGATCAACTCGGGCGACTTCTGCCAAAACGGCGTGGTGTCGGCTGATCGTACTCCGCAGCCCGAGCTGCAGGAGGTCAAATATGTGCACCAGTCGTTGTGGTTCACCGCCACCCAGCGGCAGCTTGCAGCGCACACCATTACAGTGTACAACGAAAAAGTGTTCACCGGTACTGATGCTTACGATTTTCAGTGGGCATTGCTGGAGGACGGCACCGTGATCGACAGCGGTACGCTAGATGCAGCGGTTGCCGCGGGCGAAACCGCCACACTAACCGTGCCGTTTGAGATGCCTTCCACGCCCAAGGTGGGGAGCGAGTATTTCCTGAATGTGTCGGCGGTGCTGAAGCAGGACACCGACTGGGCGACGGCGGGGCACGAGGTGGCATATGCCCAACTGGGTATCGGCGCGGATGTCGAAAATGAACCGCTGCCGGATATGAGCCGCTTTGCGGCGCTGAAAACCACCGAAACCGCCACGGAGCTCACCTTGTCTGGTGATCACTTCAACCTCACAGTGGATAAGGCTACCGGTTTGATCGGCTCTTATGTGGTGAACGGGCAAACGCTGCTCACCGCCGGTCCCACCCCGAACTATTGGCGTGCTGCGTCGGACGGCGACAAGATCTCCAACGAATGGGCGACTGCCAACCGTTCGATGACGCTGGACAGCCTGACGGTGGAGCCGAAAGACAACACGGTTGTAATTCACGCGACGCTGACTCTGCCCGCCGCCAAAAATTCCAAGCAGGAGATGACCTATACCGTGTACCCGTCCGGTGCGGTGCAGGTACAGGCAACCTTGTCACCGGCGGCCGGATTGGGCGAGCTGCTGAAATATGGTGCCGAGCTGACCTTGCCTGCCTCTTTTGAACAAATCACCTGGTATGGCGACGGCAAAGAGGAAACCTTTGTGGATCGCCGCGCGGGAGCCCGCGTGGGAGTGTATACCGATACGGTGTCCAATTCGTTCTATCCCTATCAGCTGCCGCAGGTGTCCGGCAACCACACCGGTGTGCGGTATATTGCGCTGCAGGATTCGACCAGCGGGGCCGGTTTGCTGGTAGTGGGACAGCAGCCGCTGGAAGCCAGTGCTACCCACTTCAAGGTGACGGATTATACCAACCGCAAGCATCCGTATGAGATGCCGTCCACCGATTATACCATTTTGAACATTGATCAAATTTCCCGCGGTATCGGGCAGGAATCGCATGGCCCCGGTATGCTGAATGCATATAAGCTGCCGTCCACCGCCACGCTGGACTACACCTATACGCTGATGCCGCTGGATGCGGGCGACGATGCTATGTCGCTGAGCAAACCGTGGCGCACCGCAGTGGAACCGGAGGCGGATCCCAACGGTTTTGACGATGCAGTGGTGGCGCGGTTCAGCGAGATCGAGCAAACCTATGTGGCGACCAGGGATAGCAAAATGAAGGATCTGTACGCCGACTGGAAAACGCTGGACGGCAGCAAACCGGTGGATCTGACCCAGTACGATCCGGAAAAACTGCATCTGCGGCTGACACTGACCCTGTCCTCCACCGATGAGACCATCGACCCCGCCACGGTGTTTACCGGCGGCTGGATCAAGCTGCGCTCGCCGGATGTGGAGAACAAAGAGGGCGATACGCAGGAGGGCAACAAAGAGCATAATTTCGGTTGGACCATCAACCGCTCGTGGAATTTGCAGTATGGCGAAAACACCATTGACATCCCGCTGGCGGAAGCGCTGAATGGCGTGTATAAAAACGATGCCGGCACCAAATACGGCGTCAACAACAAGCGCGGATTGATGGATTGGACGCAGACGGCGCGGCTGATCTGCGTGGTGCAAACCCCGCTGAACAATGCCTCCAGCGCGTGTATCAACGAAACGCTGCGTATGACCGTTTCGGGAGCCATGATCGTGGATACTACCTTTGAGCAGGAACTGGCACGGCTGCAGGATATGGTGCAGAACCCGCTGGATCAGGGGAGCCACAGTGATGAGGCGTATCAGGCGTATCGTGCGGTGATCGACCGTGCGGCTGCCGCGGCTGCCAGCAAATTCGTGTCGCTGGACAGCGTCCGGGAAGCGATCGGTTGGATCGAACAGGCCCAGCGGCTGTTGCAAAGCAATGTTATACCGGGCGATGCGGACGGTGACGGCAAGATCACGGTGGTGGATGCGCTGATGGCGCTGCAAGCGGCAGCGAACAAGGTTGCGCTTACCGATGCACAAACAGCAGCGCTGGATGTGGATGGCAAAGACGGTGTCACCGCCGCCGATGCGCTGCGTATTTTGCAGTACGCCACCGGGCATACCACTGCGCTGTGACCGCGCGCCACACCACAGACATACTATAGATAAACCCTTTTATCATTCTTTCTTCTCTTTTCACCCAAGGGGGCGGATCATCCGATCCGCCCCCTTGGGCATATAACGACGCCACCCCGCAAGCGTGTCCTTTGGGGATATATGTAAACTAGTGGTATGTAAAAGCCTTCCCCTCGGAGGTGATTCCCCCGCGTGCGGGGGAAATGTCGGCGCAGCCGACAAAAGGGGCCCGTCTTCGGGAGAAAAAGGGGGACCGCCGAACGGCGGTGGATGAGGTGTTAACAATCGATAAAACCGGTGGCGTGCGCAAAAAGACGGAGGGAGAGAGAAAGTAGCACGCGCTTTGGGTGTTGCGAACATCTTTTTCTCTCCCTCAGTCTCGCTGGCGCTCGCCAGCTCCCTCGTCAGAGGGAGCCGGACAAGCTGCGAGAAACCATAAGGGTGTGCCGCTGTCTGTTTGTGTGCGCAAGCCTCCTCCCCTCGGAGAAAAAGGTGACGCGAACTCTCCTGCCAATGTCATTCTGAGGAGCAAGGCGACGAAGAATCTTTCCAAAGGGATGTATCGAAAGGATTCTTCGCTGCGCTCAGAATGACAGGAAAATTGCCCAACTTCACCCGCCGAACGGTGACGGATGAGGTGCCAATAACCGATACAACTCGTGGTGTGCGCAAGCCTTCCCCTCGGAGGGGAAGGGGGACCGCCGAACGGCGGTGGATGAGGTGTTAACAACCGATACAACTCGTGGTGCGTGAAAGCCTTCCCCTGGGAGGGGAAGGTGCTGAGCGAAGCGAGGCGGATGAGGTGGATAATAAAAAATTCAACCACTCACCACCCGCCGCCATCGCAATCTTTCTGTCCATACAGGCATATTCGGTACTACCGACACATACCTATCTATCACGAACAATGCAACGGAAAAGAGGACAGAGAGTATGACCAATCAAAACCTTTACCGGGACATCGCCACCCGCACCGACGGTGACATTTACATCGGCGTGGTGGGGCCGGTGCGCACCGGCAAATCCACCTTTATCAAACGGTTTATGGATACGCTGGTGATTCCGCACATCGACGGTGAATACCGCCGCGACCGCGCCACCGACGAAATGCCCCAATCGGCAGCCGGACGCACCATCATGACTACCGAACCCAAGTTTATTCCCGAACAGGCAGTCACCATCACCATGGACGGCAACGCCGCGCTGAATGTGCGTCTGATCGACTGCGTGGGCTATATCGTGCCCTCATCGCTGGGGTATATCGAAAACGATGCTCCCCGCATGGTAAAAACGCCGTGGTTCGAGGAGGAAATTCCTTTCAATATGGCGGCGGAGATCGGCACCCACAAGGTGATCGAAGAACACTCCACCATCGGGTTGGTGGTCACCACCGATGGCAGTATCGGTGACATTCCGCGCGCCGAATACGAAGAAGCCGAAGAACGGGTCATCCGCGAGCTGCAAGCCATCCACAAGCCGTTTGTGGTGGTGCTTAACGCGGTGGAGCCGCTTTCGCCCGATACCCTGCGGATGGCTGCCGAAATGGAAACCAAATACGGCGCGCCGGTGTGCCCGATCAACTGTCTGGATATGGACGAGGATCAGATTCGCCGCGTGCTGGAAAAGGTGCTGTTTGAATTTCCGGTGCGGGAGATCGGGGTGGAGCTGCCCCGCTGGCTCACCGGTGTAGACCGCACTCATCCCATCCGTAAAGCCATTTTTGACGCGGTGCGGGATGCAGCAGCGGAGGTGCACAAAATCAGCCAGGTCACCACCATGGCGAGCGCGATGTTGGGGTGCGAACACATCGACAACGCGCGGGTGGACAGCGTGGAACTGGGGCGCGGCGCTGCCGAGGTGGCACTCACCGTGGCTCCCGACCTGTTTTACCGCCTGCTGGCAGAAACCACCGGGCTGCCGGTGGCGGACGAAACCGCGCTGATGACGCAAATGCAGGAGCTGGCAGCCATCAAAAAGCGGTACGACAAGATCAAAAATGCGCTGGATGAGGTGGAAGCCACCGGCTACGGTATCGTCATGCCCTCGTTGGAGGAAATGACGCTGGAGCAGCCGGAAATTATTAAGCAAAGCGGGCGCTACGGCGTACGGCTGCGGGCGCAGGCTCCCTCCATCCATCTGATGAAAGCCGACATCACTACCGAGGTGTCGCCCATTGTGGGGTCGGAGAAGCAATCGGAGGAGCTGGTCAGCTATTTGCTGCGCGAGTTTGAGGATTCGCCCGAAAAAATCTGGGAGTCCAACATCTTCGGCACCTCACTGTACGGTCTGGTCAACGAAGGATTGCATAATAAATTGTATCGGATGCCGACCGACGCGCGCATGAAGCTGAAAGAAACGGTGGAACGCATCATCAACGAAGGCTGCAACGGACTTATCTGCATCATCGTATAAGAGAGCGGGGTGGAGTTGACAATGCCGGAAGACAAACCCAAACGCTCCCCCCGCCACTCCGCCCGCCCAAACGGCGGGGGAGCCACGGGACTGCAAATGATCGCGGTGCAAAGCATCGCTTGTGCCGCGTTGCTGCTGGTGACGCTGCTGCTGCGGCTGGCTGGCGGTGATGCTTTCGCCCAGCTGCGGGCATCTTTTCAACAGGCGATCGCGGACGATAGCGTTATGGCGACTATCGCGGCGCTGTTTGAAACGCCGCCCCGCCCGGCGACGGAGGACGATCCCGCACCCACCGGCTCATCCACGACCTCTACTGCCTCCACCTCCGGCACCGCCACCACGACCGCTCCCACCGCGACCACCACCGGCGAGGGGAGCGACCAGCCCGCTGTGGTATCGGTCGCCAAAGCTGTGCAGCCGCCCAAAGGGTCGTCCTTTGTGCGGCTGCAAACCAATTTGGTGGCGCGTCTGCCGGTGGATCAGGGGGTGCTCACCTCCGGCTATGGCTACCGCGATAATCCCACCGGACCGGGGCGGCAGTTCCATGCCGGTGTGGATATCGCCGCCGATGCCGGCGATCCGATCTATGCCATGTTTTTCGGAGTGGTGGTGGATGCCGGCACCAGCGACAGTTACGGCAACTATGTCCGCCTGTACCACGGCAACGGCCTGGAGATTTTTTATGCCCACTGCTCCCGCGTGCTGGTGAATATCGGTGACACGGTCAAAGCGGGCACCAAGGTAGCACAGGTGGGCGCCACCGGCGACGCCACCGGCAACCATGTTCATGTGGAAGCGTTTCAGGATGACACCCGCTATGATCCCTCCGGGGTGGTGCCGGTGGCGGCGTATGCTTGAGTTGCAGCTCGGGTCGTTGCGGCTGTCGATCAATGTGCTGTTTCTTGCCTCGCTGCTGGCGTTGATGCTGGCGGATGGGGGAGAGATCGCGTTGTGGTGTCTGGCAGCGTCGCTGATGCACGAAAGTGGTCATGTGGCTGCGGCGCTGTTGTGGTGGCGCCAGCCGGTATGGGTGGAGCTGGGCGCGTTTGGGATGCGGATGCAGCAAACCGATGCCACCATTGGCTATCGCCGCCAGATCGCGGTGCTGCTGGCGGGGCCGATGGTCAATTTGGCAAGTGCCACGGCGCTGGCGCTGACCGGACGAGCGGGGATGGCAGTGGGGGTGCCGCTGGTGATCGGGGTGTTTAATCTGCTGCCAATCGAACCGCTGGACGGCGGACAGGCGCTGTTGTGTTTGCTGTCACAGCGCGGCGACCCCGACCGCGCCGGACGGCTGGTGTTCGGGTTGTCGCTGTGTTTGCTGTTTGGCTTACTGGTGGTCGGGTTCACGGTGCTGCTGGCGGGCGGCTACAACTTCACGTTGCTGGCCGTTACCCTGTATTTGGCGCTGCTCACCTGTTATAAACACCGTCACTGAAAACCGCCCCGAAGAACGTGTTCTTCGGGGCGGTCGTGGTTATGAGGCGGTAGGATCGTCGCAGATACCTAAAAAGAGCGGTGTGTCCTCCGCCGTATACAGTCCGTACAAAAACGGTCGATCCAAAATCATATCGGGCGGGTTTGGAGAGGGCGCCGCGCTTCCGGCATATAAGATTTCTGTATACGCGGCGGCTTCCACTCCTTTTTCATCCAAGCGGATACGGGTACCTTGTTGAACCTCGGAAATATAGGTCGTACCGTCCACCATCCTTGAAAAATCGGCACTCTCACCGAACGCGTTGGTCAGTCCCAGCGCTTGTAATGTCTTTGCCAGATGAAGTGTCGAGGCAATCTCGAGCTTTGGCAGCTTCCAGCGGACCTCACCCATCTGTTCTGTGCCGCCGCTCCAAACGGTCGCGGCGCGTTCCGGTGTGGCGATCAGTTCGCGGGGGCTGATGCCCTCATCCGGCAGCACAAACTCCATGTATCCGCCGTTTTTCAGCGCCAAACGGGCGCGGACGAATCCGTCCCCCCGCACAAAAGCGGTGGATTGTACGGCGTTCATAAAATCAAAGGTAACTTCTTTGCCTTCGGCGGTGTGAAAGGTGTCGGCTTTGGTGTTATCCTTGCTGAAATCGTTTGTCCACTCATCGCAAAAATAAACGGTGTTGTATAGCGCCAACAGCTGGTCGCGCTGCAGCTCGATATCCGGTGCTAACAGCCCGCCGGTGTTGTCCGCGATCCATTGGCCCATTGCCTTGGCGGTGCTGTTTTGCGAAAAATCCGCCGTGTACATAGAGGCATAAAACTGTTCGGCGGCGGTTTGGGCGAACGCCGTTTTCGGGGTGGTTTCCCGGTTGCACCATACCGAGTTGGCCATTTTCAACTGCCCGATATTGTTGTCGGTGTACAGCAGCCGGTACAAATGGCTGCACTGGGTCGCCAGCGTGTCGCTGCCCGCGACGCCCAACAGCTTGTAAAACTGCGCGGCGGTATCGCCGTTTGCGCCGGTGGCGGCGACCGCCAGCGCGTAGTACAGCGACAACGGCGAATAGTTTTGGTTGCCCTTGCTTTGCGCCAGCAGCGTGGCGGCGGTTTGATAGGAAAAATCGTTCACCGCCGTCAAAAAGGATTTGTCCACCGGATTTTGATCGTATATCTGCGACCGCGCGTCATAATCTTCCATATCGTATCCCTGCGGATATTGCACCTTTACCAGAGGCTGGATCGCGGCGGTGCCGCTGATGATGCTGCCGGGCAGCCACGGCGACAGAGTGAACACCGCGGTCGCCACCACCGCCGCACAGGCGGCGATCGCGACCCATGCCCGCCAGTGTGTGGTGCGTTTTTTCAAATTCGCGTGGCGCGCTTCTTCTACCATCTCGTCCGGCGTTTGGGTGATCGCGTCAAACAAATCGCGTTCGTTCATAAACATTCCTCCTGTTCCAAGGTGGTTCTCAGCTTGCGCCGCAGACGGAACAACCGTCCGGCGAGCTTGTTCGGGGTGGTGCCGCAGGCAGCGGCGAGCGTGTCCAGCGATTCGGCAAACCAGTATCGCCGCAAAAACAGCCCCCGCTCCTCCGGCGGCAACGCCGAAAGCCATGCACGCAGCACCTCTGCCAGCCGGTGCGCGTCCACCTGTTGTTCCACCGATTGCGGCGCCGGAACACAGTCGCTAAGCTCGCTCATCGGTGTGCCGGAGCCGCGCTTTTGCGCGTGGTTTTTGTAAAACCGGTTGATACTCAAATTGCGGGTGATGCGTCCGAGATAAGCGCCCAAGCTCCGCGGCTGCTGGGGCGGCATACTGTCCCATGCCCGCAGATAGGTGTCGTTGACACATTCCTCGCTGTCCTCGCGGTTTTGCAGAATGCCGTAGGCGATACCGTCCAGCATCCCGCCGTATTGGCGCCGGCTTTCGGTGATGGCGGCTTCCTGCCGCTGCCAGTACAGCTGCACAATTTGCTTGTCCTCCATTTGCATCCCTCCCGCTTACTTTGTGAAAAGGCCTTTCGTGTATATAGACCGTATTCGTGTTTGTATATTCGCATTATACCACCATTTTCTTGTCGCGGGGGAAGTTCTTTTTCGCCGCCTATTGAAAACGCGGGCGTTTTCCGCTACAATAGGCAGAGAAGCGACGGCGTTTTCGCCGACCAAGGAGGAACTCCCCATGAATAGCCAGATCGAGCAACTGCTGGCGCAGGTGCAAAAACCCGGCCGCTATGCGGGCGGCGAGTTGAACAGCGTGGTAAAACCGCTGGACGAAGTGGAAATTCGCTATGCGTTTTGTTTTCCCGATTTGTACGAAGTCGGTATGTCCCATTTGGGTATGAAGATTCTGTATAGCCTGCTGAACAATATGGACGGCGTATGGTGCGAGCGGGTGTTTGCGCCGGACACCGATATGGAACAGTTGATGCGCGAGCGGCACATCGATCTGTTCGGGCTGGAAAGCCGCGATTCCATCCGGAATTTCGATTTTATCGGCTTTACCCTGCAATATGAAATGAGCTACACCGGTGTGCTAAACATGCTGGAGTTGGCGGGGGTGCCGCTGCTGGCGAAGGATCGGGACGATTCCTGTCCCATCGTGGTGGCGGGCGGTCCCTGTGCCTGCAACCCCGAACCGCTGGCGGATTTTGTGGATGTGTTTTCGCTGGGCGAGGGGGAAGAGGCCACCGTCGAGCTGACCGAGCTGTACCGCAAACACAAGCGCAAGGGCTTTTGCAAAGCCGACTTTCTGCGCGAAGCCGCCCAGATCGAGGGACACTATGTACCCTCGCTGTACGATGTTACCTATAACGAGGACGGCACTGTGCACGCGGTCACTCCCAAGGATGGCGCTCCCGCTAAGGTGCGCAAACGCATTATGCTGGATATGGACAAGTCCTTTTATCCGGATAAATTTGTGGTGCCGTTCACCGAGATTGTCCACGACCGCGCGGTCAGCGAGATCTTCCGCGGTTGTATCCGCGGGTGCCGGTTCTGTCAGGCGGGTTATATTTATCGTCCGGTGCGGGAAAAATCGCCGGATGTTATCAACCGCCAAAGTCACGATTTGTGCGCTTCCAGCGGATACGAGGAATTTTCGCTGTCGTCGCTGTCGACCAGCGACTATACCAAGCTGGAAGAGCTGCTGCCGGAGCTGCTGGAATGGGCAGAAAAGGAGCACACCAATATTTCGCTGCCCTCGCTGCGGGTGGATGGCTTTTCGGAAGAGCTTGCCAACCGGTTGAATGTGCTGCGGCGCAGCGGCCTTACCTTTGCACCGGAAGCGGGTACCCAGCGGCTGCGCGACGCCATCAACAAAAATCTGTCGGAGGACGAGATTTTGCGCACCGCGACCAAAGCGTTCGCGGGCGGATGGACAGCGGTTAAGCTGTATTTTATGATGGGTCTGCCCACCGAAACGCTGGACGACATCGCCGGCATTGCCGAACTGGGACAGAAGATTGTCAATTTGTATTATCAGAACCCCAACCGCCCGCGCGGCAAAGGGGTGAATGTATCCATCAGCGCCTCCTGCTTTGTGCCCAAGCCGTTCACACCGTTCCAATGGGAACCGCAGGACACCATGGAGCAGCTGCGTGAAAAGCAGCAGCATCTGGTGAAATCGGTCACCACCAAAAAGATCAGTCTGAGCTGGCACGATGCCCAGACCAGCTTTTTGGAAGCGGTGCTGGCGCGGGGCGACCGGCGGCTGGGCGCGGTGCTGCTGGAAGCACACAATCGCGGCTGCAATCTGGACGCGTGGGGCGAGCACTTCCACTTTGATGTGTGGATGCAGGTGTTCCGCGATCTGGGGCTGGATCCGGCGTTTTACGCCAACCGCACCCGCTCGTTTGACGAAGTGTTCCCGTGGGATCATCTGGATTACGGTATCACCAAGGAATTTTTGATCCGCGAAAACAAAAAAGCCCACGAAAGTGTGACCACCCCCAACTGCCGCCAAAAATGTGCGGGGTGCGGCGCATCCTGCTGGAAAGGGGGCGTGTGCGTTGAAAAACGTGAGAATTCGCTTTGAAAAAACCGGACGCGCCAAGTATATGTCACACCTTGACCTCAACCGCACCATGACGCGGGTGCTGCGCCGCGCTGCTTTGCCGGTGTGGTACACCGAGGGATTTAACCGCCATCCGTATATCACCTTTGCGGCGCCGTTGTCGCTGGGGTACGAGGGTTTGCGCGAAAGTATGGATTTCCGGCTGGAGCAGGATCTGCCGGACGCCGAACTGGTGGAGCGGCTGAACGCCGTGATGCCGGAGGGACTGCATGTGGATGCCGCCGGTGAGGCGGTGCATAAGGTGGGCGATCTGGCAGCGGCGCGTTGGCGGCTGTGGTTCTCCTGTCCCCGCGCGGCGCTGGAGCAGCTGCTGACGCAGGATGCCATTTTGGTAGAAAAGCGCACCAAGAAAAAGCAGATGAAAGAAATCGACATCCGCCCGTATCTGTCGGAGGTATCGCTGACCGAAGAGGGGGAGGAAACCCGCATGGATGTGACGCTGCCGTGCTCCGGCGATACCACCATCAACCCGTCGCTAATCCTGTCGGCGCTGCAGCGCCAGCCGGGGCAGGAAGCGGTTTCCTGCCGAACCGTGCGGCTGGATCTGCTGTGCAAGGACGGCACGCCGTTTTGTTAAAAGCACTGCGCCGGGCGGGGCGAAAAATTTCTGAAAATTAGGGGTTGCATTCGCCACTCGGCTGTGGTACAATATACCGGTATCTGGTATCCGCGCGGGGCTCACCCGGCGCGGGGATTAGTGCCAAGCGAAAGCAAGACATTAAAGCGGACAGTCCTCTGCCGCGCACCGCGCAGGCACGAATGTCTGAAAAAACAGGGAGGATTTCTGAAATGGACGCATTGAAACTGATCGCTGAAAGCAGCATCAAAGAAGTCGCGCCGGAATTTGCCGTTGGCGATACCGTCCGCGTGGATGTGAAAATCCGCGAGGGCGACCGCGAGCGTATCCAGGCGTTTGAAGGCACCGTCATTGCCAAAAAAGGCAGCGGCGTGGCCGAAACCTTTACCGTTCGCCGCGTATCCTACGGCGTTGGCGTGGAGCGCGTGTTCCCGCTGCATTCCCCGAATGTGGCTGCGGTCAAAGTGATCCGCAAAGGTAAAGTGCGCCGCAGCAAGCTCTATTATCTGCGTGATCGCGTGGGTAAAGCCGCGAAGGTCAAAGAGAAGCTGTAATCGACCAAAACGATCAAAGCCGGAATGGGTTTTCCCGTTCCGGCTTTTGTCATACCCTCTGCCAGCCCACCGTATCCGAGAAACCCGCGCACACGAACAACTTTTCCCCTCCAAAATGATACACCGAAAAGATTCTTCGCTGCGCTCAGAATGACAATGTATAAGCATAATCTTCGCAAGCCTTCCCCTCGGAGGGGAAGGTGGCGCGACCGTAGGTCGTGACGGATGAGGTGTCAGAAACCAATAAGTTCTTTCGTAAACCAGCGGCGTACCAAAGCCTCCCTTGTGCAAAGAGAGGTGTCACAGCGTCCGCTGTGACGGAGGGATTGTAACGAAAAGGGTGCGCTCACCCGCTGTCCGCTGCGGCAAATTTCCGCAAAATCCGGTTTGACGCGCCGGGCGAAGTATGGTATACTAAATCTATTCTTGACCAGAACGGAGACGACAGCGATGGATCAGGTTACCAAGGTGGAAACCGAGCGCAAGGCCGCGTCGGTGCGGCGGGTGTTCGATATATATGATTGGGTCGGCACGGCGATTTTTTCGCTGGTGTTGATCGTGGCGATTTTCACATTTGCCTTCCGTATCGTGGGGGTGGATGGTACCTCCATGTGCGATACGCTGCAGGATCAGGATCGCTTGGTGCTGACCAGCTCGTATTACTACACCCCGGCGCGGGGCGACATTGTGGTGATCAACCGCTACACGCAGGAACCGCTTATCAAACGCATCATCGCGGTGGAGGGCGATAAGCTGGAGATCACCGCCGCCGGACGGGTGATCGTCAACGACAAAGAGCTGACCGAAAATTACATTCGCGGCGGCAAGGACAGCGCCACCATCCAAAAATCCTTCACCACCGCGCAGGTGGTGCCCAAAGGCTGTGTGTTTGTGATGGGCGACAACCGTGACAACTCGCACGACAGCCGTGACGCGGATATCGCGTTTATCAAAACCGAAAATATTGTGGGACATGCGGTGTTCCGTCTGTTCCCCTTTGATAAGATTGGAAAACTGTAAAGGATGACCGGTATGGATAGGGAACAATCAAAAACGATCCAGTGGTTTCCGGGGCATATGGCGCGCACCCGCCGCAAGATCAAAGAGGTGCTGCCGCAAATTGATGTGGTGGCGGAGCTGTTGGATGCGCGCGCACCGCTGAGCAGCCGCAATCCGGAAATGGATGCGCTCACGGCGGGCAAGCCGCGGGTGCTGGTGCTGACCAAAAGCGATATGGCCGACGAAGCGGCTACCCGGCGTTGGGTGGCCGCTTTTCAAAAGCAGGGTACCCCCGCGCTGGCGGTGGATTGTAAAACCGGTCGCGGGGTCAACGGCTTCGTACCGATGCTGCGCGAGGTGATGGCGGACAAGCTGGCGATGTGGGAGCAAAAAGGCATGGGCGGTCGTCCCATTCGGGCGCTGGTAGCGGGCATCCCCAATGTGGGCAAATCCTCGTTCATCAACCGCATGACCAAGGGCGGCAAAGCCAAGGTGGAGGATCGCCCCGGTGTCACCCGCCAAAACCAGTGGTTTGTCATCGGCGGCGGGGTGCACTTGCTGGATACTCCTGGCGTGCTTTGGCCGAAGTTTGAAGATCAAACCGCGGCGATGTATCTGGCCTTTACCGGAGCGATCAAAGATCAGGTGCTGGATGGGGAAGAGCTGGCGTGTGCGCTGCTCACCGTTCTGGAACGCGATTATAAAGACCGCCTGATCGAGCGATACAAGCTGGATGACAGTGCCTTTTGCGGCGACAGCTGGGAGCTGCTGCAAACCATCGGGCGCAAGCGCGGAATGCTGGTGTCCGGTGGCGAGGTCAACACCGAACGCGCCGCCTCCACAGTGCTGGATGAATACCGCGGCGGCAAACTCGGGCGTATCTCGCTCGAACAACCATAAAACGCAATCAGCAAAGGCGGCGACCGAGCCGCCTTTCGCTCTATATAGGAGGAGAATTTATGCTTACAGCATTTGATACCGATGTGCGCGCCGAGGGTTTTGCAACCATCTGCGGCGTGGACGAGGCCGGACGCGGTCCGCTGGCGGGTCCCGTTACCGCCGCAGCAGTGATTTTGCCGCCCGGGGTGGACATTGAGGGGCTGAACGATTCCAAAAAGCTGAGCGAAGCCAAGCGCGAAAAGCTGTATGATGTGATTCGGCAAACCGCGGTCAGCTGCTGCGTGGCCAGCGCCAGCGTGGAGGAGATCGAGCAGTACAACATTTTGCAGGCGACCTTTTTGGCGATGCGCCGCGCGGTGGAGGGTTTGTCATGCGTACCGGATCTGGCACTGATCGACGGCAACCGTCTGCCGGTGGGGTTGACCGTTCCGGCGCGCACCATTGTCAAGGGCGACGGACGCTCGGCATCCATTGCGGCAGCCTCCATTCTGGCGAAGGTGACGCGGGATCGCTATATGAAGCAGCAGGATGCGCTGTATCCCGGCTACGGCTTTGCGGTGCACAAGGGGTATGGCACCAAGGCGCATTACGCGGCGCTGACGGAGCAGGGACCGTCGCCCATCCACCGGATGAGCTTTCTGAAAAAATGGCTGGCGAAGCAGGCGTGAGCCATAGAAGGGGGAGCAGCTATGGCGGGCATATCCAAGGGCGCAGCCGGCGAAATGCTGGCGGCGCGGTATTTGCGGGAGCAAGGCTACACCATTGTGGCGGCCAACTTCCGCTGCCGGTTGGGCGAGATTGACATAATTGCCGCCAACCGGCAATATATTGCCTTCGTGGAGGTCAAAACGCGCCAGCCGGGCGCACTCTATGCTCCACGGGAGGCGGTAACCGTGTCAAAACAGAACAAAATCATCCAAACGGCGGCGCTGTATCTGAAAGGACATCCCGACGAAAAACGCCAACCGCGGTTTGATGTGGTGGAGGTGGTGACCACGGCGGGCGACCCGCTCGCCGCGGCGGAAATTCACCATCTCCAAAATGCGTTTGAAACGGGGGATCTGCATGCGGCTTTTTGATCTGCATTGCGACACCCTGTCCGAAGCGTATCAGCAGGGGTGCGGGCTTGACCGCACCCCTTTGCACATTGACTGGCAGCGCGGCGCGGCGCTGGACGAATGGCTGCAGGTGTTCGCCGTGTGGACACCGGACACATGGCGGGGCGATGCCGCATGGAAGCGGGCGCAGCGTATCCTACGCTATGCACACTGGCAGGCGGAGCAACATCCCGATCGTATGCGCATCGTGCAGCGGCGGGAGCAGCTGGGCGCGTCGGTGCTGCACCAATGCGGCGCGCTGCTGGCGCTGGAAAGTGCCGCTGCGCTGGCGGGGGAGCTGTCGCATATCGACGAGGCCGCTGCACTGGGGGTGAAACTCATCACCCTGACGTGGAACGGCGAAAACGAGTGCGGCTGTGGCTGCCTGTGCGCGGGGGAGCGCGGGCTGACCGCATTTGGCAAAGCGGCGGTGCGCCGCATGGAAGTGTGTGGCATTCTGCCGGATGTGTCGCATTTGAACCGCGCGGGCTTTTGGGATGTGATGGAGCTGGCGACCGGACCGGTGGTGGCGAGCCATTCGGTGTCCGCCGCCGTGTATACTCATCCCCGCAACCTTACCGACAGCCAGTTTGACGCGATCCGCGATCGCGGCGGGCTGGTGGGGCTGAACCTGTGCGCCGGTCAGCTGGGGGAGCAGAGCTTTGAACAGATCGAACGCCATCTCGATCATTTTCTATGCCGCGACGGTGTGCACACGGTGGCGTTTGGTTGTGATATGGATGGCACCGCGCTGCCTGCCGCATGGAACGGGCTGGCGGTGATGCCCGCGTTGTATGCGTATCTGTATCGCAAAAATTACGAGGAACAGGTGCTTGACCGGCTGTTTTTCAGCAATTGCTACGATTTTTTCGCAAAGACGCTGCCAGCCTTTGACAAACAGGCGGTCAATACTGTATTATAAAGCGTGGATTATTGCGCGTTTACGCGTGTATAGTAGAGAAAGGAAAGGCGTGACAAAGAATGCAATATAACAGTACCCGTGACAGCGGGGTCAGCGTATCGGCGGCACAGGCGATCGCCCAGGGCATTTCGCACGAGGGTGGCTTGTTTGTTCCCGAAACGCTTCCGGCTATCACCAAAGACGAGTTGGCGGCGTGGAGCCATCAGTCGTATGTGGAGCGGGCAACGGCTGTGTTGTCGAAATTCCTCACTGATTTTACCCCCGATGAGGTCGCGGAATGCACCCATGCGGCGTATGCGACCGGTCGGTTTCGTTCGCCCGCGGTGGCTCCGCTGAAAGAGCTGGATGCCGGCGAGCATATTCTGGAGCTGTGGCACGGTCCCACCTGCGCGTTCAAGGATATGGCGCTGCAGATTCTGCCGCATCTGATGCGGGTGTCGGCGGGCAAAACCGCTGCCGGCAAAGAGATCGTGATTCTGGTTGCCACCTCCGGCGATACCGGCAAAGCGGCGCTGGAAGGCTTCCGCGATGCGGAGCATACCCGCATCCTCGTGTTCTATCCCGAGGACGGTGTTAGCCCGATGCAGAAGCTGCAAATGACCACCCAGGAGGGCGGCAATGTCGGCGTTTGCGCCATCCGCGGCAACTTTGACGATGCCCAAACCGGCGTCAAAACCATCTTCACCGATCCCGCCATTGCCGAAAAGCTGGCGGAGCATGGCATGATGTTCTCCAGCGCCAACTCCATCAACTGGGGTCGTCTGGTGCCGCAGATCGTGTACTATGTGTCCGCCTACTGCGATCTGCTGGCGGCGGGCAAGATTCAGATGGGCGATGCCATCAACGTGGCGGTGCCCACCGGCAACTTCGGCAACATTCTGGCGGCGTATTACGCCCGCAAAATGGGGCTGCCGATCGCCAAACTGATCTGTGCCTCCAACCGCAACCGGGTGCTGACCGACTTTATCAAAACCGGCACCTATGACCGCAACCGTGAGTTCTACACCACCACCTCGCCGTCGATGGATATTCTCATCTCCTCCAATCTGGAGCGGCTGCTGTACGATCTGTGCGGTCGTGACGATGCGGAGATCCGCCGTCTGATGGGCGAGCTGTCCGAAACCGGCAAGTACACCGTGCCGGACGATGTGAAAACGGCGCTGCAAAGCCTGTTTGTGGGCGGCTGCTGCGACGACGAGCAGGCGGCGCAGACCATCGCCGATACCTTCCATAAACACGGCTATCTGTGCGACACCCACACCGCGGTGGCGGTGCATGTGTACGAGGAGTACCACCGCGAAACCGGCGACCAGACGCCCACCGTTATCGCCTCCACCGCCAACCCGTACAAATTCTCCGCCAGCGTGCTGGAAGCGCTGGACGGCGGCTGTGCGGATATGGACGAGTTCGACAAGGTGGAAAAACTGCACGCCGAAACCAACACCGAGGTTCCCGCGCCGCTGGCGGGGCTGAAAGGCAAAACGCCGCGCTTTACCGGTGTGTGCGACCGCGACAACATGCGGGCGGTCGTGTTTGACATGCTGGGCATTCAGGAGTAAGCGGCGTGGCGTTATATGCCATCGGCGATCTGCACCTGTCCTTTGGCACCAACAAGCCGATGGACGATTTCCGCGGCTGGGACCACTATGTTGACCGGTTGGAACGCAACTGGCGCGCGGTGGTGGAGCCGGAGGACACGGTGGTGATCGCGGGAGATATTTCGTGGGGGATGACGCTGCCGGAAGCGGCGGCCGACTTCGCCTTTTTGCAGCAGCTGCCCGGGCGCAAGCTGCTACTCAAGGGTAACCACGACTACTGGTGGACCACCCGCCGCAAAATGGATCAATTTTTGCTGGATGGCGGGTTCACGTCGCTGCGTATTCTGCATAATGATGCGGTGGCGATCGACAACGCGGTGGCCGTTTGCGGCACCCGCGGCTGGTTTTACGATGCCGAAGCCGACGCGGATAAGCGGGTGCTCAACCGGGAGGTGGGGCGGCTGCAAATGTCGGCGCAGGCGGCGCGTGAAACCGGATTGCCGCTGATCGCGTTTTTGCATTACCCGCCGGTGTTTGGCGACAATGTGTGCGACGAAATGGTGCAGGCGCTGCGGGACGAGGGCATCACCCGCTGCTACTATGGTCATATCCACGGCGCGGGGATCCGCAAGGCGTTCAACGGCACGCTGCACGGCATCGAAATGCAGCTGATCTCGGCGGATGCGCTGTCTTTTATGCCCTTGCGGGTGTTTTAGAAGCGACGCTGATAAAATATTAACAATTATTTCAAAAAAACTCTGGCGCATTGCGCTATAGTATGCTATACTACCCTTTATGAAAATTTGTTAGGTTAAATATTAGGAGGATGTCAAAATGAGTTTGAAAAACGCAACCAAAACCGAAACGGCCAATCGGGTCGAGCTGGAAGTCGAGGTCGACGCGGCGGCGTTTGAAGCGGCTGTGGAGCGCGCGTATAAGAAGAACATCAAAAAAATGGTGGTTCCGGGCTTCCGCAAAGGCAAAGCTCCCCGTCATCTGGTGGAAAAAATGTACGGCACCGGTGTGTTTTATGAGGACGCGATGAACGATGTGTATCCCAAAGCGCTGGACGAAGCCATCAAAGAGTCCGACTACGAGTATGTCCAGGACAAAATTGATCTGGATGTTGTCAGCGTTGGTCCCGAAGGCTTGGTGTTCAAAGCGGTCATCACCGTGAAACCCGAAGTCGAAGTGGGTGAGTACAAAGGTCTGAAAGCCGACAAAAAAGTTGAGCCGGTGACCGATGAAGATGTGGATGCCGAAATCACCAAGCTGCAGGAGCGCAACGCGCGTCTGGTGCCGGTCGAAGGCCGCGCGGCGGAAAACGGTGATACCGTTACCTTTGATTTTGAAGGCTTCCTGGATGGCGAACCCTTCGAGGGCGGCAAGAGCGAGAACCACACGCTGGTGCTGGGCTCCGGCCAGTTTATCCCCGGTTTCGAGGATCAGATCGTCGGCAAAAACACCGATGAAGAATTTGAAGTCAATGTGACCTTCCCCGAAGATTACCACGCGGAAGAACTGAAAGGCAAACCCGCGGTGTTCAAGTGCAAACTGCACGAGATCAAAACCAAAGAGCTGCCGGAAGTCAACGACGAGTTCGTGAAAGATGTCAGCGAATTCGATACGCTGGATGAGCTGAAGGCGGATCTGCGCAAACACATGGAAGAGCATCGTCAGCAGGAAGCCGACAACGCGTTTGAGACCGCGCTGCTGGATCAGCTGGCGGAGGGCGTGAAAGCCGACATTCCGCAGGCGATGTTCGAGAACCGCATCGACGACATGGTGCAGGATTTCGGTTACCGTCTGCAGTCGCAGGGTCTGGATCTGCCGACTTATCTGCAGTACACCGGCATGGAGCCGCAGGCGTTCCGCGACGGCTTCAAGGATCAGGCGGACAAACAGGTGAAAGTGCGTCTGGCGCTGGAGAAGATCGCGGCTCTGGAATCCATCGAGGTGACCGAGGACGATATGAACGCCGAGTACGAGAAGTACGCCAAGATGTATGATATGGATGTTGACAAAGTGAAAGCGGTGCTGGGCGAGCAGGACATGAAACGCGATCTGGCTGTGGGCAAAGCGCTGGAGCTGGTCAAAGAAAACGCCGTTGTCACGGAATAATTGGTATAAACGCTTCCGTACCGACCTATACTGATGACTACCTGAACGGAAAGGTGAGGCGATTATGGCGAATATGAGTTTGGTGCCCTATGTGGTCGAGCAGACCAGCCGGGGCGAGCGCAGCTATGATATTTTTTCCCGGCTGCTGAACGACCGGATCATTATGCTGTGTGACGAGATCAACGACGCGACCGCGTCGTTGGTGGTGGCGCAGCTGATCTACTTGGAGGGGCAGGATCCCGACAAGGATATTCATCTGTATATCAACAGCCCCGGCGGTTCCATCACCGCCGGTATGGCAATCTACGACACGATGCAGTATATCAAATGCGATGTGTCGACCATCTGCATCGGCATGGCGGCGAGCATGGGTTCGTTCCTGCTGGCGGCGGGTGCCAAGGGCAAACGTCTGGCGCTGCCCAACAGCGAGATCATGATCCATCAGCCGCTGGGCGGTGCCAAAGGGCAGGCGAGTGACATCAAAATTCAGGCGGACCACATTCTGTTCATCCGCAACCGGATGAATCGTTTGTACGCCGAAATGACCGGTCAGCCGCTGGAAAACATCGAACGCGATACTGAGCGCGACAACTATATGACCGCTGAGGACGCGCAGAAATACGGTTTGATCGACAAGGTCGTCACCCACCGCTGAGTTTCAATTTTGATATAAGGAGTACCGGACAGAATGCCCAAAAATGACGAGATCAAACGCACCGTCCACTGCTCTTTCTGCGGCAAATCGCAGGATGAGGTAACCCGTATGGTGGCTGGCCCCGGCGTGTATATCTGCAACGAATGTGTAAAGCTGTGCCAGACCATGCTGGAGGACGAGGAGCATCCGGGTGCGAAGCGTTCGGCCAAACAGCCGGCGCCGAGCGGGCGGCTGCCTGTTCCCAAGGATATCAAAAAAACGCTGGACGACTATGTGATCGGGCAGGAAAAAGCCAAGATCACCCTGTCGGTGGCGGTGTATAATCACTATAAGCGTATGTTTTACGGCAACGACGGCGAGACCGAGCTGGGCAAAAGCAATGTGCTGATGCTGGGTCCCACCGGCGTGGGCAAAACCGCACTGGCGCAAACGCTGGCGCGGGCACTGGATGTGCCGTTCGCGGTGACCGACGCGACCACGCTGACCGAAGCCGGCTATGTGGGCGAGGATGTGGAAAACATCCTGCTGCGCCTGATCCAGGCGGCCGACTATGATGTGTCGCGTGCCGAACACGGCATCATCTATGTGGACGAAATCGACAAAATCAGCCGCCGCAGCGAAAATCCCTCCATCACGCGGGATGTCAGCGGCGAGGGCGTGCAGCAGGCACTGCTGAAGATTTTGGAGGGCACGGTAGCGAACGTGCCGCCCTCCGGCGGACGCAAGCACCCGCAGCAGGAGTTTATCCAGATCGATACCTCCGGCATCCTGTTCATTTTGGGCGGGGCGTTCGACGGTATTGAAGAGATCGTGGAAAAGCGGCTGGGTTCCGGTTCGCTGGGCTTCGGCAATGAGGTCAAGTCCAAAAAGGATATTGACCGCAGCCGCCTGATGGCGCAGGTGATTCCGCAGGATCTGATCCGCTACGGCATCATCCCCGAGCTGGTGGGTCGTATGCCGGTCATCACCACGCTGGAGGCACTGGATGCCGAGGCGCTGGTCAAAATTCTGACCGAGCCCAAAAACGCGCTGCTCAGCCAGTATAAGCAGCTGTTCCAGCTGGACAATGTGGAGCTGGAATTCACCGATAACGCGCTGAAAGCGGTGGCTCAAAAAACGCTGGAGCGTAACACCGGTGCGCGCGGACTGCGGGCGGTGATGGAAGAACTGCTGACGGAGCTGATGTTTGAAGTGCCGTCCGACCCGACCATCACCAAGGTCATTGTCCACGAAAACTGTGTTACCGAGGGGGCAAAGCCCGAACTGGTGATCGACCCGGAGCGCAAGGCTCCGCGGTTGAAAGCACCGGCGAAAAAGGGCTCCACCCGGAAAGTAACGGCATAAAACGCATACAATCGGTCAGACGCCGGATGCCAAAGACGGCATCGGTGGCTGGCTGATTTTTGCTTTTTGGGCGGTCATGCGCCGCGGTGCGCGCTGCCCGCCGACACCAATCGACCGGATTCCTGCGCCGGATGGCGCCGGATGTACATAGAAACGGAGGATACTCTTTATGGCAATACGCAAACGCGTGGCGCGGGTGGATACCTTACCGCTGCTGCCCTTGCGCGGAATGGTGGCTTTTCCCGAAGTCATGCTGCATTTGGATGTGGGTCGCCCCGGCTCCATTGCGGCGCTCAACGAGTCGCTGTCCCATGACCAGACCATCTTCCTGGTGGCGCAGCGCGACGCCGAGGTGGAAGATCCCGCGCGCGACGATTTGTACGACCACGGTGTGGTCGCCAAGGTGCGTCAGGTGCTGCGGCTGCCGGGCGACAATGTCCGCATTTTGGCAGAGGGCGTGTATCGCGCGCACATCGAGGAGATGCAGGTGCAGGAGAATGTGCGCATGGCGCGCATTCGCGAGGATGGGGAAACCCGCGTGAGCGACCCGATGGAAGCGATGGCGTTGACACGCGAGCTCATCTGCTACTTTGAGCAGTATACGCAGTACGCCACCCCCACACAGGGTGCGTCTGACCCCACGCGCATGATGCAGACTATGCAGGATGTGGGCGTGCTGACCGATTACATCGCGTTCCAAATGAAACTGCGCCCCGAAGAGCAGCAGGAGCTGCTGGAGCAAACCAACGTCCATGCCCGTGCCGAGGCGCTGCTGCGTCTGATGGATCGCGAGGTGGCGGTGCTCAAACTGGAGCAGTCCATCCATGACCGGGTGCGGGAGCAGATGGATCAGAACCAGCGGGATTACTATCTGCGGGAGCAGATGCAGGTGATTGCCTCCGAACTGGGGGAAGAGGACAACCCGCTGGAGGAATCGGAAGAATACCGCAAACGTCTCAAAGAGATGGCGCTGCCCGATGCCAGTCGGGACAAGCTGCTCAAAGAGTGCGACAAGCTGGCGAAAATGCCGGTCGGCTCGCACGAGGCTACCGTTGTGCGGCAATATCTGGACACCTGTTTGGAGTTGCCGTTCGGCAAGCTGGCGGAAGGGGAGATCGACATCACCCGCGCCCGCGAGATACTGGATGAGGATCACTACGGATTGGATAAGGTCAAGGATCGTATCATCGAGATTTTGGCGGTGCGCCAGCTCGCGCCGGATATCAAAGGCCAGATCGTGTGTCTGGCGGGACCGCCCGGTGTGGGCAAAACCTCGGTCGCCAAATCCATCGCGCGCGCGATGGGTCGCCCGTATGTGCGGGTGTCGCTGGGCGGAGTACGGGATGAATCCGATATTCGCGGTCACCGCAAGACCTATATCGGCGCTATGCCCGGTCGTATCATCAACGCCATCAAACAGGTGGGGGTGTGCAACCCGGTGATGCTGCTGGACGAGATCGACAAAATGGGCAACGATTTCCGCGGCGATCCCGCCTCCGCCATGCTGGAGGTGCTGGACAGCGAGCAAAACACCGCCTTTGTGGATCATTATGTGGAGCTGCCGTTCGACCTGTCGCAGGTGTTGTTTATCACCACCGCCAACACGGTGGAGAACATTCCCGCGCCGCTGTACGACCGCATGGATGTGATCTCGCTGCCGAGCTACACGGCGGAAGAGAAATTCCATATCGCCAAAGAGCATCTGCTGCCCAAGCAGATGCAAAAGCACGGCATCAAAAAGAGCATGATGCGGTTGTCGGATACCACCCTGCGCGCCATTATTGACGGCTATGTGCGGGAAGCGGGTGTGCGCAATCTGGAACGCGCGCTGGCAAAAATATGCCGCAAGGTTGCGAAAATCATTGTGTCCGGCGAGAAAAAGAGCGTCACTGTGTCGCATCTGGAAGATTTTCTGGGTCCGCGCCGCTATAAGGTGGAGGACGAGCAGCGCCGGGACGAAGTGGGCGTGGTCAACGGATTGGCATGGACATCGGTCGGCGGCGAAACCATGCCGGTCGAGGTCGCGGTGCTGGACGGTACCGGCAAGATTGAGTTGACCGGCTCACTGGGCGATGTGATGAAAGAATCCGCCCGTACCGCCGTCAGCTATGTGCGTTCGCGCGCCGGCTCGCTGCAAATTGCGCCGGATTTCTATAAAACCAAAGATATCCACATTCATGTGCCGGAGGGCGCGGTGCCGAAAGACGGCCCCTCCGCCGGCGTCACCATGGCGACGGCGCTGGTGTCAGCGCTGACCGGTCGCCCGGTGCGGCACGACCTTGCGATGACCGGCGAGATCTCGCTGCGCGGGCGGGTGCTGCCGATCGGCGGCCTGCGCGAAAAGAGCATGGCGGCGTACACCCATCATATGAAAACCGTCATCATTCCGCAGCAAAACGAGCCGGATCTGGACGAAGTGGATGCGGTGGTGAAGCAGCATGTGCGGTTTATCACCGCGTCGCATCTGGACACCGTGATGGAAAACGCGCTGCTGCCTAAGCCGGAGTCCAAACCCACCAAAAAAGCGTCCGACCGTGCCAAAACGGTCGCGAACCCGATTCCCTGCGCGTCCGACCCGGTGGTCGGGGTGCAGCAGTAAAGGATGAACACGTATGAAAATCGAAACCGCAGCCTTTGAAGCCGCGGCGGCGCTCAGCAGCCAGCTGTTGCCGCCGGATCTGCCGGAGGTCGCTTTTTCCGGCCGCTCCAATGTGGGCAAATCCTCGCTCATCAACCGGCTGGTCAACCGCAAAGCGCTGGCGCGCACCAGCGCCACCCCCGGCAAAACCGCGACCATCAACTTTTACCGGTTGGACACCATGCGGATGATCGACCTGCCGGGCTACGGCTACGCCAAGGTGTCCCACGCCGAAAAACGGCGCTGGGCCACGCTGATTGAGGGCTATTTTGAAGCGGATCGCGATCTGCGGTTGACGCTGCAACTGGTGGATATGCGCCACCCGCCGACGGCGGACGACCGCATGATGATCGAATATATGACCGAAACCGGCATCCCCTTTGTGATCGTGCTCACCAAGGCGGACAAGCTGAACAAGACCCAGCGCGCCCAGCGGCTGGAATCGCTGCAACAGGAATTGGCGGATTACGAGGGCATTCAGACGATCCCGTTTTCCGCTGTTACGGGCGAGGGTGTGGACACTCTGCGCGACATCCTTGTATCCGTTACCGAAGATATCGACGAATAAAAAGGAGGAATCAATCATGTCTGTGATGAACAACACGGCGGTCAACGCCGCGGGACATCTGACCATCGGCGGCTGTGATACCGTGGAACTGGCGGCGCAGTACGGCACTCCCTTGTATGTGATGGACGAAACCACCATCCGTCAGGCGCTGCGGGATTATAAGCAGTCGATCGACGATTGCTACCCGCAGGGCGGTATGGTGGCGTACGCCAGCAAGGCGTGCAGCTTCAAGGAGATGTACCGCATCGTCAAACAGGAAGGCTGCGGCATCGATGTGGTGTCGGGCGGCGAACTGTACACCGCGATGCAGGTGGATTTTCCGGCCGACCGCATCTATTTCCACGGCAACAACAAAACGGTGGACGAGCTGAAAATGGCATTGAACTACGGCGTGGGACGTATCATTGTGGATAACGCGACCGAGCTGCGCCGTCTGTCGGCGGTGGCGGGCGAGCTGGGCAAAACCGCCCATATCTACCTGCGCATCACCCCCGGCATTGATGCGCACACCCACAGCTTTATCCGCACCGGGCAGATCGATTCCAAATTCGGCTTTACGCTGGAAAACGGCGATGCGCTGGAAGGAGTGCGCCAGGCGCTGGCGCTGCCGGGACTGGAACTGAAGGGTCTGCATTGCCACATCGGCTCGCAGATTTTTGACGAACAGCCCTTTATCCATGCCGCCGAGGTGATGCTCACCTTTATGCGGCAGATCAAGGATGAAACCGGCATCGTTTTGCCCGAACTGAATGTGGGCGGCGGCTTTGGTATTCGCTATACCGCCGAGGATCATCCCAAAGCCAACGGCGAGTATATGCAGCTGGTATCGGCGGCGGCGTGCCAAAAGGCGAAGGAGCTGGATTTCCCGTTCCCGTATATGGTGATCGAGCCGGGTCGCTCGATTGTGGCGCCGGCGGGCTTGACTCTGTACACGGTGGGCGGCGTCAAGGTCATCCCCGGTGTGCGCACCTATGTCAGTGTGGACGGCGGCATGACCGATAACCCGCGGTACGCGCTGTATCAGTCTGCGTACACCGTGGTGGCGGCGAACAAGGCGGACAAGCCCGCCACCGGCAAAGCCACCATCTCCGGCCGCTGCTGCGAAAGCGGCGACTTGATCCAGGAGCATGTGGATCTGCCGGATTGCGAAGCGGGGGATACGCTGGCGGTGCTGGCGACCGGCGCTTACAACTATTCGATGGCATCGCACTATAACCGCCTACCCAACGCGGCGGTGGTGATGGTGAAGGATGGCACCTCTCGCGTGGTGGTGCGCCGCGAAACCTACGAAGATCTGACCCGCTGCGATATTTGAGCACAGCGGTATCTATCCGGAGCAGCGCTTCGATGCAAAAGGACGGCGAAAGCCGTCCTTTTGTGCGTTTGTGCCAAAAACACACCGGGCATTTTCGCTATGCAAAAACCGTTTCGCGGCTTGACATTGAGGGGCATTTCGGTCATAATAAACGGTGAGCGGACTGAACAGCCGCGTGCGCTTTGCGTATGAGGAAAGTCCGAGCTTCACAGGGCAGGATAACGGCTAACGGCCGCCGGGGGTGACCCTAGGGAAAGTGCAACAGAGATATACCGCCGCGTTTTTCGCGGTAAGGGTGGAAAGGCGAGGTAAGAGCTCACCGGCATATGGGAGACCATATGGCCCTGCAAACCCTATCCGAAGCAACGCCGACCGAAGCGATCCATCGGCCCGATGGGCTTCAACGGGCGGCTAGAGCTGTATGGCAACGTACAGTCGAGATAGATGGCTGTTCACGACAGAACTCGGCTTACAGGTCCGCTCACATTTTTACATATCGGCGGGTGGTTTGCAAAAACTGCCCGCTTTTTTCAAAGGGAGGAACGATCATGGCCAACTGGGGAATTATCGGCTGTGGCGGCATTGCCCGCCATATGGCATCGGCGCTGCGGGATGTGCCGGGAGCTACGCTCGCGGCGTGCGCTGCCCGCACGACACAGCGCGCCGCCGCTTTTGCGGATGAATTCGCGATTCCGCGCGCCTACGGCAGCTACGAAGAGCTGCTGGCGGACCCGTCGATTGACATTGTGTATATCGCCGTGGTCAACACCGCCCACGCCGCCGCGGTGCGTTTGTGCATCGAAGCGGGCAAGCCGGTGATTTGCGAAAAACCGCTTGCCATGTCGCAGCAGGAGGGACGCGAGTTGTTTGCCCTCGCCCGGCAAAAAGGAGTGCTGCTGATGGAGGCGATCTGGACGCGTTTTTTGCCGGCATGGCAGGAAATTCTCCGCCGGATCGACGGGGGAGCCATCGGCGATTTGCGCTTTGCCCAGCTGGATTTCAGCTTTTCGGCGGCGCCCGATCCCCATTCGCGGCTGTACGACCCGGCACAGGGCGGCGGCGCGCTGTTGGATGTAGGAGTCTACACCGCCCATGTCGCGCAAATGCTGTTTGGCTCGGAGATTGAATCGGTGCGGACGCACGGTCGCTTGGCGGAAACCGGGGTGGACAGCTTTGCCGTGGTGACGCTGGGGTATTCCGGCGGGCGGGTAGCGGAAATGACCTGCGCTATCGACACGGTGGGAGCGCAGGATGCGCGCCTGTTCGGCTCTGCCGGATGGATCGAAGTACCGCATATGTTCTGTGCCGACCACTTTGTGATCCACCGTCCGGGACAGAAGGATGAAGTGTGCGATTTTTCGGGGCGCGACGGCTTTTGCTACGAGGCCGAGGCGTTCCAGCAGCTGGTGGCTGCCGGTGCTTTGGAAAGCGATGTTGCTTCGCCGCAAACCACGCTGCAGGTCGCATCGGTGCTGGATGAAGCCATGCGACAGCTGGGCGCTCGCGGATAAAACAGATGTTTCGCGCGGCTGTGGAAAGCCTCCCGGCCGCCGATCTTGTACATAGTAGGAAGGTTAAGGAATGGAACCGATCAAACATATGCCCAAAGGGCTGCTGGAATCGCTGCAGCAAAAGGGCTATGCGCTGTCGCCCAAAGCGGTGACCATGGCGGATATGACCAACGAAGGCGAACTGCGGTATCTGTATCTGGTGCTGACCGATGAGCAGCTGGTGTTTGTGGTCACCGCGCTGGCGGAGGATATGCGCTTTGCCGGATCGCTGCCGCGCGAACGCACGCTGACCCCCGCCGACATCCAGCAGGTGTATACCTACTCGCTGAATAACCTGTCGCATCCCGAGGTGCTGTCGCAGGTGGTGGGCGGCTTGCTGGTGCTGGATATCGATGGCGAGCCGACTTGGCTTTGCCGGTTTTCCAGCGCACGAATGCGGGCGATGCAGCGGTTTGTGCGTCAGCTGCGCGAAGCGCTGGGTGAGGACGATCGCCCCGCTCCGAACGGGCAACCGCCCCATGCACCGCCCCCCGGTGGCGGCGGACCTCCTCCCGGTGGCCCGGGCGGACCCCCTCCGGGTGGCCCTGGTGGACCGCCTCCCGATGATGACGAAGAGGAATCCTGTTGTCCCAAATGCGGCATGCCGTATCCCGAACGGGGACGCGCGGTGTGTCCCCGCTGCATGGAAAAGCACACCATCTTTTTGCGCATTCTCTCCTGCTTTAAGGAGTACAAAGGGCGCATGGCGATTATGCTGTTGTGTATTGCCGCCTCCGGTGTGCTGAACGCGATCTGGCCGTACCTGTCGGGCACGGTGCTGTACGATAAGGTGCTGGCGCAGGATGTGCATGCGGGCAGTCTGACCGGCGGCGATTTTGGGCGGCTGCTGGGGCTGCTCACGGTCACCATGGTGGGGGTCAAGCTGTTGCAGCAGCTGACCGGTATTATACAAGGGCGTATGGTCGGTTATATGGTGCCGGGCGTGGTGTGCCAGCTGAAAAGCCGGGTGTTTTCCGCACTGCAGCGGCTATCCATCGGCTTTTTCACCCGCCGCCAAACCGGCAGCCTGATGCAGCGGGTCAACGGCGACGCGGGCGAGGTGACCCATCTGTTTATCGACGGGTTGCCCTATCTGGCGTTTAATATTCTGACGATGCTGACCGCCATGATCATCATGTTTACCATCGATTGGCGGCTCGCGCTGGTGGCGATCGCGCTGCTGCCGCCGCTGTTTTTCATCAGCTATAAGCTGCTGCCGCGCTGCTGGCACGCCCATGGGCGGCGCGCCAAGGTGATGCGGTCGCTGTATTCGGTGCTGAACGACAACCTCACCGGCGCGCGGGTGGTCAAAACCTTCGGGCAGGAACGCACCGAAGATGCCCGCTTTGACCGGGTGAACAACCGGGTGCGCGATGCCGAGATCAATGTGGTGCGCTATCGCAACCGGTTTGACGCCACCTATAGCGTGGGGCGCGATCTGCCGGTGCTGCTGGTATGGTGTGTGGGCGCGGTACTGATTTTGACCTCGTCCGGTCGGTTTTCCTATGGCCAGCTCATCACCTTTGTCAACTATCTGACCATGATGCAAGGACCGATGATTTTTTTCTCAGATATGTTCCATTGGTGGAGCAACAGCATGAACGCCGCCCAGCGTATTTTTGAAATTATCGATGCAGTGCCGGATATTGTGGAAAAAGAAAACGCCATCCAAACCGACATTCGCGGTGATGTGACTTTGCGCGGGGTCTGCTTCAGCTACGACCCGCACAAGGAGATTCTGCACAATATCGATCTGGATGTCAAAGCCGGCGAGATGCTCGGCATTGTGGGCAAATCCGGCGCGGGCAAATCCACGCTGGTCAACCTGATCTCGCGGTTGTACGATGCGGACAGCGGCGAGGTGCTGTTGGATGGCATCAACGTCAAGGATCTGTCCTTTTCCTCGCTGCGCGGTGCAGTGGCAATGGTCAGCCAGGAAACCTATATCTTTATGGGCACCATCGCGGACAACATCGCCTATGCGCGACCGAATGCCACCCGCGACGAGATCGTACAGGCCGCCATCGCTGCCAGTGCCCATCCCTTCATCTGCCGTTTGCCGGATGGCTACGACACGGTGATCGGGCGAGGCGGACGGCAGCTGTCGGGCGGCGAACGCCAGCGCCTGTCCATCGCGCGGGCGATTTTGGCGGATCCGCGCATTCTGGTGCTGGACGAAGCCACCGCTTCGGTGGATACCGAAACCGAGCGCGCGATCCAGGCGTCGCTGGAACAGCTCACCCGCGGACGCACCACCATTTCCATTGCCCACCGCCTGTCGACCTTGCGCGAGGCGGATCGGCTGATCGTGATCGAGGACGGACGGCTGGTGGAAAGCGGCACCCATGATGAGCTGGTGCGCCAAAAGGGAACCTATTATAAACTGCTCCAGCTGCAATCCAAAGCGCTGGCGATGAGAGGAGTGGGCGACTGATGAACGAACCAATGGATGTATTGGAACAGGAAAAACAGGCGGTGGAACAAGCCATCGCCATTCGGTGGATCACCGATGATAACGCCACCTTTACCGCAACGCCCGGCGGCTTTTTGCAGCTGGAATTTGAGGGCAAAAGCTATCCGCGGGTGGCGGTGCACCGGTGCTTTCCCTTTTCCGATCCCGACCGCTATATCTCCATCCGCGAGCCGGAGGGAGATGGCCGCGAGATCGGCTTGATCAACGATATGACGCAGCTGTCCGCCGCCACACAGGCGCTGCTGAACGATCAGCTGGCGCTGCGGTATTTCACTCCCAAAATTTTGCGGGTGCGGGATATCAAAGAGGAATACGGCTATTCCTATTGGGATGTGCAGACCGATCGGGGCGATTGCCGTTTTACCGTGCGGATGGGCGGCAGCAATGTCTATGCCATCGGCAAGGATCGCTATCTGGTGAACGATCTGGACGGCAACCGGTTTGAAATTCCCAATCTGTACGCCCTGACCCCCAAAGAGATCAAAAAGCTGGATCTGTTTATCTAACGCCCTGTGGCGAGGAAAGGCGGTAAACCGCTTATGAATTTGCGGTATACGCTTCCACCGGATGTGGAAGCGGCGCTGGCTCCGATCCGGAGCCGGGATATAGTGTATTGCGTGCCGTTTGATGTTACCCCGGACGGCGACTATTGCGCCGACGGGTATGTGGTGGTCACCCGCAACACGCTGCTTGTCTGGCAGCAAGGGCGGGTGGCGCACCGGCTGGTGCTGTCCGAATGGGACGAGATTTTGTGCTCACCGCAGGTGGACAGCGGCCTGTTGCTCGCGAAACGCGGTGATGACCAGCAGCTGCTTTGTCGGTTCCATATGCGGCATATGGTGCGCCAATCCTATGTGGCGCGCGGTACAACCCTGTTTTGCAAAGGCGAATCGCGCGAGATCACCTCGCAGGAAAAAGAGCGCTATTGCCCCCAGTGCGGGCGGGTGCTGCCCGGCACCAGCGCGTGCCCGCGCTGCAGCGGACGCGGACGCACCTTTCGGCGGTTTTGGGATCTGTGCCGCCCGTATGCGGTGCCGCTGCTGCTGATCACCCTGTTTATGGTGGCGATCTCCGCCATTACCATTGGCCAGCAGTATGTACAGCGCTATTTCGTGGACGATGTGCTGGTGCCCGCCGAGGGCAGCGCCTCGCAGGTGTTGACCTTTTTCGGATTGATGCTGGTCATGCTGGTGCTGTCCATCACCCTGTCCATCACCCGCACCCTGTGGAGCAATAAGCTGGGCACCCGCATCAGCCGTGATCTGCGTATGCGGGTGTTTGCCAAAATCAACGCGCTGTCGCTCTCGTTTATCGACGGACGCGAAGCGGGCGAGCTGATGAACCGCGTGGTGGACGATACCGGCACCATCCGCCAGTTTATGGAAGAAGTGTTCGCCGGCATGTTCACCCAGATCTTCATCATGATCGGCGCGATGATCGCCATGCTGACCATGGATTGGAAGCTGGCGTTGCTCACACTGGCGCTGCTGCCGGTGGCGGGGCTGCTGGTGCGGGTGTTCCACCGGTATGAAATGCGGCTGTGGCGGCAGCAGTGGCGGTTCAACGACAAGGTGAACGGCCGCTTGCAGGATGTGCTGTCGGGCATTCGGGTGGTAAAATCGTTCGGCCAGGAGCAGCGCGAGATCGACCGCTTCACTCGCTACGCCGAGCGGCTGACCACCATCCAGCGTCGCAACGAGATTTTTTGGGCGACGCTGTATCCGTTCATCACCTTTTTGCTGACCATCGGCTCCTTTTTCGTGATCTATTTTGGGGGTTTGAATGTGATGGACGGGTGGATGACCCCTGGCCAGCTGATGCAGTTTGTGTCCTATGCCGGGATGCTGTACGGACCGCTGGGATTCATTACCCGCTTGCCGCGTATGCTGATGCGGTTGACCACCTCGCTGGAGCGTATCTACGATATTTTGGACGAGGAATCCGATGTACACGAGCGCGCCGAAGCGCGCCCGCTGGACATTCGCGGACAGGTGGAGTTTTCGCATGTCACGTTTGGCTATCGGTCGTATCTGCCGGTGCTGGAGGATATCAATTTCTCGGTCAAGCCGGGCGAAATGATTGGCTTGGTCGGCTCCTCCGGCGCAGGCAAATCCACGGTCATCAACCTGTTGATGCGCCTGTACGATGTGGACGACGGCGCCATTTTGCTGGATGGTGTGGATTTGCGGGATATCACACAGGAAAGCTTGCACCACCAGATCGGTGTGGTGCTGCAGGAAACCTTTTTGTTTTCGGGCAGCGTGTACGATAACATCCGCTACGCCAAGCCGGACGCGGGATATGAAGAAGTGGTGCGCGCCGCCAAAATGGCGAACGCCCACGAGTTTATCACCAAATTCCCCGATGGCTACGATACCTATGTCGGGGAGCATGGCTACACCCTGTCGGGCGGTGAGCGTCAGCGCATCGCGATCGCCCGCGCGATTTTACACGATCCGCGGTTGCTGATTTTGGACGAAGCGACCAGCAGTCTGGACACCGAAACCGAGTATCAGATTCAACAGGCGCTGGAGCGCCTCACCAAGGATCGCACCACCTTTGCGATTGCCCACCGGCTGTCCACCCTGCGTGGCGCCGATCGCATTTTCGTGATCGACCAGCACCGCGTGGCGGAAATGGGCACCCACAACGAGCTGATGCGGAAAAAGGGCATCTACTACGGTCTTGTCATGGCACAGCTGGACATGCACCGCGTAAAAGAATAACCAATCTGCGATCAGATGAAAGGTAGTTCGCAACTTTTTTTCCGTGATAACATCGTGACGACAGAGTTATACTGTGGTTGACGGATGAATTTGAAAGTGGAGGGAGTCACATGATCTATCCGACCAAAGAATGGTACCAAGCTATGCAGCGCAGCGACTGGCATGTGGGTTTACAGGAAGCCAAAGAGGCGGAAACTTATTCCGAAGAGTATTTTCGCCGTCTTTACCGGGCAGAAGAACAGAAATGGATGAGTCTGTATCCCCGTGAGCCGGATGTGATGAAGCAAAAATTCGCACAGATATATCGGTGCTCCTGCCGCGAGATAAAAAAGAATGTACCAGCGGATATTTTGGCGCAGGTGGCGGATATACGGGTGTTGGCATTGCATACCGCTTCACCGGCGGTGCTAAAGGCAATCACAGCTTACTGTGAAAACAATGACCGCTTGGTACGAGAGGCTATGGACACCTACGACCGGGAATACGATGCCTATTGTGCCGCCCATCCGGATTGGAAAGATCCATTGAAAAATGTGTGGTTGCACGACGGCGTAATTTTGGCTGCGCGCAAAAAGGGAAAGGATTTTATTATCCAAATAGAAAATCAGGGCGATTCATTTCCGGGGTTTATCATCCGGTTTCAAAATGCCACCATTTTGCACAATGAACCGCCGCTGGCCGGTGCCTGGTGGTTTTACGAAGCGTTGCGTGAAACGAATGGGCAGTATGAACTGCACATGTTGGCTGGCCGTGGTCAGCATTTGAAAGAACTGATTTTGCGGGCGGATAACATTATTTTGACTAGTGATGAATAACCCAAAAAACGAGGGAGTATGGCGATCGCCATACTCCCTCGTTTGCGATATCTTATCCTTTTTCGGCACCTTGGCGGAATGCGCGGGGCGAACACCCGCACTGCTCGCGGAACGCACGCTCAAAGCTGCGGGGCGTGTTGAATCCACATTCCAGCCCGATCTGCAAAATAGACAGCTTCGGCGATGCCAGCAGCTCTTTGGCGCGCTCCACCCGCAAATAGCGCAGATATTGCGAAAACGACAGCTCCAGCTGCCCGGTGAACAGCCGCGACAGCGCAAACCGGCTGATTCCCAGCGCAGCAGCCGCCGTGTCCAGCGTGAGGGTGGGGTCATCAAAATGCTGCATCAGGTATTGCGCCGCGCGGTTGGTCATGTCAAACGGGCTGTTTTGGGCGTTGATCTGCATGGTCAGCAGCGGCATCAGCCGCACCATCAGCAAGTCGAACAAAATCGGACAAAGCTTGTCGTCCGGGTGATCCACTTCGTCAAGCAGGTCGTGCATCACATAGGGAATATCGGGGTGCAGCCGGTCGCGGGTGACAAACGGATCGACAGGATGGTACTGCTGGATCAGCTGGCGGTTCTGGCGCAGCAGCGAGGGGGAGAAGATCAGAATTTCCAACCCGCCCTCGGTGCTGGGCGCTTTGAAAGCGTGCACAATGTTGGGGAACACGATCGCCAGATCGCCGGCATGCATGATCCGCCGCTCGCGGTTGATGGACATATGCAGCTCGCCCTCGGTCAGATACACAATCTCCATATGTGAATGCAGATGGGGCGGCATCGTGAACGGGTCGCCCATCCGCAGTGAAAACTCCTGCGGTCGAAATTCATACAGCGACATGGTAGACATCTCCTTTGGAAAACGGTGCAAATATTGTCGCATTGGCATTCTCTTTTGTCGTGCATTATAGCACATGTTTTGGTATACTGCAACCGGATGATCGATCAGTGCTGAAGAAATTTTAGCAGTTCCGCCCATACAAAGCGAAAAAAGGAGTGGGGAGAGCATGAAAAACCATTGGAAACAAGCGCTGGGCGCGGTGGCAAGTGTCGCTATGCTGGCGTCTATGCCTGGCGTGGCGACCGTCGGTTCCACAGCGGCCGAGTCCGCCTCGCCGGTGCGCAACATCGCCTATCGACGCGCCGCGTATGCTTCTGATAACATCGGCTTTGACCAAACGGCACAGCTGGTCACCGATGGATTGTTTAGTGTGTACGGCGATCAGCGGGTGCGCAAAACGGCGCAGCACCCGGTGTCGGACAGCCCGGAAAACGAGCAGCTGGAGAATCTGTTTGATGGCAAGACCAGCACCAAATACCTGACTTTTCATAACACCTGTTGGGTGCAGGTGCGGCTGCCGGACAGCAGCGCCGCCATCGGCGTTCGTTCGTATCTTGTTGCCAGCGCCAACGATTCGCAGGAGCGCGATCCCGAAAATTGGACGCTGCAAGGCTCAAACGACGACGAAAATTGGACAGTGCTGGATACCCAAACCGGTATTCAATTCGCCGACCGCGAACAAACCAAGACCTTTACATTGAAAGAAACCGCCGCCTATACCTACTACCGGCTGGACATCACCAAAATCCGCAACCCGGGTGCCACCAGCGCCGACGGACAGCCGCTGATGCAGCTCTCCCGCTGGGATTTGCTGGATACCGAGGGCCATACGGTGCTGCTGGATGCGGTCAAACCCACCGCGTTTGAAAGCGTGTGGAAAGCCGAAGCCACCGCCGGCAAAGAAGAACAGTACGTGTATGTGGATCTCGGTGCCAAAAGCGAGATCCAGAGCTTTAAGCTGTACTGGTCAGACGACAATTTTGCCACTCGCTATGCGGTGCAGGTGTCGGACGACGAAAAAACATGGCGCGATGTGTATACTGAAGACAAGGGAAGCGGGGATGTCGAAAGCGTCACGCTGCCCAAAGCCGAACAGGCGCGCTATGTGCGCTTGCTGTGCAAGCAAAGCAACGGCGATGCCTATGCATTATCCGAATGGGAGGTTTATGGCATGAACGATCTGACCTATTCCGTAGGGGAGCTGCCGTCGCCGGAAGCGGACGGCACCCAGTACCTGCGGGGAGGCAACTGGAAGCTGGAGCGTGCCTCCGAAGTGAGCGCCACCGGCGAACAGCTGTCCACGGCCGGATACACCGACGACAGCTGGCTGCCCGCCACCGTGCCCGGCACGGTACTGACATCCTATAAAAACGCCGGCGCGGTGCCGGATATGCGGGTGGCAGACAACATTTTGCAAATTTCCGACAGCTATTTTACCGCCGATTTCTGGTATCGCGATGCGTTTGTGATCCCGAAAGAGCAGGAAGGCAAGCGCACCTGGCTGAATTTCATCTCCATCAACTGGAAAGCGGATGTGTATTTTAACGGCGAAAAGCTGGGAGATATCCAAGGCGCCTTTATCCGCGGCAAATTTGATATCACCGCGCTTGCCAACTATGGCGGCGAAAATTATCTGGCGGTGTATATCCACAAAAACGACCATCCCGACAAAGTGGACTTGAAAAACAGCAAATACGCCGGTCACAACGGCGGTGCCATTGTGCGGGATAACCCCACCATCGCCGCCAGCGTCGGTTGGGACTGGATCCCCACCATGCCGGGACGCAACATCGGCATCTACGGCGATGTGTTTGTGAATTATACCGACGATGTACTGGTGGCGGACCCGCTGGTCACCACCAAGCTGAGCAACAACAATAAAACCGCCACGCTCACGGTGAAAGCGCTGTTGTCTAATGCCTCGGACAAAGAGGTGAACACCGTGGTGTCCGGTCAGATCCAGTCGCCGTCCGGCGACAAAACGGTGCTCTCGTTTGACTATCCGGTCACGCTGCCGGCGCATACCGTCAAGCAGGAGTATACGCTGGCCGAAGCGCTGGTGCTGCAGAATCCGGAACTGTGGTGGCCCAACACCTATGGCGACCAGCCGCTGTACACTATGACACTGACCGCGAGCGATAAGGCGAGCAGCACCGCGTCCGACGCAATGTCCTTCCGGTTCGGTGTGCGCGAGCTGACCTATGATGACCACGACTATGTCCCCGCCGACGATTTACAGGATGCCAAATATCCCAAATCTCAGGGCGGTCCGCTGGCGCTGTATTGCAACGGCGTGCACATCATCATGCGCGGCGGCAACTGGGGCATGGATGATGCCAATCTGGCGGCGACCGATGCCGAATACGATGTCAAGGTGCGGATGCATGCCGAAGCCAACTTCACCATGATCCGCAACTGGGTGGGCATGACCTCCAACCGCGCGTTCTACGATGCGTGCGACAAATACGGCATTCTGATCTGGAACGACTTCTGGCTGGCGAACCCCATCGACCGGGAGCAAGGCTCACCGGACGAGGATTGCAACCCCGACGATAACGAGATGTTCCTTGCCAACGCGGTGGACAATGTCTATCGCATCCGGCGGCACGCGGCGCTGGCGGTGTATTGTGGCCGCAACGAGGGTCCGCCGCCTACCGAGCTGAACAATGCACTGAAAAAACTGACCACCGAGCAGGACGGCAGCCGGTACTATTCGGCTTTTTCGGCGGACAACCACCTCACCGGTGAGGGCTTTGTTTACGCTGCCCAAACACCGTCCTACTATTTTGAAGAAAATTTGGATCGCCAAAACGCCAAGATCATGCAGATCGAGCGCGGCTATCCGAACGTGCCGGCGTACGAAAGCATTATGAAAATGCTGACCGACAAATACGCCTGGCCGATCAACGATGTGTGGGGTATCCACGATTTCTGCGGTACCGACGGCGGCTACAGCGCCACCGATGCGGACGGCTATGTGGATAAGATGAACACCTGGTACGGCGCGAGCGACAACCTGCGCGACTTCACCCGCACCGCCCAGATGATGAACTACGAGGGCATGAAAGCGCTGTACGAGGGCATGTACCACATTGGCCGCGAGGGCTTGCTGATGTGGATGAGCCAGTCGGCGTGGCCGTCGATGATCTGGCAGACCTATGACTATTATTACGACACCAACGGCGGCTACTTCGGACTGAAAAAAGGTACCGCGCCGCTCAGCGCTTACTGGCCGAACAGCGGCAACGACGATGCCGGCAGCATTTTCCTGCGCAACTATACCAAAGAGGATCGCACCGGCTTGCGGGTGGTGCTGGATATCTACGATCTGAACGGCGAGCGGGTGCACCATGCGGAAAAGACGATGGATGCCAAGCACGACACCAGCGTGCCAGCGCTGGATATCCCCGCGCTGGAGGATACCAGCAGCCTGCGGTTCCTGAAAACCGCGGTGTACGACGGCAGCGAGCAGATAGCGGACAACTTCTATTGGATGAACGCCGACGAATCGCAGGATTATCGCGAGCTGAATATGCTGCCGCGCATCCAGCTGACCAAAACCGTCAAACAGCTGGACAACATCGGCGACAACGCGCGGTATCAGGTGACCATCACCAACCCGACCGACACTCCGGCGCTGACGGTGCGGCTGAAAACGTTGGACGCGGCGACCGGTGAGCAGATGCTGCCGGTGTATTACGATGACAACTACATTTCGCTGATGCCGGGCGAATCGCAGACCATCACGCTGGAGATCGATAACCGCTTCAGCACCGGCACCCCGCAGTTCGAGCTGGAGGGTTGGAATGTGGTGCCGACCGATCTTCCGGAAGGGCAGCTGATCTCCGAGCCGAAGATGTTCCTGCAATCCACGGTGAACAATCTGTACAGCGATGCGGTCTTGAAAAAGACGGCGGCGCCCGTCGATATCGGCACAAACGGCGCGTTTGTCCAGTCTTTTTCCAGCGGCAGCATGGCGAAGATCATCGGACTGCAGGAGAACGACATTATCACCAAATACAATGGTTACACCGTTACCGGGTCGGTGGCACTGGCCAGCTTGTATGCGCTGACCCCGGACAACGATCCGGTCACATTGAAGGTGTGGCGCGGTGACCGGTATATCCGTGTGGACTTTACCAAGAACACTGCCGAAAACCGGCTGTTCGCGGTGCCAAACCAGATCGAGGGCGAAGCGTTCTCGGAGGTGGATGGTGTGGAGATTCGCACCGAGGTATGCGGCGAGGGTGGACGCAATCTGTCCAACATCAGCAACGGCGATGTGGCGATTTATAAGAATGTTCTGTTCGCCGCCGCACCGCAAAAGGTGGTGCTCCGCGCCGCCACCGAGATCGAGGGGAATCCGGTGGTCACCATGCGGCTGGATAGCCGCACCGGCCCGGTAATTGCCAGTGCGTCGATCACCAAAGGTCAGTGGCAGACCTACAACTCCTATGAAATCACGTTGACCGATGAGCAGAAAAAGCTGTTGACCGGTGTGCACGATGTGTATCTCTCGTTCACCGGTTCGATGAACATCAACTGGTTCAGCTTTACCGCACCGGAAGCGACCGAAACCGTCTATACCGCCGCCGATCCGGAAGCGCCGGTCGGCACCCCGCTGCTTGGCAATCTGGATGGCGATCGCGCCATCACGGCGGTGGATGCGCTGATGGCGCTGCAGGCGGCTGCCGGCAAGATCAAGCTGGATACGACGCGCACCTTCGCGGCGGATGTGAACGGCGACAACGCCGTCACCGCAAGCGACGCGCTGCAGATTCTGCAAAACGCTACCAATAAGGTCACTGATCTCCATACTTCCTGACTCCCACTCCTGTGCATATTTCATCCAAAATCAGTGACAGGAAAAAGAGCGGCTCCATCCGGAGTCGCTCTTTTTTTGCGCAGTGAAAAAGCCGTATGCAAACTTGGTTTGCATACGGCTTTGGGGAGTGCACAACAGTTATTATTGCAGCGCGCGATCAATCAGCGTATAGCCCGGGTCGATCAGCAGACCGGTGGTTTCCGCCGCTGCTTCGGTAAAGCAGGCGATGCCGCTGTCCTGTTCGGCGTTGCTGCGATACAGCAGATACGGCACCGGCGTTGATACATGGGTGCGAATATCCAGCGGGGTGGGGTGATCCGGCAGCACCATCACGGTGTAGTCGCCAAACTGCGGCAGCTGCTCCAGCAGCGGCCCCAAAATCAGCCGATCAATGTCCTCGATCGCCTTGACTTTGTTTTGCACCTCGCCGCGGTGGCCGCATTCGTCCGGCGCCTCCACATGGATGTACACATAATCCTGACCGTTTTTCAGCTCCTGCAGCGCTGCCTGCATTTTGCCGGTGTAGTTGGTGTCGATATACCCGGTCGCACCCTCCACCTGGCACACATTCATGCCCGCCAGCCGACCGATGCCGCGCAGCAGATCCACTGCCGATACCACCGAGCCGTGCAGCCCAAAGCGGTCGTGGAAGTTTTGCAGCTGCGGGCGGTTGCCCTGCCCCCACAGCCAGATCGCGTTGGCGGGATTCAGCCCTTTGGAGACCCGCTCGCGGTTGATGGGATGATCCTTGAGGATATCCACGCTGCGCTTCATCAGATCGAGGATCGGCGCCGCGTCGGGATGAGAGGGGAGATATTCCGCAATTTTTTTACCGGTGATATCGTGCGGCGGGGTGATTTTGCCGAGCGCCGTTTTGCCGCCGTGCCACACCATGCAGTGCCGATAGGCGGTGCCGGTGTAAAAATCAAACTCGCCGCCACCCAGCTTCTCCTGCAGCAGCTTCACCAGCGGGTCCGCATCCGCGGTGTGAATATCGCCCGCGCAGTAATCCAAAATGGTTTTATCGGTATAATTTTCTTCGTCCGACAGGGTGACCAGATTGCAGCGGAACGCCACATCGTCATCCGCCAGCTCCACACCGATGTTGGCAGCTTCCAACGGGGAACGCCCGGTGTAGCATTCGCGGGTGTCATACCCCATCACCGCGAGGTTCGCCACATCGCTGCCGGGAGCCAGTCCGTCCGGCACAGTGCGCACCCGCCCGACCTCCGCTTTGGCGGCCAGCGCGTCCATATGCGGCTTGTGCGCCGCTTCCATCGGGGTGTGACCGTCCAGCGCCGGGTTGGGGGTGTCGGCCATACCGTCACAAAGCAATACGACATATTTCATGGTTCATCGTCCTTTCTGGCAAATCCGGTTTTCAGTATAGCAGATTTTGCCACCGAGAAAAAGCGTTTTTGCAAATTTTTTCGCAGCAAATTGCAAAAAACTTCATTCTACCTGCTTATACGGGGATGGGCTTGTTGACAACCGCCATATGCCTTTATATAATGGATTTATCTGGGCAATGGGGGTTGCCACATAGAAAAAAGGGGAGCGGACTATGTTACAAATTCAGCATTTGACCAAAACTTACGGTGACAAAAAAGCGGTGGACGATTTGAATCTGCACATTGCCCCGGGCGAGATTTACGGCTTTATCGGACACAACGGCGCGGGAAAAACCACCACGCTGAAAGCGGTGGTGGGGATTCTGCAGTTTGACGAGGGCGAGATTTTTATCGATGGCGTTTCGGTGCGGGAACAACCGCTCGTGTGCAAGAAAAAGATCGCCTACATTCCCGACAATCCGGATTTATACGAGTTTATGACCGGTATCCAATACCTTAACTTTGTGGCGGATATTTTCGGCGTGAGTGCTGATGACCGTCAGGAGCGCATCCGGCACTACGGCGATTTGTTCAAGCTGACCGCCGATCTGGCTCAGCCTATTGCCGCCTATTCCCACGGTATGAAGCAAAAGCTGGCGATCATCGCCGCGTGGCTGCACCAGCCGCAGCTGATCATTATGGATGAACCGTTTGTCGGACTGGACCCGACCGCGTCCCACCTGCTGAAAGGCATGATGCGCGAGGTGTGCGACCAGGGCGGTGCCATCTTCTTCTCCACCCATGTGCTGGAGGTAGCGGAAAAGCTGTGCGACAAGGTCGCTATTATCAAACAAGGTCAGCTGATCCGCGCCGGCACCATGGATGAGGTCAAGGGGGACGATTCGCTGGAGGATGTGTTCCTGGAGCTGGAGGGAGAATCATGCTGAAAACCTTGCTGCGCAAGCAGATGATGGAGATTTTTCGCCAGTATTTCTTCAATGCCAAAACCAACAAAAAGCGCCCCACCGGTACGGTGGTGGCGTATATGGTGTTGTTCGTGCTGCTGATGGTCGTGGTGCTGGGCGGTATGTTTGCACTACTGTCGGTGGCGCTTTGCGGCGCGCTGGTGACCGTCCACATGGATTGGCTGTATTTTGTGATCATGAGCCTGCTCGCGGTGTTTCTCGGCGCGTTCGGCAGCGTGTTCAACACGTATAGCGGGCTGTACCAGGCCAAGGATAACGACTTGCTGCTGTCCATGCCGATTCCGGTGCATACCATTATGATCGCGCGGCTGCTGAGTGTGTATCTGATGGGGCTGATGTATTCCGGTGTGGTGATCGTGCCGGCGGTGATCGTTTATTGGATCACGGCACCGCTGACGGTGGGAGCGGTGCTCGGCTGCTTGTGGCTGGTGGTGCTGCTGTCGTTGTTTGTGATGACACTGTCCTGCGCACTCGGCTGGGTGGTCGCCAAGATCAGCCGCAAGCTGAAACGCAAGAGCTTTGTCACCGTGTTGGTGTCACTGGTGTTTTTCGGGCTGTATTATATGGTGTATTTCCAAGCCCAAACGCTGATCGAACAGCTGCTGGCGAACGCCGCGGTCTACGCCAAAGCCATCAAAGGATCGGCGTATCCGTTGTATTTGCTGGGGCGTGTCGGTACCGGCGACGGATTGGCGACATTGATCGTGTCGGCGGTGGTGTTGGCGCTGTTTGCCGGTATGTGGGCACTGCTGGCGCACAGCTTTTTGAAGGTCATCACCGCCTCGTCCAAAGAGAAAAAGGCGGTGTATCGTCAGCGGGCGACCAAGGCCAAAAGCGTGTCGGGTGCGCTGCTGCATAAAGAGCTGCGACGCTTTGTGTCCAGCCCGCTCTATATGCTCAACTGTGGACTGGGAACGCTGCTGCTGCCGGTCGCCGGTGTGGTGCTGCTGTTCCAGAGGGAGCTGCTGACTACTATGGTAAACGAGCTGCTGGGTGGCACCGGTGGCATGGTTGCGGTGATGTGTGCCCTGATCTGTGCTCTGGTATCCATGAACGATCTGGCGGCTCCGTCGGTGTCGCTGGAAAGCCACACCCTGTGGATGATGCAATCCATGCCGATCACCCCGTGGCAGGTGCTGCGCGCCAAGCTGTCGCTGCAATGGCTGCTGACCGTGATTCCCGCGGCATTTTGTGGCGTATGCGCCGCCGTGGTGGTTCCCGCCGCCCCGGCACAGCGGGTGATGATCGTGCTGGTGCCGGTGTTGTATGCGGTGATGTCGGCATTGTTCGGGATGGTCCTTGGACTGAAACATCCCAACCTGACCTGGACCAACGAGCTGGCACCCATCAAGCAAGGCATGCCGGTGATGCTGGCGCTGCTCGGCGGCTGGCTGTACGCGGTGCTGGTGGGCGTAGGCGGCGTTTTGCTGGGCAAGGTGATGCCGCCCGCGTTGGCGCTGGGTCTGTTCGCTGTCGCCACGCTGGTGCTGTCGGTGGTGCTGTATCGCTGGCTCAAGACAAAGGGCAGTGCCCTTTTTGCGGCGCTGTAATATGGTGCTCTCTTCCAAAACGGTCAAGGCGGTTTCGCCTTGACCGTTTTTCGCACCCGATGGGTCGTTTTGCGTCCATCGGCGAAATGGCACGCAGATAGCAATTGCTTTTTTACCCGGTTCACGGTATAATGGTCTATACGCATCGGCGCCCACCCGCGCCGCAAATTTCCACAGGAAGGATCGTTCCATGAGTATTCCTACGCTTTCTGAATTTCAACAGGTGCGCCGCGCCATTTTACAGCGGCAATTTTCCCGTATGAACGACCGGCAGCAGCAAGCGGTGTTCCACACCGATGGCGCGTTGCTGCTGCTCGCCGGCGCCGGCTCCGGCAAAACAACGGTGCTGGTCAACCGCGTGGCGCAGATCATCCGCTACGGCCGCGCTTACCATGCCGAAACCATGCCGGACGAGCTGTCGGACGAGGATTGGCAGCTGCTTTTGCGCTGCGCCCGCGGCGAAGTGCCGGTGGATGACCATATCGCGGAGCTGTGCGCGGTGGACGCTTGTCCCGCGTGGCGGATCCTCGCGATCACCTTCACCAACAAAGCCGCCGGTGAGCTGAAAGAACGGCTTACCAAAATGCTGGGCGAAGACGGCGGCGAGGTGATGGCGAGCACTTTCCACTCTTTTTGCGCACGCATCCTGCGCCGCGAGGGGGAACAGCTCGGCTATACCTCGCATTTCACGATCTACGACACCGACGACAGCCGCCGGTTGATGAAAGAGTGCATGAAAGCGCTGAACATTGAGGAAAAGGTGCTGGGACACAAAGCCATCCTCAACGAGCTGGGACGCGCAAAGGATAGCTTGCTGTCGCCCGCCGAATTTGAGGCGCAGGCGGGCAGCGATTTCCGCAAAAAGAAGATCGCCGCCTGCTACAAGATGTACCAGGATCGACTGGCACAGGCGGATGCGATGGATTTTGACGATCTGCTGTACCAAACCGTGCGGCTGTTCCAGCAGTTCCCCGAAATCCTGCAGCGGTACCAAAAACGCTATCGCTACATTATGGTGGACGAATACCAGGACACCAACCACGCGCAATACCAGCTGATCAGCCTGCTTGCGGCGGGTCACGGCAACCTGTGCGTGGTGGGCGATGACGACCAGAGTATCTATAAATTCCGCGGCGCGACCATCGAGAATATCTTGAATTTTGAAAACGAGTTCACCGATTGCGCGGTGATCCGGTTGGAGCAAAACTATCGCTCCACCAGCCACATTCTGGATGCCGCCAACGCGGTGATCGCCAAAAACCAGAACCGCAAGGGCAAAACCCTGTGGACGCAAAACGGCGCGGGTGAACCCATCGCGTGGTACACGCTGGACAACGAGGACGAGGAAGGTCGGCTGATCGCGGACACGATTCTGGAGGGCGTGAGCCAAGGCCGCTCTTACAGCGATTTCGCGGTGCTTTACCGCGCCAACGCCCAATCCAACGCCGTGGAGCGCGCGCTGGTCAAAAGCGGCGTGCCCTATCGCATCATTGGCGGCCATCGCTTTTTCGATACCCGCGAGGTGCGGGATGCCATGGCGTATCTCCGGGTTATCAACAATCCGGAGGACAGCGTCAGTCTGCGGCGCATCATCAACGAACCCAAACGCGGCATCGGCGATACCACGATGGACAATGCCGCCGCTATTGCAGACGGACTCGGCGTGTCGCTGTACGAGGTGCTGCTGCACGCCGCCGATTATCCCACCATCAGCCGCGCGGCGGGCAAGATTCAGCAGTTCACCGCCATGATGGAGGAGCTGCGCGCCCAAAACGCCGAGGAAGATTGCCAGGTCAGCGAGTTATATGCGCATATGCTGGAACTGACCGGTTACCGCGCCATGTGGGAGCAGGCGGGCGAAACCGAAGCCGGTCGGGTGGATAACTTGAACGAGCTGGCGTCCTCGCTGAAGGATTACGAACGCAACAGCGACGAAGAATTCCCCCGTTTGTACGGCTTTTTGGAGGAAGCGGCGCTGATGACCGATGTGGATAACTACGATGCGGGCGCCGACACGGTGATTATGATGACCATCCATGCCGCCAAGGGACTGGAATTTCCGGTGGTGTTTCTGCCGGGGATGGAGGATGGTATTTTCCCCGGTATGCCCAGCCTGTTCGACCCGGACGAGATGGAGGAAGAACGGCGGCTGTGCTATGTCGCGATCACCCGCGCCAAGCAGCAGCTGATCGTCAGCAACGCCAAAAGTCGTATGCTGTATGGTTCCACCAACCGCAATCGCCCCAGCCGCTTTTTGGAGGACATTCCGCCGGAGCTGATCGAACATATCGATAAATCCACGTCCTATTCCTCTTTTTCCGAGGGACGGGGCGGCTCGTGGTCGGCATCCGCCGGCGTGGGCGGCTTTGGCGGTCGCTCTTCCGGCGGCAGCTTTGCCGGTCGCCCCGCAGCGGGCGGAACCAGCGGGAGTCGCCCGGCAGCGAGCGGATCGTTTGCCGCTGCATCGCGGTCGTCGATGGCGGGACGCCGCGCCACTGTGGGGGCGGCAGCAGCGAAGCCGTCCGGCGAAGCGCAGCACTGGGCGCCCGGCGAACGGGTGTCGCATAAGGTGTTTGGCGAGGGCGTGATTGAAAAAGTGTCCCCGATGGGCAACGACAGCTTGCTGCAAATTACGTTTGACAAAGCGGGGGTCAAAAAAATCATGGCCAACTTTGCCAAGCTCAAGCGCCTGTCGGAATAAGAGAAGCGGCTTTATGGCTTACTATGTATATATTTTGACCAATGCCAGCCACCGGGTGTTGTACACCGGCGTGACCACCGATATGAAACGGCGCTTGGCGGAGCATAAGCACCCGAACGCCGACGGCTTTACCCGCCGCTACGGCGTGTATAAGCTGGTGTATTGCTCCCGTGTGGAGAATAAACAAGCGGCGCTTTTGGCGGAGCAGCGCATCAAGGGCAGCTCGCTCGTACAAAAGCGCGCTTTGATCGAAAGCGAAAATCCCCAGTGGGAGGATCTGTCCGCCCGGTGGACAGGGGAGCCAAATGTGGATTAAAGGAGAATGTGTATGAAAGCGGTGTTTCAGCGGGTGTTGTCGGCGGGAGTGACCGTGGACGGCCAAACCGTGGGCGAGATCGGCGCGGGTGCGCTGATTTTGCTGGGGGTGGAGCAGGATGATACCCCCGACAAAGCCGACTTGATGGCGCAAAAAATTGCCAACCTGCGGGTGTTCACCGATGCCTCCGGAAAATTCAACGATTCGCTGTTGGATATCGGCGGGGGCGCGCTGGTGGTGTCCAACTTTACTCTGTGTGCCAACTGCCGCCATGGGCGTCGACCGGAATTTTTGTCCGCGGCTCGTCCCGCCGTGGCGGAGCCGCTGTATGAGCAGTTTGCTCAGTGCTTGCGCGATGCGGGCGTGACACAGGTGGCAACCGGTCGGTTTGGCGCGGATATGCGGGTCACGATGGAAGGCAACGGACCGGTGACGATACTTTTGGATACAAAGGACTGGTGCTGATATGACGGTATTGCCCATCCCGGTGGGACAACTGCAAACCAACTGCTATCTCGTATATACTCAGCCGGACCAAGCGGTGCTGATTGACCCCGGCGACGAAGCGACGCGTATTCTGGCGGTCGTGCGGGAACACGGCGCAACGGTGCGGGCGGTTTTGCTCACCCATGCGCATTTCGATCATATGATGGCGGCACAGGAGGTGTCCGCCTCCCTCGCCGCGCCGCTATATGCTCCGGCAGGGGACAGCGAGGCGCTGACCGATGGGGTGCGTAACCTGTCGGCGCTGATGGGCGGACGCACCTGCCATGTAAAGGCAGATCACTTGCTGTCGGAGGGCGACCATGTAGCGGTGGGGGACATAACTTTTCAGGTGCTGCACACGCCGGGACACACCCCCGGCAGCGTCTGCTATGATGTGCCGGAGGCGGGGGTGTTGTTTTCCGGCGACACCTTGTTTTATCACAGCTACGGCCGCACCGATTTCCCCGGTGGCAGCGAACGCGATATGGTGGCATCGCTGCGGCGGCTGTGGGCATTGCCCGGCGACCGAAAGGTCTATCCCGGCCATGGAGGCCCCACCACGCTGGCGCAGGAGCGCCGGTGCAACCCTTATGCGAATTAACCCAACCGGAGGTTTCATCATCCATGATTTTGACCATGAGTGGACACGATTTCCACTTTGAACTGGAAAATATCAGCCGTATGTTTTTGCAGCAGGAGAAAATACAGACCATCAAAGAGGGCGAACCATGTCCGCCGCCGGACGGCGTGTGGGCGGATACCCGGCTGGAACGCGGCGAGCAGACATCGCAGCTGTTTTGCCGGTTGCGACTGGACGATTTTGACCAAAGCGAAACCGCGACCGTGCCGAACGACCACCCCGGGTATCGCGACGAATGTGAGCTGCAAATGGCCACGCTGCTGTACCATTTGTTTGTAAAGCTGTTTGGCTTCACACAAGAATGGGGCATTCTGACCGGCGTGCGGCCGGTGAAGCTGCTGCGGCGGCTGGTGCGGGACGACGGCGAGACGGCGGCGCTGCGCTATTTCCGCGAGCGGCTGCTGGTGAACGAGCAGAAAACCGAGCTGTGCCGCCGCACACTGGCGATCGAGGACGATATTCTGGCGTTGTCCCGTCCGGAATCGTTCAGCCTGTATGTGTCTATCCCGTTTTGCCCCACCCGCTGCGATTATTGCTCCTTTGTGTCCCAAACGGTGGAAAAAGCCGCCCGGCTGATGCCGGCGTATGTGGAGGCACTGGTGCAGGAGATCGCTTATACCGGCGAATTGGCGCGGCAGCTGGGCTTGCGGTTGGAAACCGTGTATTTTGGCGGCGGCACTCCCACCACCTTGACAGCCGAACAGCTGGCGCGACTGCTGGCGGCGGTGGAGCAGTCGTTTGATCTGTCCACCGTGCGGGAATACACGGTGGAAGCCGGCCGTCCGGATACCGTTACGCCGGAGAAGCTGCAAGCGATCCGCGCGGCGGGGGTATCCCGCATCAGCATCAATCCGCAAACGCTGCAGGACAGCGTGCTGCAAACGATCGGGCGGCGGCACACGGTGGAGCAATTCTACAACGCGTTCGATATGGCGCGCCGGGCGGGCTGTGACCATATCAACACCGACCTGATCGCGGGGCTGCCGGGCGACACCGTCGCGGGCTTTGACGACACGCTGGCGGGTATATTGGCGCTGGCACCGGAAAGCATAACCGTGCATACCCTTTCGATGAAACGCGCCTCCAACCTTGTGATCCAGCATCGGGCGGATTATACCCGGCAGGAGGACGCGGTGCATATGGTGGCGCACACTGCCTCGCAGCTGCCGGCGGCGGGCTATCGCCCGTACTACCTGTATCGGCAAAGCCGCATGGTCGGCAACCAGGAAAATGTCGGCTGGGCCAAGCCGGGGCACGAGGGACTGTACAACGTCTATATCATGGACGAAACGCATACGATCTTAGGCTGCGGCGCGGGCGCGGTGAGCAAGCTGAAACGCCCCGCCAGTGATTATCTGGAACGCATCTTCAACTATAAATTTCCCTACGAGTACAACGCCGGGTTGGCGGAAATGCTGAAACGGAAGGAACGGGTGATGACTTTTTATGAAGAGATGGCTGCACAGAAAGATTTGGGACATTGCGGAGATCAATGACCGCGCTGCCCACGACCTGACCGCCTTTGTGGCGGAGGAAAACGCCCGCTACCAGCAGGAGGTACAGGACACCGCCCGCTGGCTGGCGCAGGATGTCAACGGCTGCAAGCTGGTGATGCTGGCGGGACCGTCCGCGTCCGGCAAAACCACCACGGCGATGTTTCTGCGGGATGCGCTGGAAGCGCTGGGCGTGGAAACCCAAGTGGTGTCGCTGGACGATTTTTACCGCGGACGCTATCTGGCACCGCGCTTGCCGGACGGCAGCTACGACTACGAGGCGCTGGAAGCGCTCAATCTCGACCGTTTGCACAGCTGTATGCGGGAGATCTTGACGACCGGACATACCGAGCTGCCGCTGTTCGATTTTCACATCGGTGCGCCCGCTGCGCAAACGCGCGAGTTGCGCATCGGCGACCGCGCGGTGGTGATTTTCGAGGGGATCCACGCGCTGAACCCGATTTTTGAGCAGCGCCTGCCCCAGCAAAGCCTGTATAAGGTATTTGTCAACACTGTCAGCCCGATCTACAAGGGCGAAACCAAGCTGCTGGCGCGGCGGCAGCTGCGGCTGGTGCGCCGTACGCTGCGGGATATGCAGTTCCGCAACAGCCCGCTGGAACAAACGCTGGAGATGTGGCAGCAGGTGGTACGCGGCGAAAAAGAGTACATGTTCCCGTATGTCGACACGGTGGATACGCTGATCGACACCACCCACGCGTACGAGCCGTGCGTGTTCGCGGGGCAGATCGTGCCGGTGCTGGAAGCGATGGATCCCGCCCATCCCCAAGCGGAGATGGCGCAAAAGCTGCTGGCGGCGATGCGGCAGGTGCAGCCGGTGGATCCGGCGTGTATGCCCAAAGATTCGCTGCTGCGGGAATTTGTCGGCGGCGGGAAATACTAAGCGTTATTCACCGATAATTTACAACCGCACGGTTGAACTGACGCATAAAATATGGTATACTGACAAAAAATGACCGGAAAGGGTGACAGCATATGACCACATGGGAAGAAGTATTGTTGAAAGTTCGCGGAGCAGCGGATACGGTTGGCAAAAAGACCACCGAGCTGGCGGAAACGGTGAAGCTCAAAACCAAATCCGCCCAGATTCAAAAAGAAATGGCAGCGACTTTTGAAGGCATGGGACGGCTGCTGTACGACAGCCGCCAAAGCGGTCGCGATGTGTCCGATCTGGTGGAATCCAGCGCCAAGCGCATTGACGAGCTGCAAGTTGAGCTGCAGAAGGTGGAAGAAGAGCTGTGCGCTTATAAAAAGGCGACCCATTGCCCCGCCTGCCGCGCGATCATTGCAGACGATGCGGCGTTTTGCCCGCGCTGCGGCCACAAAATGGCGGCAGACGAGCAGCCGGCCGAAGAAACCAAAACGGAAGAATAAGCTGACGAACGATTTTTGCCTTTTTGCCGTTTGCGGACAGGAGGGCAAAAATCGTTCCGTTTTGCAGCGAGCCTTTGTGACCCGCCCGGCGGGGAAGGAGAACGAAGATGGCATTCACAAGCACACAATATGAGCAATCCGCCCGCTTTTTGCGGGAGCGCATCGGCTGCCAGCCGGTGCTGGGGCTGGTGCTCGGCTCGGGGTTGGGCGCGCTGGCGGACGATTTGACCGACGCGGTGCGCATCCCGTATGAGGAGATTCCCGGGTTCCCGCGCTCTACGGTCGCGTCTCACGCCGGACAGCTGGCGGTGGGCAAGCTGTCCGGCAAGCCGGTTGCGATGCTGTGCGGGCGATTCCATTTTTACGAAGGCTACGATATGGCGACCGCTGCTTATTATGTGCGGGTGCTGAAGCTGCTGGGGGTGCGGGGACTACTGCTCACCAATGCGGCGGGCGGCGTGAATCTGACTTATCGCCCCGGCGACTTTATGCTGATCGCCGATCATATCAAGCTGTGCGCCGAAAGTCCGGTGCGCGGGGTGCACGATCCGGTGTGGGGCGAACGCTTTTTCGATATGTCGCGGGTGTATGATCCTGCGCTGCGCCGCATGGCGCAGGAAGCAGCGGAGCAAATGGCGCTGCCGCTGCACGAAGGTGTGTATTTTTATATGGCGGGCCCGCAGTTTGAAACCCCGGCAGAAATTCGCGCCATCCGCACGCTGGGCGGCGACGCGGTGGGGATGTCCACCGTGCCGGAGGTAATTGTCGCCGCGCAATGCGGACTGCCGGTACTGGGGCTTTCCTGCATCACCAACATGGCTGCCGGTATGGTGGCGAATCGTGTGGTCAGCGACGAGGAAGTGACCGAAACGGCGGGGGCGGTGTCGGCTCGTTTTCGCGAGCTGTGCCGCCGCGTGGTCGACAAATGGGAGGTATAATGCATGAACACCATGCTGTTTGATGATATCACGGTATTGCGTGCGGACGGCACCGTGCTGCCGCACCAATTTGTGTCGGTGCGCGACGGTCGGTTTGACTATATCGGCACAACGCGTCCGTCGGGCGTGTTTGACCGCGTGATCCCCGGCAGCCGCTTTGTGCTGATGCCGGGACTGGTCAACGCCCACACCCATGTACCGATGACGCTGATGCGCGGCTATGGCGACGATATGCCGCTGCAAAGCTGGCTGTTTGATCGCATTTTCCCGTTCGAGGATCAGCTTAGCGGCGACGCGGTGTACTGGGGCAGTCTGCTGGGTATTGCCGAAATGCTGGCGACCGGTACTACCTCCTTCAGCGATATGTATTACTTCTGTGACCGCATCGCCGATGCCGTGGAAGAAAGCGGTATCAAAGCGAACATCGGTCGCGGCATCAGCTGCTTTGACGAAAACCAGCGCTTTGCCGACCTGCCCGCTTATCGCGAGCTGGTGGAGCTGCTGGAACAGCGGCAGGGTGCGGCGGACGGCCGCATCCGCATTGATGTGGCACCGCACTCCGAATACACCACCCGCCCGGATATTTTGGAGGATGCCACTGCGCTGGCGGCGCGGTATGGTGCGCGGATGCAGGTGCATGTATCCGAGACCAAAAGCGAGCATAAGGAATGCGTGGGACGCCACGGCAAAACGCCGGTGCGGGTGCTGCTGGATGCGGGGGTGCTGGATCAACCTGTCACCATCGCTCATGGCGTGTGGCTGACCGATGAGGATATGGATATTCTGGCGGCGCAGGGCGCCACCGTGGCGCACTGCGCGAAAAGCAATTTGAAGCTGGCGAGCGGCATTGCCCAAGTGACCAAATGGCAAAAAAAGGGATTGTCGGTCGCCATCGGCACCGACTCGGCCGCCTCCAACAACCGGCTGGATATGCTGGAGGAAATGCGCACCGCCAGCCTGCTGGCGAAGGGTGTGTCGCTGGATCCCTGTGCGCTGCCGGCGGATCAGGTGTTGTATATGGCGACCCGCGCCGGCGCTTTGTCACAAGGACGCACCGACACGGGCGATATTGTGCCCGGCTACTGCGCCGATGCGGTGCTGCTGGATGGGGAAAACTGGTCGATGAGCCCGTGCCACAGCGCCCTGTCCAATGCGGTGTTTGCTGCCGCCGGACAGGCGGTGTATATGACCATGGTGGATGGTCGCGTCGTGTACGAAAACGGCGAATTTCCAACGCTGGATATGCCGCGTATTCGGGCCGAGTCCGACCGCTGCATCCGTGAGATTTTGCAAAAACTAGATTGATATTGGGAGAGGACTGACGCTTTTTGGCCCGAACTCGTGTACAAGCCCAGAACAAAAGCCAAAGCTTTTTGCAGGGCGCGTTGATATTGTCCGTCGCCGCCGTGATCTCCAAGGTGGTGGGGGCGCTGTTCAAAATCCCGCTGCAAAAAATGGCGGGCATGGTGGCGTGGGGCTACTTTGAGATCGCCTACCAATTTTATCTGCCGATCTATACCATCGCCATCGCGGGCTTGCCGCTGGCGGTGTCCCGTATGGTGTCGGAAAGCATCGCGCTGGAGCAATATCGTGATGTCCGCACTGTGTATCGGCTGGCAATCAAGATTTTTCTCACCTGCGGTCTGGTCGGCACGCTGATCATGTGGATTGGCGCGGATGCCTACGCCAACTTTGTGGGCATTCCCGAAAGCCGCCAGTGCATTGTGGTGATGGCACCGACGGTGCTGTTCTGCTGCCTCGTGTCCGCTCATCGCGGACTGTACGAAGGTACTCGCAACATGATCCCCACCGCGGTATCCCAGATCATCGAATCGCTGGGCAAGCTGGTGCTGGGCATCGGATTTGGTTATGCCGCCATGTGGTGGGGACAGCACCAGTTCGCGCAAGGCGGCACCGTGTTCGGACAAACCGTGTCCACCGCACAGGAAGCAACCGCCATTTCCCAAGGCTATGTCGCGGCGGGCGCCATGTTGGGCGTGACCATCGGCTCGGCGCTCGCGTGGCTGTATACCATGTGGTATCACCACCGCGTGGGGGAGGGGATCACCCGCGAGCAGCGGCTGAATTCGCCGCCTTCCCGTTCCAACAAAGCGGTGTTCCGCGCCATTATGGCGATCGCTATTCCCATTACGCTGGGCTCGCTCGCGACCCAGCTGACCAGCATTTTGGATATGCTGTCGCTGCAGCGGTGCCTGAAACTGGTGATGGACGGCGACGGCGCACAAACCGTGCGTGAGATGTACCAGTCGCAGCTGGCGGCCGCTGGTGTGACCGGCAGCGATAAGATTTTGTCCTGGCTGACCGGCAACCGCGGCACTGCGCTCACCTATGTGAATATCGTGCCCAACATCACTCTAACGTTGGGCATCAGCGCGCTGCCGGTGGTGACCTCCGCGTGGACGCTGAAAGACCACAAGCAGCTGAAAAGCACGGTGGAATCGGCGCTGCGCATCACGATGTTGGTCGCGCTGCCCTGCGGCATTTTGCTGTCGGTGCTGGCGGAACCGCTGATGTATCTGATCTACGGACAAGCCGATATTTCCGAAATCGTGGGTATGCTGCTGCACACGCTGGGCATCGCCACCATCTTTATGTGCCTGGTCGCTCCCATCAACTCGATTTTGCAGGCGGTGGGGCGCGCGGATATTCCGGTCAAGATCATTATCGTGGGCGGCGTTGTCAAGCTGATCCTCAACATTGTGCTGATTATGCAGCCCGCCATCAACATCAACGGCTCGTCTTACAGCACACTGATCTGCTATATCGTGATGGTGGTGCTCAGTCTGCGCGCCGTGCGCCGGGTCATTGGCATCCATCTGCAATGGTCGTCGGTGGTCATCAAACCGCTGCTTGCCTCGCTGTTGTGCGGCGCGGCCGGTTGGGGGACGAATTGGATCTTTGAAATGTTGCTTCCGCGGCGGATTGCATCGATTCCGGCTTGCGTGGTAGCGGGCGTGGTGTATCTGATTGCGCTCATTATGTTGAAAGCCTTCACACGCGAGGATATTCTTATGCTGCCAAAAGGCAAAAAAATCGCGGAAGTACTTGAAAAACACGGGAAAATAGGGTAATATAAAGAAAACTGCTTTGCAAAAGAGAGGTTGGCGTCCTTTATGCCGGTTTCGTTTCCGATAAAATCCAGCTACACGATCGAGGATCTGGAACGCATCGTGACCATCCTGCGCTCGCCGGACGGCTGTCCGTGGGATCGGGAGCAAACGCACCAGAGTCTGCAATCCGGCATGCTGGAGGAAACGCATGAGGCGCTGGATGCCATCCGCCGGGAGGATGTGCCCGGTATGCGCGAAGAGTTGGGCGATGTGCTGCTGCAGGTGGTGTTCCACAGCGATATCGAGCGTGAACGCGGGTCGTTCAATTTCGACGATGTGGTGACCGATATTTGCCGCAAGCTGATCGTCCGCCATCCCCATGTGTTCGGCGATGTCCAGGCGAACACCACCGATCAGGTGCTGCTGAATTGGGACGCGATCAAACGCAAAACCAAAGGCGATGCCTCGGGTGATGCGTCCCGTGCCAGCCTGCTGCGCAATCTGCCCGCCACTTTGCCGGCGCTGATGCGCGCTGCCAAGGTGCAGACCCGTGCCAAACGCGCCGGGTTCGATTGGCCGGAGGTGTCGGGGGCGTTTCAGGCGCTGACCGATGAAACACGGGAGCTGCAGGAAGCGATGCAGCAAAATGATCCCGCCGCGATTCAGGAAGAGCTGGGCGATCTGCTGTTTTCGGCGGTCAATGTATCCCGCTTTGTGGATGTGGACGCGGAACAGGCTCTCACCGCTTCGACCGATAAGTTTATTCGCCGGTTTGAGCAGATGGAGCAGCTGGCGATCGCGCGTGGATTGGATATGGACAACGCGACGCTGGAAGAATGGGATGCGCTGTGGAACGAGGTCAAACAGACCGAGCGTTCGGCGGCGGAATAATGTGGTTTCCTAAAGCGGTTTTATCCGCTGGAAGATAAATTTTCAGGAGGTTTTTGTTGTTATGAACAAGGTAGAACTCGTTGCCGCTGTGGCAGAAAAAGCTGAACTGTCTAAAAAGGACGCGGAAAAAGCCGTTTCCGCTGTGCTGGATACCGTCGTTGAGACGCTGGCTTCCGGCGACAAAGTGTCGGTCGTGGGCTTCGGCTCTTTCGAGATCCGTGAGCGCGGTGAGAGAACCGGCCGTAACCCCCGCACCAAAGAGACCATCGTGATCCCGGCTTCCAAACAGCCTGTTTTCAAAGCCGGCAAAGCGTTCAAAGACGCGGTGGCGAAATAATCCATTTTTGCAACGGTATAAAAAGGACGGGAACAGTTTTCTGTTCCCGTCCTTTTTGCGTGTACCCCGGTTGACAAACACCCCGCGGTATGGTATAAGAGGGGGACAAGCCAAAAAGCGGCACCTATCGCTGCTTTTTGGCATAGGCTGGAATAACCGCCCGCGGCGGATTCCCAACACAGGAGTGTGATCGCATGAACCGTACCTATCGCGGCACCCGCTATGCCTGCTACACCGGCTATTTTGTGCAGGCAATCGTGAACAATCTGGCGCCACTGTTGTTCATCATTTTCCAAACCCAGTTTCGGGTGACCTATACCATGATCAGCACGCTGGTGCTCATCAACTTTGTGACCCAGCTGATCGTGGATGTGCTGTCGGTCAAGCTGGTGGATCGGATCGGTCACCGGGTGTCGCTGTGTGCGGCACATATCCTGTGTGCCGCCGGCTTTTGGATCATGGGGTTGCTGCCCGCGCGGATGGATCAGCCGTTTGTCGGGCTGGTGATCGCGACGGTGGTGTATGCGATCGGCGGCGGGTTGATCGAAGTGCTCATCAGTCCCACGGTGGAAAGTCTGCCCGGCGACGAAAAAGCGGCGGCAATGAGTCTGCTGCACTCGTTTTATTGCTGGGGACAGGTGGCGGTGGTGCTGATCTCCACGCTGGCGCTGCGGCTGATCGGCTCGGCACATTGGACATGGCTGCCGCTTTGTTGGTCGGTGGTGCCGATACTCAACGCGATCAACTTTTTAACCGTGCCGCTGGTGCCGCCTCCCGCCGAGGACAAGGGCATGTCGGTGCGGGAGCTGCTGTCCTCTAAACTGCTTTGGATGGCGCTGTTGCTGATGACCTGCGCGGGCGCCAGCGAACTGGCGATGAGCCAATGGGCGTCGCTGTTCGCGGAAAAGAGTCTGGGTATTTCCAAGGTGATGGGCGATCTTCTGGGACCGTGTATGTTTGCGGTGCTGATGGGCACCGGGCGGCTGCTGTATGGGCTGTATGGCAACCGCCTCCGGATCCAGTCGGCGCTGATGGGCTGTGCGGCGGTTTGTGTGCTGTCGTATCTGCTGGCGTCGCTCTCGCCTTATCCCATGCTGTCGCTGGTCGGCTGTGCGCTGTGCGGCTTGTCCGTCAGCCTGATGTGGCCGGGCGTATTCAGCCTGTCGGCGGCGAGTTTCAAACGCGGCGGTACCGCGATGTTTGCACTGCTGGCGATGTTCGGTGATTTGGGCTGTTCGCTGGGGCCGTGGCTGACCGGCGTCATGTCGGATGCTGCCCAGTCCAGCGCCGCTATCACGATGGATAGCTTGAAATTCGGCGTGTTGGTCGGCACCGTGTTCCCGCTGATCATGCTGGGACTGCTGGCACTGCTGCGTCGCCGCAAAACCGAATAAGACTGTTGTTGCTTTGAAAAAGACCGCCGGTGGGCGGTCTTTTTTTGCAAAAACGCTTGCATAATTTGTTTCTTTATTGTACAATAACTTGTACAATAAAGAAACAAGGAGGACCGGCTATGAAAACCGTATCCTATTCCGAAGCGCGCCAGCATTTGAAGGAGATTTGCGACGAAGTGGCGGAACAAAACGAAACGGTGATCGTCACCCGCCGGGATGGGCAGGATGTTGTGATGCTCAGTGTGGAGAAATACAGCAAATTTATGCGCATCTTTGATGACATGACCAATGGATTGCAAATCAGCGCCAGCGACAAAAAACTGATCGCGACGGCGGATCTTCCTTGACGCAAGGGCACACGAACAGGAGTGAGCAAATGGTACAAATCATAGTGGATTCCGCCGCCGATCTCGAGCAAGAGGCGGCTTTGGCGCATGGCATAACGGTGCTTCCGCTGACCATCACTTTCCCGGATGGAGAGTATACCGATGGCGTGTCGCTGTCGCGCCGTGCATTTTACGAAAAGCTGGCGGCCAGCAAAGAGGTGCCGCACACCAGCCAGGTGTCGCCCCGCGCATTTGAAGCTGCTTTCAAACGGGTGAGCGAAGCCGGCGACACGGCCGTGGTCATCACCATGTCCGGCAAATTGTCCAGTACGCTGCAAAGCGCCCATATGGCAGCGGATGCGTTTGGCGAAACTGTCTGCATCGTGGACAGCGAAAATGTCACGGTGGGGGAGCGGATTTTGGTCGAACGCGCTGTGGCGTTGCGGGACGAGGGCTTGTCCGCGCCGGACATCGCCAAGGCGTTGGACAGAGAGAAAAAGGACATCCGTCTGATCGCCTCGCTGGATACGCTGGAGTATCTGAAAAAAGGCGGGCGTATATCCAAAACAACGGCGTTGGCGGGTGGGCTGTTGTCCATCAAGCCGGTTATCGGCATATGCGACGGTGAGGTGACGGTGCTTGGCAAAGCGCGCGGCTCCAAACAAAGCAACAATATGCTGATGCAAATGATCCGCGACAACGGCGGCGTGGATTTTTCGCGTCCTATCCGGCTGGGCTATACCGGACTGGATGATGCGCTGCTGCGCCAGTATGTGGAGGATAGCCGTGAGCTGCTGCACAACGATCTTCAGGGTATCGGCGTGAGCATGGTGGGCAGTGCGATCGGCACCCATGTCGGCCCCGGTGCGGTGGCGGTTGCCTTTTTCGTCCAACACCATTCCTAACCATCATCCCCAAACCAGAGGTGACACATCGGTGTCACCTCTGGTTTTTGTCGTCGCAGAAACCTAAAAAAACGGTTGACAAAGAAAAGAACGGTTGCTATAATAAGACTAACGAATGTTAGTTAGTGGAGGACGTATGAAACAGGAAGACACCAAACAGCGCATTTTGGAAAAAGCCTTGGAGCTGTTTTCCACCAAGGGATATGACGCCGTCAGCGTGGGGGAGATTGCCCACGCGGTGGGCATTAAGGCCCCGTCGCTGTATAATCATTATCCCAGCAAGCGGGCCATTTTTGACGCCATTGTGGAGGCAACCGCCGCTCAGTACGAGGCGGACACCGACAAGATCGACATTCATGTGCAAAATGCCGGGCAGGACATTCCGGTGTTCACCTCCATCACGGAGGATACCTTGTTTGAAAAGGTGCGCCAAATTTTTTGCTATTCACTGCATAACGAAGCGATCAGCCGCTTTCGCCGGATGATGACCATTGAACAATTCCGTTCGCTGGAGCTGGCGGCGTTGTATTCGCACCGCTATGTGGAGCGGGTGGTGGCGTATCACGCCGGCATTTTTCGCAGCTTGATCGCCGCCGGCGAGATACGGGCGGAAGACCCCGATACGCTGGCGATGATGTATGTGGCACCGGTTATCACCCTAATCGGCATCTGCGATCGCCAGCCGGAGAAAGAGCCGGAATGCCTTGAAAAACTGAAAGCCCATGTGGGCTTGTTTTTCCGCATGGTTCATGCGGAAAAGCGCGAGAACGCATGATGTGTTTTGGGCGTGCGCGATTTTGACCAGAAAGAAGAGAGAAATATGAAAAAAACAGCCATGCAAAAGCTGGGGCTGCTGGGGGTTGTCAGCCTGCTTTCCTATACCGCGGCGGTGGTGTTTTCGCCGCTGGCTTATCCGGGCTATCGCTGGATGGCGCAGGCGGTCAGCGACCTGAGCGCCGCCAACGCGCCGTCGCTGGCGCTGTGGAACCGGCTCAGCGCCCTGTATAATGTGTGCGAGGTGTTGTGCACAACGGTGGTGTGCCTTGGCATACAAGGACGCAAAACAAAGCTGCTGCGCGTAGGCATCTACCTGTTCGCCGCGATGGAGTGGGTGTCCGCTGTCGGGTATCGTATGTTCCCGCTCAGCGCCAGCGGTTATGCGGGCGCTTTTCAGGATCAAATGCATATGTTGGTTACCGCGTTGGTGGTGGTGCTGTCCATTGTGTCGCTGACCATCATCATTATCGCCGGCGTCCAAAACAAAAGCTGCCGTTCCTATGGCGTTTGTGCGGGGATCGCGCTGGGGATGATGCTGGTGGGGGCTGTGGGCATGAAGCTCGTTCCCGCTGCTTATTTTGGCGTTGTCGAGCGCTTTAGCGTGTTTGCGGCGACCGGCTTTAACGCTGCACTCGGTATCCATTTGTTTTGTATATCGGATGAAAAAAAGGAGGAAACCGTATGAAACTGTATTTTGGAAACACCGTGACCACGGTCACGACGCTCATGATTCTGGCGCTGCTGGGCTTTGTGGGATATTCGGTGGTGGATCGCGCGAATATCCAATACTGGGGGCGCCGTAGCCTGCTGCTGCTGATCTTTGGACTGGTGATCTGTTGCTTTGCCGCGGCTCGCGATGGACTGGACAAAACCATCCAACACGCGATCGACGGCAGCTGTGCACCCGGTCTGTTTCGGTTGGTCAGTGTTCCCACGGTTGTCGGCTGCATCGGTGCGCTGATGATTATCGTGGCAGCCATCGCCACCCCCATCGCCAAATCGCAGCAAGCGCGCGAAATCTGGTTTTATATCATGTCCGGCGGCGCAATCGGGAAGATTGTGACTATGGAGATCGCCCGCCTTTGGATGCGGTAATATCGTTTGGAGGGAAGAAGCATGATACCGAGCTGGAAGGTGTATCCCCGCAGTCAGGGGCATAGCACCGTTTATCTGCAAAATGTGGTCACCGATCCGTCCATCGAGATCGGGGCATACACCACCTACGACGATTTTGAAAAAGACCCGCGGGATTTTCAACGCAACAATGTGCTGTACCATTATCCCGAATGCAACCACGATAAATTGACTATCGGCAAATTCTGCTCCATCGCGTGCGGCGCAAAGTTTATTTTTAACTCTGCCAACCACGCGCTGGGTAGCTTGTCCACCTATCCGTTTCCCATCTTTTTTGAAGAGTGGGGGCTGCTGACCGATCCCGACTCCATCGCTCAAGCGTGGGACAACAAAGGGGATATCGTGGTCGGCAACGATGTCTGGATCGGGTACGAGGCGGTCATTCTGTCGGGTGTTACCATCGGTGACGGTGCCATCATCGGTACCCGCGCGGTGGTGACGCGGGATGTACCGCCCTATACCATCGTCGGCGGGGTGCCGGCCAAACCCATTCGCAAGCGCTTTGATGAGCAAACCATCGCACGGCTGCAAGCGCTCCGGTGGTGGGATTGGGACGAGCAGCGCATCGCCCGCCATCTGGCGGATATTCAGTCAGGCAGACTGGATGAGCTGGAGAAACGCGGGGGATAGGGCAATAGAATACCGGTTGCCACAGGAGACGGCTTGTGCTATCATATACAAAAACGCACAAGAGGGTTCATCAGCAATGGCCAAAGATCTTACGCAGGGCAGAATTATGCCTGTGCTTATTAAATTCACAATTCCGCTTATACTGGGAAATATATTTCAGCTTACATATAACGCGGCGGATTCTATTATTGTCGGAAAATTTGTTGGAAAAGAAGCGTTGGCTGCTGTAGGAATATGCAATCCCATCACAACGCTGATTATTCTTTTCCTTAACGGATTGTGTATGGGCGCCAGCATCCTGATGGGCAATTATTTCGGCGGCAAGAAAATGGATATTCTTGCTCGTCAAATCAGTACAACTATGATATCGGGGATGATATTCTCGCTGGCGCTCACTCTGATGGCAATCGTATTTACAAGGCCCATTCTTATGCTTGTTCAGGTCGATCGGTCAATTATGACCATCACGGCACAGTACTTAAGAATCATTATGTTAGGGCTTGCTTTTACGTTTCTTTACAACTTTTTTTCAAGCACATTAAGAGCGTTGGGAGATAGTACGACACCACTGTATTTTCTTATCATAAGCGCTGCCCTAAATGTGTTTGGCGATCTTTTCTTTGTCGTGGTGCTGAAAGCCGGAAGCAACGGCTGTGCAGTTGCAACGGTTGTGAGTGAGGCACTTTGCTGTGTATTCTGTATGGTCTATATTAAGTTCAAAGTACCGATCCTGTGCTTGGGTAAAAAGTGGTTTGTGTTTGACCGCTCGCTGCTTAAGACAACTATAAAATATGGCTGGGTATCCGCGATGCAGCAGGCTACGGTACAGATTGGTAAAATCGGAATACAAGCGATTATCAATACAATGGGCGTATCGGTTTCGGCCGCCTTTGCGGTAGTCAATAGAATTGATGATTACGCCTATACACCGGAGCAGAATATTGCACACGGAATGACCGCCATGATGGCGCAGAACAAAGGCGCCGGAAGAGATGATCGGGTAATCAAAGGTTTTAAGGCTGGTGTCATACTGGAAAGTATATACGGAGTATGCATATTCTTTGTGTGCTTTGTGTTTGCAGGACCGCTGATGAAGCTGTTCACTTCAGATGCGGAAGTTATTAAACATGGTGTGCTCTACCTTAAGCTCATCTCTGTAATGTACATACTCCCGGCTATCACAAA